>Ga0335079_10000078_pt1 | contig 114314 bp, 122 predicted proteins | sample Lox_Sample_33_FD_206719 | JGI IMG/M metagenome (GOLD analysis project Ga0335079, IMG submission 206719) | Soil microbial communities from Loxahatchee National Wildlife Refuge, Florida, United States - Lox_Sample_3.3 | ecosystem: Environmental > Terrestrial > Soil > Wetlands | place: USA... | reverse complement strand
ACAGCTTCGTCCTTAGGGAGGTATTCGCGAAAATGTCAGACTCTGGTGGGTTCAAGGCGATTTCCTATGGCCTGAGCGTCTTGGCGATTACCCTCGCCCTGCTTGAGGGATCCGGGGTGATAGCGGGCGTTGAATTCATTCCCGCCTGGTCGGGGGCCTTCGTCGCCGTGTCTGTGGTCACGGTGGGATTGTCGTATTCGTACTACAGGAAGCCGGGTAAGGAAAGACTCGAGCCCTGAGGGGCCCGCCGACCTAGCTAAGAATCTCCAGCCAGATGCCGTTGGGGTCCTTGACGTAGAGTTCGGTCCCTTTGGAGTCGTTGGGACCAACTGCGACCTCGGCACCCTTCTTCACGAGCTCCTTGAACGCCTTGGTCTTGTCTTTGACTACGAATGCCAGGTGATCTAGCTCCTCGCCGCTGGTGTACTCTGTGTAGAACCGGCTCCCTTCGGGGTACCAGTTCAACTCGAGTGTCTGCTTCGACCCCTTTCCTCTCAGGTGGACGTACTTCCCGCCGTGGGGCATGGTGCCCTTCCCCACGACCTTCATGCCAAGGACATCTGTGTAGAAGGCCAGTGACTTCTTCAGGTCTTTCACGCGGATTCCGGTGTAGTAGAAGTGGAACTTCATGGTGGAAGTGCCGCTGTGGGGGATTTAGTGCTTTCGTTGGCCCATGGTGCTGACAATGCGCGCTAGTGGGCTCCAACCCGGCCACGCCGTGGTCCGACAGGCGCGGTCCTTTCGAGGATGTGATTCTTGAGTTGGCGCAGCCCGTCGCCGCGGACGGCAGAGACCTTCACCGTGCTGTAGTCCTTGAAAAGTGGGTCTCTCTCGATGCTTGTGCGGCCGCGCGGTTCAAGGAGATCTATCTTGTTGAGGACCAACAGGACCTTGCCCGGGTCCACCTCCAGCTCGTTCATCGTCTCCCTGCAGCTTGCCAGCTTGATCCCGATGCTCTCGATGCTCTCGCTGACATCGACCATCAGCAACACGAGGTCGGCATAGTGGAGCTCGTCGAGGGTAGATTTGAACGACTCCACAAGGTATGTGGGGAGTCGGGAGATGAAGCCGACGGTGTCAGAGAGGAGCACCTTCCGCTTGGAATTGGAGAACCCGACCATCCGCGTGGTTGTGCTCAGGGTCGTGAATAGCTTGGGAGAAGCCTCCTTCGACTCCGAGGCCAGCCTGTTGAACAGGGTGGTCTTGCCGCTGCTCGTGTAGCCGGCGAGAGATATGAACGGGACCCCGAGCTTGCGCCTTTCAGCCGAGTGAACCTCTCTCACGGTCCGGCTCTTCTCCAACTTCTCCTTGATGAAGCCCATCTGGCGCCTGAGCGCGCGGAACTTGACGTCGACCGCGTACTCCCCCATTCCGAACAGGCCTGCCTGTTCCCCCCTGAAGGAATAGCGTACCGCATCCTTGGCTCTAGGGAGTTCGTACCTGAGCTCAGCGAGCTGGACCTGCAGCTTGGCTTCGGTGGTGGTTGCCCTCCGTGCGAATATGTTCAGGATGAGCCGCTCCCTGTCCACCACCTGGGCGTGGGTCAGACTGGAGAGCTTGTTGGCCTGGGAAGATGTGACGCTGGCGTCTATGATTATGGTGTCCGAGCCGTCCTCCTCGACCATCGTCTGGAGCTCCTGGGCCTTTCCTACGCCAACACCGTATTCGGACCGTATGATCTCTTTCTGCGTCATTACGTCCTTCACTTCGTATCCCGCAGCCTCGGCCAGCCCCATGATTTCCTTCTTGGCAAATTCGTCTGGGTAAGTTACTATGACGGCCTTGGTGCCTTCTGAAGCGCTCAACTCGGGTATCCAACGGTGGGGCCTAAGTCCGGATGTAAAACAGTTGCCTAGGTGGAAACTCTAGGTCGAAGGCCGCCAGCTGCCCCCAACAACCCTCGTCCCCATGAAGTGGTCGCTGTATTTCTCCTGGTACCCATGGGACAGGGCGAGGCCGACAATGACGTCAAGAAGTAGCAGCAGCCAGTAAATCTTGCTCAGATTCCTCACGAAAGCCTCGCCGAAGTTCGGGTTCGTGCCTACCCTGTTGACCACCTTGAGACTTAAGGCCCTCTTGCCGATGCTCGCACCGGAAGTCGATTCCATCACGGCAAAGTAAAGCACGAAGATGATGCCCCACACCCATGCGACCCCTCCGAAGAGGACACCAAAGAGTGCCACTCCCCCGGAGAACAACGCAGGGAGGGCGACGATGAACGTCAAGACCGCAAGGACGACGTATACGATGACTGCGTCGATGATGTAGGCGACCAGCCGCTGGACCCAGTATTCTTGGGCTTTCTGGTCCTTGGTAAGAGTGTCGAACCCGCTGACTGCCGCGGATGGAGCGGCGACGCCCCCCGAGGTCGGGGTACCGCAGCTGGGGCAGAAGCCTGCGCCTTCCGGAAGTTCCTTGCCGCACTTCGCACAGAACATGGGTTCCCTCTAAGTTAGACCATCCGGCCCGTATATTTATTGGCTGAGCCCCTAATCGATGACGGATTCTGCCCTTGCCGGGCCAGGTCAGAGACGGCAGTTCCGCTAAATCAGCGCAATAAGTACTCCAGCCGCAATCCCTGCAGCCGGAAAGACGATCCAACTCAGGGCCACCAAGAAGAACGGCCGCGTCGAGAAGAACTTCGTCTTGTAGGATAAACCCGCTCCAAACACCGCCGTGTTCTGGACCATGGTGTTGGCCATGGGGATACCGACCAAGGTGGACGCCTCGACCAGTATCGCCGAGGTCAGCATAGACGACATCGCATTCGAGTACCCCAAGTCGAACATGTCAGACGACACCCTCCTAATCTCCCCTGCGCTCAGGAAGAAGGTGCCAACGACGACGCCGACGACTGCAAGAGGGATTGAGAGGCCTCCGAACCCCTCCACGGCGACTACGAGTCCTATCGTGTTGGCGCCCAGGGTGAAGGCGAATGTGAACGACACCAGAAGCAGGAGAGCCTTGTACAGGTCTATCTTGGCCCAGAAGTCGTTCGTCCCACTCCTGGCCGCAAGCCGGGCGATGAGGGGAGTAGCGACCAATGCGGCCGCCGGAGCGGCCACCCACGCCAAAATCATCAGGAAGAAGTAGGGAGTGAAGGCCAGAGCGACCCCTACGAGCAATGTCGGCAGGGTGTGGGTCAGAGAAAGAGGGAGCCTCGCAAGGTGCGCAACAATGAATAGCCCCAGGGTTATCGTAAGGACAATCAGGACCATCTGGCCGGAGAGACCCTTGGCCAGGTGGGCAGCCGCTGTCGCCATGCTGGTACCCTGCAAGAGCAGCCCCAGTGAAACCCCCACAACTTCGATCGCGAGGGCGGTCCTCTTCCTGACAACCCTGGCACCGACGAGATTTCCTATGCTCGCCTGGGCGTTGTTCCCCGAGACCAGCACTATGAGGAGAGTCGCAACTGCCAGCAGGAGTGCGCCTGTGACGTCCACCTGATCACCTTGAAATCGTGTTCGCGATCGCCAAGATCAGGTCTGACATGTCTTCCACGCCGTCCTGGATGTCGTCCAGCTTCCTCAGCACCTCGGTGTAGTGCTGGAACGAGAAGTAGTCGAACAGTGCGTGGTTCTTGTACATGTCATCGAAGCCGGAGTCTTTGAGCTCGTCCCCCTCTTCTTCCAGCTTCTCAATCTCGTTCCTGCAGGATCTCACTTCCTCCATGGTGTTAGCGTCTAGGAGCTTCCCAAGCGTCTCCAGCTGCTTGTCTGCTAAGCCAACCATTCCCACGAATGTGCTGGTCATCTTGTCAATCAGGGGGAGTTCAATCCCACTGACCACTGTCCTATTCACCTCGCGGGCTAGGAAGTAGTAGTCGTCGAAGATGGCGTCCATCAGGTCGGTGACGTGGAGGAGGTCTCTGAGGACTGCCGGGTTGATGGCGCCCTCCATTATGTCCTCGCTGAGCCTGAATGTGAGCTCGTCGCTCTGCTTCTCAAACGCCTTCATGCCCTCGACCACGCTTGCATCGCCGAGGCGCTCTTGGAATAGTCGGGTGGCAAGAGGGGTTTCCTTCCGTGCCATCTCTGAGAGAGCCCTCAGCCGCTCGAAGACGCCTTTCTCCCCTGCCACCAGGAACCTGATTTTCACCATCTCTCACCCCGTACATTCTTGGAGGTTGGGAGGGACCAGACGCCGAGCATTCGCTGCCTGGGGCAGGAGTGTCGTCAGTTTAAAGCTCGCCCATGGGGCATTCGGCAGAACTGAAACTCTTAATTCGGCTGGGAATCGGAGCGAGGTTCGGTGCCGCGGTAGCTCAGCCTGATTGGGTTCAAGGCCAGGGAGAGCATCCGGCTGATCGACTTGCAAAGAGTCGGGCTAAAGACCGGAGTGTCGTCGGCTCAAATCCGACCCGCGGCACAGCTCTTGCGAAGCATCCATTATGCATCCACCAGGTAAGTCGCCGGGTGGTGGGCCGCAGCCATTTACGACACGTCGGAATGTGACCCAGGACAAAAGGTCATTAACATTCTGCCGAATCCCCTGGTTACGCTTGGAATGAAGATCGTCGTGTCCAAGGACGGACCTTACGTCGTTTCAGGAGGAATCCCGCTCGTTCTTCAGAAAATCGTCCTCAACGAAGAAGGCTATTCTTGGGACTGGTCCGAAGAGAGAAGGTTTGAAGTGGGCCCGAGCTACAAACTGTGCAGGTGCGGGCGCTCTGAAAACAAGCCGTTCTGCGACGATACCCATCTCAAAATCGGCCTTGATGGGACCGAAACTGCCACCCGTCAGCCGTTGAGCGCTCAGGCGAAGACGTACGAAGGCCCGACACTCGAGTTGACAGACGCCAAGGTGCTCTGCGCCTCGGCACGCTTCTGTCATCCAGGGGGGAAGATCTGGTCGCTGGTGGGGCAGGCCGACTCCGCCTCTCGGGAGCTCGCCATACGGGAAGCTGCCCACTGCCCGTCGGGGCGCCTTGTCCTACGTGACAGGGAGGGGGGCGGTGTGCTCGAAGACGTGCTCGAACCTTCCATCTGTGTCGTCGAGGATACTCCCCTCGGATGCAGCGGGCCACTGTGGGTTCGAGGTGGCATAGGAATAGAATCGGAGGACGGCAAGCCATACGAAAAGCGGAACCGTGCGACCCTCTGCCGTTGCGGAGCTTCCAAAAACAAGCCTTTCTGCGACGGGAGTCATGCAGTCGTCAAATTCAGGGACGGGCTTGTTGACCTAACTCGATCCCCTAATGTCAGATAAGACGTGTTGAAAGGCAGAACTGGGGGGTAAGCTTCCATCTTGGACTTGCCATCGAGACCGGTGCAGGGGATCCACCTCAACCGCCAACGTCTTCCGCACAGTGCATGAAACTCAAATCAAGTGGGCAAGCAGGGAGGGCTGACGCCCTGGGCTGTAACACAAATGTCATCTTCAGAGGAGGCGTGACGGGAAGTGGCGGGCGCATTGATTGAGAGCGTCGGGCTCACGAAGAAGTACGGTAGTTTCGGCGCCCTCAACGGCCTGGACCTCAAGGTCATGCCCGGCGAAATCTACGGGCTGCTGGGTCCCAATGGGGCGGGGAAGACCACGACGCTGAAGATAACCGCCGGCCTGGTCGAGCCGACCAGCGGCTCGGTCACTGTCTCTGGGTTTGATGCTATGAGGGACCCAATCCACGCGAAAGCGCAGATAGGCTATGTGGCAGAGGTGCCGATACTCTACGAATCGCTGACGCCTAGGGAACTCCTGGAGTTCGAGGCTTCGGTAAGGGGCCTGGCCGAAGATTCCATGAACCGCAGGGCCCGCCAGCTCGCTGAGGCCTTCGAAGTCGCTCCGGTTTTCGATTCCCCGATCGCTACCCTCTCAATGGGGACCAAGCAGAAGGTTGCCATCATCGCTGCGCTGCTCCACCAGCCGCCTGTCCTCCTTCTGGACGAACCGTTGAACAGCCTCGATGCGAGGAGCAACAGGATTCTGAAGGAGTTGCTTTTGCTGCACGTACAGAGAGGCGGGGCCGTTCTATTCTCCACCCACATCATGGAGATTGCTCAGAGAGTCTGCTCGAAGATTGGGATAATATTCGAAGGAAAGATCGTCGCCGAAGGAGACCTGGACGAACTGAGGGCCAGGGCCGGGGAGAAGGGCGCGACGTTGGAGGAGGTCTTCATGAAACTCACCAACGAAGCGTCCGAGGTTGAGAACACAGTAAGGACGCTAAGGGAATCGTTCTTCGACGATGAAGACAAGTGACGCCTGGCGTCTGAGCGCCGTCCCCTATTCCGAAATGGCGTTCAGGTCGATACTTCAGAACAGCAGCAACATGTGGTGGGGGTCATTCGGGAGAGGCTCATCGGAGGCCCCGGGGAGGGAGGACCTTGTCAAGAGGGCGCTCCGAATAGCAAGGTTCGACAAGCTCATCGTAGCAGCGTTCGTGACGGCGGCTGCCGGTGCCCCTTTCCTTCCCCAGGCCCTCGGTGCTTCGTATGGGATATCCGCCTCTGTGACTCTGAGCCTGGCGGTTTCTTTCGCGCTGATCGTCCTCTACGGGGTCCAGACCCTGTCTTCCTTCGTGAGCAGCGGTCCGTCTCCAGTCCTCTCAACTCTGCCCTTGCTACGAAAAGACGTCTCCCTGGTCAACCTGCTCTCCTTCGTGAGGACCAGCGACTACCCGGTGGTCGGGTCGGTCGCCTGCCAGGTCTTCTTCGTCTCCCTCATCGCGGGCTCCGTCTGGTCAGGGGCATTGATGCTCCTAGCAGGGGCTATGAACTCGGCGCTGGCGGTAGGCGTTTCACTTTGGCTTTCCAATGTCTTCTACAGGAGCATTTCAGGTTCCAAGCAGGGCAAGCGTGGAGGTGCGTCGCGCCTGGTTCTGCTCCTTGCCTGGGGGGTGGTGGTGCTGGGCATCGGGGTCCTGTTCGCCGCTGCAGGGTACCTCATCCCCCTGGTGCAAAATGTCCTCGCCAGCCCTGACGCATTGACCGCGTCGGTCCTGTCTCTCGTCTACCCGTTTTCTCTGGGGATAAGTGTCGGGGGGGTCGCCCACGGTCTTGCACTTTCAGGGGTCGAGAAGTTGGCGCTTGGGGCGACGGCGGTCTATCTCTTGATCGCAGTCGTAGCGACCAGGTGGAGCACGACTTCCGTCACAAGCTTTTCTGAAAGCGCGTCGATTGGAGGAGGAACCGGTCGTGCCCGGGACACCGCGATATCCCTGCGCAGGCCAGTGACCGCCTATGCCATGAAGGACCTGAGGGCGGCGTCGGCGAACCTGCCGTCAGCGTTCCTGTTCGCACTGCCAGCTTTCGAGACCCTCGTTGTCCTGCTTACTAGAGCTTTTCTGCCCACCTTGGTGCGGCGACCCTTCTCGTTGCAATGACCCTCGGAGGGATGGTCGCTCTCATCCTGCCTCTGGTCCTAGTCAGCTCTGAAGGGTCAGGTTTCGACTTCGCCAAGACCATGCCGCTGAAGATGGGCACCATTGTCTTCTCCAAGGCGCTCATTTCCACCGCGGTATTCCTGCCAGCCGTGGCCGTCGTATTCGTCGAGGGTCTTGCGAAGCCATTCACCTCGCCTTTCACGATCTCGATTCCAGTAGCCTCGGTTCTGGCCGTGGGCGCAGCGAGCTTGCTCGAAATCAGACTGTTCCTGGGGTTCGCTCCCAGCGGGAGGGCTACGTTCGCCTTGCAGGAATTTGCAAGGATGGCCGCAGGAGCAGGGGTTGTCGTCCTGCCGCCTGCGATTTACGCGACGGCGTACATCCTCACGCTCAACCATGCTCTGGCGGCGGCGGCATTAATCTGCGCCGCCTTGGCCGAGCTAATCGGGGTCGTTTGGCTTGTACATAGGTCGTGAGTCTACCGTCGGCTAGCGCTCGCGCGGAGTTCCCTTCGTCTCTGACCTCATCGCCTTTTCCATTTCCCGGGCCAGCTCGGAGTCACCCTTCTTTCCTGTGCGCCTTAGGCCTGCAGCGGCTCCTTTCCTGTCGGCTTCGCCTCTGTTCTGCCCGAGTTTCCACTTGCCTTCTATCTGTCGGATGGGCATCTGGAATCCGACGATCGCTTTCAGCGAGAGAGAAATGTACTCAGGAGGCGCGTCGGCCATCTTCCAAGGCTTCTTCGAGTCATCTTCGAACTTCTTCGTCAGAGTCTCTACGAGGCCTCTGAGCTTCTCCTCCTCATGGAAGAATGACACCGGTCCTCGCGCCTGGACCGCGATGTAATTCCATGTGGGCACCACCTTGCCCGTTGTGGTCGTGGTTTGATACCATGTGGGGGAAATGTAGGCCTCAGGACCGATGAAGATGGCGAGGGCCTCGGTCTTCGGGTCAGAATCGCGCCACTGGAGGTTCGCCTTGGCAATGTGGCCGTATAGCGTCCCGTGGGGTCCGGCGGCTCTGTCGCCGACCATAGGAATGTGTGAGGCTGAAAGCCCCTTGGGGGTAGCGGTCACGAGCGCGCCGAATGAGATTCTCTCGATTGCGTCGAAGAGGACAGATTGCCTGGTTTCCTTGAACGAAGGGGGAATGTACAACTTCGTGTTCGCCGCGTGAAAGTCGAATAAAAAGTGATATGGGAGATCATGGCATAAAATCAGGTGGGTGCGGAAGTGGGATTCGCGAGGCTCGCGGGCCCCGCCTCCGTGCACTTCCGCTTGTAACCTATGGAAGGGGTTGTGTTCAGAGGGCCGCTAGTCCGGTCGCCGCCGCAGGCAGGCCGCCCACAGTAGCGAACTGGGCGAGGCTTCCGTCTTGGAAGACTCGGAAGCTCGTGATTGAATTGCCGTTCAAGATGTAGAGGAACTGGTTATGGAAGTTGTTGCCTCCCCCGAAGGCTAGGTCGAGAGTTGGTGTGAGGGCCTTCGATGCAACCGAGCTGAAGAGGCTCAGAGCACCCGTCCCAGACACTGCATATCCCGAGATTGTCCCTCCGTGGGCGTTGGTTGTGTACACGTAGTTTCCGTCGGGCGAAGCAACAACCCAGCAGGGTGCCAGCCCGAAGTCTGGTATGGAGCCGCTGAGGGTCCTCAGGGTGCCATCGTCCGAGATGGTATACGATGATAGTGTTCCGGCGGCAGCCTCACTCAGGACGAGATATCCCTGTGGTGTGAAGGCGAAGCCGTAGGGCCCTGCAGAGTTGGATGGCGTGATCGTTGGTGAGTTCGCAACGCCTCCGCTGCTGACCGCGTACGTGTTGATGACTCCCGCCGCCTTCTCGGTGACTACCAGCACGTTCCCATCGTTGCTGAAACCTATCTGTTCGGGGGAAGTGTTGGGCGCGCCGCTAAGTGGCTGGACGGACCCCGACAGGAAGGTCAGAAGGCCGCTGTGAGCAAGGGTGAACCCAGCGATGTTGCCGGGGGTCGTCCTCGTTCCGTTGTCAAGGACGTAGACCAGGCCACCGTGCTCGGTTATGCTTATGGGCGCTGTCCCGTGGGAGGCCTCAACGCTGGCAAAGGTGAGGCTTCCGTCGTTGTTCACTTGGAAGACGGTTATCTGGTTGCTTCCTGCGTCGACAACGAGTAACCACCTACCGTCTTGAGTGAGCATTACCGCGCCTTGGCTTGCGAGTTTGGCACCAGTGCCGCTGCCATGGGAAGAGAATGTCCCGACCAAGGTCAGAGAGGCGCCAGGCCCAGTCTGGAACTCCAGAACTGAGTTGGCCGCTTGGTTGTCAATGGTGTAGACGATTCCAGGCTTTGGGGGCTGAGCTGCCGTGCTGAAAAGAAGGGGACTTAAGAGAAGTAGTGATGCGATGCTGAGAGTAGCTATGATTGTTTTCTTCATCGTATTTTTCGAAACATTGAAGTCTATTTTTCCATTCTTCGAGGTTGGGTCTGAATGTGTTGTAATTCTCTTGATAATCTTGGCGGGTCAGAGGTTCAGTTCTCTCGCCACCAGCTCGAAAATGTCGAAGTGAGCCTCGAGCCAGGGACTGAGGAAGTAGGTCTGTCCGTAGTGCTCCCCGACGACGGAGACGAGAGAGTTCCGTTTCAGAACGCCCACGTGATGCTGTACGAGGGTGTACTGGAACCCCAGGTCAGTGGCGAGCTGGTTCAGGTTCCTCGGACGTTCCCTTATGGCCCGTATGATCCTGGCCCTATTCTCCGCCCCGCGCGTTCCACCCAGGAGGTACCACAGGAGCCTCCGGAGTTCTGGGTCGTCCATCATCCCAGTCGGGCGTCTCCGGCGTTCAGTTAAGAGATTTCCAAGAACAGTTAAACGCCGAACGGCCGGGTTCGAGCCTGGCTGTCATGGAAGTGCTGATGGACGTGGCCATCGGAATCGCTGGTGTCAATTCGGTCATCCTCTTGGGCTTGGTGTATCTTTACGCCAAGATAGCGATAAGGTCACGGGCCGCATACTCCTTCGGGCTCTGTTTCTTTGCCGTCATGCTGCTCCTGCAGAACCTCCTGACAGCGTTTGCCTATGGAACGATGTCTCCCCTCTTCGGCAGCGATGCTCTCCCGTATCTGTCGGTCATTGGGGGAACCGAGCTCGCGGGGTTGCTGGCCCTTCTGAGGATGACAACCTAGGGCTTGTTCGGCATGCTGTTGGAGACAGCTCCTGAATTCCAGAGCATAAGCGGTTGGATAAATTCCGACCCGCTCACCCTGAGTGGCCTGAAAGGCAGGGTCGTCTTCCTAGACTTTTGGACCTACGGCTGTCTCAACTGCCAGAACACCCTCCCCGAGATGAAGAGGCTTCACATGAAGTATGGCAAAGAGGGTCTCGTCATAATAGGCGTGCATACTCCGGAGCTCCCCTACGAAAGGAAGCGTGAAAACGTGGAGAGGGCCGTAGCCTCCGCAGGGTTGGCCTATCCGATTGCACTGGACAGCAGCAACACGACCTGGAAACTATACGGGAATCATTACTGGCCTCGCCAGACGATTATCAGTAAAAACGGCGAAATCAGGTATGAGCATGTGGGAGAAGGGGACTACGATGAGATTGAGGCGAAGGTGGTTGAGTCTCTGAAAGCGGCATCAACAATCAGCCCTTTGGTGGAGGATACGTACAAGAGGAGACTGGCGTAGGACAGTGGGTTACACTGGATGGGGTCGCGATCTGCCCGCTGACGCTCCAATTCTGAAGGCCCAGGTGGCTCGCGAAAGCAGTCAGGAGTTTGACGATGTGGCTCGCAATCCAGTCAAGCACGCTTCGCACCGCCCCCTGAGCATCAGCTGAAAGGTGGGAAAAGACCCCTAGCACCCCCCATCGAGAGTGAGTGGGACTGCAACGAGGATACGAGGGCGGTCCGTGCCTCTGACCGCTTTGCCGGGTCGACCGCATCAGGCTCGACCCCCTCGAAGGCCGCTTGGAATGAATCCTCCACCCCCTTTACTAGTGCTACAGTACGTTGGAGGGCTGGGAGGTGCTTTCTCAACTTCCTCTCGTCTCCTCCCTCGAGCAGCTTGTCCCAGGCATCCTTCAGCTCCTTTGGCACCTCATCCGAGAGAGCGTTCATCGGGCCGCAGTGGAGGTCGGGGACTAAAAGACGTTCACGTGCGGCGGGCGTGCCGTTTGCTCAGGGGCTTGGCTCCGTCGCAAGGACATGCCATCGACATATCGTGGCGTTGGCGCCCCAGCCGTACCTGATAGAAAAGGAAAAGTTGCCCTGGTCTGGGACCGCCTCTGGGGTTGAGCGAAGACCAGTTCCGCGAATGGGTCAACCGGAACTCTGACCTGCCCCTGGCCGTTAGGGGGCACACCTTCGTCCTGAAGGGGGACAGTGTGATGGTGGACGGGGGGAAGTTTCTCTACGAAGACGCCCTTGAGCTTGTTAAGCTCCTTAATTCGAAGAATCCGTTCGACCAGTTGAACGCCAGTTTGATGGTCGCCGAGAGAAACGGCGCGCTGAGGGTTGTCGTCTTGGCTCTCATCGCTGTAATCGTCGTTGTCGTCATCCTGTTGGCGCTGCACTAGGCGAACGCCTACGGTCTGATTGTCACATAGAATAGCTCGGCGACTCCGGCAGCGGGAACCCTGATCACTCCAAAATTCAGGTTCCCTGAGGTGTCAGTCCAGACGTACACCGTGTTCCCAACACTCCCCGGTCCATAGTCTTTCAGCATTGCAGCCACCTCGCCCACGGTCTTGTTGACCCCGACCGCACTGAGCGACGCACTCCCGACGTTGACCCAAACTGTGGGGTTGACCGAGGTGGCGTTCACCAATGCGAAACCGCTGGAGGCAATCAACGAGTCTATCTGAGTGACCGCGTCCCTCATGGTCGGCGTCGTAGTCGAGGAATTGGTTGCGCCGAGATTCTCGAAGGCCGCTGTTGCATCGTTCCCTACCCCCACCGTCCCTGAGGGACTGACGGCTGTCATGAAGGGAAGCTGGGTCACAACCCCTGCCGAACCGGGGTTGGTGTAGATGGCCACGAAGTAGGTCAGCGCCCCACCAACAGAATACAAGAGGTAAGAGCCGAACCTGTAGTTGGGGAGGAGAGTCAGCTGGGTCCTGATCTGCTGATTTGTCGTGAGCGCATTTTCCGCCGCGGTGGGACCTATGATCAGAGATGATGTGGAGGGATTCTGATAGAGGTAGATCTGGCCGAGTTTGTCTCCTCCGTAGGCGACGTATAGTGCGCCCAGGTTCTTGCTGACCACCCCCTGATACTGGACGAGTTGCAGGCCCACAAAGTACGTGCTGTTCCCGACTGCGAAGGGGATGTACTGCACTGTGCTGTTTCCTGCCCGCTCGTAGAATTGGGTCCCCGCCCTGAAGACGAAGGGGTCGCTGACATGGTAGACGAAGTCGTAGTCGAGCTGGCCTGGGACGCTTGGGGAACCCAGCAGCTGCTCGGGATACCTGAGCTGTGGGACCAGCCACGCAGGCGGAGCTTTCCAGCTAGAATAGTAGTTCTGGTAGAACTGGGTTATGAAGTCGGAGGAGTTGGTCCCAAGGAGGTTGGAGACAGTGTATCCCTGCATTGACCCGTCCTGTATGTTCACGAGTACAACGCCGAAGAACCTCAGGTAGGGGCTGGCAGAGAATCCTGACTGCAGTGGGTAGTTGATGTAGACCTGGACGGCATAGTAGAGGTTCTTACCGTCAGAAACTATGTACGCCGAAGGGTCCATGGTAAGTCCAGGGATGAGGACGTCGCTCACCCTGGAGAAGATGTTCCTGTTCCAGAGCATGTTGATAGACTGCCCCGAGAAGGCGAACCCGAGCTGTCCCTCTGCGAAGGTGAACCACATGGCTTTCTGCCATCCGCTAAGCACGTAGTCCGGGGCTCCGGCGTAGGAGACGTTCTGTATCTCGTCATAGCCAGGGACGTGAACGTACACGCTCCCCGCGAAGCCTGCACCCTCGCCATAGTAGATGAGGGGCTCTGAGGGTATGCCGAAGGCGCTGGTCGTGGGGACCACGGTCCCGTTGTGAGTGTTGATGACCAGGACCTTCGCTGCGTGGGTGTAGATGAGGTGCTGGCTGATCCAGTCGCTGGACGGGAAGGACGGAGTGGTCGGGGAGACCCAGTATTCGGTCCCGTTATAGAAGACGATTTCCGAGCTTGCGAGTTGCATCCAGTTGTAGGCGCCGATCTCCTTCGTGTTGATGACTGACGCGGCCTGCTGATCCCATTGTCTGACCAGGTTCAGTGTGGTCGATGGGTTGCTTGTGGGGAGGTTCGAGATGTTCTGTACATTGATACCGTCAAGACCTGCAGCCCATCTGGTGACAGTGATCTGCTTGTCGGTCTGCGGATACCACTGGTAGGAGAGGTAGTTGTTGTTCCAGTTGAAGAAATAGAACGCGCCTATGCCCACCTGAACCACGAGCAGGACAGCGAGCAGGACGGCGGCCACCTTGAGGATGCCGAGCCGCGGGGTCTCAACCCGCCTCCTGTAGAAGTAGAGTATTCCCACCACGCTGAACAGGAAGGCGCTCCAGACGATCCCGTAGACGTATGGGGTTGCTATGTTCATCAACCAGTACGGAGCCCCGATGATAACCTCCAGAAGGATCAGCGCGATCAGGGTGAGGAAATTCCTGGCCGGGACGTCCCCCCGCCTGATGGCGACGTTCGCAAACATGCGGAGGACAATCCTGATGGCGACCACGAGGAAGACTGCCGACAGTACGTAGGAGATGACGGCGTACTGGACGCTCAGCGTCGGCATCAGGCTGACGAAGCCTGCCCCCGTTGCAGACGTCAGTGGGAGGGCCAAGGCGTTCAGGACAGACCCCCAGCTTCCCAGACCCATCGACATCATCATGATGGGGTTCATGATCGGTCCGAGGAACAGAAAGCCACCGAAGGTCACGAAGAGATAGAACCCAATCGCCCATTTGATGGCCTGCCAGAGACCCCAAAGCCAGATGTTCATCGTCTCCCTGGGCCTGCGCTCTCCCGCCTCGTAGGGCCTCATCAGACGATAGGCTACGGTCCCCAGCCTCCAAAGGTCGCTCCCCCCTGGACGCGGATACACCAGTAGGAGGGCGAAGAGGGCAGCGGCGACGAAGGTGTAGTCGTGGTAGAAAGTTATTCCGAACCAGTCGAGGCTTGCTTTCAGGGAGTACACATGCTCGGCGATTGACCACTGCAATAGGACCCAGGCGACGGCCAGAATCACGACCGAGGCGATTATGGCGACGATGAGAATCGATAGCCGCCGGAAGAGCCTGAGTTGGCCCTCCGCTTCCTCTGCCAACCTTCGGAGGCGTATTGCGCTTCTATTTACGGAAACGCTTGCTGACTCAGCTCGTCCATTCTACCGCTTTCGTAGCATCGGCACCCGACCTCGGTTGCTGGCGTCGCGAAGTTACCGCCGTTGGGGACGCGAAGGCTACTCTGGTGATGCTTGAAACTAAACCGAGAAGGGACGAGAAACTTGGACTACTCTAGGATGACCCTCTTCGACTTTCCCTCGTACCTGGGCAGCGCTCCCTCACTGACGAAGGAGATTTTGGGAGAGATGAAGATGAGCGTCCTGCCCATTTCCTTCTCTATCCTCTCCCTGAGCCCCGATGCTTCAGAGCCAGCCTTGAGTTCGACGCTTATGCGGAAGCCCTTCGAGCCCGTCCTGTCCACCTCGATCAGGTAGTCGTTCACCTCAGGGAACTTGAACATCGCCTGCTGGATTGCACCGGGCCATATCTTCGTCCCCCTGTAGTGGATGACGTCGTCCACCCTCCCCGTGACCCACATGCACCTAGGGAACGCGTTTCTGCCGCAGGCGCAGCCGGAATCGTCAAGGATTGTCAGGTCCCTCATTCTGTATCGTATGAGGGGCATCGCCTCCTTCGTCATCGTCGTGACCACCATCTCTCCCTGCTCACCCGCCTCGACGGGCTCCCCTGTTTCGGGGTCCAGTATCTCCAGGTAGAAGTGGTCAGTCCAGAAGTGGAAACCGTTCTCCTGTTCGCACTCCTGTCCGCTGCCGGGGCCCAGCAGCTCCGTGGCGCCGTAGACGTTCCTGGCCCCTCCGCCCTTGGCCTTGAGCCCGTACCCCTTCTCTATCCTCTGCCGCATCTCCTCGGTCCACACCTCGGCGCCGGGGATCGTGAGCCTGAGCGAGGTCGATGTAGGGTCGACGCCATTCTTCCGCAGAGTCTCCAGCACGTAGAGCTGGTAGGAGGGGGTCCCGGTCATCACCGTGGGCTTGAAGTCCTGAATCGCCTGGACCATGGGTTCGGTCCGTCCGACGCTCCATGGGATCACCGCGGCGCCGACGAGGCGGCAGCTCTGGTGGAAGCCAAGGCCTCCTGTGAAGAGGCCGTAGCCGTAGATGTTCAGGAGCGTATCCCCTGGCCGGACGCCGGCGGTCACCAAAGTCCGGGCCATCACGTTCATCCACGTCTCGTGGTCCTTCATGGTGTAGGGGCCCACCGTAGGCCGGCCAGTCGTTCCGCTCGTCATGTGCCAGCCGATGAGTTGCTTTCTGGGGACGCAGAGGAAATCCCCCCCGTGAGGATAGGAGTACTGACGCAGGTCGTCCTTCGTCGTGAACGGGAACCTGCGAATGTCGTCGAGTTCGATGAAGTCGGAGGGGTGGACCTTCGCCTGCTTGAAAGCCCTCTTGTAGAATGGGCTCCTGTCGTAAACGTACTTCAGAATGAACCTGAGCCGTTTCTTCTGCAGCCGGGAGAGGTCTCGGCGCGAGATGCGCTCGAGGCTCCTTTCCCAGTACCTCGGACCGCGCGGAGAGGGCATAATCGCCGACCAATCCCAACGGACAAGTGCTCAAGGGTGTTTCGCCTAATCTGCAGAAGTCAACGTTCAGACTCTCCGGCTCGGAGGCGACCTGAGCCAGACTAGACTTCCCTCCAGCGGGCCTTGGTGACCGCTATGCCTGCGAACACGATGGTCACTACTGCGAGCACCGACCAAGCGAGGGCTATCGAAAGCGTGGAGACACTGAGGAGCCCTGTCGCGGACTGTGCTATTTCCGCAGCGTAGGTAGTCGGAGAGATGTACGCGAGGTACCTGAACGGCAGGGGGATGTAGGTTATCGGGTAGTAGACGGGCGGCAGCGTGGTGAACAGGGTAGAGATCAGCCCCGAAAACGCGAAACTCTGCACTATGTCGCTCGTCAGAGTGGAGAGGGTAAAGCCCAGAGTGACCGACGTCGTGAACATCATAAGCATCACGGCCAGCAACTCCAGGGCCTCGACCGCTCCCGGGTGGACAAAGACAGCCATCAACACGGTCAGTGTGATCAGGGCAGGGATGGAGTACACAATCTCGGAGAGGGCCATTCCCAGGACGTAGGCACCAGGGGACGCAGGGGAGCTGACCACCATGTCCTGAATCTTGAAGTCGTTCTTGAGGTGGGAAAGATCGCTTTGAAGGCCCATGCCGCTGGAGAACATGCTCATTATGAAGGCGCCCTCTATCGCCTGGGAAAGCAGAGCCCCTCGGCTCACGAAGTTCACGATTATGAGAAAGGATATCGGCGAGAGTACCGTGTTGATCAGCACCACTGGGTAGTTCTTCATGGCGTAGACGGCGTTCACCAGCACCGACGCCAGGATCTGCCTGGCCAGACGTTCGGCCATCTAGTTCCCACCCTGCTCCCCGACGAAGTGGAAGAATATGTCGTCGAGTGAGATACGGCTCACGGAGATTCTTGCCCCGGTCCGCAGCAGCTCCCGTGAAATGTTGTAAGCCTCCTCCTCTCCTGTGAGTATCTGAACCTGACCCTCCCTCCCCCTCGTGATTGTCCCATCCTTCAACTCGGGGACGGCCACCCCGACCGGGAGCCGGACACTGTACTGATACCTGACCAGGCTTCTCAACTGGTCTAGGGTCCCTATGCCTGCCAGCATCCCCCGGTCGAGCACTCCAATGGTGTCGGCCAACTGCTCGGCTTCCTCCAAGTAGTGGGTGGTGAGGATGAGGAAGCGCTTCTTCGCGAGTTCCTCCAAAGACCTCCAAAGTTCCTTCCTCGAAAGGGGATCCAAGCCAGTCGTTGGCTCGTCGAGGAACGTGATGTCGGAGTTGGCGGCCAGGACAGCCGCCACCATGACCTTCCTTCGCTGCCCTCCGGAGAGCTTCCTGTTCAGGGTATCCCTCTGCTCCTCTATCCCGACCTTTGCGAGGGCCTCTGCTGCACAGCTCTTCCCCTCCGTGTAGGGGACGCCTCGCCACAGGAGATAGGACGACACCGTCTGCATCGGCGTCATCCAAGGGATTGACCTGGCCTCCTGAGGGATGGATGCGATCATCTTCCGCAATTTCTTCGCATCTCTGACCACATCCATCCCGCAAAGCTGAGCGTCACCGCTCGTCGGCTCGAGCTGTGTCGCGAGGATACGGACAAGGGTAGTCTTGCCAGCACCGTTCATCCCGATGAGTGAGAATATCCCACGGGCTTGGACGCTCAGGGTGACCCCGTCCAGGGCCTTCTTGCCCTGTGAGTCAGAGTAGACCTTGGTCAGGCCGTGGCAGAGGAGTTCGCCGTTCTCCAATGCCTGGATTCCGAGGTCCCGCCGTTTTAAGCTCCCTTGTCAGCCCACCCGCGATCCTCCAGCCCTGACTCTTTGGGACGCAGAGAGGAGGGGTCAGAGAGGAATGTTCAGCCCGAAGATGAATGCTGGAAGGAGTATCGCGAGGCTCACTACGGGGACGCTGAGGTTGTCGTCGAACCCTTCGACGCGCTCCACCGCGGTCGCGGCCACCCCCGCGAGCACCCCTGCGACACCCATGAGAGCACCAACAGGTATGCATACAATGAGCATCGCCAGGGACCCTTCCCATGCCTTCGTCCTCTTCTTGTACATCAGGTTCCGCACGACCCCTGTCACCCCGTCCCCCCACGCCATGAACAGGGTGGGGACGACAGCCAACAGGAATGTCTTGTCGACGAACCACGTCAGAAGCACAGCTGCGCCCCAGGTGATGGCGAAGTATGTCTCCGAGTAGTTGGCCGAATCCTGGAACCAGTACCATATGTGGTTCGTCTTGTGCAGGGTAAAGGTCAGAACTGCGAGGGCCATTGCGAAGAGGAAGGGGAACCACGGTTCGTGGAACTCGAACGGGAGGGTGACTGCCACCAGCCCCGCGCCGAAGATGTGGACGAACTTCCTTCCCAGATAGGTCCCTCTCTTGGGGTCCCACCCCCTCTTCAGGACGTAGTTGTAGAGCCACCTCGAAGCGAGGAGCAGCACAAAGCCCATCCAGACAAGCAACACCAGAGTTATCGGGATGTCGGCCATGATTGGGTTGGTTACCAAGATCTAGGCCAGTAGCCGCGACTCTCAGAAGACCCACCATAAGGGTATCGGGGGCCGTAGGGCAGGAAAGCCTGAAAATGCTCGCGTTGAGCCACCTTGTTGCCTTGGCTGGAAGGGACGTACTGGTCTACTTCGACGAATCGCGGGACCCCCAGGAGAACCTGGGCCGCGAGGACGAGCTGTTCCAGCGTGTGGAGAACCTGGAGCTCCCCGAAATCGCGAGGTTCTGGGTGAACTCAGAGTGCTTGGTCCGAGGGAAGGCGAGGACCCCTCGGTACGGGTGGTACAATGCAGAGCTGGCGGAGAGGATGGGGATAAGGGTCGTCGAGAGGTCGACGGGGGGCGGTGTGGTGTATCACGACGAGGGGAACCTGAATTGGAGCCTCATTGTGCGGACCAACGGAGGGTTTCTCGCTCCGACCGCGGCGTTCAAGCAGGCTTCGAGATACATGCTGGATGCGCTCGGCAACCTGGGGGTGCCTGCAGTGTTCTCGCCCCCCAACAGGATTGACGTCTCGGGCCTGAAGGTATCAGGAATGGCCGCGCGGTCCACGCCTCACACCCTCTTGGTCCACGGTACACTTCTCATCGATTCCGATCTTGAAAAGCTGAACACGCTCTGCATTCCCCCAGCAGGATGCCCTGCAGTCGCGAACGTCAGCCGGTGGGCTGCCAGGATTGATATGGAGAGCGTGGCGGGGGCCTTCGTCGCAGCCCTGGAGGGTTCGGGCTTCCGCGTCTCGCGGTAGGGCCGCACCTAGTCTGGGGCCAGCAGGCACACGGCTGCATCGCAACTTTTTCTCCAGCCATACCAGCCCGCTTGACCGGAGCCTTGCCCCGCGACCTACCTTCGAGTGTGAAGAGCTTCTTCGAGCCGAGGAGCATAGCCGTCGCGGGAGTTTCAAGCGACCCCGACAAGATGGGCTCGATCATATTCGCAAACCTGTTGGAGAACCGCAAGAAAGGGGTGCTCAGGGCCCCGGTGTACGCCCTGAACCCAGCCCGGGACAGAATCGGAGACCAACCCTGCTACCCAAGTGTGGGAAAGCTGCCGGAGGCCCCGGAGCTTCTGATTATAGCCGTCCCGGAGTCGCAGACGCTTGGGCTCGTCAGGGATGCCGCAGAAGCGGGTGTCAAGGCAGCCGTAGTGATCACGAGCGGCTACGCGGAGGTGGGTAAAGAGGGGGTAGAGAAAGAAATCGGAAGGGTGGCGGGCGAGCACGGCATGCGGATACTCGGGCCGAACACCATCGGGCTCCTGGACACAAGGTCCGGCGTCGATTCGCTCTTCCTCCGGCCAACGAAGAGGCTACCGGACGGGAGTGAGGTTCCCTCACTGCTGAGGCCCCTGGCTGGTGGAGTGACGGTGATCACCCAGAGCGGGCACCTGGGGGAAGTGATCTCAGAGCAGCTCGCGGCCGACGGGGTGGGGATCAGGGCCCTCGTGGGCACAGGGAACCAGCTGGACGTCTCCGTCGAGGAAGTGGTCGAGTACTTCGCCGACGACCCTGACACCGAGGTGCTGGCGGTCTATCTCGAAGGCCTTCGCGACGGCAGGAAGTTCATGCAGGCTGCGACTCGCGCCGCGGAAAGGAAGCCGCTTGTCGTGATCAAGGTAGGCAAGACTGAGGTGGGGAGGAGGGCCGCGCTTACGCACACCGCGTCCATGGTGGGGAGCTACGAGGTGTACAAGGCTGCGTTCAGGCAGTCAGGCGTCGTCGAGGCGGACGAACTGCAGGACCTTGTGGACTACGCCGTCTCGCTATCGATGCTACAGAGGCCCGCGGGGAGGAGGCTTGCAATTGTGACAAACGCTGGAGGCGTAGGGGTGATCGCGGCAGACAAAGCCGAGAGCTTGGGCCTTGACGTGCGTCCGCTGAGGGCGGGCGAACAGAACAGGCTGAGGTCCAAGCTGGGGGACCCCGGGCTGGCCTCGAATGCCGCACTTGGAAACCCCATCGACCTGACCGCCTCTGCCTCGACCGATGAATTTGTGAGGGCCACGCGGTCCGTCCTGGCCATGCGAGGGTATGACCTAGCCCTGGTCTTGCCGACCCATCAGACGCCAGCGATTGGCTACGATATTGCGACCAAACTCGCAGAAGCCGTCGCCGGGGAGAAGAAACCGGCCGCCATGTGCGTCATTGGCAACTCGGAATTTGCAGAATCGATGCAGCGCGAGTTCATGGCCAGAGGAATCCCGAGCTACCCCACCCCCGAGAGAGCGACGCGGGCCCTCGCGGCTGCCTGGAAGTATGCGGATCTCAGGCGCCAGGCCAGGTATCCAGAACTGACCGAGACGAGCGCACTTCTCCATGGTCGGGTCAAATCGGGTCCACTGCCCCACAAGGAAGTGAGCAGAATCCTGCGCGCGTACCACATCGACGAGCCCAGATCGGTCGTCGTAAGGTCTGTGGGAGACCTGAGGAGAGTCCAGAAGGTGTCGTTTCCCGTGGCCTGCAAGCTTCTCTCGAGGGACATGGTTCACAAGAAGGACGCCGGTGGGGTGGTCCTCGGCGTGGAGAGTGCCGAGGAGGCAGCGTCCGTCCTGGCCCGCTTCAGGACGCTTTGTGCGCGCAGAGGCTTGAGATTCGAAGGGATGTTGGCTCAGGAGATGGTCGATGGCATCGAACTGATAGTCGGTGGGACGCGCGACCCCACCTTCGGCCCGACGGTCGTCTTCGGGCTCGGAGGGACGTACGCGGAGCTGGTCCGCGACTACTCTCTTGCCATAGCCCCGGTGACCCCGCGGGAGGCGGAGCGAATGATCGAAGGGACCAAGCTGGGTAGAGTCCTGGGAGGATACCGGGGCGGACCTAGGGTCGACCTTGGACCACTGTCAAGGCTAGTCTCTCGTTTTTCTGGGATTGTGGCGGAGAACCACCTGATTGAGCAGGCCGAGGTGAACCCCCTGATTGTGGGGGGAAGAAGGATGGTAGCAGTCGATGCGCGGGTAATCGTGTCGTCCCACTAGCCTCGAGCGCGGCGCTCAGCGGCTGGCGGGGAGAGCGAAGCGAGTTCACTGAATATCGGAGAGCCTGGCCGCGGCGAGGGGTATCGTCATCTCGTCCAGCGTCAGCCCGCCGTGGTGCCCTCTGAGCTTGAGGATGTCGTCCTTCCAATACTTGAACCAGACCGTGTTCGTGCCGTGGGGGAGGATCATGAGGTTCCCGATTCTTCTCCGGAACTTCCTGCTGGGCTTGTTGAGGCCGAAGAGCCCGGCGTCTATAGCGTCCTCGGTCTTCAGGACAGTCGCAATCCCGGCCAGTTTCTTCTCCAGGTAGTCCTTCGTCTCCTCGAGCCGGGCTTCGTCCACGAGGAGATACACGTCCCTGGCGCTCCCCCAGGGAGGAATCATGGCTCCGCCCCGGGTGAGTTGGAACGACCTGACGAGCTTGGCGAAGCGGTTCATGAAGACAACCTTCTCGGGGTCCACATTCAACTGGCCGTGGTCTGCGGTTACCAGCATGAGGGTCTTCTTGGCCGCCCCTCTGTCGAGCTTCGAGAGAAAACCCTCCTGGAGCGCATACGAAATCATGGAGGCCTCCACGGTGGCCTCATCTGTGTTCGGTCCGTAGATGTGCTCGATCGTATCAACGTAGCTCCAATATGCATAGATGAAATTCGGCCCGCTCGACCTTTCCAGAGTCCGCCTGAGGGCCACCACCATGTCTGAAGCGCTTGCGTAGGGGACCCCTGAGCTCCCCGCCCTGGAGACCTTCGAATATGCGGAGTTGGCCACCGCCCTGTTGGACAGGGACGTGCAATGGATTCCTTCTTTGCTCAGCAGTTCGAATATGGTTGTGCCGTCGAAAAGTGAGCGCGGGTCGAACGCTCCCAGAAGCGTGTCTCGGCCAGATTCGCGGACCCGGCTGAAAGGGAGGGTGACGATTACTTCGCCGAGTTCCTTCATGTAGACGTACCACTCCGGGAGGCCGTGCTCCTGTGGGGTGAGCCCAGTGCTCACGGTCGTCAACGCAGCGGCAGTGGTGGAGGGGAAGACGGTCGTGATTGGCCTGGCGCTCCCTTTCTTCGAAATCGAGCCGATGAACCCTCTGTCGTTTTGCCTCTTCCACTCGTTGTATCCAAGGCCGTCGCAGAGCAATAGGACAACGTTCTCCACATCGGAGGTCTCGACGCCCCCCAAGGCGTCCTTGGGGAGGCCTGGCCTCCCTCCGTTCACGCCGAGGATTGACTGGATGGTCGAAGGGACGTTCGACAGGCAATATCCGGAGTAGTCTGGTTTCACGGCTCCCGGGGGCAGCAACAAGCCCATCGCATCAACTGGCCAGATGCGTCTTATTAGAGTCGAACTGAGATCATGTGCAATCGATGTGATTCCCTCCTCTGAGGGGTGGCCAGTGAAGACGGACCAGGCCCGGGCGTACGAGGCCCAACGAAGCGGAGAGGAGCGGAAGGGGAAGAAAATCGCACAGAGTGCTGCGCTGCTCTAATCCAGAGACCATCCGGCCCGTCTAGATTTTCGGCATCTTCCGTACGAGGGCGATTTCGCACAGAGATGAGATTAGAAGTATCAGGCCGCCCACGGCGCTGATTTCGGATAGGTAGTTCTGGACGTTGTATTCTCCGTGCGAGGCGGGGACGTAGAACATGTTAGTCGTCGAGTTCCCAAAGTTGGTGGAGAAAATGTAGAGGTGGTAGGTTCCGATCCATCGGGTGTCGATGGTGTAGGAGAAGAGGAACACGGAGATTAATCCAAATATCAGGATGAGATAAGGGGCCATGCTCCGCGCTGTGGAGCCTCTCCAGTCCCAGAAGGCTGCCAGGAGTATGATTAAGCCGAATATCACACCAACCCCGATGTCGTTGTAGTTTGTCACTGGATACGAATAAAACGCGATTGGAACCCCGATGATGAAGAGGAGACCGACGAACATGTCCGCGATGGCTAGCGGTTCGCGAGGAATCTGTTTGGTCGTCTGGCAGCACACTGCTGGCTTGGATTTGCACTTGTGCTGGTATTAAGCGCGATAAGAGGAAAGAGCTAGTACCTGAGCAGGGTAGGGTCGACCTGCTCAGCCCAAGCATCTATTCCACCCTGCAGATTGATGGCGCGGACTCCGGCGCGGCGGAGCATGGAGACGGCAGCGGTGCTTCTCACCCCTACATGGCAATAGACGATGATGGTCTTGGTCCTGTCTAGCGCCTCCACCTTCGAGGTGAGGCTCCCCAGGGGGATGAGTTCAGCCCCTCTGAGGTGGACAAGGGAATACTCATGGGGCTCTCGCACGTCGAGGAGGAGGAACTCCTGTCTGCCATCCATCATGGCCTTCAACTCGTGTGGCGTGATGTTGAACCCCGGTGGTTGTTCGTGACGCTTCAGGCCGCAGAATTCCTCGTAGTCGATCAGGTGCCTCACTGTGGGAGCATCCCCGCAGACCCTGCACTTGTGGTCCCTCCTGGTCCTCACCTCGTCGAACGAACTGCCTAGGGCGTCGAAGACGAGGAGCCGCCCGATTAGAGGGGACCCTTTCCCCCGCAGGATGCTCAGCGCCTGGCTGGCCTGTAGCCCGCCAAGAATCCCAGGAAGCACGCTCAGGACGCCTGCGTCTTCGCAGGACTTCACAGAGTCTGGGGGTGGCGGGTCAGGGTAGAGACAGCGGTAGCATGGCCCTTGGGGAGGATAGAAAACGGAGACCTGGCCGTCGAAGGCGAGGGCGCTCGCGTAGATGTCGGGCTTGTGCAGGAAGACACAGGCATCGTTGATGAGGTAGCGGGAGGGGAGGTTGTCCGTCGCGTCGATGACCACCTCATACCCTCCTAGGACGTCAAGGGCGTTGGCCGACGTGAGCTTGGTGTCATGGGGGAGAATCTGAACGTTCGGATTGATCAGGGCGAGCCTCTCCCGGGCTGCGTCCGCCTTCTTTCGGCCCACGTCAGAATCCAAGAAGAGGAATTGCCTCTGCAGGTTGGAAGCCTCCACGACGTCGCCGTCGACGAGCCCGACCCTCCCAACCCCCGCGGAAGCAAGATAGACGGCGGCGGGGACTCCGAGACCCCCTAGGCCGACGACGAGCACCGATGAGCCCTTGAGCCGGCGCTGACCTTCTGGGCCGAAGTCGGGGAGGACGATGTGCCTGCTGTAACGCACCGCCTCGCCCCTGGTCAGCCCGACGCTTTCCGGCATCCTGTTCGCACGTCCCAGGGTGCTCATGTAGATAGAACCTTCGGAGCGGACGTTTCCGCAGGATTAATACAGAACCCACTTCACAGGGCAGGTGAAATGCCTGAAATTGGTGACAAAGTCCCGGACTTCGCGCTCTATGATGCAGACAAGAAGGTGAGGAAGCTGGGGGAATTCTTGGTCAAGGGGCATAGGACCGTCCTTGCGTTCTTCCCCGGCGCCTTCACGGGTGCCTGCACGCAGGAGATGTGTACGTTCAGGGACATGTATGGAGAGCTTGAGAAGCTGAACGGGATGGTGGTGGGGATCTCTGTTGACGCTCCCTTCTCACAGAAGGCGTTCGCAGAGAAGAACGGGCTGACGTTCCCCCTGCTCTGCGACTTCGACCGCGAGGTTGTCAAGAAGTACGGCGTGGTCTGGAAGAACCTCAGTGGGGTCGAAGGGTATGTCAGCGCGAATCGGGCAATCTTCGTCGTTGATGATTCGGGGAAGGTGCTATTCAAGTGGGTTGCGGAAAATCCTGGTAAGCTGCCAGACTTCGAGGCAGTGAAAAAGGCCCTCTAGCCAAGCCCCACGAGTCCCTGGCCCCGCTTCACCGACTCTCCCACGGTCACAAGTATCTCCTCGACACTCGAGTCTATGTCGGCCCTCACTGCCATCTCCATCTTCATAGACTCGAGGATCACCAGTGGGTCGCCGGCCTTGACCTTCTCTCCCTTCTTCACAAGGACGTCGATCACCTTTCCTGGCATGGGAGCTGCGATCATCCCCTTCTGAGTTGAAGGCGCGAGAGGGTGCGGCCTTGCTTGGGCGAGGTCTGGAGCAGGCCTTTGGAAGAGAAGGCGCTCGCCGTTGAGGAGAAGCTCGACCTTCCGGCTGTTAGCCTCGACGATGGTGAGCTCCGCTGGCTTGTCGGACACCTCGACGACGATGGAGTTCTTGTCAGGCAGGCGTTTGAGCCTCAGCATGTACTCGCTGTCCGCGATGGTCACCCGATAGCCGTCGACCGTGGGGATGACGTCTACGGCGAAGGACCCGTCAGGACCGCTCAGGTCATAGTGTGTCGTAGTAGCGCGCCTCCCTACGAATGACTTGTTGAGGTGTGTGGTTCGCTGACGTCCGGGTCGCTGCCTGGGTCCACCCCGACTGGAGAATGGCAGCGGCGATAGCCGCGCCCTGCTTCGCTATCTGTGACCGCTGTTTGGCGATCTGGTCGGCGAGGGATTCGACGACTCTGTTGTTCTGCATGAATTGGACGTCGAGGTTCCACTTCGCGAATTCCTGGTGGGCGAGGATGAATCTCTGCAGAGGAATCGTCGTCCTCACCCCTTCGATTTCGAATTCGTCCAAGGCTAGGACCATCCTTCTCCTCGCATCGTTCAGGTCATTCCCCCTGACTATGAGTTTGGCGAGCAACGAATCGTAGTACTCTGGAACCTCGTAACCAGGGTAGAGCGCCGTGTCGATGCGTACCCCGGCGCCCCCCGGAAAGAAGATGCGCTCGACCTTGCCGCTCGAAGGAGCGAACCCAGCAGCCGGGTCTTCGGCGTTGATCCTGCATTGGATGGCGGCTCCCCTGAGCTCGACGTCGTCCTGGCCGTAGTCAATCCCCTCTCCGGCGGCAATCTCTAGCTGTTCCTTCACTAAGTCAACCCCGGCTCTCATCTCTGTGACCGGGTGCTCCACCTGGAGCCTTGAATTGACCTCGATGAAGTAGAAGTTCTGAGTCTGATCCATCAGAAACTCGATGGTGCCGACATTCTCATACCCCAGGGCTTTGGCAAGCTTCACGGCGTACTCGGATACCTGTATCCTTGCGAGCTCGTCGAGGCCCGGAGCAGGGGTCATCTCCAGCAGCTTCTGATGCCTTCGCTGGATGCTGCACTCTCTTTCCCCCAGGTGGATCACCTTCCCTTTCCCGTCGGCGACTACCTGGACTTCGATGTGGCGGGCGGGCCTGACGAGCTTCTCGACGAACAGGCCAGACTTCCCGACCACGCGCCTCATCTCTGTGGAGGCAAGCTTGAAGCCCTGCAGGAGCTGTCTGTCATCCGAGGCTTCCCTGATTCCTCTGCCTCCTCCGCCGAACGCCGCCTTGAGAAGGACGGGATAACCCAGCTCGTGGGCAGCCTCGAGTGCCGCCTCGGGGGTATAGAGAACGGTCTCCCCCCCTTCTATGACTGGCACCCCTGCCTTCCTCGCAATCCTCTTGCAGTCTACCTTGTTCCCGGCTATCACCAGGGTTCTGGGCTTGGGTCCGACGAACTTGATGCCCGCCTGGCGGCAGGTCTCCGCCAGGTTCCAGTTCTCAGAAACGAAACCATAGCCAGGATGGAGGGCGTCGACACCGGCGTCGACCGCCGTCTGCACGAGTCTGTCGATGTTGAGATAGCTGTCTCCAGGGTCGGCCGGGCCTATCCTGATGGCCCTGTCGGCGAGTTTGACATGAAGGGCGTTGACGTCGACGTCGGAGTAGATGGCGACGGCCTTGACACCAAGGAGCTTGCAGGTCCGGATTATCCTGACGGCGATTTCCCCTCGGTTGGCGATGAGGACGCTCTTGAACAAGTCGAACTACAACTGGATGTTTCCGTGCTTCTTGGCCGGACGGAATTCGCTTTTTGTCCTGAGCGAGGAGAAGGCCACGGCGAGCTTGGCGCGGGTCGCTGACGGGAGTATGACTTCGTCGATAATGCCCCGACCGGCTGCGACGTAGGGGTTGGCGAACTTCGCCCTGTATTCGCCTGCAAGTTGTTTCCTCAGCGCTTCTGGGTCCGAGGAGACCTCGATTTCCTTGCGGTGGATGATATTGATTGCACCCTCAGGGCCCATGACGGCGATTTCGGCGCCGGGCCAGGCAAAGTTGAGGTCAGCCTTGCTGTACTTGGAGCCCATGGCGCAGTAAGCCCCTCCGTAGGCTTTCTTGACGATCAATGTGACCTTGGGGACGGTGGCTTCGCAGTAGGCGTAGAGGAGTTTGCAGCCGTGGCGGATCAAGCCTCGGTGCTCCTGGTCCACCCCAGGGAGGTAGCCGGGGACGTCGACGAGTGTGAGGATGGGAATGTTGAACGAGTCGCAGAACCTGATGAACCTGGCCGCCTTGTCGGAGCTGTCGACGTCGAGCGCCCCGGATAGGACCATGGGTTGGTTGGCTACCACGCCAACGCTGCTCCCGGCGAGGCGCGCGAAGCCGACGGTTATGTTCTGGGCCCAGCCTGCATGAACTTCGAGGTAATCGCCATCATCGACGACTCTACGCAGGATGTTTCGCATGTCGTAGGCCTTGTACGGTTCAGTGGGGGCCAGGTCGTTCAGCTCGGGGTCTTCCTTCGATTTGTCTTGTGGGGCCTCAGCGGCGGGGGGGTGCTCAGAATTGTTTTGAGGGAGAAACGAGAGGAGCCTCCTGATGGTTGAAAAGCAATCCCGCTCGTCATCCGATACGAAGTGCGCAACCCCGCTTTCTGTCCCGTGGACGGTGGCGCCCCCGAGCTCCTCGGATGTGACCGTCTCCGCTAGCGCAGCCTTGACAACTTCTGGACCTGTGACGAACATCTGGCCGATTCCTTTGACCATGAGGACGAAATCCGTCATCGCCGGGGAGTAGACCGCGGCTCCAGCGCTCGGGCCGAGGATGGCGCTGATTTGTGGGATTACGCCTGAAGCGAGGGTGTTTCTGAAGAACATCTCGCTTACCCCTGCCAGGCTTGAGACCCCCTCCTGTATTCTCGCCCCGCCTGAATCGTTCAGCCCGATGATCGGCGCACCGTTCTTCATCGCTAGGTCCATCACTTTGGTCACCTTCTTCATCAGGGCCTCGCCCAGCGAGCCCCCGAAGATTGTGAAGTCGTGGGCGTAGATGTAGACGAGGCGCCCGTCTATCCTGCCATATCCTGTGACCACGCCGTCGCCGAGTGGCTTGGACCTGTCCATGGCGGGGTCCGTCAACCTATGGGTGACGAATTTGTCGAGCTCATTGAAGGTGCCCGGGTCGAGGAGGAGTGCAATCCGTTCACGGGCTGTCAGCTTGCCCTTCTTGTGCTGCTCATCAATTCTCTCCTTGCCTCCACCCAGTTCGGCGGCCCGGTTCATCTCGTCGAACCGGTTCTCGACATCGTCAGATGCCAATTTGGGCGGCTCCGTCTTTTCGAGTGATAAAAGGAATGGGCCCCGTGAATGCTCACTCAGGGTTGCAGTAGTCGATTGACGAACCGCTAGCGGAGCTCCGTGAGCCGCTCCATGTCCTCGGGGCGGACGGCGACGATTGTACCACCCTTTGAGACTATCAGTGCCCCGTCCTCGCGTATTCGTGTTGCCTTGGCAGAAAACGGGGTTTCATCCGTTTTCAGTTTGATGGAAACTAGCTTTCCTGGCGTGGCGACGTGTTTCCCCCAGACCTCCTGCATGTCTTCGCCAGCTTTCCACCTGTCGTAGAGCGCTGAGAATGAGTCGAGGGTCACTTGTCTCAGTTCGGCTATTTCGATTGGTCTCCCCCACTCCTGCGCAGCACTGGTCGCCTCACCGAGCTCACCGATCTTCGACAGTGGGGCGTTGCAATTCACGCCTATGCCAATGATGATTTCATCGACCCCCAGTTTCGAAGCCTGAGCTTCGGCTATCACTCCACCGAGTTTCTTTCCCCCGACCATCACGTCGTTCGGCCACCTTATCGATGGTTGGAGCCCGGTGGTCTTCCTGAGCCCCTCCACAGTAGCTACTGCTGCGACCAATGAGGCGAGCTCAGGCCTCGTGATGCGGCCAGGCCGGAGGATGAACGACATGTAGAGCCCCCCCACAGGGGAGACCCACTTCCTGCCGAGACGGCCTACACCCGACGACTGGGTCTTCGCCACTACGGTGGTGCCTTCAGGAGCGCCTTGGGAGGCGATGACCTTTGCCGCGGTCTGAGTGGAATCGACGTCTTCTAGTTCTATGTAGGTCCAGGTGACCAACGACCCCTGACCATAGGGGTACACCGATATGCTTTGTGCCGTTTCATTGCAAGAGAGAACGCCTTAAGACATAAAGACGGTCGGGCGGGCTGCCTCCACCTCGTGGCCCTGGTGGTGCAGCTTGGTTAGCATAGGAGGCTGTGGACCTCTCGATCGAGGGTTCAAATCCCTCCCAGGGCCCCTTTATCCGGGGTATCGCTCACCATCTGACGAGGGGTCTCCATGGTAGCTCTCTCGATGAAAAAGACAACTGTTCTTGGGGCGAACGCTTTCATTCTCGAAAACGAGTGGGTTAGGTCGGTTGTCACCCCAGGATTCGGAGCCCGGGTTCTGAGTCTGATCTACAAGCCGACAGAAACTGAGTTTGCCTGGCACAGCCCCGACGTCCCGGCTGGGATGCCAAGCGGAGGGCTTGAGAATCCCAGCGGCTTCTTTGATTGTTTACCCACGTGCGACCCGTGCATTTTCAAAGGCAAAGAGTTGCCAAGCTTTGGTGAGGTCGCGTCCAAGCCCTGGAAGTTGTTGAAGGCCGACAGAATAGATGATCGCGTCAGAGTCAGCATGGAAGCAAAGTGCGAGATCTATCCTCTTCTTGTCAGGAAGGAGGTTTCGCTCGCAAAGGGCAGTCCCGTCCTAGTGCTCCGCTATGAACTTCGCAACATGTCGGAGGAGTTGCTTGAGTATCATTACAGCGGTCACAACACCCTGCTGGTGAATCCTCACTACCGGTTAGTTCTGCCGCACGAAGTGACGAGAGTGAGGCTTGGATACACTGGACGGTTGGGCAGAATCGGAGACCACGTCGGATGGCCGCTCGCTACCGACGACAAGGAGTGCATGCTGGACATCAGTAAGATGGGGGGACCGTGCGATGGAACTATGGAGAACCTCTACACACCCAAGTTGAATCAAAAGTGGTGCGCTGCACTGAACGAGGCCAGGATGGAAGCGATTGGGTTCACATGGGAGGGAGATGCGTTGCGGTATGTCAACGTCTGCCCAAATAACGGCGGGTGGAAGGGCTACTACTTTGCGGCCTTGGAACCAGTAACTGGCCGGCCTGACAACCTCGAAGTCGCGGTAAACGACTGGAAAGACTATGCAGTACTTGAGCCCAAGGGGAGAACTACCTGGACAGAGAGAATCATCTTGGCTCACAACATCAAACGAATCGAAAGAATCGAGAATGAGGAGTTCGTGCAATAGGCACGGGGTGCCCTAAGCCGATGTCGACTCTGGGCGTGCTCGGCTACCTTGGGGGGCCTTGGCGGATTCGTTCCCGCATCCGGTCTGGCGAATCTCTCATGGTGTAGAGGCTCTCGAGCCACCATGTAGTGCCCGCCTCGGCGTATTGCGACACCTTCTGGATGTTCGCCTCCTTGTCGATGCCCGTGGTCCAGTTGATTTCAACCACGTCGAAACCATCGAGGTTGGACCTGTGCTTCTTGATGTAGTCGACGACTGCATGGATGTCTGATGGCCTCGCAAGTCTTTCAGGTAGGACGATTGGAACAACCCCATCCCAGTGGGCAGCGCGCAGGTATGGGCCCTTCCGGGGCCAAAGGCCCCCGACCCAGATAGGGACCCTCGGCTTCTGCACAGGGGACGGAAGGAAAACGGTTTCTTTGACTTGGTAGTGCTTGCCGCTGAAGCTGAAGCGCTTTCCCGACCAGAGACCCGTCATGATTTTCAATGATTCATCGAGCTTCTGAGCGAGCACCCTGGTGTCGTCAGATTCACCGAACCTCGCGTAGTCGGTCGACTCGACGTTTCCCAGCCCAACTCCCAGAATCATTCGCCCGCCGGACAAATGGTCGAGGGTGGCAACTTGCTTCGCAGCTATCCAAGGCTTGAGGCGGGGGAGTGGTGTGACGGTGGTACCGATTCGAATGCACTCCGTGCGCATTGCTATGGCTGCGAGAATGGTGAAGGAGTCGAAAACCGGAACTCGCTTGTTCCACTCGAGAATGTGATCCCATAGGAAGATTCCGTCCCAACCGGCTCTCTCGGATTCCCGAGCAAGTCTTGCCATCGTCTGGGGGAAGGCTGATTTGCCGAAGTCGGGCACGTACAGACCATAGTGCAGGCTCGAGCCGTGACGTCTGCCCATGGCCTGGGGGTCTTGGAGGCTGGGGGCTTAAAGGAAGCCGGCCTGCCCACAGCAAGCATTGGGGAAGCGGAAGTTGAGCTTCCTACCCCGATGTGAGTATGTGGGATTTCACTTTGTCCTTGTCCAGTTCGCAGAGGAGCCCACGAAGGATCCCCGAGTTGTATTCGCTCCCGGGGTTGAAGCACATCGTGCGTCCGATTTTGACCATGCCGCGCGACTCGTGCACGTGCCCATGCAAGCCTACCAAGGGTTGATGTTGCTCGATACTTTTCCTGACGGCCATGCTCCCTGCAGAAGTCATGACCAGATTTCCTCCTGACGTAACTGGCTTTAGAGTCTCGTCGAGCTTCGGGGCCTGGTCAAGTGGCGTATCGATTGGAGGGACGTGGAAGTTGAAGATGGCCGTGCTCATATTCCTGATTCCGGAAGCCATCTTCTCTATCTTCTCCGAGAGCCCGGACTCATCCACCTCCCTTGGGCTGTTCCACGGCGTGTGGTTGGCGTACCCCAGTGTGATCATCTCGTGTTCCCCGTCGATGTCTACTATCTTCTCCTCAGGATTGACCACGTATGTGGCTGAATCGAGAGCCTCGTCGACATCGAAGAAGTCATCGTTGCCCGGAGAGACATAGCACTTTATCCCGGTCCCTTTCAGCCTCTCTTCGGCCAGGGTCATCCACCTCTCGACGTCGCTCTTCATCAGCTCCTTGAAGAGCTGATGCACCTTGTCAGGCTGGGCCGTAAGTTCTTCGACCTCCTTCCGCCCGGTGAAGTACGGATAGTATCCCGAGTCCTTCAGCGTCTTCACCATCTCATCCACTTCCTGCTGGGACTTCAGGACCTTGACGTTCCCCCCATAGTCGCAGGCCCTCGTGCCATTTTCCTGGTCGACAAGGGGGACTATCATCTTCCCCGTTATGTCGCCCCCCAATATCAGCACGTTCGCCCCGTAAAACTTACCGGCGTTCACGAACTTGCGGAAACATCTGTCGGAACCGTGGACGTCTGTCACGAAGAAGATTTTCGATTTGCTCATTGGTGGAATCTACCCCGGCAGCCGATTGACCTGCACGCTACTTCCCATCCGAGAGTCTCGTGTCGACTACTTCCTTGTCTGCGTCGGGGAGTTCGTACCACACTGCCCTTTCCCCGATCTGCGCCCTCATCCTCCACCTTAAGCTCTTGGGGACGCCTTCGATGGCCTGCCTCAACTTCTCGGCCCTGGCCTTGATCACTTCTCTCTCGGCTTGTTCTAACTCCCTCTCCGGGAGACTGGCGACGATCCTGTCCAGGTTCATCGTGAACGTCTTGTATATCCCCCAATCATCGCCGCAAAGCTTTGCCAAGTAGGCTGAGTTTATCGCGCCCTGGTCGGTTTCTGCGATGTCATAGTCGACGAAGACGCTTAGTATGTCCTTGATGTCCTTCTCATTGATCTGCACGACCTGGAGCTTCGTCGCGAGCATGTCGGCCAGGGGGATGGTGCGGCTGTCGATCTTTATCCTGTCCTTCAGGTTCAGCCTGTGGCACATCTCGAACACGTCAAGGAACACGTCGACACGGCGGCCATGCTCGACGTCGTTGTACACGAGCCTTTGGTGTCCCATCATCGCGTTGAACCTGTCTCTTCCAACATAGCCTAGCTCCGGAAAGAGCTGCTTGATCCCCTTGGACTGCTTCGAGAACCCCATGAAATCGATGTCGACGTAATTCCTCTGGAGGTTCCGGTGCTTTGCGGACGGACAGCGCAGATAGAAGGAGACCCCGCCGAACAGTCGGAGGGTGATGTCCTTGGATGCGGCGGCTTCCATTATCCTGTCTGCCTCGCTGATTAAATCAGCCAGGGGTGGCAACACCCACTTCCCTCTGTATCGACTTATAGTCTTTGCAATGCGAAGATGAGGACCCGGTTGGTTCTCCCTGAGCCCCATTGCCCTGTCGTCTCACACCTTAAAACGATGTCAATCGTTCGCGGAATCCATGGCAGAGTTCATGGTCCTGACCAGTGTTGTGGGGTCGGGGGCGAAGTCGGCGCCGTTCAGGGAGGCACACCTCAATTACATGGCGTCGCTGAAGAAGGAAGGCAAGCTCGTGATCGCAGGAAAGTTCCTCGACGGAGGAGGGGGAGGCTACATACTGAAGGCGAGCAGTGTCGAAGAAGCCAAGGCCATCGCGGATGGCGACCCATACCACTCCAGCGGCGCCCGAAGCTACACCATCAGAGAGTGGGAAACCCGTTTCTGAGGGCCATCGGCCGTTGAACGCTTAAGAAATCAGGAAGGCGACACTCGTCCATGGCTGGAAAGCCGAAGGTTCCTGCTGGCATGCGGATAACCCAGGTCGCAGTGGTCGTCAAGGACCTGAAGAGTACGATGAAGAAATACCACGAGGTCCTCGGATGGGGCCCGTGGTCTGTCTACGAGCACAAGCCGCCATCCCTTCACCATACGGAGCTAAGGGGAAAGCCGACCCACTATACCATGATTGGCGCTGAGGCGCACTGCAATCCAATCGACTTCGAAATACTGCAGCCCGTCGAAGGGCCGAGCATATACAAGGAGTTCCTTGAGGAGCACGGTGAGGGCCTTCATCACGTTTCAGTGGTGAACAAGGCCGAAGATGTCCATAAGGCGCTGGCGGCATTCAAGAAGGATGGGATTGATGTTCTGATGAGCGGGAGGTTAGGCAAGGACATCGAATTCTACTACATGGACACTGAGCCGGTGCTGCGGATGGTGGCTGAGACGGTCAGCGGCCACGCGATTTCAATGCACCCAAGCTACACTTACCCCTAGGCCCCGGCGGGCCACCAGAGGGGTTCCAGCAGCCCGTCCTCTGCCATGGCGAGGGAACGGGCATACACCTTAGCCCACCTCTTGTAGAGTTCCAAGTAAGCCTCATGGTTGGTGGCATTGGGGCTCAGAGTCCGCTCCACCCTGGAGAGTTCTTTTGAGCCTGAGCGTAGGTCGTCGTACCAACCAGTCCCCGTTCCCGCGCAGATCGCGCACCCTAGGGAAGTACTCTCCTTGACCAGTGGTATCTTCACGTCGATTCCGAGCACGTCTGCGATTATCTGAGGCCAGACCTTCCCCTTCGACCCACCGCCTGCGAACATTATGCTTCCCATCCTCCTCCCGGTGATCGACTCTATGATCCTGAGATGCCCCTGTACCACGTAGGCGGCGCTCTCCTCAATCGCCCTGATGCTCTCCTTCTTCCCTGAATTGGCTGGGTCCCCGACTCGGAACTGAAGTAGGGACGGAGAAGCGTGGACCCATCTTTTCGAGTCCATGATGTTACCGAAGATACCCAGGACACCGTTTGAGCCTGGAGGTACCCTGCTTGCCAACTCCTCCATCAGGACGTAGGGGTCGACCCCACGCCGCTTCGCCTCCTCCTTCTCGCTCTCGCAGAATCCATCCCTGAACCACCGCAGTGTCAGCCCTGAGTAGAAGCCTATCCCTTCCATCATCCACATCCCAGGGTACGCGTGACACAATGACCGCAGTCTCATCTTTCCATCGATGAGGGGCCGGTCCAGCGCTATCGTCGTCTGCCAGAAGCTCCCTCCCACCACGGCGGCTTCGCCTTTCTCGGAGGTACCCATGCCAATCAATCCGAGCTGGGTATCAGCCCCGCCAAGCACCACGGGGGTCCCCTCCCTGAGTCCAGTCTCCTCGGCGGCACGCTGGGTCACCTCGCCCAAGGTGGAGCCCGGTTCCATGACTTCTGGGAAGATGTCTGGTTCGAGCCCGCAGAGCTCCGCAGTTCGCTTTGACCACCGCCTCTTTCCCAGGTCGAACATCCCAGAGCTCGACCCGACTGAGGGGTCCGTGGCGAACTTGTCGCTCAATCTGTAAAGGATCCAATCGCTGAGCATTCCTACGTGCCCAATCCTCCTGAAAACGTCTGGTTGGTTCTTCCTAATCCATAGGAACCTCGGAGGGGCCGTTATGGAGACCCAATCTCCGCCCTCCCTGAAGATCCTCTTGGCAGCCCCCGACCTGATGAGCCCCGCTGCCTCCTTGGTCGCCCTCGAGTCCACGTTGGGGCACGCCCAGATCTCTTTCCCTGCTTCATCGTAGAGCACCATCCCTTCTCGCATGCTCGTCGCGCTGACTCCCTTGACGTCGGATGGCTCTGCTGAAGCGTTGGAGATCGCACCTCTGATGCACTTTGAGATCAGCTCCCAGTTCGACTTCGTATCGAAGACCTGCGACCCGGGATACTCTGGGAGCGACCGGTGAGACCACTCCTCCTGGTGGGTGGCCACCTGGTCCCCATCTCTGTTGAAGAGAATCGCCCGGCAGCTGCCGGTCCCAGCGTCTATCGCCATCACATACTGGTCAGGCATTCCTCATCACTTCGGGGTTGATGAGGGTCTCGATGTTCTGACCCGAAAGATACCGTTGCACCTGGGCGGCTACTATGAATGCGCCCTTGGTGGTCGTCTCATAGGTGGCGCCTCCGATGTGTGGCATCACAATGACGTTTTCCAAGTCGATGAACGGGCTTACGGGCCTGTCCGGCAGGAATCTTACGACGTCCATCGCGGCCCCTGCGAGCTTCCCGCTCTCGAGGGCCCTCAGAAGCGCGTCTTCGTCCACCATGCTGGGCCGTGCGGTGTTGATGAAGTATCCGCCCTTCTTCATGAGCTGGAACTGCTTCTCCCCCATCAGATTCTCGTTCTCCTTCGATTCCCTCGCATGCAGGGAGACGTAGTCGGAAGATGCCAGGAGTGTGTCAAGGTCCGTCACTTTGATTCCGGGCGCCTCGATGGTCGAGGCTGGAACGAAAGGGTCGTAAACCAAGACGGACATGCCGAAGGCGAGCACCCTTTTGGCAACCCTCGAGCCTACCCTCCCATAGCCCACGAGGCCGAGGGTCTTTCCGTCCAATTCATGGCCGAGGAATTGGGCACCTTCGTAGTTGTCCTTGCTGACGATCCTTTCTTTCTCCACGTGGCTGGAGGCCTTCTTGATATTGCGCGCGAGCATGACCATCAGCATGATAGCGAGTTCAGCCACGGCTACGGCGTTCTTCCCTGGTGCTGTGACTACGGGAATGCCCCGCCTGGTGGCCGCCTGGACGTCGATGTTCACCGGGCCTCCTCTGGCGCAGCAGAGGAGCCTGAGACCTTTCGCCGCGGCAAGGACTTCCTCTGTGACCGGAGCGCCGTGGACTACCAAGATTTCCTCCCCCTTGAGCTCTGAGATCACCTGTCTGGGCGTTCCTAGGAATTCCTTGATTCTTTTCTCCGATTCGGTCACAGGCACGGCCTTCTGGCTTTCGTCCATCTTGACGTATCTGACTGCGTGCTGCTTCGCTATCTCTGAGAATGCCTGGGCGAAATCATCCACCGAGACGAAGGAGTCGCCTAAGACGAGTATCCTCATGCGTTGGCCCCCGACCCCTGCAGCGGATGGGCTTATGCGGTTATCGTCTTGGCCTTGTTCTGGTTGTAGATGTCGCTGGCTTCCTTCACCGAGGCGCCCTCGTGGACGATGGCCCTGATCCCCTTAATCATGCCGACGGGGTTGTCGTTCTGCCAGATGTTCCTCCCCATGTCCACCCCGATGGCCCCTGCTTCCATGGCGCCGTAGACGGTGTTGAAGACGTCCATCTCGGTGTTCATCTTCGGGCCCCCCGCTACCACGCAGGGAACAGGGCACCCTTCCACCACCTTCGAGAAGTTGTCGCAGTAGTATGTTTTGACGATGTGCGCACCGATTTCCGCAGAGATCCTGCATGCCAGGGCCAGGTACCTAGCTTCCCGTTTCTCCAACTCCTTGCCTACAGCGGTGATTGCCACCACCGGCATCCCGTGGTCCTGCCCCTCGTCGACGAGCTGCGCTAGATTGAGGAGGCTCTCTTTCTCATGTGGTGCGCCGACGAACACGGACATCGCCACCGCGGAGACGTTCAGCCTTAGTGCCTCCTTCATCGAGGTCGTCAGGCCTTCGTTGCTAAGGTCCTCGTGGAGGACGCTTGTACCGCCCGAGACCCTTAGCAGAATCGGAACGTCCCACGCCGGGTCTACGGAGGAGCGAAGTACCCCCCTCGTGACAGCGAGTGTATCCGCATATCTTACGAGCGGCTCGAAGGTCCGCCTTGGGTTCTCCAGCCTGGTCGTCGGACCCTGGAAGTAACCGTGGTCGCAGGCCAGCATGACCGTATGGCCCGTCGACGGCTTTATCATCCTCGACATCCTATTCTTTAGTCCCCAGTCCATTTCACTCTCACTAGTAGCCTTCAGAACTCCGGGCCTATATTTGGTTTAATCAGCCATATGCCTAACGTGTTAGGCCGAGGGCTTCCCGGTCTTCCATATTCTTATTACTACTCCCGGGTGTCTTGCCCATCGGCCTGCGATTGACAAAGCTCCGGCCTGTCTCTCCGCTGATCCGCGATGCGCATCAAAGGGTCCGTTCCGTTTACGGCTCGGCGATCGGTCGCCGGCGAGATGAACTTGTCACCCCGGCTCTCCTGCTCGACCTCGACGTCGTGCGCGGGAACCTCGCCCTCATGGCGAAGCTCATGAAGACCAAGAAGTCGAAGCTGAGGGCACACATCAAGGTCCACAAGAGCCCACACCTCGCGAGGATGCAGGTGGAGGCCGGAGCCATTGGCGTAGGCACCGCTACGATCTGGGAGGCCATCGTCATGGCCCGGGCGGGGATCGACGACGTTTTCGTCATCAACCAAGTCGTCGGACCTGAGAAGGTGTCGGCCGCCGCGCGACTGGCCCGAGAGGTCCCCCTGAAGGTAGCCGTGGACGACCTTGCAAACGTCCGGGCGTTGTCGAAGGCCGCCGTCTCCGAGCGCAGTGAAATTGGATGTGTTTTGGAGGTGGATACTGGAATGAGGAGGTGCGGCGTCACTTCTCCAGAGGAGGCCCTGAATCTGGCCAGAGGAATAACGAGGTCACCGGGGTTGAAGTACGAAGGGCTCACCGGCTACGAGGGGCACTGCTCCCTCGAGCCCCACAAAGCAAAACGCGAGTCGATGGCGCGCAAGGCGATGGGATATTTCATCGGAGTAGCTGACTTCCTGTCCAGAAATGGGATTGACTCTCCGATGCTCTCGGCAGCCGGGACGGCGACCTGGGAAATCACCGCGTCCAACCCCCGAATCACCGAGATTCAGCCCGGTTCCTACGCTTCGATGGACGGCTATCATCATAGGCTCGAGCCCAGGTTCAAGCAGGGGACGACGGTACTTGCTACGGTGATTAGCCGCCGGCAGGACCACCTGGTCACCGACGTAGGGAAGAAGACGGTGGGGGGGTCCCTGGCGGTCCTGAAGGATTATGATTACCTGGTATCTCGCTTCGATGAAGAGCATGGAATCTTCGACATACCCAACCCATGCCCGCTCAAGGTTGGTGATGCGGTGGAGCTCTTCCCAGGTTACACTCCGTATGCCGTCAGCTACTTCGACGCCTATCACGTCGTCGAAGGCGACAGGGTAGTCGACGTCTGGCCCATCCTCCCCAGGGGGCCGGAACATGGTGGCCTGCTAGACCAACTGAGGGCTTGACCGGCAGGGCGGTTCTTCGGGGTCAGAACACGCTTAGGAGGTTCTTTGCGATGACCTCGACCTGCTTCCTGTCGCAGCCTGTGTAGACTGAAATCTCGTTGATTCCGATGTCCCCGTAGGACTGGATTACCTCCGCAAGCTGGCCCCACCCCTTGCAGACGACCATGTTCTTGCGAACGTCTTCTACAGTTACTTTCTTCCCCGCCTCTTCAACAGTCAGTGGGTTCGGGATGCTCCAGGAATCCTTGTTCATGACCCCGAGGCTTCTCCATTGGGTCCTCACTATCTCCTCGGGGCTCTCGAAGGTGTAGGCGAGCTCCGAAGCAACCCATCCTGGCCCGCTCCTGTTCGCGTCGGCCCTGCCCTTTCGATATGCCGGGAGGATTTCGTCCCTCAACTTCTCGAGGTTGTTTCTGGGCGCTATGGTAATCAGTCCGTCGGCGTTCATACCTGATGCATAGGCGGCCCTCTTTCCGATGCCCGAAGCATAGATTGGAATCTTGCTCTTCGGCTTCGTGTAGAGGTAGTAGAAGTCAGAGGAGAAGTACTTCCCCTCGAACTTGAACGGTTCAGTTGACTCCCACATCATCCGCATGAGCCTAATTCCTTCCATGAGCCTCTCACTCCGCTCCTCCCACTTCGGCCATCTGCCATTCCAGAAGGGCCGCTCGTTGAGCGCTTCGCCCGAGCCAACCCCCACTAGGATGCGACCGGGGTACAGGTTGTCGATGGTGGCTGTCGCCTGTGCGAGGATTGCTGGGTGATACCTTGCGCCTGAGGGTACCGTCACCCAGGGCCCCACCTTGATCTTGCTCGTTCGGGAGAGGGCGACGGGCATCACCGACCAGATGAATTGGGAGCGCTTGCCGGAGTGGAACCATGGGAAGATGTGGTCCCCGAACCAAGCGGTCTTGAACCCCAATTCTTCCGCGTAGAGGGTAGCATCGATAAACTGTTGAGGTTCGAACTCGTTTTCACCGAGGTTCGCGGTTATCTCGATTTTTGCCAATTTGATTCCAACCCTTTACGCAACCACTTTTCGGCGCAGAGGCGACGCCGGCTTGCGATACAGTTAAGGTTGCCTCCACCGCCGTGACGGCGCAGACCTTCTTGAGGATGGGCGTTGCCGTAAAGGGGAGAGCTAATCCGAAGACGATAGAGAAGGTGGCGCAGAAGGCAGAGGAAGAGGGCTACGACTACCTACTTGTGACCGACCACTACATGCAGCCGAATTTCAACGGGCACCCGGAAGTCTGGACGCTGTTGGCATACCTGGCCGCGAAGACGAGCAGGATTAGGCTGGGGACGTGCGTCACACCTCTGCCCTTCAGACCTCCCGCAATGCTTGCAAAGACCATAGCCACTCTGGACAATCTCTCAGGCGGGAGAGTGATCCTTGGCGCCGGCTTCGGCTGGTACGAGCCTGAGTTCGACGCCTTCTCGACCTGGCGCGAGAACAAGGAGAGGATAGCCTATTCGAGGGAGGCGCTCAAACTAATGACACGGCTCTGGAGCGAGAAAGAACCGATTGACTCCGACGGTCGAATAAAGGCGAAGGGTCTGGTCGTAGAGCCTAAGCCTCTGCAGAGACCCCACCCTCCAATCTGGTGGGGCGGACACCTCTCCCAGTCCCTGCAAACCGCGGGGACCCTTGCGGATGGATGGATGCCCATCGGGCCCCGCTGGTTCGACGAAAGCTATCCCAAGCCTGAGCAGTATGCTGAGATGCACAGGATTATTGGCGGCCTTCTGAAGAAGAGAGGACTCCGGGAGGAAGACTTCACTTTCACCATCCTCATCAGCATTGCGGACATCAAGACACTCTCCAAGGATGTTGAGAAGTACATCGATGCTGGGATGAACCATTTCACCCTGGGACATAACGTCACCAGTGAGGACGCCGTCGCGGACGTCTCAAAAGTCATGAGAGAGATAGGAAGGTCGTTGAAATGACAACCAAGAAAAAGTGGAAGATTTCCTTCATCCCCTACTACATGGTCGCCCCCGCGGTCTGGAAGGCTCCTAGCACCGCTGAGGCCATAGACGTCCTGAAGCGGGCCGGCTATGACGGGGTCGAATGGATGCTCGGGCAGCATTTCTTCGACGCGGGGGGGCTCAAGAAGCTGGTCTCAGAAACGAGAAGGAAGGGCCTGGCAGTCGCCGATGCCATGTGCTGGCAGGACTTCGTCACGCTCGACAGGGATGTGAGGAGAAAGAGGGTGGCCATGCAAAAAGAGATGATTACCGCCGCGGCCGCATCTTCGGTCCCCGTAGTGAATATGTTCACTGGGCCCATGACCTGGGATTCCAAGGCCCTGAAGCTGGGCAAGGAAATCTCCGAAGGTGCCGCATGGTCGTCTGTCGTCGATTCATTCGGCGAACTAGTCGAATGCGCCGAAAAGGAACGTGTGACGCTGACCGTGGAGCCTGTCTTCGGTATGGTGGTGCATGACTACTATACTGTCAGGGAATTCCTCTCTTACTTCAAGTCAGACCGCATTGCGGTGAACCTGGACCCGTCGCACTTCGTCCTCTATGGAAACGACCCGGTCTGGGCGGTGAGCAAGCTAGGAAGGAGGATCAGGCACGTACACGTCAAGGACGCCTTCGGGAAACCCGGTGCCTTTGGAGAAACGTTCGCCTTTCCCTTCCTCGGGGAAGGGCTCATAGACTGGAAGGCGTTCTTCGTAGAACTTAGGAAGGCGGAGTATGATGGATTCCTCTCATTGGAGTTTGAGAACGACAGCTATCTGAGGAACGTCTGCGATGGGGACTGGAGCAGAGCCGCCGTCCAGCTTCTTGACAGGGTTGCCAAGTTTCTTCCGTAAGGGGACACAGGCTATCGCATCCCTCTCCCGCCGGAGACGGTCAGGACCTCGCCGGTGATCCAATCCGCCTCCTTCGACGCCAGGAAGACGCACGCGCTCGCAATCTCCTCCGGCCTGCCCAACCTCTTCAGGAAGGACTCGTCGACCATGTGCTGCTTCGCGCTCTTCGACAGGAACTTGGTCATCTCCGTCTCCACCGTCCCAGGAGCAACGGCGTTGACGTTGATCTTCGGCCCCAGATGCACGGCCATGGCCCTAGTCAGGCCGATCAACCCAGCTTTCGAAGCGACGTAGCTTACCGACGCCATCCCTGAAGGGAGCGCCAGCCCAGAGACTGAAGCGATGTTGATTATTTTCCCGCCCTTTCTGAGCATGACCTTTGCCACAGCCTGCGAGCACAGGAATGGCCCCTTGAGGTTCGTATCCATGACCTTGTCCCAATCCTGCGATTCTATCTTCAGAAACTCGCCCGGAACTAGTACGCCAGCATTGTTGACCAGCACGTCGACCGTCCCGAACTTCTCCAGTACCTGCGCCAACATCCTGTCGACCTCCGTGGGGTTCGAGACGTCCCCCTTGACAGCCATCGCCTTCCCGCCGCGTTTCCTGATGCCCCTCACCAACCGTAACGCGTCGTCCTTCGAGGTGTTGTAGTTGACCGCAACGCTCGCCCCTTCCCTGGCGAAGGCCTCCACGATGGCTCGGCCGATACCGTGCCCGGCGCCGGTGACTATGACGACCTTCCCTTCAAGACGCATGGACAACCACTAGCCTACGCGCGGGACCTCCGTGCAGCTTACTCTGGGGGTATCTCTTTGAGCGTGGCAGAGATGTCCACGCCCTTGCCCTTGTAGTAGAAGTAGCGGATGGCGTAGATGACCACAGCGGATGCGAATATGCCCACCAGCAGTGCCGCTGAGCTCGGGGTCGACGGCCCAATCGCCGGGTTGGTGACTGACCAGTAGAAGGTCGTCCCCATCCCGATAATTACGAGGACACCGAACACCGGGAGAAGCCATCTCCCACCGGGGAGGTCCATCGCCATGTCCTTCTTGACGAACGGGAATGCTATGGCAGCGATGCCGATCAGCACCCAGACGATTGACCAGATCGTAACGACGTTCAGGAGTTGGCCGATGTACGTCGTGTAAACAGCAAGGTAGGCCAGTATCGCAGCAATCGCGAGGCTGAGCACAGTCCCCTTCAGCGGGATGTGTAGTCTGTCATTGATGTCGGCAAATGCCGTTGGAAGCAGCCTGTCGAAGGAGAAGGCGAAGACGTACCTCGTGATTGCAATCGCGAGTCCGGTGCCCCACCAGAAGTTGAAGAGAAGGAATCCGAAGTCAACGAAGGTCGAAAGGTATGGGTTGCTCAGAACGGCCGGCACGAAGAGGGGAGACCACGGTGAAGCCAAGGGGAACTTTCCTTGACCTGCGAGCCCAAACGCCGCCTGGACGAACTGATAGCTCTCTGACCTTACGACGAAATAAAGCCCGACGCAATCTATGATCCCGCATATTGCGAGCGCAATCAGAACCCCCCAGAGCATGCTCTTCTTAGCGCTCTTCACCTCGCCGGAAATGTACACACCATAGTTGAAACCGTTGAACAGGAGAACTCCGAAGGGAATGGCCAGCAGGGTCGCTGACATGTTCACAGGCGTGTAAGCGATGCCCGCCGCCTGTGCCTGGGAAAGGATACCAGAGTAGGTCACGTTCCCGTGGGTCATGGTTCCGAGACCGGCTGCGAAGGATGCGTTCGAAGCCCCGGCGTAGGCCGCGATGAATATTGCGGTGGCCGCGAAGATTATCGCAGCCATGATGATCATGACCTTGCTGTAGATCCTTGGGCCGAGGCTGATGATTACGAAAGCGACCACTATCACAAGAATGGTACCCCAGAATAGGTTGGACTGGCTGTTGGCAAAGTTCATGCCCCAGTTCACCAGTCCCTGATTGTTCCAAACGTATCCCCAGGCCACGGCGACGTCGGGAATCACTACGGCAGGCTCGGTGACTGAAGCGCTCGCCAGGAGTGAAATGAACGAGATGAACATCGCCCACCCAGCGACAAACCCTACAATGGGGTTGAGTGTCCTTCCAAGCCATATGTAGTCCCCCCCAGACCTTGGCATGCGAACGGCGAAGATGTAGTATACTACGCCCAGCGGCACCATGAAGGCCAGTCCTGCAAGCGCAGACAGGACGAAGTCGGCTCCGGGGCCGTTCGGTGCGACATAGCCGATTTGGGAAGAGATCCCGAAGATTGTCGGTCCTGTTACGGCGAGACTGAGAATAAGAGCGTCGTACCAGCTGAACGTCCTTACAAGCCCGGTGGCCTCCCTCAGGAAGGTGGGAACCTTCGCCAAGCACCACCCGTTCCTGATACTGAACTAATAACCTTTGAGCCTAGGGTCGTCCCACGACAGGAGCAACCTTGGAGTTCCCCGGAACGAGCAGATCAATGTGTGTTCGTACCATTCTCGAGGCATCGTTTACATAACCAAGTCTGAGTGAACGGAATGCAATGGCGGCCAGGCGTTCGAGGAGAAACGGCGAGAAGATGTCCAGGGATGATTTCGACAGGCTGTTCCACGATGTCTGCAATTGGGGACGCTGGGGGGTCAACGACGAGAAAGGGACGCTGAACTATCTCACTCCTGCTATGGTGAAAAGGGGCGCGTCGACGGTGAAAAGCGGGAGGACCGTTTCGATGGCGCGGCCAATCGAGACGGCGGCAGGCCCAGACAACTCAACCCCCGCAGTTCATCGTATGACAAGGTTGTACAATGCACCGTCAGAGGGGAGCGAAGAGCCACAGTTCGTCGGCGACTACCTAGGCAGCGAAACGCATGGGAACGCCTATTCGCATATCGATGCCCTGTGTCATGTCTCGTACCAGGGTAGGCTCTACAACGGCAGACCTCACGACCTCGTGACTCAGAACGGAGCGAAATCGATGGATATCACACAGTACGCCCGGGGTATAGTCGCGAGAGGAGTTCTACTCGACATTCCGAAGCTGAGGAAGACCAAATGGCTAGACCCGGGGGATGCGGTCACGGCCGAGGAACTAGAAGAGGCGGAGAAGGCCGAAGGGGTCAAGCTGCAGGAGGGGGACGTCTTAGTCTTCAGGGTGGGTCAGTACCTGCGGCGACTCGAGCTCGGAGCGTGGGACGTCGAAGTGGAAGGAAGGGCCGGGCTGGACCCGAGAGCGATGCGCTTGTTGCACGAGAGGAAAGTCTCTGCGTTTCTCCCTGATGGAGACGGCGAAACGATTCCCAATCAAGTCGAGGGCGTGAGATATCCCATTCATGCCTTGCAGATTGCGTCCATGGGCCTGGCGTGCGGCGATAGTCTGCAGCTGGAGGATTTGTCGAAAGCGTGTCAGGAGGAGAATAGGTGGGAGTTCATGGTCGCCATCGCCCCGCTGGTTCTTCCGGGCGGAACAGGTTCGCTTGCGAATCCAATCGCAGTCTTCTGAAAGGCAGAGAATCAGATCCTAGGATTCCGGGAGGTCCATGACCTCCCATAGGCCTCGCTTTAGCCCAACCCACGACGGAACTTTTCGCGCCGCCAGCAAGACCCCTCTTACATATGTGCCCTGGTCTGGGCCGGCCTCGTGTGTGATCGTCAGACGCTCGTTCGTATCGCCGAAGATAGCATCCACCCGCGAGACGAACCCGGGGAGTCGTACCGAGTGTACCTGTGTGCCTCGCATCGAGGCCCCTCGGCTCTCCCTTACGCCCAAGGTCTTCCCGACGGGGATGCTCACCTTCGGGGGCCTTATCGCAGAAATGGCGTGGGCGAGTTCCCTTGAGGTCCCACTGGGAGCGTCTGGCTTGGCTTCACTTGCGTATTCGATTATCTCCCAGCTCGGCATGACCCTCGCTGCGGTAAGTGCAAAGTGCTGCATGAGTACGGCAGAGACGGCAAAGTTTCCCCCTGCCAGCACCCCGACCTTCCGCTTCCGAGCCGCCCGATCGATTTCTTCATGATCCTCGTCCGTCAGCCCGGATGTGCCGATTACGACGTGAACACCCTTACTGATCGCAAACATCACGTTCGCTTTGACCACCTTCGGAGAAGTGAAGTCAATGAGCACATCAGCATCGCTCTGAAGTGCTTCCTCCACCGAACCACTTATGGTCAATTTCAATTTGGGAATCCCCACCAGCCCGCCAAGGTCGCGTCCCTTCTTCGATCTGGATACGGCCCCGACGAGGCGCATATCCCGTGACCGGTAGATTGCAGGAGTCAGAGCTCGGCCGACCGCCCCGGTCGCACCAGCAAGACATATTCGAATCATCGGCATCTGGCCATAGGCCCGTAGGGTCTTCGTGAAATACATTCTTGACTGCGGCGCCTCTACTGTATCGCAATGGATTAATCAGCGCGAAAGGGCGAATGAGGAACCATGACGAAGAGGCTCATGAACGACTCCGGCAGGATGGTCGATGAAGAACTTGAGGGGCTCGTGTCACTGCACCGAAATTCCTTGAGGCGACTGCCCCGGACGAACATCATAGTCAGGAAGGATTCTCCACGGATTGGAAAGGTCAGCGTAATCGGGGGAGGCGGTAGCGGGCATGAGCCCATGCAGGCGGGGTTCGTGGGAAGGGGGATGCTCGACGCTGCCATTGCAGGAGAGATATTCGCGGCTCCGTCGCCGAATCAGATTCATCTCGCGATCAGGGAGGTTGATGGGCGCGAAGGGACCCTCCTGGTTGTCAACAACTTCGCCGGAGACATCATGAACTTCGGGCTCGCCGAGGAGATGGCTGAGAAGGACGGAATCCGCGTGGAACGCGTAGTCGTGAACGACGACATCGCTGTCTCGGCGAGAGAGAACAGGAGGGGGATAGCTGGAGGAATTCTGGTGGAGAAGATAGCGGGCGCCAAGGCAGAGTTGGGGGGCAACCTGACAGAAGTGAGGCAACTCGCTCAGAGAGCAGTTGACAACACTCGGTCAATGGGCGTCGCGTTGACCTCCTGCACACTACCGAGCCTCGGGAAGCCGATGTTCACCCTCGGAGATGACGAGATGGAAGTGGGCGTCGGGGTCCACGGCGAGCGCGGGGTCCAGAGAGCGAAGTTGGGAACGGCCGACGAAGTCGCAGAATTGCTCGTTGACCGGATATCGGCAGACCTAGAGCTCAAGCGGGGAGACCGCATTGCTCTCCTGGTAAATGGGCTGGGCAACACGTCGTTGATGGAACTCCTAATCCTCTCCAGGAAGACAGTATGGCTTCTGGATGAGATGGGGGTCGCCGTCTCCATGTCAAGCGCAGGGAGCTTGGTCACTTCACTCGACATGTCAGGGGCCTCTTTGACGCTGATGAGGTTGGATGACGAATTGGGGCAGATGCTGGCCGCACCTGACGCGACACCGAGCTTCCAAAGGCTGTTCTAGGGAACTGGTTCAGAATCCGTGTTGCCGTCCAACTCTCGCAGGAATTTCAGCGCGGACTCCAAGACGATGCAGAAGGATGCCGCGCCCGCATCGTAGGTTCCTATCCCCCTTTCCCCCAGATACATTGCCCGCCCTTTCTTTGCAACCAGCGTCTTCGTTGTCTCCAGACCCGACTTAGCAGCTGCGACGATTGACTCGAACACCTCTACCAAGTCTGATTTGCCCTCATCGAATGCTCTCCTGGCGGCCAACTCAGCAGGACGAAGTGAGTCCAACATGGTCTTATCGCCTACCTTGGCCCCGCCCAGGTTCACTACAGCCGACTCCGCTGCTTCGAACATCGCCGCGATTTCGGCCACCCCGACCATTGATTTCCCTTTGACCCTCCTGCCGGCGGTGCTGAACGCCGTTCCGAACAGAGGTCCAGCAGCACCTCCCATTGATGATAGCAGCGATGCACCCGTTATCTCGAGGACAACTCCGACGTCGTCGACATCCAGAACAGATAGTTGCCTCCGAACTTCGGCAAAACCCCTGTCCAGGCTGATGCCATGATCGCCGTCCCCCAATTGCGAGTCGAGTTCGGTCAGATAGTCCACCCTCGAGTGGACTTCGGCGGCAATCCGTAGAATCGCCATGGCGACCTCCCTTGCATCGACGTGTGTTCTCAGTCTAGAAACGCTCTTGAAAGCAGGAGCCCCCATGGTTGATAAGCAGTGGGTCTTGCTGCGGGAGGCGCTTCTTCGCCCAGCACAGCGCTCAAGTAATGCCCGGTGCGGATAGAGGCCGTGAGTCAGAGTCCGTTCGACCTTTTCAAGAAGGAATTTCCAGAGCCCTCGGAACGCTACGATTCTCTTGTGGATTCACAGAGAAAGCTGAGGGGCCTCGACCCTAAGATGAAACAGCTTCTAGACATCGGCATTCAGACGGCGATCAGGAACCCGAGAGGAGTCAGATTTCACGCGCTGATGGCCAGACAAGGGGGGGCGTCCAGAGACGAGGTGATCGGCGCCGTTGCCATGCACCTTCATCTTGTTGGCCTTGCTGCGGTTTTGGATAGCCTGCCTTCGGCCGTCGAGGGGTATGAAGGCAAATGACCACGTCGACCAGAGGCGGGGAGTCAGAAGGCACTGAGACCTTTGCCCTCTACGGGTTCAAGCTCAGGGTGCCCAACACATGGCGGGTCGAGTTCAACCCGAAGGGGGACCGCCTCAAAGGCGAAGTCGCCTTCCACACCCCGAAGAGGAACACGGTCTTCCTGGCATGGGGCCCGCTTGAAGAGGCGAACAGGAGCTTCAAGACGTTGGCGGAGCAGCGCGACTGGGGGGTGGCCCGCATTGCGAAGACCCGAGGAATCCAAGGAGCAAGAGTCGCGGAATCGAAGAGCATCAAAGTCTGTGGCCACGAGGCCCTCGTCACCAGCATAGTGGCGACCCCGAGTGGGGGCCTCCTTTCCAGAAAGCGGCCCAGTAGAATCGTCATGTCTATGCACCTTCACTGCCCCGAGATGTCAAGATTCTACGTTCTCTACGTTGCACCCAACGATATTGAGGAATACCCAGACTTCTCCGGACTGTTCAACCGCGTCGCCCAGTCCTTCGCTTGTCATGGCCCCTCGGACTAAGGCGTACTAGACGATTCGCTTGCTGAGTAGAATCTCGCCAGGCACCACGCGCATCGCATTGTACATGTTGAGCGTGTGAAGGAGCCCATATCCGCGGGAAACCTCGCCGAAACTGGTCCGAGAGAATCCTGCCGATGTGAAAAGCAGCTCAGAGGGCTCGTTGTCCTCGACCACACCGGCAAAAACCTCGACAATGTTCGCCTGCTTGAATCGGCGAAGTGCGTCATCCAGAAGCAGTCTGGCAACGCCCTTCCTCCTGGAAGCCCTTGCCACCGCTATGTAGTAGACGTAGCCGGGACCTTCACGAAGGGTCTTGGTCATGATGAGGCCCAGGGCGGAGCCAGATGACACCGCAGCTCTGACCGCGTCTATCTCTCTGAGGGTACCCTTCGAATGCCTCAGATACCATCCTTCGAAACTCTCCTCGAGAATCCACTCGAGGTCCGTCCTCTTATCCCGCGAGATGTCGACGACCTCGACCCCTTCCTCCGCCGTCAGAATCCGAACACCTTGGTCGCGTTGCGCCAGCGGATCAGCTCCCTGTCAGCCTCGTCGACCTCCATCCTTCGCACCAGGTCAAGGGCGTCGGAGAGTTTCGTGACGGGGTAGTCGGTGCCGAAGAGTATCTTCTCTGCGCCACCAGCGAAGTATACCGCCTCGCTAAGCTTCTTCGCGAGCCACTCGGCGAACTTCCCAGGGTAGGAGCCTCCCCCCGTAGTAAGCCCTGAGATGTCTGCGTAGACGTTCGGGTGCTTGTAGATGAGCTCGGCCACGTCTTCGAACCACGGGTTCCCGAAATGGCAGAGGACTATGGTGAGTTCCTCCCTCTTGTTCGCCAGGCTGTCCAGCGTCAGAGGGTGAGAGAGGACCAGGTCTCCTGTGCTGAACGCGGTGTCCCCCGTGTGAAAGAGTGTGGGGAGACCCTCCGCTTGGGCGAAGTCATAGAGGGGAGCGTATACCCTGCTGTCCGCGCCTCCCTTGACATACCCTAGCCTGACCTTGAACGCCTTGACTTCCTTCCTATTCTCCTCGGCGAGCCTCACCGCTGTTTTCACCTCCCCCGCACTAGGCTCCACCGTCACAGCGGGCGCCAGCACTCCGCCGCTCCGCCTGCAAAGCTCGAGCACGGAGTCGTTGGGGAGTGGGCGGCCGTCGCGAAGGGGCGGGCTGAGAAGGAGACCATGTTCTACGTCGTTCGTTCGCATTTCTTGCAGTAGTTCGTCGAGAGTGTAACCAAGCCCGTTCATTTTAGCAAAGCGACGAAGAGAGTCGTCTGAGCGCTCCGATAGGTGGATATGAGCGTCGATTAGTTTGGGCAATGGCTTCTCGCCGCCCTCGAATCTGAATAAGGGTTGCTGGGCTAGACGGTCGTACACGAAGCAGGCTTGGCCGTTGCTGCGGGTTCCGGAGCGTAGAGCTGGCTCGTGAGTTGGGCGAGCTTCTCGAGTCGCCTATAGTTCTCGTCTACTCCCCTCTTCACCGTCTCCAGCTCAGCGGCGTTCTGTGGGAGGAAAAGGTGCGAGTAGCGCCCCTGCGACTTCAGATACTCGTCGACCGGCTTCGGGCTGGCCACAGGGAAAGTGATTCTGTAGACGCCCCCTTCTACTTCATAGAGAGGGAAGAACCTAGACTCAACGGCGAGCTTGGACATCTTGATTGTCTTGGCTGAGTCGAATCTCCAGCCTCTGGTACAGGGGGCCATCACGTGAAGGAGGGACGGCCCGTTGACCGCGAGCGCCTTCCTGACCTTGGTCATCAAGTCGCGCCAGTGGGAAATCGAAGCTGTCGCTGCGTAGGGGATCCGGTGAGCTACGACAATGGACACGAGGTCCTTCTTTGCCTCGACCTTGCCTGCCCTGGCAGAACCTACCTGTGTCGTAGTCGTCCACGCGCCCATTGGTGTTCCACCCGAGCGCTGTATGCCAGTGTTCATGTAGGCCTCGTTGTCGTAGCATACGTAGAGGAACCTGTGTCCTCGTTCGATGGCGCCCGAGAGCGCCTGGAAGCCGATGTCATATGTGCCGCCGTCCCCTCCGAACACTATGATGGGGTGCTCCTGACCCTCCCCGCGGGCCGCCAGCGCCTTGAACCCTGATTCGATGCCCGAGGCAACCGCTGCCGCGTTGGCGAAGGCAGAGTGAATCCAAGGCCTGTTCCACGCCGAGTAACCATAGAGGGCAGTCGAGACCTCCAGGCACCCGGTCGCATTGGCGATTACTGCGTCTCTCGGGGCTGCCAACAGGACCTGCCTCACCACGACGGAGGCCCCGCACCCCGGACAGAGACGGTGCCCGGGCGCGAGAGGCTCGTCCATGGGCAGGTCTTTCAAACCTTTGACCTGTGTGTACATCTAGCCCTTCACCCCATACATCATCGTGGCCGCCCCCGAGGAGCCCTTCTCCTTGGCGAGGCCGAAGATTTTCTTCCCATCGTCGGTTGAGAGGTCCCTCCCTCCAATTCCGTAGACAACGCTCATCACCGGCTTGTCCATGCCAGCGCCCTTCATCGTCGCCTTGACGTCCTCAGAGAGAGGCCCCGAGGGCGCCCCCAGGCTGATGCTCCTGTCCATGACTATCACTGATTTCGCCCTTTGAAGATGAGAGACTACCTCCTCCGTTGGGAAGGGTCTGTAGAGCTTGATGGCAAGGACACCTACCCTATCACCCGCTGCGTTCATGGCCCTTGCCGCCGCCCTCACCGTCCCCGCGGCGCATCCGTTGATTACCATAACCTGGTCGGCGCTGTCCGTGTTGTAGGCATCAACCGCTCCATACCTTCGTCCACTGATGCCTTCGAACTCCATCTCAACTTCGTTGAAGACGGCGAGTGCCCTCTTCATCGCCTCTGCCTGCTGCATCTTGAACTCGTAGTAATTGTCCGGGTTGGCTATGGCGCCGAAGGTCAGCGGCTCGTCAGGGTCGAGGCGGTGTTTGTTAGTTGGTCTTCCAAGGAATCTTTGGATGGGAGCATCTTCGAGCAGGCGGACCCGTTCCTTGTCGTGGGAGATGATGAACCCCTCGAAGTTCAGGGCGGAGGGGAGCATTACTCGTGGATCTTCGGACAGCCTGAAGAGCTGTATGGTCCTGTCGTAGATTTCTTCGACGTTCTCTCCGTAGACCTGGATCCACCCCGAGTCTCTCGACCCCATCATGTCGCTGTGGTCTGCGTTCAGGACGAGAGGAGCGCTCAGGGCCCTGTTGGCGACTGCCATCACCACCGGGAATCGCATCCCGGATACGTTGTACAGCATTTCGTGCATGTATGCCAGGCCCTGGCTCGAAGTCGCAGTGAATACCCTGGCACCCGTCGCCGACGCGCCCAGGCATGCTGAGAGGGCGCTGTGCTCTGATTCCACAGCGACGAATTCCCCCTTGAACTTGCCGTCGGCCACGTATTCGGCGAGCTTCTCCACTATAATCGTCTGGGGGGTGATGGGGTATGCTGCCACTACGTCCACGTCGCACTGTCTGACAGCTTCGGCTACTGCCTCGTCTCCCTGGAGGGCGGCGACTCTCACAGCCTGTGTCTGAGTCATTGCTCCTTCACCATCGTAATCGCCTTCAGCGGGCACTCAGCTTCGCATATGCCGCAGCCCTTGCAGTGGTCGTAGTCTATGGTGACCTTCGCTTCTCCGTGCCTTACTATTGCAGGCTCGGGACAGTATATCCAGCATATGAGGCAGTTGGTGCACTTCGCCTCGTCAATGACAGGTCTTTTGACCCGCCAGCCTGAGACCAAATACGAGGCAGAGGTACCCCCCTTCACAACGGCGCCCTCTTCAAGCTGCTTCCAGCTCAAGCCTCAGCAACCCCCTGGAACCCCAGCTTCAGCGCGCCAATGTTACCGATACGAACGGGGCCCTTGAACCTCTCCCCGATGACCTTCTCGATGGACTCGAAACCAACCAGGCCAGTCGCCTTGACGAAGGCACCAAGCATCGGGGTGTTTGGAAAATCCCGTCCAAGACTCTTGATCGCGATGCCTGTTGCATCCAGCGTAACGACGTTCACCGAGGGGTCGAGGCTCAGCTTGGTGCGCAGAACGTTGGGAGAGCCGTCGAAGTTGCAGATGAAGTGTCCGTTCTTGGCGAGGCCCGAAGCGGTGCTGGGGAAGTACGCCATGGACCTGTCTACGACCATCACGATGTCAGGGTTGCGGATGAAGGAATGAATCTCAATCGGTCCGTCGCTGAGCCGAGCGTAGGCGGCTATCGGGGCGCCAGACCTCTCTGCGCCGAACTCGGGAAACGCCTGGACGTACTTTCCTTCAAGGACTGCGGCGTCCGCTATCAGCTGAGCGGCGGAGACCACGCCCTGGCCTCCTCTCCCGTGCAACCGCACCTCTGTCATCATGAATTACCACTTCTGAGTTCGAGCACGTCTGCGGCGCTATACACCTTTGGCCTAACAGCTTCGGGTATGGCAACTGTTTTGTTCTGTGTGCGTCTAGCCTACGTATTAGGGAAGGTCGGGGCCGCTCGGCCCCTGGCTCGCGATTCTCGTATAGAGGATGAGCATCAGTGCTAGGAGCACGACCCCGACGACGGTGACGGAAAGGAAGGCGGCGGCCATCGCGCCCCCTGTCGTTACGGCGTCGATGGTCAGGGCCTGGCCAATGACCTTGGGATACACCAGCGGCTGCAGGGAGAAGATGATGATGCTGAGCACCGAGAGGAATATCGCCTTGTTCGTTACGACCCCTCTGGACTTCGGCCAGAGGTAGAGCGAAGCCGCGAGAAGAGTCAGGACCACCGGGACGACCATCCAGGTGGTGACCAGGGATGGAGACATCAACCAGTAGGCAAACACGGAGAGAGCGACTCCGGTGCATGTGAGCGGAAGGACAGGCTTTCGAAGGGACTCGAGGTCAAAGAAGACGGGCGCCAAACCTACGCCGAGCACCAAGGTCCCCAACACGAACACTAGGTTGCCTGCAGTGGCCCAGGAGATGATGGAGAAGGAGGTAGATGTGAGGTCCACCCCTTGGCCCCCGACCAGCGACGAGAGCAACACCAAGACCACCAGGCCAAGCACCAGGGTGGAGGCGGCGTAGGCCCTGTAGAGCTTGGTCTCGTCGAGCCAGCCGCGTTTGGTTATGAACTCGGCGAAGGCGATTGATGCGCTCCTTGCAACCCAGAGTATGAGGAAGACCACGAGCAAAGGGGCGAAGATCGTTGCCACAGGGACGAGGATGGCAGGATAGGCAAAGCCCCCGGTCACCACCCAGAAAGCGCCGAAGGTGCCCGTGACCTCCCAGGCGGGGACGACGTAGTCCAGAACCCGGCTGCGCGCCGGCCAAGCGACTAACATGACCACAGCTCCCATGATTTCTGTGATGATTAGAGCGGCGAAGACTGAGAAGGCGGCGTAGTTCACTTCGAAAAGCCCGTTCAATCCGCTACACCCTCCGTCGGTTTCGCCCCACGGAAGACCCGGGCGTAGAGGTAGAAGCTGGCTGGGACGACCAAGAAGTAGAAGGCGATGATGGCGGCACCAGGAACCAGAAGCGATTCTGAGGTGTTGGCGGCCTGGGTCACTGTCATGACGTTGTAGACTATCCAGGGCTGTCTGCCGACCTCGTCTGTCGCCCACCCAAGCTGATACACCAGCACGGCGACTATCGTCGCAGGAATCCAAAGTAGGAGGAAACGTCTTGATTCGTAGGGCTTCCTTCTTGTGAGCAGGGAGAGGAAGTAGACTAGGAAGAACAGGCCGAGGAGCACCCCTCCCGCGGCCATGAGGTCGAAGGTGATGTTGACGAAGAGTGGGGGCCACTCAGAGCTGGGGAACTGACTGAGACCAGGCAATGTGGTCACTCCGGTTTCGAATTGGGCGAGAAGCGACTGCATTCCTGGCACGGAGAACCCTCCGACGTAGTTGCTGCCGACCACGCTCCCGAAGAAACGGTCAGGGAGGTCCGTGCCTGGAATCGGATTGCCGTCCAGGGCCGCGTACTTCAGGGGCTGGTTCACCAGAAGGTTCCCCATCTGCTCGGAGCCGGAGATTCCCGAGAGGATGATGGTGATTATCGCGACTGCACCGATTATCTTCAGAGCCCTGCTGCACATCGTTCGTTCTGCGCCGTTGTGGGACTTGATGTACCAGTAGGCGAAGTAAGAGCCGACGATCATTGAGCCAGCCAAGAGGGTCGTCACCAAGACATGGAATACCTGGGGCACAGTGGAGGAGGTCAGGAAGGCCGCGTACGGCTGGACGCCGGAAATTGTCTTGAAGCCGCTGCTGATGAAAGTCGCCGTGTCGAAGCCGGTGGGAGTGTTCATCCACGCATTTACCATTGTGATGAACACAGCGGAGGCAAGTGTGCCGCCGACAATGAGAAGGGAGACCAACCAATGGGCATACCTTCCTTTGAACCTGTTCCAGTAGTACACATACAGGACCAGCGCCAATACCTCGAGGAAAAATGCCGATACCTCGGAGTAGAAGAGGACCATGGCCCCGGTCGAAGCCACCAAGGTCATGAAAGTGGGGAATAGAGCGATGAGCTCGACGGCCATCACTATCCCACTGGCGGTGCCCACGCCGAAGGAGATGACGAATACCTTGGCCAGCCTTCTGGCTAGCGCCCCGTATACATCGTCATGAGCCCTGATGGAGAGAAACTCGGCGACCGAGATTACAATAGCCAGAGCAACGCTTGTTGAAACGAGCAGGATGTGTGATCCGATGGTGAAAGCGAAGAGAAACCTAACGAACGAAACCATGAATGACGGGCCCAGGGCCAACACGCGACAAACGGGCCGTGAAGGTTCGGAATAAAAGGGGGGAAGACGATTCCCTCCTCTGGGAATGGTCTGTGCCCACCGGAGGTCTGGTGGTCAGGACTGGTTCGTCAGCGAAGAGAGGATTTCCATCACTGATAGCGTGCTCTGGAAAAGCTCGGTCTGAGTTATACGGCCGACTATCTTCCCCTTGTCAACGACGAAGAGTCGCCTGACCTCCTTCGTAGCCATCATGTCCATCGCATCTCTCATGGTGGCATCAGGACCTATGGTGATGATCGGGGACGTCGCTATGCTTCCCACCTGCGTCGTGCCAGGAGCCAGACCCTTGCTCAGGCATCTGCGAAGGATGTCCCTCTCAGTAACCACCCCCTCGGGCTGGCCCCTCCTAAGGACCACTATGGACCAGACGTTGTTGCGGGTCATCGTCTTGATCGCCTCGTCCACCGAGGCTGCCGCCTCCAGCGAGAAGAGCTTCTTGTCCATGATGTCCTTGGCTTTGAGTTCGATTGGCATGGGCCTCGCATGTTCAGCGACCCGGCCTCTTAACCTTGACACCGGATTCGAAGTTCGAAGGATGCAGATTGGCACCTTCGAGATGCGACCAACCAGCCGGCGGCCAGGGGGCTATTTGCTCTTGTAGCAGAAGTAAGGATACCCGCCGTTCACCATGTCCACGGCCATGTCTACTATCTTCTCCGACACTTCCTTCCACCGTGCATCCCAATCGATCCCATCGACTACGAACTCCTTCTCGTCGTTCCCCATCTTCGAAGGGACTTTCTTCCAGATGGCACGGCCGTGGAATGGCTTGACGATGCGGACGTGCCACTTGTTGCACGCCATCTTGCGCCCTTCGAGCTTGAAGTAGTGGCAGGCAGTGCAGAAGTTTGACAGCCAGATGATCTCCTTCGTCCTCTTGACCGACTTGCCTATTTCCTCCAGCAGGCGCTCGGATTCCTTGCGGATCATGTCCGCGAGCTCTTTCTGGCCTTGCTCCGTGTTGGTGTAGTAGTCTGGGTCCCTAGCCAGGGCCAGCCACCAGCTGGCGTACTCTTCGCGCTCTTCGGTCAAGGTGGAAGCGTGGATTCGTCTGCCGTTAATAAAACCAAGTGGATGATATGCGGCTCAGAACGGATAAATAGAGAAAATCGATCGAAAACACGGTCTGGCACGCAGCGTGCTACGACGGGCGATCAGGACTGGCCCAAAAGGCCAGGATGATGACTCTACTGCTGCGTGCTGGCCATCCGCTTGATGACCTCAGTCGAGGTAGTCAGTATCGCCCCTGCTTTCTGCATCTCCACGAGTGCCTTGTACCCGTCGCCGGGCTTGGCATCCACGGCCATTACGCAGTCCCGTAGGACGTTTGTGGCCAGGCCTGCGTGGAGCGCGTCCAGAGCGCTTTCCCTGACACAATAGTCGGTCGCGAGGCCACCTATGAAGAGCTCGCCAACTCCAAGTTTCTTCAGTCGCTGTGAGAGCTTCGTGCCTTGGAAACCGGAGTAGGCTTCCGTGGAGGGATTGTACCCCTTGCTAACTATCTCAGCACTGGCAGGAATCTTCAGGCCCGGGTGGAATTCGGCCCCGGGGGTCTGCTGGACACAGTGCTTGGGCCATGGTCCCCCCTGAGCCTCGAATGAAATGTGGTTGGAAGGATGCCAGTCCCTTGTAAAGAAGATAGGCAGGGAAGACTTGTCGAACGCTTCGATGATTTGGTTGAGACGAGGGACTACTGCATCCCCGCCGGTCACAGCCAGAGCGCCTCCCGGACAGAAGTCCCTCTGGACGTCGATGACCAAGAGTGCCGAGAGCGTGGAGAATCACCGCCACTGGAGCGAGGGGGAGGCCGTGCTGAGCTCGTCCAAACCGTTGCGAACCCTGGCCCTGAGCTCGTCCATGCTTTCGAAGGGACGGACTAGCTTGCCGTCTTCTAGGAGGGGCTTGAGCATCGCGGCCGAGCGATTGGGCCGTTGAGCCCCTTCGAGGGCCACGTAATCCTTGAGCCCGGCCGACCTATAGACAGCCTTGCGCCCTCCGAGGCCACCCCGTTTCGCCCTGAACTCCTTCCTGGAGCCTTCCTGCACCTCGACGATTTTTGCGCTCAGGTCGATAACAGGCGGATAAGCGACTGCGGTCCCCACTCCATAGCCGTCTACGATTGCATTAAGCTTCGCAATCGCCTCCTCGTCCAGCCGCCCCGAAGCGATTATCTTGACAGCCTTCCCTCCTCGAATGTTCAGCTCCCACCTTACCTCCTCGGCGATCTTGGCGAAGTCCCCTCGCCTGGAGGCTGGCGTGTCAAGCCTGACCCCCCAGAGCTTAGGGCCAAGGACTTCGAGCGCCTTGATCGATTCCGCCTTCTCGTCCCAGAACGTGTCCACGAGGGCGACTCGGGGAGTGGATTTCGGGATAGCCTCGTCGAACATGCGCCAGGCCCTCTCTTGGCTTCCGAGGATCTGTACTAGGGCGTGAGGCATAGTCCCAGAGGGCTCGAGTTTGAGAAGTTTCGCGCCGAGGACGTTGGAAACGCCGTCAAACCCCGCGATGTAACAGGCTCTCTCGACGAGAGGAGCGAGTGCCGGATGCACCCTACGCGTCCCGAAGCTGAGGAGGAGCTTCGAGCCGGCGGCTGTCCTGAATTTGGCCGCCCTTGTCGATACACTGGTGGAAGATGTGAGCAGACCCAGGAGCGGGTTCTCGTATTCGACGAAGTCGATGTATCTCCCTTCGATGACCATCAACGGCTCGTAGACCACCGAATCCCTGTCCGCAAGGAACACTGCGCCTTCGTCGAAGGCCCAGACGTTGATTGGAAGCCCCTCGAGGAGTTTCGCGGCTTCGTATATTCCCGTGACCACTCCCCAGTTGTCGGGGTAGGGCACGTCCCGGGCGAAGATCTCCATCACCACCTTGGAGTCGATATTGTTCCTCTGAAGGACCTTCTTGGTGAGAAGGAAGTAGGCGTCGGTTGTTTCGGCGTTCCTGATTTCCTTCTCCGCGGCAAGCCAGAAGAGCCTGTCGCTGAGGTCGGTGCGTGGCATCGAGGCGCCTGCGACCAGGCGTCCGGCAAAAGGGTTTCTCCCCTATGAGGGAGGCCGGACCGTTAACCCTTAAACAATCTGAGCCGCGAGGGCGGAATCCAGTGGGCCGGTAGTTCAGCGGTACGAACGCCCGCCTCGCACGCGGGAGAACCTCACGCGGGTCCCAAGGTCGGGGGTTCAATTCCCCCCCGGTCCACCTTGTCTTCTAGCCGGGGAATTCTCTTCGGGCTATGAATTGGACCCTGCCACCGACGTTTACCTCGATACCTCTGGATGTCTTCTTTGCCCGGAGGAGAAGCAGTGATTCGCGGTCAATCTCGTATCCCTGCTCTACCTTGACCTCGATTCTTTCCGTACCTAGGTATCTCTCTCTGACTAGGTAAGCTGCCAAACAACCATTCCCAGACCCTGTTGCGGGGTCTTCGGGGATTGCCTCGACCCCAAGGACCCGGACGTTCAGGTCGTTATCCTCGGCGTAGGTCTCAGGGGTGAAGACGAGGATTCCGGTTGCGTTGGTCGATTTTAGGAACTTCGATGCCAGGGTTGGTCAACCTTGACCCGCTTGATTGCCTTGAGACTTTTCAGTGGGACGATGACGAAGGGGATTCCTGTCGATACCTGCATCACGGGGAATCTTGAGTCGATTTGTGATGGCTCGAGACTCAGCAATCTGGCAATCCGGTCGCGGTCGAACTTCCTGCCGAACTCTGGCTGCTTCTGCCTCATCCATAGGACGTCCGCGTTTCCGTGGCGTAGGAGAAGGAGATGGGTATCTGGCCCACCTTCAGGTTCAATTTGACTTCCGGAACTGGCATTCCTATCAGCTGGGACTGGATGCTGTAGGCCGTCCCTAGGGTTGGGTGTCCTGCGAAGGGGAGCTCAGAGGCGGGGGTGAAGACCCTGACGCCGTACCCTCCGTCCCTTGGGTCTTCAGACGTTATGAATGTAGTCTCTCGGAGTAGTGCATCTCCTGGGCGATGCGCTGCATGCCATCCGTGGAGAGTCTGGCGAAGTCTCTGAAAACGGCGAGCTGGTTCCCCGAGTACTTCGTCTCGGCGAAGACATCTACGATGTAGAAACGCAAGACGCCCGAAGGATCAGTGGGCCAATATTTGAGGCTCGGGCTCGAGGCCGAGCTGCTGGCCGAGGTCAGCCCTCAGCCCCTTGTACCTGTTTCGGACCGTGACCTCTGTGACTCCTGCGGCCTCGGCTATCTCCTTCTGAGTCTTGACTTCGCCTTCGATGACTCCTGCCAGGTAGAGCGACGCGGCGGCAAGCCCCATGGGGGACTTCCCCGCTGAGATTTCCTTCTCCTCGGTGATTCTGACGATTTCGATGGCCTTGCGGGCGACCTTCTCGGACAGTCCGACCCGGGAGGCGATCCTGTTGACGTTTCTTGCCGCGTCGGCGACTGGCATGGTGAGGTCCATCTCTCTGAGCAGGATTCGGTAGTCTCTGGCGACGGCTTTCCTGTCGAGATTGTTGACGGAGGCAATGTCCTTCAAGGTCCTGGGCGTTTCGGTATCGCGCATCGCTGCGTAGAGCGCCGCGGCCGAGATTCCGATTATGGAACGGCCCCGGAGGAGACCCCTTTCTAGCGCCTTCCGATAGATGTACGCTGCGCGTTCCTTCACGGCCTGGGAGACGCCGAGCTTGTCTGCCATCTTGTCAAGTTCGCGAAGTGCGACACCGAGATTCTTCTCTTGCGACCCGAAGGCCGGCGACCTGTTGTCCCACCTTCGCAGCCTGTCAATCGCGTTCCGCATGGGCGAGTCGAAGGCCCTGCCTGACGCATCCCTGTTGGAGCTGCCTATCATCGTCGAGAGGCCCATGTCCCTGTAGGTAATCGAGGTTGGCGCGCCTCCCCTGGCCCTGTCTTCGCCCTTTTCGTCGCCAAAGGAGCGCCATTCTGGGCCTTGGTCGACCGAGTTCTCGGTCACGACGAACCCACAGTTGCTGCACGAAAGCTCGCCAGTGTTCGCATCCTCGATCAGCGTCCGCTTGCCACACTGAGGGCACCTGTCAGAAACCTGCAGAACCGATGTTCTATGGTATCGCATATTCTCACCAGTATACAACCGATAGGGGGCATCTCACCTATTTAAGGGTAGTAGTATTTCCTGAGTTGGTTGGTAAAGTGAAGCTAACCTGTTGGGTTCTCTGGCCGTTTTTTCTTGGGACAGCCGCCGTGTCCAGCTAGCCGCTCGAGGCCTTTCGCGCCAGCTGCGTCCCGCAGACTGGGCAGACTGTCAGCTTGGGGTTGGTGTACGTCTTGCCGCACCCCCTGCAGTAGATCTTCCAAGTTATGTTCTTCCATTCCCCACCCTTCATGGAGGTCGGAGCGAGGGGAATCGAGAGGACCTCGGCGACATTCCTTACAGCGAAGTCGTCAGAGACCAAGTTTACTCCGCCTTGGCCGTTCATCAGGTCGAGGCCGAGGGCAAGGAGGGATAGGTCAGTCTGTGAGAGAGCCCCGATGTCCCCCGTCTTCGCGGCTGTGGTCTTCACCTTGTTGAGGGACTCGAGGGTCGGCTCGGTGACTTGGACCCTAGTGTGAATCAGAGATGAGCCGACGTTGTGGTGCTTGACCTCTTCGAGGACCAGATAGGTCGTATAGTAGCGCCCACTCCCCTGATAGGGAATACCCGCATAGAAAGCAGTGGAGTCAAGGACGTACGCCGGTTCGGACAAATTAGGAGGCCTTCAATGATTCATTCTGACCTTCGCAGACAATAGGTTTCCGAGGCCGCTCGCCCTTTCATTGAACACGTGCGGGTTGGTCTGCGTGTTTGGCGTTTATTTAGTTTGTTCGTACGTTCTGGAAGATTGCTTAGGCCAACAGGGCGCTGAGGTCGGATTCGCAACCAAGGTATGTCGCATCTTAGTATCGTTGGAAGTGGAAGTCAGGATTCATAGTACATCCACATGATGAAGCCTACGAAGGCAGCGGCTGCGGCCAAGTAGAACAGCTGATCGTAATTGAAGAATGAGCAGACTGGGTTGTTCGGCGTCCACCCCGACATCTCTGCGAGGCAGAAGCCTGTTGCGACCTGGTAGGTGCCATAGGGATACCCTGCGAAGCTGATCGAGATATCCCCGATGTAGTATATGCCATGCATTACTTGCACTTCGATGAACACCAGCAGTGCCGTTACAAGCCCGAACAGAAATAGTGCCGACCCTAGCGCCCGGAGGAACCGAGGGTCCTTGAAGAAGCGGGGCCGGGGGATCGCTCAACCTCGCCCCTTGCTGGCTGCCACCACTCTAGACCGCAAGCGGAAGTCTTGCGAAGTTGATGGAAATAGGGTTTTGCGGTCGTTGCCAGGTAGCGTCCTCTTCGCTCTGTGGGCAGGCCTAATCGGGATTGGGTGCGCCCATGATAACAGAGTCGGTTGTGTTCTTGTAAGAGTTATTTAGTTTACATGATGAGCCCCGCCTCGTCAATATTTGAGTCGACCCGCTGAACTCGGAAGCGTCAAAGAAGGAAGCTACATCATCATAGATGGGGAACCGTGCAAGGTTGTGAGCAGAGAGCACTTCAAGCCTGGAAAGCATGGCAGCGCGAAGGTGAGGCTCGTCGCAATCTCTCTGTTCACCGGAGCAAAGAAGAGCTACGTATCCCCTGCCGAATCTCGCGTCGACATCCCAATGATAGACAAGAGGTCCGGTCAGGTGACTTCGATCATGGATAATACCGTGCAGATCATGGATTTGGCGACCTTCGAGGTCCTCGAGACTCCGAAGCCCTCAGCCGAAGAGATGGCTGAACTGAGCGGGAACCTGGCAGCAGGAGCCGAAGTCGAGTACTGGTCCATGATGGGCCGGAACAAGATAATGCGGGTCAAGGGCGGCAGCTAGGGTTTCCGAATCCGAAACCGAGCTCCAGCACAAAGGCGTTTGAAATTCGGTTTCTGCACTGTTCAAAAGTGTAGGTTTAACGTTCTAACTCGGGTGAACACTCGCATGAAGAAATTAGCAAGAAGCATCCTTCCTCTCACAGCTCTAGCAATTCTCCTCATCTCTGCCGCTCCCATGGTCAACGCCTCGACCCTCACCGTGAACCTCAACCCAACGACTGGGCTTGCGAAAGTTGACAGTGTCAGCACAACCAAGATAGTATTCACCTATCCTGCTGGTTCATCCATGTCTAGCAACCTGAAGAACGCAAGCTCGTCGCTCGACTTGAACGGCTCGTTTGCAGGGAGCAGCAGCGGCGCGAAGGTGCTGCAGGGTAGCTTCGACGCAGAAGACAACCACATCTCGGTGCGCAACATGTCGGTTGCCATCACATACACAGCGGTCGGCAACTCCACCACGTTCGTCGTGAACAAGATGACGAACGTCACAGCCTGGGTGTCCGGGGTCTTCAGCGTCGTGAATGGCTCTGTGACAGCTGACTTGGGCTGGCGGTCGTTCATCGTCAGGGGTGCGCTTGAGCTCCCATTCCAAGACCATTCTGTCGACATCAACCTAGTTGGCTCGGCGATGGAGGCATCACTTGGCGCCCGCGCGACTGCAGCCGGGTTCCTGCTCGGGGCCTTCGGGGGCGGGGACATTTGGAACAGGCCCACCCTCAACTTCTCCGCACTGAACTCGCCATTGAGCACTTGGACCAAGAACTATGACGCCTCGACGAACACCACCACATTCTCCAAGACGATCTCCGGAGAGTCGACATTCAGCGCTTCGATCGACTACAACGGCCAGAAGTATTCGCTCTCTGCTGTCTCTGACCCGTCAGGGGAGGTGTCGGTACAGGGCTACGCGAGCGCTTCGGGCGACTCCCTCGTGATATCGCCGGCGCCGGCATCCTCAGCATATACCCTCATGGCGGTGGCTGCCGCGTTCGTAGTCGTCGCGGCCGCTGTGGGCTACTTGGCCTTCAGGTCAAGAGCAAGGAGTCCCAGTCGCACGACAACGCTGCCTGCATAACGGAGAGCCACCCGCGGTTCTCCGTTCCGCCTGTTTTTGCTAGGCGGTCCCCCCTGAAGCTGGGCACTGTTCGGCGATACGAGGCCTGCTATTCGGAAGTACCTCTAGTATCGCGGGAGCGATGACATCATGCGTTCAGTCCAAGTATTCGTAATGCTCTATCGATGGTTTGGCTCTTCATCGGATGCCTCAGACGGCTCTTCCCTAAACCCCGTCATCTAGAGCAAGTCTGTTTGGCTCTTTCAGAATATAGGTCTTTGCAGTTAGGTGCGGCCGCTCCTTCGGGATCAGGACCGCCCGGGTAATCTCGAGGTAGCCTGAGTCTCTCTCCCAATGCTTCACAGATGAGCGGACCTCGATTCGTTGTGAGAAAAGCGGTGCGTCGACAACGAATGTCTCCCCTTCGCCGCCCTCAAGACCGATGTGGAACCTGAACTTCTTCCCGAGTGCCACGAGGTCCTCAACGGCTTGGGCGTCCAAGGCCCTGCCAAGCCAGCCTTCGCTCAACCCCAGCGCTGAGACGCTGACAATCAGGATGGAGAATCCGTCCCTGAGTAGTCGATGGAGGTGCTCTTCGGGGTCCACTCCCCAGAGGGGGGAGATGCACTCGAGCCCGACGTTCTTGCATATCTTTTCGACCCGGGCCTTCTGGTAAACGCTGGCAAGGGCCCCCGTGTAGACCCCTTTGAGAGAGAACCGGGCTTTGGCACTGCTGAGAGCGCGCTGCAGGTCAGCCAGTTCCTCTTCCTTTACCCCCTCCGTCGGAACGGTGAGCTGCGAGACGTCCATGGCCTTCGCCTGGAGCTCTGTCCACGCGATGTTGGGGAAGTGGAACATGAACGACATCGATGACTTCGGGATCAATGTGATCAGACAGGCGAGTTCGTTTTCCTTCGAGGCGAGCCAGGCGGCATAGGTCGAATCCTTTCCACCGGAGAAAAGCACCCCGACGCGCGTCTCAGGTCACAAGGCTGGGGCCCCGTCTCAAGTTATTAAATAGACGGAAGTGGGTCGGCGTTTCAATGCTGGACTCGCTTAGGGAGGGCCTCCAGGCGGCCGTGAGAAAGCTGGTCGGGTCCAACCTCGTCGACGAAAAGGCAGTCAAGGAATTCGTCAGAGACCTTCAGCGGGCCCTGATTCAATCCGATGTGAACGTAAGAATAGCCATCGAAGCGACTGACCGTGTCCAGAAGAGGGCGCTGGAAGAGAAGCCTCCCGCAGGAGTGACGAAGAAGGACCAGATAGTGTCGATACTGTACGATGAGCTCGCCAGGCTGCTAGGGGGCGAAGGCGGCCTCCAGCTTGGCAAGGACAGAATGCACGTCTTGGTGATGCTCGGCGTCCAAGGATCGGGGAAGACCACCACCACCGCGAAGCTGGCCAGATTCTACTCGAAGCGGGGGTACAAGGTAGGGGTGGTGGCTGCGGACACCTTCAGGCCGGGAGCGGTCGCCCAACTGAAGACGCTGGTAGCCTCCTCCGGGGTCGACGTCTACAGCGACGACAGAGAGAAGGACTCGGTGAAAATAGCGAGGGAGGGGAAGAAGGCGTTTGAGAGCACGAAGGGCCTCGTGATAATCGATACCGCCGGGAGGCACAAGGAAGAGAAGGGGCTCCTGCAAGAGATGAAAGAGGTCGTAGGGGCAGTGAAGCCCGACTTCACGGTGCTGGTAGTGGACGGCACCATTGGTCAGCAGTGCTACAACCAGGCGCTTGCGTTCCACCAGGCGGCCCCCGTGGGTGGAATCATCGTCACGAAGTTGGATGGGGCCGCCAAGGGGGGCGGAGCGCTCGCAGCCTCAGCGGCGACGGGCGCGAAGATATTCTTCATTGGGACGGGAGAGAGGATAGACGACTTGGAGGAGTTTGCTCCGACGAGGTTCGTCGGCCGTCTCTTGGGCATGGGGGATCTGAAGGCGCTCATGGAGATGGTGAGGGACGCCGAAGTAGAGGTCGACGAGAAGATGACCCAGCGGATGATGTCGGGGAAGATGACGATGAACGACCTTCTCGTCCAGTTCGAGCAGATGAAGAAGTTCGGGTCTTTGAAGAAGGTCTTGGAGCACATCCCCGGCTTCTCAGGTCAGGTCGATGTCAAGGAACTCGATAAGGCGGAAGACAGGGTCAAGGTCTACAAGTCGATAATCCAATCGATGACGGGAGGGGAGAAGACAAACCCCGAGAGCATCAACTCCTCTCGGCTGAAACGCATAGCGAGAGGTTCTGGTCGTAGCGAGAAGGACGTCAGAGAGCTGCTGACGAGATACAAGCAGATGAAAACGCTTGTGAAGACCAGCAAAGGCCGCGAGCTCCGGCAGATGATGCGGCGGCTGGGTGAACAATAAGGTGCAGATAGCACATAGGTCATACGCGCTCTGCAAGTGGTGTGCCGAGCGGCAGGGGACCGGGCCCGTGAAGTTCGATGTGGTTCAAGGAACCGAGTGCTACGTCTGCCGCGGGGCGATGGACAGAACGTCGACAATGGCGGAGCTCTCAGCAAAGAGAGTGAAGAACTATCAGTTCAGGACGTTCGCTGTCGGCGTCTCCTTCTCCGATGGGGTCCAGGAACGAGAGGACGAGCTGCGCTCAGACCTCAAGCTGAAGGGAAATGAGACTATCAAGACTCAAGCTGCAAGGCTCGTTGCTGCCCAACTGTCAGGTCTGACGGGGAAGAGGGTCGACAAGCAGCGGCCCGACCTAACCCTCTTGGTGGACTTCGGAGCGGGCTGCGCGGTCGCTAGCTCCAAGCCCATCTTCTTCTATGGCAGGTACGCGAAGCCGCCGGGCATTTCGCAGAGGAAGTTTCGCTGCAAACATTGCCAAGGGGCTGGCTGCGGGAAGTGCCACGGCGCTGGCTACGACCCCAAGCCGAGCGTCGAGGAGCTACTACGAAAGAAGGTGGCCGAATTCACGGGCGCCGAAAAGGTAGTCTTCACTTGGCTTGGGAGCGAAGACGCCCAGAGCAGGGTTTACCCTCCGGGAAGGCCATTCGTAGCGGAAGCCAAGAACCCAAGGAAAAGACGACTTCCATCGAAATTTGGCGTGAGGTTCAAGGGAGGGACGGTGTCTGTCGTATCAGGGAGGGGGTTGCCTTCGAAGCCCATACGCTTGCCCGCCTTCAGGTTCATGGTCAGAATCAGGGCTACGGCAGCGTCCAAGGTGGACAGTGAAGGACTTGCCAGACTGCGGTCGGGTTTGCGCAGGGCGACCGTCAGGTTCCAGAGGCCCAACAACAGGCCGACCACGAAGACGGTCTACAGGGTCGCTGCGACCGCAAGGGGCCGCAATCTCATAATCGACGCAGAGTTGGACGGAGGGCTCCCGGTGAAGAGGTTCGTAAGCGGGGAGCTTGTTTCACCCTCGGTGTCGGAAGTCTTAAAAACTGAAGTCAGTTGCCGGAGTTTCGACATCTGTAGGGTTAGGGAGATAGGGGAATTCGGATTTGCCGAAATCGCACGGGACAAGGAGAAGAACTAGGTCCCTTCTCAGGTCGTCGGAGAAGAAGGGGCTGGGCAGTCTGTTGGTAGAGTACTCCCCGAACGATAAGGTCGTGATTAAGATAGACCCGGCGCAAGTCAAGGGGATGCCTCATAGGAGGTTCAATGGGCTGGTGGGGACGGTGACAGAGGTTGGAAGGAGGGCGGTCACGGTGGATGTCAACGTCGGCAACAAGGTGAAGAAGCTCGTGGCAAGGAAGGAGCACTTGGTCCGGATGGAGGGGAGCTGATGTCGGAGAAGGCTGACAAGAAGCTTCTATCAATCCCTGAGGCGAACCAGATTCTCCAGAAGATAGACGTAGAGAAGGCAGACCAGATTCAAAAGAGGACGCTTGATTACACGACGAAGTTCTCGAAAGCACAGGCAGACGCTGCGAAGAAACTGAGGAAAGAACTCGAAACGGAATGCGGCCTAAGCGAGGAGGAAGCCGTTGAGCTGGTGAACATCATGCCGAAGTCTATCGAAGAGCTGAGGACTTTCACTTCGGGGTGGAGGAAGCTTCTTTCCACTGAGACCCTCGAGAAGATATTGAAGATACTCCACTAGGCCCCGAAGCGCCTAATCGTTAAATATCGAGGCGGCGTTAAACCCCATAGAGGAAACTGGGGCCACAGGATTTGGCGATTTTGATTCTTTTCGACGCCGCGAGGGCCTCGACGAACTAGGTCAGCCCTGAGAGGTGCCAGTCCCGGATAATGATGCCTGTAGATAAGAAGTACGAGGAGTTCGCCTACGTACTAGACTTCCTGCCTAGAGGCAAGTCTGTTGTGATCAAGGGAAGAGAGGGTCCGATGGTCCACGCAATAGGAGAGGATAGGCTGACGCTCTTGGAACTCCTCGCAATGGACAACCAGGATTTCGAGGTGGGAGAGAAGGTAAAGATTGGGAAGGAAGGGAGGGAGAAAATCGTAAGTGTCCTGGGTAAACTGACGTATGAGGAGCTCTCCCTGGAGGCGAAGGCGTCCCTACCGGTGGTGGTGGAGACCCTCGTGAAGGAAAATGAAAAGAGATACGTAGCTTACTTCAATGAGCTGCAGCCGCTGACCCCCAGGCTCCATGGCCTTGAGCTAATCCCCGGCATAGGGAAGACCTTCATGAAGGAGATAGTGGAAATGAGAGAGAGGCAGCCCTTCACGAGCCTTGACGACATCCAGAAGAGAGTCGGGCTGAGAGAGCCGGCGAAGATGATCGCGAAGCGAATCGTGGAGGAGCTCGCGGGCGACTCTAGGGTGAGCATTTTCGTCAAGAAGTAGATGAAGCGACGAAGGCTGGGACAGCATTACCTGGTTGACCCCGAGGTCGTCCGAAGAATCGTTGGGTTCGCCCAGATAGCACCGATGGAACGAGTCCTCGAGATCGGAACGGGGAGGGGAGCCCTGACCCGGGAGGCCGCTGGCCTCGGTTCGTCTTTCGTCGGGTATGAACTGGATCCTCGCAACCACGAGGAGACTTCCAAGGCCGTGCGAGGGACGAGAGCCCGAATCTACCTCGCTGACGCCTTCAAACAGAGCCCAGCGTTTGACGTGCTAGTCTCGAGCCTGCCTTACTCGGAATCTGTGAGATTTATCGAATGGCTCGCCGGAATAGAGTTCAAAAGGGCAATTGTGGTGCTACAGGTAGATTTCGTAAGGAAAGTTCTTGCGCCCCCTGGGGATAGGGAGTACAGGGGAGTCTCGGCGTTGTCCCAGATTGCCTTCGATGTGAGGGTGCTGGAACATCTGGAAAGGAAGGCCTTCTCCCCCCAGCCGAGGGTCGACTCGGTCGTGGTCTCGATCGTGCCAAGGCGCGTTCTGCCAAGAGCGGAAATTTCGAACGTCATGCGCCTCTTCTCGCTTAGAAGAAGGCAGACCAGGTCTGCACTGGGCAACCTCGGCATCGAATCGAAGAAGGATTATGGTCTGAGGAGGGTTTACGAGCTGGGGCCAGACGAGGTCCATGAGCTCTGCGACCCGTCCGCGCCCCCGTGAGGCCTTTATCATTCCCGGGGGAAGGCGGCGCGTGCTTCCGCGGGGAGTCTCGATCACACTGGTCGAGCCGAAGGGACCAGTCAACGTGGGCCACGTGGCCAGGCTTGTGCAGAACTTCGGGGTTAGGAAACTCTACCTAGTGAACCCGAAGGTAGAGCTCTCGGTGGCATCGATCTATGCTTCTCATGCAACTGAGGTCCTAGACAGGGCGGTCGTGACTACCTTCGAGAGGGTGAGGAGAGAGAACGAAATGCTTGTGGCTACGACCGCGGTGCGGGCCAGCAAGAAGTCGAATGTCATACGCAGGATGGTAGGAACGGAGCGCCTCCACGACATTCTGGGTTCGGCTCAGACTTCGTCCATCATTTTCGGGAGAGACTCGACCGGACTGACGAATGAGGAGATTAGGATGTGCGATGCGACAGTGACCATAGATACTAGGTCCGCCTATAGGTCGCTTAACCTAGGACACGCAGTAGCAATAGTCCTTTACCTCGCGTCACGGGGAGGAGTGAGGAAAGGACGGTCGCAGGGCCGCATGGCCAGAGAGGTCTTCGCCAAGAGCTTCTATGAATTGGCCGAAGCAGCAAGGATTCCAGAACACAAGACGAGGAACTTCTATGAGGCCGCCAAGAGAGTCGCAGCCACATCAGAGATGACGGACGCACAACTCAACATGCTGTCGGGAGTCTTCAGAAAGGCGGCGACGGCAATCCGAGAGCCTCAGGCGCGTGGTTCGAACACGTAGACGGCCCGCCGGACCCAGCGGGTGGTCTCGAACGACAGGCGGATTGGATATTCGAATCCCACAGGTCCCGGCTGGTAGGGCCTGAGCCCGAGTTTCCTTCCATTGAGGGTCAGTGTGACTTCGTCCCCGTCCATTGTCTGCACCACAGGCACAACCATCACAATCCTCCCTTCAGGGGTGATCGAGTCGGCCATCGATGCGAGGGCGTCGTTGTAGACCTCTGCTGATTCCTCGATCAGGGCCTGGGCGGTGGATGTCTTGGGTCTTGCGTCGAACCTGGGGAGAAGGAGAGGCTCGGTCACCATGGCGTCGACCTTTGTCCCCCTGAGCAGGCGGCGGAGCTCCCTGGCATCCCCCTTCCTGACGTCGTAGCCTCTTTCAGGGACTCCGCCGATGGACCAGTGGAGGTTCTCCCGTGCCTCCTGGACCCGGGTGGCACTAGAATCGAGACCAAGGCACCGGAGAGACTTCGCAAAGGCCTCGATCAATATCGTCCCAGACCCGCAGAAAGGGTCGAGGATGGTCTGTCCGGGTCCGAGCCCCGCGAGGTTAACGAGGGTCCGGGCGAGCCGAGGGGAGAGCGCTATGTCCGACCGGGGGACAGGCCTGTGGGTGCCTCGCTGCCGCATGGATGCTGAGTCCGGAACCCAAACCGTGGGGCCGAGCCCAAAGCCTGCGTGGTAAGGGAAGGCAACGACATCGAAGGCTTCTCTGGAGAGAACCTGGTCTGAGAGCAGTTCGTTGCCCTCAGGCCTGAGGAGCCTAACCTTCTTGAGGCCTGCCTCCCTCAGACTGTCGAGCATCGACCTGACTAGATCCTCGTAGTCATCCTCGACCACGCCGTAGGCACTGAGGGAGATGTTCGATTTCTCCTCCACATGAGAGAGCATCAGATTCGTGAGCCCAGCTAGGTCGCCCGAAGGAGAGTCTACCTCCGAGGCAAGGGGCGCGACCTTATGGACGCCTGACAGCTCTACGACGCTTTCGGTCGGAAGGAAATTGACGTGAAGGACGGAAATCCTCTCGTTGGGGGCCTCGGCCCTCTTCACCGTCCTGCCGAGCACGGCACATTGCTCCAGAACAGACAACCGACCGAAGGCAAGGACGAAGGCCACCCGGTCTGTTTCAAGGAGTGAGGGAGGGAGGACGAAGGGCAAGTTGCGGGCGCACGAGTCCGGCGCGGTATTAAGGGTGAACGGGCCGACGCCAAACCTCCCATGGAAAAGCCGATTAGCTCGCCGGGGTCGAGTTCCTGTGCAAGCCCAAGGCGGGGTGGGAGAGAGCCCACCCGAATCTCTCTCTAGCTGGGAGAAGAGGCATCTATGTGAGGAGGAAGCTGGTACCCCTGGCCGGGATTTTTGTCAGTTGGGGCAGTGAAGGTTAATTAGCCGAGTAGAACGGCGGCACAAGCTCCGGTGGAGTGACAGTTTGCACGGTAAGAACTACCGCCAATGGAAGGGGATGGCGTACACGAGCAAGAAGTTCGCACCCGGGGCGCCCAACCCCAAGGTCGCGCGCTTCACAACTGGGAAGAGCAGACCTGATTACGATTACCTTTTCAAGCTGATTTCGGAAGGCAAGGTCCAGATCAGACACAACGCTCTCGAGGCGGCGAGAGTTGCAGCAAGCAAGAAGGTGGCGCTGATTGGCGAAGAGAACTTCTTTCTGAAGGTTGTGACATATCCGCACTTGATTCTACGCGAGAACAAGATGATAGCCACTGCAGGCGCGGACAGGCTTCAGGAAGGCATGCGCAAGGCGTTTGGCAAGCCCATAGGGCTCGCCGCCAGGGTGGACATTGGGGACACCGTGCTGGAACTGAGCCTAAAAGCCGAGAATCTGGAAAAGGGCAAAGAAGCGATGAAGGCAGCGTCCACCAAGCTGCCAATGAAAACTAGAATCGAAGTAAACAAACTAGAGAAGCCGATGACCGCATGACCGTAAGGATTGATGAGGCCAAGGTCTTCGAGATAATCGAAGCCAAGAAGCCCAAAATCATCCTGGTGAACGCCCCGGGTGGGTTACTGCGACAGACGAAGAACCTGATGGAGCGGGTGAAAGAGAAGTATGGTGTCACGTGCATGTTGTCCGGGGACAGCTGTTTCGGCATCTGTGACACCGTCGATGATGATGTGGAAAAGCTGCATGCTGACTTGGCTATTCACATAGGCCACAACGCGGCGGTCGAGGAAGTTGGGGAACACACCTACCTTGTAGACGCTGTAGACGACGTGGAGTTCGACGAAGTGGTTGAGAACGCCGCAGGAATCTTGGCGCCCTACAAGCGGATAGGGCTGGCAACGTTCAGCCAGCACCTGCACCAGCTGCACCCCGTCAAGGAGAAGCTGGAGGCGAAGGGCTTCGAGGTGGTCATAGGCAAAGGGAACAACCTGATGCTAGAGGGACAGGTGTTTGGGTGCGACTTTTCGACGACGTTTTCAGCCCGCGACTCCGTAGACGCGTTCGCCCTCCTTGGCGAGAGCGAGTTCCACGCAGTAGGGTTGGCGCTGGCCACCGGGAAGCCTACGTTCATGCTCGACCCATACATGAACGAAGTCACAGACATGCAGGCGGCAGCAGATGAAAGAAGGAAGAGGGCTGTACTCGCAGTCTACAAGGCACTCGACGCGAGGGTTTTCGGGGTCATTACCGGACTGAAGGAAGGTCAGATGATGCTGGGGAGGAGCAGATGGATTTCGAAGCGCCTGGAGATGAACGGGAGGAAGGTGCTTCAGCTGACCATGCGCGATATAACCGCAGAGCGTCTCGTCCCTCACAGGGAGATTGACGCCTTCGTTCAGACCGCCTGTCCTAGGATCTCCATTGATGGGTTCGCGTTCGACAGGCCAGTGCTGTCGATCCCCCAGGCCGATGCATTAGTCGCACTTATGGAGGGGAGGAAACCGGGGGAGTTCCTTGAGAGGTCGAAATGGATCGCATTGACCGTGGGGCTGATTAAGAATTGACTACGACGAAATCGAAGGAAAAGGTGGCTCTGCCCGGAGACAAGCTGGCGGTTTCGGAGGAATTTCTCCCCGGCAGGCACACCTACGAAGACTCGGGCCTGATCCGAGCCCTGACGGCTGGTGCGGTCCTCAAGGATATTCAGAACAGAGAGATTTCGGTGAAGCCAGCGGTCGAACCGGAGGTAATCAGGGTGGACGACTGGGTGACAGGGCAGGTGGAGTCGGCCCAGGCCAACTCTGCGAACGTGCACATCTACTTCCTAAACGGGAAACCGACCTACAAGGACTTCTCGGGAATGCTCTCCCTCAGGGGACTGACGGGTGGCGGGAGGGGGGCCCGAAGGACGACCCCGGTGAAGAGTGGGGATGTAGTAAGGTGCCGCGTGTTCAGTCTCCTGAACGGGATAATTCACCTGACAATCGACGAGCCTGACATGGGGGTGGTTGCCGCCCTTTGTGGGAACTGTGGCAAACCTCTCCTGATGGGGAGTGCGACGAGGGCCAAGTGCGTCGAATGCGGCAATGTGGAGGATAGGAAGCTCGCGCGAGACTTCGGGACGACGCCCATCCAGCCGTAGACGACAGTCGACTGGAATTCTTCGACTTGTAACGAATCGGCCCATCTATTTAATAACAAGAAGTCGAGGGGCCGTCAGGCAAAATGCAGATTCAGACGACGAGTGAGGACGAGAAAGGGCTCACGGTTGAGATAACTGGAGAAGATTACTCGCTCGCCGAGATTGTGCACCACGAGCTCCTCGAAGAGAAGAGTGTTACCTTCGCAGGCGTGATTCCTCCGCACCCCCTAATCAAAAAGCTGGTACTCAAGGTAAGGGCCCAACGCATAAAACCCGAGAAGGCGTTCGCCAATAGCGTCGAGAGGGCGATGGAGACCACCCAAGAGCTCTTAGACGGAGTCAAGAAGGCCCTCGGCGGTGCTTCCAGCTGAAGTTCTGCCCAAAGTGTGGTACACGCCTCAAGCTGAAGCAGGTTAAGGGGACCCACGAGGTTTCGGTCACATACATCTGTGACAATTGCGGCTACTCGAAGAAGGAGGGGAACATTGTGATGCAGAAGACAGAGGAAGAGCTTTCCAACACCCCGCAGATCAAGGTCGTGGGAGACAAGGAAGCGAAGCTCAACTCCCTTCCAACAACTAAGATTGAATGCCCGAAGTGCGGGCACAACGAGGCCTCGTGGTGGTTCCTCCAAACCCGGAGCGGGGACGAGCCACCTACGCAGTTCTACAGGTGTGTGAAATGCAATCACACCTGGAGGTCATACTCTTGAGGAATTTGGGAAGGTCAAGATTGTCAGCACGTCGGTCTCAAAGAGTGTGACGTTCGCCCTCCTTGTGCCTAGGTTCCTGCAGCTGAAAAATTCCTCTCACCCTTCTGACCTTCATCACCTCAACAAAGTGGTGGAGAAGTTTCAGCTAGACCTGGGATCGCTCTCGCCAAACTCTTCTAGAAACCCCTTCATCTTCCAGAAGGTGTCAAGGAACTCCATCCCCCTAGGGGTGACCTGGTAAGACGTTCCCTCGTCGTCGTCGGATTTGTTCGTGAGCCCGTAGGAGCAGAGCCTGTTTACGAGGAGCTTCAGCCTGTCGACGGGGACGCCGACTCCGTAGGAGAGCTTGGTGATTCTTGCTCCCTCCGGATAGTGTGTGATTACCTCCAGGACTTCAGCGTAGAGGTCGATTTTCGACCTTTTCAAGCCCCTACGTCCCAAGGTGGGGTACTCTCACCAACCCCTGAGCGGGGCTTCGGGAAGCTGTTCCACCTTCTTCGGAGCCTTTTCAAGATGAACACCCTCGGAGATATCTGCCTCCTTTGTGTAGGTCACCTCGACTGCCATGCTTCCTGCCTGCATGCGCACAGTCCCGCCGTAGATTCGCTTGGCCTGTGAATACCTCTCAACCCTGACTTCCCTGCCGTGCACGTCTTCGACCCTGGTCAACTTTCCCAAGGTGTGCGTAGTGGAGACATTCGCCCAGAAGCCGTCAAACACAAGTCCCTTTCCAACATCGACGAACTCGCCCACAACGGGGCCCTTGATCCGTGACCCGGTCCGTATCGCGACATCGTTTGCCTTCAAACCCTGGCCGACCCACACCTCGCCGCCTATGTCCGCCGTCCCCGATGCGACGACCCTGTCGGCGATGAGCCTTCCTCCCACTGTAACGCTGCCGCACTCGACCTGCTTCTTCGTCTCGGCAGACCCGAACACTTCGAGTTTCTCCTTCACTTTAAGCGACCCTCTCACGTCGAGCTTCCCGTTCACTTTCAGATTCTCTGTCGTGAGATTCCCACCGGCTCTAGCGACCCCGTCTACCTGTAGGGTCTTACACAGGGCACTCCCCTCGAATTCGACCTTCCCGTGGGCCGTAAGGGCCTCTCCGCTGCTCCCCGCAGGAAGAGTAAGATGCCCATAGACGTGGATTGAGCCATAGTCGAGCCTCCCAGAGGTCAAGAAGTGCCCACGGACTTTGATTTCTCCCTTGATGGAGCCTCCTCCGATCTCTGCGTGGCCGCCGACCCTTAGGTTGGCGATGTCGACGTTCCCGCCGACTCTCGTGTGGCCGCCTACGTCTATGTCCTCGGCTTTGACTGGACCCATGATTTTCATGTGGCCGCCTACGCGCACCCCCTTCGCGGTGATGCCCAGTGATTCCAAGTGACCGCCGACATCAATCCTTTCCGCGGCAATGGTTCCGCGGACATCTGCCGAAGCGTCGATTTCCAGATCTCCGCGGACGAGGAGGTCTCCTTTGACCACGACGTTTCCGCTGGGTCCGAATCCCCTACCTTCGACTCTCATCCTCCCGCACTCGAAGTCGCATTCGATGTCAACAGGTCCTTCGAAGTATGCAGTCCCGGTGACGACTACCTTGTTCCCTGATTCGGCCATGATGGTGGCTTTGCGTCCTGCCCTGAGATTCCCCTCTACCGTAGCCAGCCTAGCTGTAGTTCCCTGTTTGACTCCGACTTCCGTCGTTTCCACCCTCCGCTACCTCGCCCTCAGCGCGTTCCTGGCCATTAGTGTTCCCAGCGTGGTGAACAGCGCCCCAAAGACCGCGAGCCCAAGAACGTCGCTGGCCAATGCTTGGAGCTGCGCGGAGCTGAGCGTACTGTTCATGATGAGCAGCCTCATCGCGTCGCTTGCCAGTGTGATGGGGTTTGCCTGGGCGGCGGGCTTCAGCCAGCCGGGGAAGAAGCTCAGAGGGAAGAATGCGGTGCTGGTGAACATTATCGGAAATGTGAGGAAATTGATCACTGCGAAGAAGGTGTCGGTGCTCTTCACCGATATCGCGATTCCCGTGAAGAAAGTTGCGAAGACGGCGGTCAGCAGCGCGACGGTTGCGAATACCCCGAGCAGGTTCAACGCCCCAAACCCCTGTGCAAGATGGAGACCGTCTGGTATAACGAGGGCGAGGAGGAATGTTATCGGGGCGGCGACCATCCCTTTCGCCACGTTCTGAATCACTCCGCCAAAGTAGATGGAAGTCCGCGGGATAGGCGAGGCCTTGAGGACGTCGACATAGCCATTGATTCTGTCGAAGACCAAGTCCACCCCCATGAAGCTCATTCCAGTGAGGGCGACAAGGCCTATGACTCCAGGCGCAAGGAAGGTGATGTAATTGGGAGCCCCTCCGAATGCCTGTTGAAGGGGCCCAAGTGACCCTCCAGAAAGCGAAAGGGCGTTGGCCGGATTGAAGGAGCTTCCGAAAAGGGCCAGCCAGAAAAGTGCTTGAATTGAGGTGACCATGACGGCGAATGGGTTCCTGGTCCACTTCGTGAGAGCCCTTCTGCCAAGTGCGATGGATTCACTGATCATCGTGTTTCCCTCGCTCGGACGTCGGCGTGGGCGTCGTAGTGTCCGTTCCTTTCATCGGCGTCCCTCATGGACCTACCTGTGACCTCTAAGAACACCTGGTCGAGCGTCGGCTTGGAGAACGATGTTTGTGTTATCTTCAGGTTCTTCGAAGCGATACTCGTTATGATAGCAGGCAGAGCGGACTCGACCCTCGGGGTCTTCAGGCGGTATGCATCGATTGTCCGGGCTACCTCGGTGACATTTGGGATGGACTTCAGGAATCCAATCAGGTCCTCGCCCCCGTCCTCCACAGCTATCGTCAACACGTCGCCATGCAGGCTCTCCTTCAGGTCTACGGGTGAGCCGGAGACCTTGATGACGCCGTGGTCCATAATCGCCACGATGTCTGATAGCTGGTCCGCCTCCTCGAGGTAGTGAGTCGTCATGAAGATCGTAAGCCCTTGGTCCTTGTTGAGTTGCTTAATGTAGTCCCAAATTTTAGTCCTAGTCTGTATGTCCAGGCCCACCGTGGGCTCGTCGAGGAAGAGCACCCGTGGCTTGTGAATCAGGGCGGTGGTAAGCTGCAGACGCCTCTTCATCCCACCGGAGTAAGTGGCCACGCGGCTTCCCGCCGAGTCTTCGAGTTCGACTAGGCCTAGGAGCTCTTTCGCCCGACTCCTGGCCGTTGCGTTCGGAACGTGGTGGAGCTTTGCCGCCAATAGAAGATTCTCCATCCCCTTCAACTCGTTGTCGAGGGTGACATCCTGAGGGACCACGCCAATCAAACCGCGGACAGTTCCTGGATCCAACTTGACGTCGCATCCGCCGACGGTCGCCTTCCCCTCGGTTATCGAAGCGAGTGTCGTCAGCATCCTGATGGTGGTTGTCTTCCCTGCACCATTCGGACCAAGGAGGCTGAAGACCTCCCCCTCGCCGACCTTGAATGAGACGCCGTTGACCACCTTGGAAGCCGGCGGGAAGGTCTTCGTCAGGCCCTCGACTTCGATTATGCTGTTCATTTTCGAACGACGTTCGAAGGCGTGGTTCGAATAAATAGTCAGTGCACTTTTAGTGCTCACGTAACGTTAGCCCGGGCCGCGGCTAGACGTCGTCTCTTGTGTAAACTTCGATTGCATCACCGCCCGCTACGAGTATGTCTGCACTGGCAGCAGGGATGGACGCTACGTCATCAGCTTCGAACGGACCGTAATGTCTCAGGTCCAAGCCTACAAGCTCGTTGATGTGCTTGACGAACTTCACAGTGACCCGCCTCTGAGATTCGCTAGAATGGGCAAACTCGATGAAAGAAGGCTGGCCCCCAGATACAGCGTTGACGAGAGTTTGGAAGCGCCTTTCGAACTTCTGCTCGGCCGAGCAGACATATCTTTCCTCAGGGAGCAATTGAGAGAGGGCGTGCTGCTGTATTGCCTTCCTAGTCCTTAACCTTAGCAACTGATTCGTCATCGAGTCAATCATCTTCATCTGCGAAGCTATGAGGCGAAGGGAGATGTCGGAGCTGCCCGCCCCCGAAGACCTCTTCAATCTCTGGCTGTACATCGAGAGGCTCGAGTAAAAATCACTGGGCATGGGAAGCAAGGTCTCCGATTGGGCTTCGGAGTCGAGCCGCCGCCGGAGATAATCGAGCATTGTTTCTGGCATCTACGCCACCTCCCCGAGACCCTTCGTTAAAATCGACACGGCTGCGTATGTGGGGAGCTCGACCGTCTCTGGCTTGTAGAAAGGCCCGAAGTCGTTGTGCTTGATTCTAAACTGGGGGTAAAACTCGACTTTAACCTGCACCGGCTTGGCGCTCAGAACAACGGGGGCCTCCTGCGGGTCGAACTGCTTCAGCGACCCGACTTTCATCTTCGACATCCCGGTGTTGCCGTGAAGGGTCCCTGCGAGCCTGAAAACGCGGTGGATGTCCGTGGTCACCGAGGCGTCGACCATCGCATGCTCTGAGGACACAGCTTCAGATACCAACTTCTGCAGGGTGCCAGCATAGTTTGACCTGTGCGCGTCGACGTACCCTGTGATTCTCCGCGTCCATCCTGCCCCCTGAGCGCCACTGGCAGGCCTCCGGCGGAGGGTCGACGCTATGGTCTGGTTCGAAGGGAGAGAAGAGCCCCGCATGTATTCGGCGATTTCTCCTCGTGCCTGCTGATCTAGAGGCTCGAATCGTTCGTCGAACGTGTGTAGGTGATATCCTCTGTTCCCCGAAAAATAAACCCGGATTGCTTTGTTGTCGACCCCGAAGTCTTCGACAAGAAAGTTGACCACCCGTGCAGCGTGCTCCTTGGCTGCTTCCAAACAAATCTCGCAGGTGCCATGAAACTCGACCGTTGTTCCTCCACATTTCGCGCACTTTGGAGGACGCGGGAGCCTGCCTGAAGCGTGGCACTTCTCGCAGTACCAGAGGTCGTGGCCCCTCTTGCAGGCCGTGGGAATGTCAGTTGCATCGATGTCGAATATGAGCTCGGCACCCAGCCAACCCTTCTCTTCGATGGGCCTGGTGGGAGACTCGTACCTGGCGTTGGAGCAGTAGACGGACGATGGTGACTGCTTGAGAATCTCTGCTGTTGCTTCGCCGTTGCTCCTGAACGAGAGATGTCGGACCATACCTCCTCCGAATAGAATATACCCGAACTCCCTCGACTCGATTCGGCCTGGAAACTCCACCTGGTCCGCACTCCTGAAGTAGTACTCGCGATAGGCGTTCCTCAACCAGGCCTTCGTATTTTCATTCATCTGCGCCGTTCCTCTTTGGGAAGCAGATAAGGCATCCGTCGACATTGGTGGTTAAGTCGGCTCAACCACTGGGGGATTGAGTTGAGGGTCCCTCTCGAGGCGTATCTCCGCGGTCCCGGGTCGAAGGTATACTCCCTGGTCGTGGGGGTTCCGTTCTCCCCCATCGACATCGACCTCGGGCGCCTCACAAGAGGCCAGTGGAACCCGCTCACAGACAGATTCCGTGTGTGGTATCTCCCAGAGGACGTCGGGCCGGACAGTCGATCCGTCTACTATCTGATGGTCCGCAAGTTCGACCCTCGAGACGGCGTGCTGCTTTATGCACATGTTGTGGCCAGCGCCCAGGGAGAGGAAGAGGCCCAAACCAAGTGGACCTTCACCGTCGGAATCATGAGCAACGACGACGTTAAGGCGAGGTCGATGCTGAATTCCATGCTTGACCTTCCCCCGTCGTTTCACAGGAGGAGCGAGGTCCGACCCGTGGAGAGAAGGTGGAGGGGCGACCCCGATGCTGTGATGAGGTTCATGGCGAACATACACTCCACCATGGCGCAGATGACCCCGGGTGGGAAGGCGTACACCCTGAAGTTCGACCCCCCGCCAGGCATGATGGGGGAACTGAAGCGTAACCTTGGGACCTGGTGGAAATAGGCCGGGCCAGTTTCATGGCTATCTATGCGAAACCCTCTTTTTGGCAGCCAAGGCTTATTATCCGTCCTCGAAGAGCCTGCGCGAAGGCCTAGTTTCAGTTGTTCCTCGCGAAGACTGCGACTGCGAACGAGTGGAAGGCGATAGCAGCCGCCGTCAAGACCCTCGTCGAGGAAGCGACCTTTGAGGCGAATGGGGAGGGCCTGACCTTCAGGGCCATGGATCCGAGCCATGTGGCCCTCGTCGACCTGTCTCTTCCCAACTCGAGTTTCTCCTCCTTCGAATGTGATAAGCCCTTCAAGTTCAGCGTGCGTGTCGAAGATTTGGTGAAGCTCATCGGAAGGTCGGACACCAAGGACAGCGTGGAGATTTCTTCAACAGAAGAGGACGCCATCGCAGTCAAGCTGAGCAACGGATACAAACGTGAGTTCACGATCCACCTGATTGAGAGCACATCGGGTGCGGCCCCCCTCCCCAAGCTTGAGTTCGACACAAAGGCCTCCCTCACCAAGACGATTCTGGAGAAGGTACTGGGAGACATCTCTGTTGTGTCAGACCAAGTCACAATACAGGCATCCAAGGAGAAGTTGACGTTTTCCGGCAAATCGGACGTCGGGAAAGCGGAGATAAGTCTGGCGAAGAACGATGCAGATGTCCTCGAATTTCAGGTTGGAGCTGACAGCAAGGCGACGTATTCGATCGACTACATCTCGGGGATCCTCAAGGCTCTGGGAGGAGTGACAGATACTGTGCAAGCCGAGTTCAGCACGAAGAAACCAATACGCCTTGAGATGAAGCTCAACGACCAAGGGGCGAAGCTTTGGTACTTCCTAGCACCAAGGGTTTCTGACTGAAAGCCCTCGGATGGCGTCGAACCGCTAGGCCAAGCTTAAATCCACGACGGGAAACGGGGGCAATCCGCCTCGGTGAGAAAGTGAAATTCCCAAAGGAAATCCGGACTAACTGTCCCTTCTGCCACCGCCACACCCAGCATACAGTCGCTCTGTACAAGAGGGGAAAAGAGAGGGCAGGGTCTTGGGGAGCCAGGAGACAGGCGGGAAGGAAGCGCGGCTATGGCGGTCAGAAGTTCCCCGAATTGATTCGGACAGCGAAGACAACCAAGAAGGCGACCTTAAAGTTGAAATGCAAAGAATGTAATCGAGAGAGAATGCGGGATGGCATCAGGTTGAGGAAGGCGGAGATTGCCGCATGAAGCGTGACAGGGAACCCATCCCCAAGACGAGGAGTTCGTTCCTCTTGGTCAAATGCCCCGACTGCGGGGAGGAGCGGATTTTGTTCTCCAGCTCCGCGAAGGACATCGGATGCAGAGGGTGTGGCAGGAAGCTCGCAGAGAGCAAAGGCGGCAAAGCCGTGGTGCTTGCCACCATAGTGAAGCATCTGGGCTAAGGCCAAATACCACTAAACGGTGGCGCGGTTACTATGAGCGCTGAGAGACCCCTCCCCGACCCTGGAGAGGTCGTCGTCTGTACGGTACGGGAGATAACATCCCACGGCATCTACGTCAACCTCGACCAATATGACGGGACCAATGGGTTTCTTCACGTGTCTGAGATATCTACAGGCTGGGTGAGGAACATCGATAGGGTGGCCAAGGTTTCTCAGAAGCTCATTCTGAAAGTCATACGTATCAACAGGGCCAGGAGGGAAATCGACCTTTCACTCAGGCAGGTGACGAATGAGGAGAGACGCGCAAAGGTCATCGAGTGGAAGAGGGAGGAAAGGGCGCTTGCGATAATCGATGCCGTCAAGAAGAAGCTAGGAATAGATGACGAGCATGCAGGGGAACTAAGGCAGAAGTTGGAGGAGGGGTTCGGTACCCTCTATGCCGCCCTTGAGACGGCTGCGAGGAAGGGGGTCAAGGCCCTGGCCCCTGCTGGGCTAGCAGAGAAGGAAGCGGAGGCCGTGGCGGAAATTGCCGCTGAGAAGATCGTGCCACCGAGATATGAGGTCGGGGCCTTGGTGGAGGTCTCTTCGAGGTCCCCCGAGGGCATAGAACAGGTCAAGAAGACGCTGATGGCTGCGGCCGAAGCTCCGTCTGCCGAGGTCCATATCACCTATGCAGGAGCGCCGCGATACAGGGTCAGGATAACCGCCGACGATTACAAGCAGGCTGAGAAGGCGCTGGAGGCAGTCATCGAGAAGATCAAAGACGGCGTCGGCAAACATGATGTATTCAGCTACAAGCGCGAGATTTCTAGGAAGTATGGTGGTTCTTCGTGAAGAGTTTGATGCTGAAGTGTACCAGTTGCGGCCGCTACACGCTGGCGCAGAAGTGCCCCAGCTGTGGGGGGGCGGCTGTCACGGTGCATCCTGCCCGCTACTCTCCCGATGACAGATACGCGAGATACCGCAGTCCTTCTGCCTACGCGGTGTAGTTCCCGGGGACCAGCTGGTAGACGAGGATTGCGTTGAAGCACTGCAGTTGGGAGTCGCCGGGACAGGGCGAGTTGCCGTTCTCAGCAGCGGAAAGGCTGGGAGAGACGTAGGCAAGCCTGAACGGGCCGGTGCTATTCGAAGGATAATTGTAGCTACTCGGATAGGTGAAAGCTTCGATGGGCGGCGCACCGTTGGTCCCATAGGTGTAGGTCTGGCTGAACTGGATCGTGGTGCTGCTCCCAGATGTGGACGTGTACAGATAGCCCGCCAGCTGGAAAGGTAGAAGCTGGCCGAATAGGCTGTGCGTCATGGCATAGGGCGTCAGGTTGAAGTCGTCGACACTCTGGCAGAGAGACCCTACAGACGTCAGTTCGTCGGGGGTGGTGCCAGAGCACTCCAAATACTTCGACTCTGTTAGGTTGCCAATCCGTATGAACCACTGCTTCTTGCTCTCGTCACCACCGCCGGCCGTAAAGCCTCCCCCGCTTGGGACCTGCAGAAGGTAGACGTTCTGAGAGGTGCCCGTCGATGGGTCGGTGTACGGATAGACACTGCCCGTGATGAATATAGCCACGTAAGTCGGTCTTCCTTCGCCCATGCTCTCGGCCATGGCCGCCGACTGGGTGACGTTCGACATCAGGAGTTGCCCTACCTGTTCGATTCTCGTGCTGTTCAGGGTCGCGTTGTCGACCACCGTCGTCCTGTTCCCCATCACGGTGAACCAGTACCCGTAGTCCCACCACGAGATTATCACGGAGTTCGTCGGTGTGTCCTGTCTCACCCACTGAAGTGTCTGTATCCAGTCGCTGTAGGCAGAACGAGTGTAAATCGTAGCCCCGTTGACTATGCTGACGGCGGAGTCCGCTGGGCTATTGTTGCAGAAGAGTTGCCCGCTGTAGGTGCACTGAATGGGATTGGGTATCCAGTATGAACCGGCGGGGAGGACCACTAGGGCGATTATGGCTATCGTGAATACCACTTTCATCTCGTTTCGCGACGTGGGAATCTGTTTCTTCTTGACTAAGGGAGTGGTACTCGGCTTCACGATGGCGTATGCCAGCTCTGCGAACCCGACGCCGCCTAGGATGCCGAGGGCGATGGAGGAGTAGACCAGAAGACGGGAGAAGGCCGCGGAGAAGTACAGGCCAGTAAGACCGAAGACAAGGGCGTAGATCATGGCGATTCCTTTGCGCCTGAACGCGACGAGGGCGCCTGCCATCCCAAAGCAAAGGAGAATCGCATAGGCCGTGAAGTAGTCCGCCCCGGTGGGAACTGCCTGCTCAGCGACCGATTGTACCAGCGCGTTGCTTACACGCGCCCATGGCGCTATGACCGTCAGGTACCTTAGAGTCAGGCCTCCTACGAGGCCGAAGCTGATCAGGGTCAGCCCGGCGAGGGCGAAGCCGAATAGGAACTTGACCAGCGTAAGCCTGTACTCGGCAGGCTTCGCCCAGGTCTTGGCCCATTGGGCTATGAGGACGAAGACAGTCCCCCCAATCATGACAAGACCGACGGGGTTGGTGACGATGGCGATTCCCGGCCTTGGGAATATCGCGCTGACGAACAGGGTGGAGGCTGTGAATGAGATTATGGCCGGAGAGTAGCCTGCGATGTCGAGGTTGAGGAAGGGGACCAACAGGAAGATTAGACCGAAGGCTGCGCTGAAGTAGTCGCCACCTCCCCAAGCAGTGTTTGCGTAGCCAATCATGATTCCACCAGACAGCGCCCGAAGCACCCTGTTGGGAACGCTCCGCTCCTTGTCGAAGACTGTGAGCATCATGTAACTTGCAGCTACGAAGAGGAGAATGGCAAGAGGCTCCGACTTGAACCAGCCGAGGTTGCCTCTCTCGATGAGTGGGGGTGAGACGGCGAAGACGAGGGCGGCAAAGAGCCCCGCGGCGTCCCCAGCTATCTTTCTGACCAAGAAGAAGAACAGGATGGCAGACAGGGCTCCGAAGAACACCGGAAGCACGACGAGCAGGTCATAGAGCGAAATAGGGACGCCGAAGACGTTGTGGACGAGCAGGAAGAGTAGTGCCCCAGCCAGCTGGAGCCCCCCTTGGGAGGTTGCTGCTACATTTCGGCCGACGGGGAACCAAGTCTGGATGTCGTGCCAGAAGAAGTATCCTTGCAAGTTGTGGCAGGCGGTATAGACTGTAGGGCCGCAATTGGCAGGGTTGGCGAAGAGTGCTGCATAGAGTCCCTGCTGCTGCGCCAGGTTCACTATGTGCTGAGCTGCGTAGTAGTCGTAGTAAGGGTCGAATTCATTGAGATAGAACCCATACTTCGCTGCGTATGAACGGATTAAGACGGCGATGGTGAAGACTATCGCGAGCACCATGGAGATCATGACGGCTCTGCGCGAGAGCGTAGGCCTTCGAACAGAGGATCTTAGGGTGTCCAGTAGGCCCAAATCTGGATGCAGGTTCTCTCTGGGCTATTTTAACCGTGCCCTTCGGTTATTTCTCCAAGAGTGTGCTCACGTGGGCGGCATACGCCTTCGAATCCAGGAGGGATTTTGATTCGACAGAGAAGCTGGAGGGGGCGACCTCAATGAGCCAACCGTCAGCGTATGGAGACTTGTTGACCAGTTCGGGATGGGAGTCGAGCTGGGTGTTGGCCTTCGTCACCGTTCCGGAGATGGGTGAGTAGACCTCTGAGACAGCCTTGATGGACTCGACCGTCCCCATGGACTTGAATTGCTCTACCTTGGAACCGACTCTGGGTGAGGTTACGTAGACCACGTCGTTCAGCGTCTTGGCTGCGTAGTCGGTTATCCCGACTCTGACGACGGAACCTTCCACCTTGGCCCACTCGTGCTCCTTGGTATAGAGCAGGTCGTCAGGAATGTGATAATCGTGGATGTTCATTGGCACTGGCGCCGCTTTGGTCCACTAATTATCCTTCTGGCGCTTCCAGCCGTAGACACGTTCGTCATAGAACGGGGGCTTCGCTATGGCAGCCCCCTGAGGAGAATCCCTGACCATCACGTTGACCCGGGCGCCGAACTCCGAGTGGTCGTATCCCACACGGCAGAGCGCAATCCCCTTGCGTAGCAGAGGGGAGAAGGTGCCACTTGTCACGGTGCCAAGCGTGCCGGACGAAGTGGAGATTTGGAAACCGTGTCTAGGGATGCCAGAATCCAACACGAGACCTCTTCTTATGACCGATGGGGGACGGGTAGCTGCATCCATGAGGGCTGCGGAGCCCACAAATTCGCCCTTGCCGGCTGAAATGACCCATGCAAGGTCGGCTTGGAACGGGTCGGTGTTCTGATCAATGTCAGACCCGTGGAGAGGGAAACCGGCCTCGAGTCTTAGAGAGTCCCTCGCTCCCAGCCCACACGGAACGGCGACCGCAGCGAGTTTCTCCCATACACGCAGTGCCCCTTCGGGGTGTTCGTTTGAAGTTCCAAAGACAATCACTTCGAATCCATCCTCGCCTGTGTAGCCCGTCCTGGACACAAGCGCTTCCTCCCCTGCGACCGTTGTCTCTGTGCACCGAAAGCGTTTCAGCGCGCCCAGGTCTGCCTCGGTCAGAGGCTGCAACGATTCCTGGGCTTTTGGGCCCTGCACTGCGATCATGGCCGTGGACGACGTCAAATCGATGAGTTCCAGACCCTTGGGTGCGTGGGCCGCCATGTGTTTCATGTCAGTCTGGGCGTTGGCTGCGTTGACGACGACCATGAACCGGTCGTCAGAAAGCCGTTCGATAATCAGGTCGTCTATGATTCCGCCGTGGTCGTTCAAGAGGAGGGTGTAGAAGGCCTTCGCCGGGGGCTGAGACGTGACGTTCGTCGGAACTAGCTCTTCGAGAAAACCTGCAGCAGAACTCCCCTTGACGGAGAAGCGTCCCATATGGGATACGTCGAAGATGCCAGATGCGTTCCTCACCGCGAGATGCTCGTCCAATGTCGTCGTATACCACAGCGGCATTTCGTATCCGGCGAACTCGGTAAGTTTGGCGTGCCGCTCGTGGTAGGCGTGAATCTGGGTGGTCTTGAGCATGTTGGCACGCTGCGGCCGACTCTATTTAAGAGAGCCACGCGCCCGTGCCATCCTTGCTTACCCTGTCGCCCATCTCCGTCCCCCCCAAGAATTCTGCATTCGATGTCGTCGGGCTGATAGACCGGAAGGTAGGGGGAGAACTCAGAGAAGGGGATGTGCTTGTTGTCTCGAGCAAATTCGTGGCGGTTTCAGAAGGAAGGGTGGTAGAGCTTGCCACTGTTAGGGCCGGAAACAAGGCGAAGGCGCTTGCATCCAAGTACAGAATGGATGCAAGGCTGTGCGAGCTCGTGTTGCGTGAATCGGACGAGTTGTTGGGAGGCATCCCTGGTTTCATCCTAGCAAGCAGGGAAGGCCTGTTGACCCCCAACGCGGGCATCGACAAATCGAATGTTGAACACGGCAGGGTAGTGCTGTACCCCAGGAGACCTGAGGCCTCGGCACGAAGGATTAGAGAGGGGCTGAGGTTCTCCAGAGGCGTTTCGGTGGGGGTGGTCGTTTGCGACAGCAGGCTCTCGCCTACCAGGCGAGGGACCACGGGCGTGGCAGTGGCGAGCTCTGGGGTTGAGGCCGTGCTCGACATGCGAGGTAGGGTCGACCTCTTCGGGACACCACTCAAAGTGACGTCGCAGGGGGTTGCCGATGATCTCAGTTCTGCGGCTGAAATCCTGATGGGTGAGTCGGACGAGTCAACCCCACTCGTCCTCGTGCGCGGGGTGAGGAAATTCCTGATGAGAGATGCGGAATACAATGGAAACCGGTTCGCTATTCCTCTAGACGAATGCGTTTACCTCAGGAGTTTGGGGTACCGAAGACGCGAATATGCCTAAATCCACGAGTTGGGGCGGGTGCGACGTTGACCTATGAGATTGTTTGCATGTCGTGTGGCACACCCTTGTATTCCGGGTTCGACCTGCGGTCCCCCGGGGACGTGCTAAAGGCTGCAGATTATCGATGTAAGAAGTGCGGGGTGAAACTTTCGCCCACAAAGTTTCAAGTCGAGGTCAAGAAGATAGACGGCTCCTTTTCTTAGCATAGCCAAATAGGGTCCTCGAAGTCAGTTGGCGGTAGGGTGTCCGTAGCTCGTGGCAGAGGGATACACGCTTGTCATATGCGAAAAACCCGATGCAGCGAAGAGGATTGCATACGCCCTGTCTGGTGGGAATTGCAAGAGCAGACTAACTGAAGGGACGACGATTTTCAGCTTCGACAGGGGGGGAGAAGAGTATGTCGTATGCGCAGCTCAGGGGCACGTCTATGGTGTCTCCGACCCCTCCGACGAGAGAACTGTCTACCCGGTCTTCGATACTGAATGGTACGCGTCGGACCTCATAGACCAAGATGCCGCGAATGTAGCGGGGCGGATCTCCACTGTAAGGAAGCTTGCCTTCGGGGCTTCGAAGTTCGTCAATGCCTGCGACTTCGATGTCGAGGGAGAGACCATTGGGTTCAACCTGCTCAGATATGCCTGCGGAGGCAAGGAGGGCGCAGCCCTAAGGGCCAAGTTCTCCACCCTCACCGATGAAGATCTGGTGAAGGCGTTCAGTGCTTTGAAGTCACAGGAAGGCCATGGGTTGGCCAGGGCAGGGAGGGCCAGACATACTGTGGATTTCGTCTGGGGGGTCAACCTCTCTAGGGCGCTGTCACGTTCAGCCATGGCAACGGGGAGGAAGTACAGGACGGTAAGCGTGGGGCGCGTACAGGGCCCGACTATGGGCTTCTTGGCGCAGAAGGAGCGGGAGATTCGCACTTTCGTCCCGATTCCCTATTGGAAAATAGTCGGAATATTCGATAAAGATGGCAGGAAACTCACCGCGAATTACTCCGTAGACAGGGTCGAAGCCGAGTCGCTCGCAGAGACAGTGCGAAGGCAATGTCTGGGAAAAGTAGCAATTGTCAAGACCGCCCGCCGGAGCGTCATTCGCGTCGCTGCACCTGCTCCGTTTAACATCGGCGACCTTCAGAAGGAGGCCTACAGGGAATTCGGGTTAGCCCCCAGCAAGACACTCCGGATAGCAGAAAGGCTCTACCTCGGGGCCCTGATTTCATACCCCAGGACTGGGAGCCAGAGGCTCCCGCCATCGATAGGCTACAGAGGAATCCTCCAGGGCATCGGCAGGATGCCAGAGTACTCCGCCCACGTTGCCGAGCTCCTAGAAAGAGAGCGTCAACCCACTCAAGGAGCCAAGTCGGACCCCGCGCACCCGGCCATTCATCCGACCGGGGAGCGACCGCGGAAGGCCCTTGGAACCGCTGAAGCTTCGATCTTTGACCTCGTGGTTCGAAGATTCCTTGCAGTCTTCGGCTCCGCGGCCGAGAGAGAGCTTGCCGACGTCGTGTTAACAGTCGACGGTCACGATTTCAAGCTGGAAGGAGGAAGGACCATATTCGGAGGGTGGCTGAGGTATTATGGGAGGTACGCGAGGTACAGAGAGGTCGAACTTCCACCCTTGACCGGAGGAGACCGGCTTGGGGTGGACGAAGTACGCGTCGAGGAAAAATTCGAGCAGAGACCCCCGAGGTACAACCAGAGCTCCCTCCTCGAGAAGATGGAGAGGGAGAACATAGGCACCAAGACAACGAGGGCAGACGTCATAGCAACTCTCGTGGCAAGGGGGTACGCAGTCGGGGAAAGCATGGAAGTAACCGACCTCGGGATGGCCGTAGTTGAGGCCATGAACAAATACGCTCCTTCAATCATTGGAACAGAACTCACCCGCCACATTGAAGGCAGTCTGGAGGCGATAGAGGGGGGTACCCTCGAAGACTCCGAGCTCCTACGAGAAACAGTAAGGTCCATAGCCAATCAGCTGGTGGAACTTTATGCCCACGAGGATGTGGTGGGCCGGCAGATCGACACGGCCCTGACAAGCACGCCGGCAGAATCGCTCGTGCTAGGAAGGTGCCCACTGTGCAAGACGGGCAACCTGAGGATTGTAAAGTCCAAGATGACGAAAAAAAGGTTCGTGGGATGCTCGAACTATGCGTCGGGGTGCCGCGCTTCGGCCCCCTTGCCTCAGAAGGGGACCGTGAAAGCGACCTCCAAGGCGTGCGAACGCTGCTCTTGGCCTATTGTCTATGTGGCGGGAGCGGGGCGACCTTGGAGGCTCTGCGTAAACCCGGCGTGTCCAAAGAAGACGAAGCCATGAAGTGCCTTCTTTGCGCCAGGGAAGCGGTTTCAGACCTATGCGAGTACCACGCGTCGGCCAAGGAGACGGTCGAGCGCGCCTACCCAGCGTGGGAAAAAGCCTATGGGGGACTGGGCTGGAAAGATTATTTGGATAATGTTAAACGCAACCCTCAGACGGGCCAGTGGGCCAAGGAGATAGCTGAGTTTCTACAAGGTGTCTAGATGATAAGAGAAGTATTGCAGAATGCTTACAGAAGGACCATTGGTGCCCTGAAGGACGCTCTGGTTGGATTCGTATCGTCCATAACAAGAGGAGGGGGGCTAATCCAGGCAATCTACATGCTCTTGTTCGTCGCACTGGCGGCCGGCTTCGTGAGCGCCGTTGTGTATCCTGTCGCAAACCAGACGTACATCCCTTACCCGGGTGGCGGCGCTGAGACGATACCTGAGGCTGTAGTGGACGCGTTTGTGGTCGCTATGGGTGGTGCCGCCGTCTACTTGGTCTATCTGAGCGGCAGGCAGACGGTAAAAGCGAGGACTGTCAACCTGTACCTCGGCCTCGCCCTGCTTCTCCTCCTAGTTTCCGTGTTCACAGGCATAGATATGGCAATTCTCAAGGGATTTGGATAGAGAAAGTCCCGCGGGGCCAAGCGATGCCCCTGTCGCTCCTGAACCTGAGCTCCTTGTCCTTGACTTCCACAGTTACGGTCGAGTCCGACAAGGTGGAGATCGACCTACCCGTGTCGCGGCGGGGGAAACCTGTGCGCTTGTACATTGTCAAGAGAACAGCCTTCCTGTTACTCCTTGCGAGGTATGAGAGCGCCTCCACGGTGAAGGCGGTGGTCCGGCTGCGAGAGTTCCCATCCTCCTGCGCAATGAGGTGATAGAGTGTGTTCATGCTGTCGATGACCACAACCTCCTGACCGACTTCGAAAAGCTTTGAGACCTCGTCATGCATGCTCGAGTTTGGGTCCGGCACTTTGATGGTGGTTGATGCGATGGTAGCCCCGAGTGGCCCGAAGATGTGATCTGCGTTCGAGGAGTAGAAAGCGTCCAAGTCAAAGACTGCACAGCTGCCGCCATCCTGTGCAAGCATCCGCATTAGGGTCCGCGCGAACCCGAGGTTGGTGCTTCTGCTGTCCAACAGAAACGTGGTAGTTCCGCCCTTCAAAGGGTCGAGGAACTGTCGAGTCTTATCCCCGCTAAAGCTCATTAGGCCGGATGGGATTCGAAGTGCGGATATTTCAAAGTGAATCGCATTTGTGTTGTGACTTCGAAGGCGAGAGCCTACTACGCTTTGGTCTCGAGGCTGAGGCGAGCAGAACTCTCCTTTTCGAGCGAGGTTGCAGGGTCGGCTGTCGATGAATACGACCTGGTCCTCACTACGGCCGACGAAGCAGGACAATTCGGCGACAGGGCACTAGCCCTTGAAAGCGTCGATGAGAACCCTGGCATTTTCAAAGGTCAGGTCGTGTGTCGGCTCAGAGGAGCAGGAGAGGCCATAATTGTGGGGGTTGACCCCGGGAAGAGGACAGGGTTGGCCGTGTTCTACGGGCACACGAAGCTGGCATTCAGTACATTTGATTCGGCGGGAGCGGTCTGTGCGAGAGTTGGGGCCTTTGCGAGAGGAATTCCATCGAGTAGGATGCTAGTGAGAGTGGGCAATGGCAACTTGCCCATGGCCTCGAGGCTCATAGATGGTCTGCACAGAGAAGTGCCCAGGGCCATCATCGAAGTGGTTGATGAGTCGGGTACCTCAGTGAGAAGCTCGAAGATGAAAGGAGTGCAGCGGGACCAGGTGGCGGCCGCCAAGATCGCTTTTAGGAAGGGCGAGGTGGTGAGCCAGGGATTGACCAGAACTCGCGGCTGAGCGATTCAATCGAAATCGGCGAGAAGTCGCCGACGATCACGTCTTTCCTGAGCCAGGCTGGCATCAGCTCTCTGGACACGGCGGAGGCGAACCTTTCATCGAGGAAGAACACCAGGCCGCGCTTCCCAGGGCTTCTCACGTGCCTGCCGGCGGCTTGGAAGGCCTTGCGGAGAGCAGGGAGTCGAGAGAGCATGAGATATGAATCCTGTTCGCCGGCTCGCTTCAAGCATGCGTATTCGGCGTACATCATGGGCGAGGGGGGAGGGAGCGCGAGGCCTACTACCACCACGGCCCCCATCTTCCCGCCGTCGAAATCCTCGCCTTCAGAGAATCTGCCACCCTGGACTGCGAATAGAACTGAATCGTCGACAGACCTGAAAGAATCAAAGAGTTCCGACACCTGGTCGTTAGAGAGACCTGGAGCTTCGGATACCATGTTTCTGTCGGTCACCCTTCTCGAAACCATCTCGAAGATCACGCCAAGTACGGAGTACGAGGGCGCGAAGACACCCACGCCCGAGTCCGTGGAGTTAATTACAGCTGCCACCCTATCTGAAATCTTGGAGTACATTTCAGGAGTGCGCAGTTTGTACCGGGTCGAGGTCCCCATGTCGATGGCTGTCCTTACGGTAACCAGGGGCTCGGTCGAGGTGTCGAAGCTCTTCACACTCGTGGGGTCTAGACCTACCGATCTCGAGAAGACGGCTGATGGATTCACTGTGGCTGATAGAAGAACAGAGCTCCTGAACTCCGACAGGCATCCGGATACCCCCCTCACTGGGTCTGGGTCGACTAACCCGAGAGTGCTCTCCCATTTGACCAGGATTGAATTGGCTGAGGTAGAAAGCTTCAGGAGAAACTCACCTACGCGAAGGATTAGCGAAGGAAGCTTCCGCTCGAATATGACCGACCCCCAGGCGGCGCCCGAGCTTGCGCTCAGCTCGAATGCCAGATTCTGAAGCCACGTCATCCCACGGTCGTCATGGAGCCTGTCCAAAACGGAGGTTCTGCTTAGCATCCAACCAGGATGCTCGGCCATGACCAGCTGTAGCTCGCGTAGCAGCGCCTTTAGAGATTGGGCTGATTCGTCCATCAGCATGGCTTCGGCCTCGCGAATTGCGCCCTCGACCTGGCCAAGGTTCAGACTCGCGGAATTGAGACCCCTAAAGAAGTCCCTGAGGTTGTGCGCCTCGTCCACGATCAAGATTGTTTCTTTTCGTTTCACTGAAGTGCGGTCGAAGAGTATTGGTGAGGCCTTAGGGTCGAAGGCGTATTGGTAGGGAACAACGGCGATCCTGGCCTGGGTCAGGGCGAGCTTTGCTACTTCGTAGGGGCAAACGTGTGCAGCTTCAGAGCTCCTGACAAGCTCGGTGTGGGACGGAGTCCTGCTGAGCACCTCGTCCACAAGGTGTGGGAAGTCCTCGGTCAGGGGGGTGTTGAGGAAGTAGGAGCAGAGGTCGTTACTTACATTGAACGTACAGTACCATCCGAACGATTCCTGAGGGACGGCCCTGTTCCTTCTCAGTAGGCAGTAGTCGAATTTGGAGAGGAGTGATGCAGCCTTGAGAGGATGCTTCGTCTGGAGCCTGGAGATTTCTTCCAAAACCCTGTTGATTTGACGCTTGGTCCTGCAGGTGTAGACTACTTTGGAGCCCGTCTCCTCTGCGGCGGAAATGGCCCCGGCTAGGACCGCCGCCGTTTTCCCGAACCCGCTCATGGCTTCGGCGACGAGAATTTCGCCCGAGGTACAAGCTGTGTAGATCTGTTCTGCAAGTTCCTTCTGGCCGGGACGAAAGGATTCGTAGGCGAACCTCGCTTCTATGCCCACGCAAAGGGAGGGCTCGGGACTATTTTACGACCCTGCTCGACCGATGATATTAGTCATGAAACTTCGGTCCCTGAAGAGCCGCGAAGTAGCTTTGGCCACGGCCGGCCTGCTCTCTGAGGTTGTATAGACGCGCAACATGTCCATGAAGCCGGCGATGGAGCCAACTAGCGGAAGCTCGTTGAGTGGGACTGCTCTAATCACGCGTCGATCTCCCTCCGCCTTGAGGAGTCGGATTGAAGTGAGCATCTCCCTCGAATAGGTGTATGGTACCGATGGGGTCGTCGGGACGTCGAGGTAGATTCGGCCGGCGTCGACCTTCGAGGCCTTCGCGATGTTGGAGACGGCTTTGGCCCTGGCGACTTCGTCAGCGAAGAGCTTCCCCACTACTGGCTTCTTTCGCTGGAAGAGCTTCTCGAATACGCACTTCACCAGCTTCCTCTCCCTGAAATCAAGGGCAAGACGCCTCGCTTCCTTCAGTTCAGGAGACGAGTCGTCCAAGGTCAGCAGCCTATGTAGGACAACCTCGTCGGTCAAATTCAGGTACTTCTCAAGGTCTGAAAGATCTGTCAGCCCTAGCACGTCGTCGGCGAGCTTCATCGACCTGACAAGCATGAGCTCGGCGGCCCTGACTGTCCTGTGGAAGTACACCGCCTTGAACATCTCGTAGCGCGCGAGCAACAGGGCTTCGAAGGCGTAGAGGGCAGCGTCGTCTATGGCGAGGTGTCCCTCGGCGACGTGGAGGGAATCTATCACTCGTTGGGCATCGACTTCGCCATATTCGACCCCTGTGAAGTAGGAGTCCCGGGGGAGGTAGTCCATCATATCCGCGCTAAGGCTCCCTGCTATGATTTCGTTCATGAAAGGAGGCTTGGCCTTCTGCCGTCCAACGGCGAACTCCGACATCTTCCTAGGAGAGAAGCCGTTCCTGGCGAGTATGTCGTGGATCGGGGTCTCCATGATGACGCGCTGGGAGATATCTTCATGTGAGACCGCATTATTCTCCGAAAGCACCTCCTCATACATGTGGGAGAAGGGGCCATGGCCGACGTCGTGAAGCAGGGCCGCGACCCTTACCTCTTGGACTTCGGCCGCACTCATGTCGGAAGCTCGAACCAACGATTCAGCTATCTGCCCAGCGACGTGCATTGTCCCGACGACGTGCTCGAATCTGGTGTGAGTCGCACCGGGATAGACGAGGTAGGAACCAGCGAGTTGGTGGATGCGCCTCAGTCTTTGGAGGAATGGAGAGTCGACGAGCTCGCGCTCAACTTCGGTCATTCTGACGTAGCCGTGGACCGGGTCCCTGATTTCGGCCACGAGTTTGAGGGCCAACCCTGCTTTGCGCGTCCCTTGTGGTCTTAAACGGTTTTGCGGCCTGCATCAAGGCCCCTTGAAACCGCCGCTACGACTGCTCTGCTGACTTCTTCTATGCTCTTGTTGGCGTCGATGACAGTCCACCCGAACTTGCTCGCTAGTTTGAGGTAGGCGTTCCTAGCCTCTGCCTGGAGGTCGATGTTTCGTTCGTAGGAATCCTTGGCACCCCGCCTGGGGACAAGTTTTGTGGGCGGCGCGTCGAGGACTGCCACCACCTCAGGCTGTGGGAGCCCGGCTTCTAGGTTGAGGAGCCACTGGAGCTCCAGACCGCTGGATATGCCGTAGGCAAGATTGGATCCCGTGTACCTGTTCACTATCACGGCGTCGTTCCTTGAGAGGATATTCTCAAGCTCGGCCTTTTTCTCCCACCTGTTGGCGGCGTAGAGCATCGCTCGTACTTCCGGAGGATACTGTACCGTCCCGTCCAAGAATTTTCTGATTTCCATGCCTATGGTCGTCCCATAGTCTGGGAAGGAGATGGTGTAGACAGCCAGAGCTCTGGAGCGGAGCCATGATTTCAGAATCGAAGTCTGCGTCTTCTTGCCAACTGCGTCGATGCCTTCGATGGCGATGAAAAGTCCCCTGGCGCGGCTCATGCTTCCACGTGGTCACTGTTGCGTCTAAATCTATTTCCTAGAAGGTGACAGATAGCAGGAAGAGACCGGCGATGGCGATGATTGACCACTTGAAGTAGGTTGAAGAGAACTTGGAGCTGGCCTGAGTGATGGCAGCAAACTCCTCGAGGGCCTTGGATCCGAAGATCCTCACCTTGCTCGCCATCTGTGCAGAACCATACTCGGCGGGGGCGAGCCTTGCCTCGGCCAGCTTTGCCATCCTGCCTATGGCGTCGACTATCAATGGAGCAGGCGTGGCCTCCCCGAGTGCTTCGTATCCCCGCTCCACGGTTAAGCCCCTAGCAGCTAGGTTGTGGCTGTCGGAAGTGCAGAATTCGATTAGGTCGTAGCCTGCGCCGCCGAGCTCCTTCTCAACGTCACTTCTAAGGGCGGGGATAGAATTGTTCGCATCGGCGAGGACGAGTACAGATTTGGCACCGCCCACCTGTAGCATGAGTAGCCCGATGCCGTTTTCAGTCAGGTCGCCTCGCCCCTTGAAACCGAGCTCACTTGAGTGGGCGTAGGCTACGCTGTACTGCTGAGATTTGGTGTTGCTGACCGTCTCGAAGGTCCGCCTCCATCCAGGATCCTCTAATGCCGGAGACAGAGGGTGTTGGTCTATTGAATTATGGGCGTCGACGACAGACAATCGGAAACCGGATTGTGAGGCAATGTTGCTTAGCTCTGTCTCTATCCTAGTGTCGAGGTCGTCTGACCCTAGCGGAGCGAACGATATGGTCAGGAGCATGTCGTCGTTGAACGCGGAGGCGCTGATTGTTGCCTTGCCGACCTGTGAGTGGACTGGGCCACTGCAAAGTGCCCACTCATTTTTAGGAATGATGGACTTCGCGAGTTCGACCACCGTCAGAGCGTACTTGGCCGTCTCGGCCCTTGTGGCAAGGTTCCGTTCGTGGCCGCCAGGCCGGTGGAGGGTCATAACAGGACCCAAGTCTTTGAAATCGTTTGAGACAACCCCGGGCAGGTCGTAGCTTCCGATGGGGAAGAACGGACCGGGATGTACTCCAGGAAGGACGAGGGAGATATGCTTGGATTTCGTGTCGAATCGGAGGACCTTCGTTGTGACTTCGACCTCTTCTGAATGGTCCGCGATTATCCTCTCCAGGTCGAGCGAATCTCCTGCCGTCCAGGTCTTCATGAATGCCTGGAAGAGGCTGAGCGCATCGTGGCCGAGGCTCGTTTTCCTCTCCCTCAGCAACGAAGGGAAGCCGACGAAGACTGCGAGAACGAGGATTCCACACGTCGTGGCGACGGGGTCGAAATGCTCCACGAGTTCGGGGAGCCTTGCGATGAGGACGGTTGCGGTCGGATGGAGAGCGGCCAGGGCAAGCGCGAAAGGAGCACTCCGCGCGAAAGCCCCGTTAATGACCAAGAACTCGAAACCCGAGCAGGCAAAGGCCCCGAAGAGAATTGCGTTTGTTAGAGGGTATGGCGACTTCGACAGCCAAGCGCAGGCCAAGCCCAAGGCAGCGAAGATGATCCAGACGATTTCCCCTGCTAGTATGAGCGCCAAGGTCCTGCGGAACGTGGCGATGGTGCCCTTGTCGGAGATGCGAAGAGCGCTGGAGATTGCCGAACCAGAAAGAACGAATACCAACAGTAAGGGAATGAAGGAGGCGAGTCCGGCGACTCCGTTGGAAATGATTGTAAACAGGAGTGAAGATACTCCGGCATAGAGAAGCAGGAGCGGGGCTGACGGAAGGACGAAGAGATGCCTGTAGCGGCTTGCAAGAATCTCCGTTGGCGAGCGATTTTGTGGACTCTGATCAGTGGATGATGTTGATGACAATTGATGCAGCTATCAGGGCAATCGACCCTATGAGGACTATTTCTGGCCTAATCTTCACCCCTTGAGTCTCTTCGTTGAAGAAGGTGAGGAGGCCTGCGCTTGAAGCGGGCATGGGCGCGTTGTCTTTCTTGCTGCTCATCGTTTTCCGAGGTACCATTACAGTTCTTAAGGTTAGCGCCCCTGCCGGGACTTCGGAGTGCCGGGTAAGGTCGCAGGCTACTATCTCGGCGCGTGATTAGAGGTGGTTATTCGCGCTCGACTGCGCCAATAAGATCGACGAATAAGGCGGGAGACTCGCCTATGGTCCACGTATCGTGGCCGGGATGGACGTCAAATGCATCGCCGGGACCCACTTCGAGCTTTGTCCCATCGTCCATGAGGAACCCCATGCGACCCGACAGCACGTAGCCTATGTGCCGAATTTCACAGGTTTCGGTCTTCACGACGGGTCGCATCGAAGTGGACCACCTCCACCCCGGTTCGAGGGTACGAAGACCGATGGTGAATCCTCCCACTGTAACAAGCTGGAGTTTAGCTCTGGGAGTGACCTTCGTCTCGTCGGGGTCGTTCAGATTGGCTTTCGCAGCCGACATCTCAGCTACCTCTTTTCCTTTCTTCGTAACCTGGACGACCACCTTGGTGTAGCCTTTGGTGTGTGCGGCCTCGAGCACCCTATTGCCACTCTTCTTGGCCCACGCCCTCACGTCGTTCTCTATGCCCGGTTCCGTGGCCCTGAGTTCGATCGTGTCGCCGAGGTTCGCTCTCCGCCACGCCTTGTAGAGGTCGGTCATCGGGGTCGGAGGGCACCAAATCCCTTCAGAGTCTACGATGATGTGAGCAGCGCGGTGCCGCGTATCCCTACTCTGCATTTCGCCCTTGAACCCAGAAACCAGCTTAAAAGACGGGAACATGATTTTCATAGTTGATAACGGCTGAGAGAAGAAAGTGTCTTGGAACTGATGTACCGACGTTTTTCAAAATTGAGAAAGGGATTCCCGATTTATTAGCACATTAGAAGTCTCGAATATTTGCGAATCGAAATGGCTCAGACAACAGAACTGAAGATGGCGGAAGCAGGTGAGCAGACCTCTAGGCTGCTCGTTATCCTCTCGAAGGGGACAATGGACATGGTGTATCCCGCTCTCATGATTGCCACCACAGGGGCGACAATGGGGAAAGAAGTGCACATGTTCTTCACCTTCTGGGGATTGAACGCGGTGAACAAGAAAACCTACAGCACTATGAAAGTGTCGTCAGTGGGCAACCCGGGAATGCCTATGCCGAACATACTTGGGATGATTCCAGGGATGACTGCCATGGCAACGAGGATGATGAACGGCAAAATGGCCAAGGCAAAGGTCCCGTCGATTCCCGATATGTTCAAGATGGCGAAAGACCTCGGCGTCAAACTCCACGCGTGTTCGACGACGATGGAAGTGATGGGGACACCGAAAGAGACCCTCATCCCAGAGGTCGACGATGTGGTTGGCGCGGCGACCATGCTCTCGCTCGGGGAAGGCGGGCAAATCATCTTCATCTAGGTGGTCAGAGTGTCGGCGATACAGCAGCACAAGGTGGTCGACTCCCGGGGGAGTTTCTGCCCGGGGCCGATTACTGATCTGTTCAAGGCCTACAGAAGCGCGCAGCTTGGTGACACCATAGAACTCCTGGCGACGGACCCTGCGGCCAGGGCAGACGTCACAGCGTGGGCGCAGAAGAGCGGGAACGAGCTCCTCGACATCGTGGACGAACCGGGATACATCCGAATCATCGTCAAGATCACAAAGAAAGGACGGTAGGTCCGCCCATGCAGCGTGTGGTCGTAGTCGGCTCAGGGGATGGAGGGACGTTCACCGCCAACCTTGTGGCCGCCGAGCTTCGACAGGAGATTCAGGCAGGGTCCACATCGGTCCAGCTGGTGGGAGAGCACCTCAAGCACCCCTTCCAGCCAGGAAACCTAGACATCGCCTTCAAGGGGGCAGCCCCGGACAGGTTCGTCAGAGATGAGACGGAGCTCCTGCGCAAGGGGGTCGAATTCGTACAGGACCCCGCAGTCAACATCGACCTCGTGGGGAGGGTGGTGACCACCAGAAGTGGAAACGTCCTAGGGTACGAGTACCTGGTGATTGCCACTGGGGCGGTCGCGGATCCTACCAAGGTCCAGGGGCTCGCTGAAGGAGCCCTGAACTTTCACACGGGTCCCAATGATTCTAGCCGGATCTGGGAGGCACTTCAGAAGTTTTCCGGGGGGACCATCATCGTAGCCATAGCGGGGACACCTCACAAGTGCCCTCCGTCGCCAAATGAGGCCGCATTCATGCTCGACTATTTCTTCCGCAGACGTGGGGTGAGAGAGAAGGTGAAAATCAAGTTCCTCACCCCATATCCTCGCCCCTATCCGGCGGAGCGAATCTCCAAGGTGATAGAACCGTTGTTCAAGGAGAAAGGGATTGATGTCACAACTTTCTTCAACGTCGACTCGGTCGACCCTGTGGAGAAGAAAATCTACTCGCTGGAAGGAGAGTCGTTCGACTACGACCTGCTCATCGCAATCCCGCCCCACCACGGCGCCGATGTGATAGTCAACTCTGGGATAGGCGACCAAGATGGGTATGTTCCCACCGACAAGGGAACCATGAGAGTAAAGGGCCAGCGTGGCGTGTACGCCATTGGAGATGCCACCGACATTCCTGTATCCAAGTCGGGAGTTGTCGCTCACCTCCAGTCTGTGGTGGTGGCACACAACATCGTCTGTGAAATCCGGGGGTCCGCCGACCTGCTCCAATACAACGGGAGGATAAACTGCCCCATGGAGGTGGGTCAGCGGAGGGCCATCTTCGTCTCGGCGACATACACCTCGCCCCCCACCGACCAGGCGCCATCGCTGGTGAAGTACCTCATGAAAAGGTCGTTCGCCATGATCTACTGGCGAGCCCTCGGAGGCAGCCTCGAGAGGATATTCGACTTATTCTTCGGTCAAACCAGGTTCCCAGTCACCGAAGAGAAGGAATCGCCATCACCTTTGATTGCAGCGAGCACGACCATGGGAGGTGAGAGGAAGAATGCATAACGTCGTTAGCAGTGGGGCGGAGGAGGAGCTCTACCGTCTGCAGGCGGAGTTCTGCAAAGGCATGTCTCATCCCAAGAGGATACGTATCCTTAGGACGTTGAAGGGGGGAGAGAAGACGGTAAATGATTTGGCGAGAATAATGGGTGTTCCGCAGGCGAACGTCTCCCAGCACCTTGCAATTCTCAGACAATTCGGGCTCCTCAAGACGCGCAGAGAAGGGACCAACGTCTACTATTCGATCAGCGACCACAGGATAGTCGAGGCATGCGAGCTTGTACGAAGTTGTATCGCAGAAAGGCTACGGAAGTCTCAGTTGATTCTCGCAGTGCCACCTTAGCGTTCAGATAAAACCGTTCTCGGTCAGCTTGGTTACCACTCCCCGCCAGAATCTTGAGCTCGTAGTCAGAAGGGCCGAGACACCACAGAGTACAACTCCCCCCGCGGCGGCAATAATTGGGAACACGGACGCAATGGCAGCTAGCGCGACTACTACGACAAAGGGAAGAGCGGTGGCCATCTGTTTCAGGTTGAACTGGGCTGGCATCATCATATCGTCTCCTTTGATTTGGATTGGCGCAATGTATGCGGCCCAGCAGATCTCGAGGACGAAGGACCCGGGGATCACGGCAAGCACGACCACGATGGCGCCAAGCGCGCCACTGTGACCTAGTGCGAGTAGGACTGCGTCAGCTATTGCGAAGGGCGCTAGAATCACCATGAGTGAGAGAACCCTCGCCCCAATGAGGTGCTTGAAGTATGACGCGGGCGGCAGGGAGGTCAAGGAAAGCCATATCCTTTCATTCGTAATCGCCGACTGTGAGAGAAAGAAGGCCAGAAAAGAAAGGATGACCGAGACCAAGATTTCTGCAGGAAGCGACCCCGCGTCTGTTGACGTAGTTGCGGCGCCCAAGGACAACGCCCCTATGAAGTAGGCTGCCCCTGCCGCCGAGGTGACGAAGGCGACCCACTTGGTCTTCACCCTCCTCGAGACGTACCGAGCGGTGCCAGCCATGTTCATCCTTCCTGCAAGTGACATGTTGCTCAGATTCATCGAGTAGATGGCGCCGATAGGACTTCGGCCGGCGAAGCTGCTGGGGGACTTGATGTCCGCGGACGTCGACCTTACCATGCTCTTCATCATGTCAAGCTCTATCCGTGAGAGACTTCTGAACGCCAACGTCACTGTGACGGCTGCGAGGGCCAGAAGCGTCGCGGTTCCTCCGTACAAGTTCCCGTTGAAGGCGGAGCCGGGGGTGAATGGTACATTGATGAATGAAAGCAGCGTCCAAAGGGCCAGGGCCGCAGAGAGTAGGATCCGCGGCCTGGTCTGGATGGAAGGGGCTATAGCCCCTAGTGAAGTGAAGGTCAGTGCCAGGGCAGCCAAGTCTACGAGTAGCAGGGGGGATGAGAAAGCCTGAGCGAGGTACGCGAACATCAGAAGAACAGTGACCCCAAAGGCTACGAATTGGGCGAAGAAGATGGCGATTGAGAGGTCCCTGGTACTCAGTGGAAGGGTGAACAGGTAGTCCCTGTCGGATTTCATGACCATCACACCTCCCGTGGCCAGGGCCATCGCGAGGAAGAAGGCGATGAGGCCAGCGGCGTAGTATCCCAGGATTATGTCGATCCCAGATTGCGGAATTGTTTGAGATATGATGATGGAGTAGCCGATCATGATCGCGAAGAAGACGAGGAAAGGCCTTGAGAACCTCGTACGGAGGACGAATTTCAGGAGGTCAAAAAGCACCGGTCATCATCCTTGCCACGACCTTCTCGATTGGTTCCTCGGGCGAGCCCTTCTTCCTGAGTTCGTCGATGGTACCGGTCCAAAGGATTGAGCCCTTTGCGATCATTACGACGGTGTCGGTCAGCCTGCTGGCTATGGACATGATGTGCGTAGAAACTAGGTGAGTTCCCTCCATTCTGTCGAGCATGGAGATGACCTTCTCCTGAGTTGGTATGTCGAGGTAATTGAGTGGCTCGTCCAAGAGCAGGACCCGAGGAGAGTGGATGAGGGCCAGGGCGATGGCGAGCTTCTGCGTGTTCCCTCTGGAAAGCCTGCCGACGTTTGACTTTTCGTACTGCCTGAGGTCCAGCTCATCGAGGAGGTAGTCCACGCGAGACTTGAGGTCGCCAACCCCGCGCAGGGCACCTATGTATTCGAGGTTCTCCCTCACAGAGAGCATCCTGTAAGGTAGAGCATCCTCGGGAAGATACCCCACGGCCGACTTGGCTTCCTTGCTCTCGGGAGCAGAGCCAAGGATGCGCACACTCCCGGAATCCGGCCTCAGCGAACCGACGAGGAGCTTGAGGCTAGTGGACTTGCCTGCGCCGTTGGGTCCAAGCAGGGCGTATCTTCCCCCGATTGGGATTTGGAAGCTCAGGTCACTCAGAGCCTGCACAGGACCGTAAGCTTTCGTGACATGGTCAAGCACAATGCAGTTGTGGGAGGATCCTTCCAAAGTCGGAGGCCTCCTAGGCTCCCTGGTGCCTCTATTAGAGCACGATGAAACAGACGGGATTCTGCGAGTCGGCCCGCCCTTGATTGCTGAAAGACGTATAATCGCCAACCGAAGCAGTGTGCTTCATGCCTTCCTATGATGTGGAGTTCAAGTCCGTAATCAGCAAAGTGCGTTCTCACGAAAAGTGGTTCTCGGAAAGCCTCCCCTTGATAGCCAGCGAGAATCTCGCTTCTGAACCGGTCCGAAGGGTCTTGTCCTCCGACCTCGGGCACAGGTACGCCGAAGGGTGGCCGGGCGAGAGGGTCTACGCGGGGTGCAGGTACATCGACCAAATTGAACTCCAAGCGGTCGCATTGGGGAAGAAGCTGTTCAGGGCCGACTTCGTCGACGTCAGACCGGTGTCCGGAGTGAATGCGAACCTAGCGGTCTACTCGGCGCTGACCATGCCGGGCGACACTATGATGGCGCTTTCAATTCCAAACGGCGGGCATATTTCCCATGGCAAGAGAGACTTCGGAGGTTCGGCGGGCCTTGTCCACGGGCTTGAAGTGGCCTACTTCGCTTTCGACAAGGAATCAATGAACATAGATGTGGATGAAACAAAGAAGCGCATTGCTGCGTTGCCATCTCTGAAGCTTGCGATGTTTGGTTGTAGCCTTTTCCTGTTCCCTCACCCCATAAGCGAGTTGGCCCAAGCCATCCACGACAAAGGTGGGGTGGTGTGCTACGACGCGGCCCACGTGGCGGGATTGATTGCCGGCGGCCGATTTCAGGACCCGTTGCGGGAAGGTGCACAGGTGATGACCTTCAGCACCCACAAGGTGCTCTTCGGCCCCCAAGGGGGCGCGATTGCTGCAGCTGCCGAGTTCGCGGAGCCTCTGAAACGAGCAGTCTTCCCAGGGACTGCTAGCAATCACCATCTACATAATGTGGCGGCCAAGGCAATGGTCTTCGCCGAGTTCCTGCAGTTCGGCAGGAGGTACGCCAAGGATGTTGTGACCAATGCCCAGGTGCTTGCTGTGAGACTGGCGGAGTTGGGGGAAAAGGTGCTTGGCGAGAAAAACGGATACACCATGTCGCACCAGGTTGCGTTGGATGTGACGAAGTATGCAGATGGTGGGGTCATCGAGAAGTTGCTGGAGGACCAGAATATCATCTGTAACAGGGAACCAATACCTGGCGACCTGCAGGCAGGAAGGCATTACACGAACCCGGGAGGCATAAGGCTGGGAGTCGCAGAACTCACTCGCCTTGGGATGGGAAGGTCAGAGATGAAGGAGGTTGCAGAGCTCATACACATGGGCATGGGCGGAGAGAAGAAACGCGATGTGGTTGCGAGGATTCGGGAGTTGAGGAAAGGCTACCAGAAGGTCAGGTATTCGTTCCGAGATTCGCCGGCGTATTCATTCCACTAGCGTGGGCTTCAAGAAGTCTGTGAGCTCAAGCTGGTCTGCCTTCCTCGGGCCGTGGAAGAGCTGGTCCAACTCCCTTTGTAACATATCCAAACGGCTCCTGAGGTATGGGTCGACTTCATACTCTCGCGCGAGCCTCTGTGCGATGTACAAGTACTTCTCCACCGAGGCCCTTGTCAAGGTCCCCCTGATCTCCCCGCCGCAGTTCGGGCACTTCCAAGCGAGTGGGGGCCTGCGCATCGTGAGTCCACAGCTTCTGCATTTGAAGGCCTGTGTCGCATATTTCTTTGCGTTCCCCATTATGTCTCTGATTAGGTGAGTCTTGATTATCGACTCCACTACTTCGCGGGTGGATACTGCCTCGATTAGCGATGCAACTTCTATCTGTTTGGATATCTTTTCGTTAAGCGTCCGCAGAGTGGAGTACGAACCCCTGGAACGTCTCGTGGTTAGCGCCCCTGTGGGGTGAGTGAAGCCATACCCGTAGAATTGGGTGTCTTTCTCTAGTCTCGACCCTATGCACTCGATCAACTCGGCGACCGACGCCGCTGGGGGCGCGCTCTGAGTCTTCTCATAGAATTCGATGGGGTAGAAAGAAGCTATGTCGAAGTTGTGGGCCTGTTCGTCCACTTCAGAGGGAAGAATGACCGGCTGAACCAGCAATGGGGTATCCATGTAACCACCTATCTGCGCGGGGACAAATTGCAAAGAGAAGTTCAGCAGGGCGTCCACAAGCAGCAACAACGAATCGCCGTCCCCGTCGCAGTCTCGCCTCTTTGCCGAGTGCCAGTAAGGATTGGCAAAGCAAACTTGGGTCGCCGAGAACCCCACCAGCCTCCCAACCACTCCTACCGAAGTATGTGGAGCCAGGCCGATGATCAGCTTCCCCAAGAGATCCTCCGGTCTGACGACGTTGTAGAATGGATCCAGACTGTACAGGGATTGGAGCTCGTCGTCGACAAACTGCGCCATCCTCACGAGGTCCCTACCTACGTCGGCTGGGACGATGACGTCTTGGGGCTTCAACTCTAGGATCTGGTCCTCCCTCTCCAGTGGTCGCCCATCGCGGTCGTGACTGTAGCCGAGCCGGACCAGCGTGCCCAAGTCGCCTTTGACATCTTTGGGCCTGAAATGCGTTAGAGGCTCGTTCGTCGCGTCGATTCTGAGCGTTCCATCCTTGTAGACGTATGTGTCGTGCTTGCTTCTGATGATTCCCTTTTCGAGGGGCTCGGGGACTTTGGATACACTGGTTAGGCCTCTCACTCCTTTGACCGGCTTGGCAGTGTTGAAGGGAATCTTCGGCCTGACGGCTTCGAGCTTCGACCTGAAATCGAAGTTGGTCTTCGAATATGGGAGTGTCTTCGCCTTGCACTTCGGACAGATGTTCTCCTCTGTGGTCGCCCCGCACCTGGGGCAGGCCATGAAAGGGTCCGTTGTCGTCCCGCAGGCTTCGCACTTCGATGAGGTACGCCTCACGTTACATGTGGGGCAGAACAGGTTGACGACCTCGACCTCGACTCGGCTCGCTTTGGCAGCGGCAAACACATCACGCAGGGGGCCTCCTTCGTACCCCACGGGGAAGAGGGCGTGAACCGGGGGCTTCATTCGCCGCACCATGGCTTTTTCAGGCCTTCCTACCCTGATGCCTATGGTCGTGGTGCTTTGACGCCCTAGCTCGATTCCCGAGAGATGTCCGATGTAATCGGGGTCGTCCGGAGAAGCCGTCGACTCGGGGTCGCCAAGCCTGAGAAGGGTACGCAGAATCAGTGCCGCGTCCCCTGTGACCACTGCTACGCCCCCCTCGATTTTATGTTCGATTAGGCAGGTGTTGAGGACCCACCGCATTTGGGGAAGGGTAGCATCTATGGCTACGGCATCGCCTTCGAGCTTGGAGTTCCTCCTCAGCTCGGCCAAATCGGTTGGGGTAACCCTATCGAAGCGAGGTGTGAAAGAAGGATGGAGTGGTATTCCAAGAGCTCTTGAAAGCGCAATCGCCTCCGCCGCTGACGGCGTTATGATGTGAGAAGAGGACAACTCGGTGGCCCTTTGGTAAGAGACCCCTGAGCCTTTCAGCATCTCCGAGGCCCCCGGGATTCCTAACAGGGTTCTTGAGAGGTCTTGCACCCACCATTCGGAGACGTAGGGAGATGGTGGCAGGGCCTTGTTATTTTCGAGGAAGTCGCCGTAACTAATGAGAACATCTCCAAGGTCGATAATTTTGGCCAGCTCGTCGTGAATCGCTTCCGCTTCGGCTATGGTCGAGATCCGTAGTACACTGCCGTTTTTCGTTAGAATTGTAGGCCCCTCGATTGAATCCACGAAAGCGATGGTCGCTGCCTTTCCAGGGATATCCACTTTCACTTGGGTGCCCGTCACAACAGGGTAATCGAGCAGAGCCGCTACCGCCGGGTGTATGCCTATGGTGGAAAGGCCCGTATTCATGGACCTGCCGTACCTCAGCCTGAAACCTCCTTTGCTCCTCGGCATGGACAGTACTGCCCTACCTGAGATTACTTCCTCGAAGTGAGCTCCTGCCTTCTCGGTTTCGTTGGTAGTCTGTTGAGTCCCCCCCTTCAGCTGACTCAGAAACTCCCAGCCTGAGATGTTGAGGCTCGCCAGCTTCTTGGAGAGCTTGTTGGCGCGACCAATCACGCCGTCGTTGAGTACCCTTAGCGCGCCCCCTCTAAGCCTGTCTGTGGCTACGCGCTTCAGGTTCCTGTGGACCACCACTTCGATGGGGTCTGTCTCAATTCCATCGATTTCAACGGGGAGGTTAGAAATCGCGCGTCTAATGTCGTCGTCGGTGACCTTGTACTGGAAGTTGCCGACGTCGCGCTCGTAGATTCTGAGCTCCTCGGCGAAGCGGTCTATCTCTTCCTGGCGAGCCCTGTAATTGCTTAGACCAAGCTTCTTCGCTGTGATGTCGGCTATAACGAGCGAGAACCCTGCCTCGGTTCCTCCGGCGGATCGCATGGGGCCTGCGTACGACACTGACGCGTAGTCGCTGTTGTCATCGTTCTGTTTGATTGTTACGCCAGAGATGCCCTCCAGGGGAGCGACGGTGACTCCGTCCGTCATGACTGCGAGTCCTGCGCGTACACCGTAACTCAGCGCTTCGTGTCTCTCCAGAGCCCCAAACTTGCCCAAGGCGATCTCCTGCGAAATCGTCAGTGCCGCGCGTTCCTTCGAGGTTGTGTGTAGGAGCTCCCGAAGTCTGTCGACCAAGCCTTCGAATTGGTCGAGCCGGAGCATCTGGTTGACTCTGTCGGCGAGGTCGAATACAGTCTTGCTTTCGATGACGTCCGTGGGGTCGAAGCCCTTGGCCCGGGCGGTTGAAGCAATCCTCTGGGCGTTTTCGTACTGGATGAGAATGTCTTGGTAATAGGGGGCGAGCCGAGTTGGAAAAGGAGCGAGCGTCTTGACACGCTCCCAGGCGAGATCCGCGGAAAACGACATTCGGGGCGTCAGTTACAGAGAGGGAATTAAGGTCTATCTTGGCGATTGCCCTCCCCAGCTTGTGATCTACGTCACCGTGAATTGTTGACGCTTACCGGTGTTTCCTCAGCGACTTTGTAATTTCTCTGAGAGGGCCTTCGAACCCCGGCGACTGGAGGAGATTCCCTATCACAAGGATGTCCGCCCCGTTTTCTGCGGCACTCTCGGCGGCGCGCGCCGTGGTAATTCCTCCTCCGACGATCAAGAGCCCGTCGTAGACCTTGCGTACTGCCCGAATCGTCTGCGGCGAAACGGGCTCCCCAGACCCACTCCCCGCTTCCAGGTACAGAGTCCTCATTCCCAGGTACTTCGCGGCCAGGGAGTAGATTACCGCCAACTCCGGCTTCGAGGGAGGCAAACTGTTGACTTGACCGATGAAACTTGCGGCCGTGTTATTGCCAAAAATGAGGTAGCCCATCGGAATGCTCTCGATTCCGGCCTTGAAGACTTCCGTGGACCCCAGGGCCTGAGCTCCGATGATGAAATAAGGATTCGTCGAATTAAGCAAAGAACTGAAAAGAATTGCATCGGCATACCGGGAGACGCCTGTGATATTCCCAGGAAACAACACCACAGGAACCTGTGATTTATCACGTGCTACGTGATTCCTGACAGCTTTGACTACTGCGTCGAGCCGTCCTTGGTTAGCTAGGGTGGATCCTCCGATAAGGACCAGTGAAGCTCCGGCCTTGATAGCGTTCGAGGCCACCTCCGCCGCTTGCCTAGGGGAGAAGTTCTCAGGGTCTAACAGCGCGGCGCAAATTGGGTCTTTCTTCGTCCTCTGAATGAGATGTGTTTCAACCGGACCGATGGCGATCAATTCACGCCCCGGCTCTGGCGTAGTCGTCGACGAACGTGTTGTAGACGTCGATGTCGGCGCGCTTGGTGGCATACCTCAGTTCTCTGCCTGCATGCAACGGGCAAGTCGGGTTCCCACATGTGACCCTGAACACCATGTCTTGTGACATCTCGTCCTGCTCAGATGTGATGCGAATCGTGACCATACCGCAGCGAGGACAGGCAAACACCTTTGGAAGTGTCCGACGGACGACACGAAGAGTCTTCTTACGTCTCCTACCCAATTTACCTCGCGCGTCCGTCTGTTATCTGAAGTAAATAAGATAACGTCTCATGCGTTGTGGAAGGATTTGGAGAGATTTTAGATATTATCGTCGCTTTGCCTCAATTTTCTAGTCTTCCTACAGTGTGAATATCCATTTTTCCTCATCTGGCAGTTGGGAATCTTTAATACAACATTGGCTGAAATTGGAGTCCAATGGCTTTCTTGGAGAAACTTGTCGACCGGTCATCTCTGACACCGAGGCAGCTTGAGGCACTTTCGAGTTACGTGCGGGTTGCCCTGGGTGAAATCAAATTCCGAGAAGCGGCTTCACTGGCGTCCGCTGGTCGCAAGAAAGGCTCGCTTGAGAGGCCCCTGACAGTCGGGTCATACTACCGGACCGTCTCTCAGGCACGAACGAACGTCAGGGAGTCTCTAGTCACTGTGGTTATCGCTCTCTGGCTTGGTCTGATTAAGGTCGAAGATCTCAGAAGGTTGTTCGATTTGATCGGCTCCGGGCCGCGGGAACTCTCCGAAGAGGAGGCAGATCACTTCGCCCGCCTGTTGGATGCACTTCTAGGGCGTATCGTTGTGTGACTGCATCACACTTAAATCACGTAATCTTGTGATGTGTACACCATGGCAGTGCTCGACGACTACGTGACGCTGACTCTACTTGCCTCCTCGGCCTTCTTCGTGGCCTTGTCAGTTGGTCTTCTGGTACGTTACCGTCAAGTCTCCCAGAGGATAACAACATCGACCGACTTGGGGCATGACCTTTGGTCTGCTCTGGAACAGCGCATGAAGAAGCAGGACGAGCGTATCATCGATATGATGGGAAGACTGGAAGTCGTCCAGGCAAGGGTGACGACCCAGGCTGCTACCCAATCCCTAGGCATGCCCCCCGCGACCTACCCAAGTCCGCCTCCCCCTCATGCGGAGCCTGCTGTTGGCGTCGTTGCCGAGCCTCAACCAGCGGTACCTGAGGTCTCCGAGTCACAACCCATGTCACAAGGGTCACAGACGTCACAGCCCGTGCAGGGCCCGGTCCCACTCGATGGCACCCAGTTGGCGGCCATCAGGCTCCTAGTCGACAGTCCGAAGAACACCCGGCAGCTCACTGACGACCTGGGAAAATCTCGTGAGCACACGGCACGAATCATGAAGGGGTTGTTCGAGATCGGCCTTGTGCAACGCAACGATTCCACGAAACCCTTCGTCTACGAGCTTACCCAAGAAGGCAGACGCTACGCTCAGGGGACTCAAGCTCAGTGAGGTCCAGTTTCGTAGAACGGTTTTTGCGAGCAATTGGTGTCGTTCGCTGTCGTTGGGCCAAGAGCGTTGTCGCGTGACAACTGGTCCTTGATGAGGCGCAGTTCTTTATTCCGCTCTTTGGGGGAGTCTGAATAGGCCTTTCTTTTCTTGGCGAGTGGCATTGTTTCGGGCGTGATGTTCGACTGGGATGGCGTGCTGCTTGATTCGCTTGGGGCGAGTTTCAACATCTACAACAAGATCTTCGCGAAGGTCGGAGCTAAGAGACTAACAAAGAATGAATTTCTTGAGCTTCAGAGCCCGAATTGGTACGAATTTTACGTGAAAGTTGGGCTCCCCAGGGCGTTGTGGAAGGAGGTCGACGAGGATTGGGTCAAACTCTACGAGCTGGAGCGGCCTAGTCTTCACGAGGATGCCCTGCCATGTCTCACTGCGTTGAAAGAGGTGGGCCTCAAGTTGGCCCTTGTGACGAATGGGTCCAAGGCGCGTGTGGTGGAAGAGTTGGAGAGACTGCGTGCTAGAGCCTTTTTTGAATCCGTCCTTTTCGGAGAGAAGAGAGAGGAACTGAAACCTTCGCCTGTCATGCTCCGCAGGACGCTGGACGTTCTCGGGTTGCAACCGAAAGAATGTGTCTATGTAGGCGATGCGCCAGCAGACACACAGGCTGCAAGGAATGCCGGAGTTCCTTCGATCGCGATAGCGAGGGGCCCCATTGAGGTCGAAAGACTTGGTGCGGAACGCCCCGACAGGATTTTCAGAAATCTCGCCGAAATGACCCGATTCCTAGTTAAGCGCTGAAGCGCCTGCTGTGTGTGAGTCTGCTATCTTTCTGCGACCTGGCTCGGTTTCAGGTAGACTCTTCGGTATACCCACGAATTGCCGAATCTCTCCCGCCTGATGTACTCCCTTTCTGCCAGGCGACCCAGATAAGTGGAAATTGTGCTCAGCTTGACTGGCTGGTTGTATTTGTCCTCAAATTCCCTCGCTACGTCCGAAGACGAGAAGTCGCCGGCTGCGAACGTCGTCTCCAAAAGCGTCATCACTTTGCCGAAGAAGGTCCCCTCGTCCGGGGGCTTAGGTGAATGCTCTATCGGCACGTCCATGACTTCGAGCATATCCATTGCTTTCATCAGCTTGTCCCTAGAAACAGTGCCCTCGAGCGCTAGAGTGTATTTTGTCCCCTCTTCATCCTCCAGTTCGATCTTGATCCTTTTTCGCAAGGTAGGGCCTCGCCGCTGTTTCCTTCCCCGATAAATTCACATCTGGTGTGAACTTGTGAACTAGAAAGTTGGTTAGTTTGACAACGGCTTGATACACGGCGGACGGTTCACAGCTGTTCACCATGCTCCCCGATGAAAGACTGCGTACTGGCTCCAATGGAAACAGAGGGGTCAAAATTGAACTCCGACCGACGTTTAAGCCTGGACAGGCTCCACTGGAAACACAGGGGCTTAATGCCGGCCGACTTGGATTAGTTCTTCACCCGGCTTCACTGCATCCCCCCACCCCTCTCTTTCCAGTGGAACACAATCCCCCGTTCGGCTTCGTCGAATGTGTGTCGGTCCTCAACCTATGACACCCCGAACTAGACCCCAAAGCATATCCACCATAGATGTCTAACCAAGAACGGGCTCCTTTACTAGCGTGGAGGACCTTCTTCTCTCAGGGCTCCTTTACAGTGGAAGAACTGGAAGATCAGGGGTGGGGAGGGTAGATGGAAACGATTTCAGACTCAGGCTCACCACTTTTCATAGTGAACAACATCAGCCAGCTGGCGTCTTCCCCGTTTCAATGATGGCGATTTTACATCCTTGGCTCCATGTCCAATCGAGATTACGCCGACTGGGTGGAAGTGCGGCGGTATTCCTAACAGGGCTTTCATAGCCTTGACATCGAACACCCCTGAGAACGCCGCGGCCAGTCCCACGTCGACGGCGCCGAGAAGGATGATGAGGCATCCAGCCCCTATGTCGAAGAACCAGTAAGGGGTAGGCCACTCAATTTCCTTGCCCTCGTCATTCAGCTTGTCTGGTTCGTTGTACCGGTCATGGTACAGCTTCTCGCTCACACAAGCGACTATTGCCACAGGGGCCCCGGAAATCCAACGGTGGAAGCCAGAGGCACTGTAATCCTCTTCGCCTTGCACTCGCGCTACCTTCTTCTTCACCTCCGGGTCTGTTACAACGACATAGGCGCTGCCCTGGCTGAAACCCGCGCTGGGCGCATGTTGTGCCAGTTCTAGAATGCCACTGATGGTCTGCATAGAAACTGGCTCGTTTGTAAAGTGCCTTACCATTCTGCGTTTGCGGACGGCCCTCTGAAACTCCATGGGGCCCCTTGCTATGACGGTTTGTTATCAGTTGCGGGACCCTCCAACGTCTCACCTAGGCCGCGTTCTAATGATTCGAACACCCGTTCTTCACGGTAGGAATATCCACAGTACCTTCCAAGCACACGCGAGAGCGTTGCACATAATCGAAACGTCGAAATCCAAGGCCCTACTACTACCAACATTACTTCTCCTATCAGGGGCCGCCCTGATGATCCTACCAGTTTCTGCCGCCGCTTTCAACAACGTCCAAGTCTTTGCCACAGCTTCGTCTAGCCAAGATTCGAACTTCCAGTTCTCAGTCTACAACTTCACCGGCAGCCTGGTCGCGTCCTACCAAGCACCCTACCCAGCGGCGGCTTTCGAGCTGCCTTCGGGCGAGTACTTGTTTACGGCCACTGCTACCCAGCCAAGTCCCCTCCTGGGCTACGCATGCCCTGTTGAAGGGGTTGCCGTTCCTGAGGGCACCAGTTCCTCGCCGGCCGCGGTGCCCTCCAACCAGACCACTGCTCCAATCGCAATACCTGCATGCAGGCCTCCATCTTCGGACTATGGCTACTTTGTCGCCAGTATCTCGGGGTCGCAGACCCTTAACATCGCGATGCAGAACGTCTCGATGCTCCCCACCACCCAAGTCACCATCAAAGTTGCATATGTCAACGGGACGGCGGCATCCGGCGCTTCTGTCTCTGCCTCGGTAGTCGGCGAATGGTACTATTGGTGGTGGCAGTCCGCCTCGATCAGGATGAGTGCGCAAACGGACAGCAACGGCGTGGCCCACTTGGTCCTCCCAGTCGCACCCGCAGTGGTGACCGCTTGGAGCTGGCTCCCAGTCTTCGCGGGCAAGAATAGCACCACAGTCCAGGCAACCGTGGGAGGCGAGACAATCAACGTCACAATCTACTGGCAACCTACCTACGTCGGACTTTCCGCATCCGCCCTGCTGCTCCCTCCGCAGAACACACTCAACCTCACACTTCACTACCAACAACCCAGCTATTGGGTGATGCCTGCGGGAGTCGCCACGAAAGAAACCTATGGAGGAGGAGCGTCAACCCCCGCCACCATCGCGAGCCAACCCAACGGCGTGCCTGCTTTGACCTCAGCCAGCTCAGGGTCGCAGAGCTCTAGCCAATACTACCTGCCAACGCAGATCCCGGCCCTCGAACAACCAGGCGAGAGCTTGCCGCAAGCGAGCCAGACCAGTTTCTTCAGCACATACACCGCGGGAGCAATTGTCTTCTTGATTGCAGCAATCTTGGTTGTCTCATTCGCAGCAATTCGAAGTCGCAAGAGGCCGCTCGCCTTTACCAGGTAGGCGGCCCAACCAACTTTTCAAAATCGCTACCCACCGTCGAGCCAAGTTCCCAAAACTTCATCGACGGTCACGGGAACTTGTTTGAGACTCCACCGCATCAGGACCACTGAGTCCCACATTCGGTCTGTCTCTGTTCCTGAGTATTGATCTGTTCCCATATTTCTGGGTTCCAGCGGAGAATCGCATGTAGGGGGCGACCGACTGTAGCACTTTGCTTTCGGCTTTGCGAGGATGCTCTTCAAACGTAGTTCTGGGGAGACCCACCCTCGTCGCTATCTCCCTTTCAAGAAGGAAGCCGAACTAGGGGACCCCCAACTCCTTTTTACCAAGCCGGTCAGAAATAGCAAAGGAAGACAACGGAGCGGAAGGCTCAACTCTCTGCCACGAAGTCTGACACACTTAATTACTCAAGACCTCGTCGCCAAACTTTCCTTGCCGCGTGTCAAACCAAATCAGACCAAGGACGGTTTCTCCGACCTAGAGGCCCGAATCATCACAGCGATTGGATCCGCCGGGCCAAGGAAC
>Ga0335079_10000077_pt1 | contig 114579 bp, 107 predicted proteins | sample Lox_Sample_33_FD_206719 | JGI IMG/M metagenome (GOLD analysis project Ga0335079, IMG submission 206719) | Soil microbial communities from Loxahatchee National Wildlife Refuge, Florida, United States - Lox_Sample_3.3 | ecosystem: Environmental > Terrestrial > Soil > Wetlands | place: USA... | reverse complement strand
CCGCTCCGCCAGACTCAGCCGCTTCCCAGCCATCGGCACCCCTCAGACTCCGCCGCCATGATCACTTCACGGTGTTGCAACAGAATCTGACATCAAGACGTGAAGAGACGCCCAGGCCGGCCCGGGCCGGGGGCCGGGGACGGGGGCGGGCCGGGGACGGGGCCGAGTTCAGCCGACCGGGCTGGCGGCCACCTGGGCCGCGATGGCCGGATCCACCTGCACCGCGCCGGCGAATTCGCTGCCCAGCCAGACCGGCACGATCTGCACGTCCTGACCCGGCTGCGGCGCCTGGATCTCCAGGCCCTTGCCCAGGTAGATGGCCACGTGCGAGACGTAATCGGGCGCGGTCGGGTCGGTGTGGTAGAAGAGCAGGTCGCCGGGCTGCAACTGGCTCAGCGGCACGGCCGGGCCGGTGCGGGCCTGGTCCGCCGCGACCCGCGGCATGACCACGCCCGCCTGGGCGAAGGACCACTGCACCAGCCCGGAGCAGTCGAACGAGCTGGGGCCGGCCGCGCCCCACACGTACGGCAGCCCGACCCGGCTGACCGCCGCCTTGAGCATGGCGATCAGCTCGGCCGTGCCGAGCGTGCTGCCCGGCTGGCCGGCCGGCCCGCTGCCCGTGCCCGCCGTTCCCCCCGCAGCCCCGGCCGGAGCCGCGGCTCCGGCGGGCGCCCCGACCGCACCGGCGGCGGCCGGGCGGCCGGTGACCGCGGTGCTGACCAGCGGCTGGACCAGCGCACCGTGCGGCATCCGCGCCTTGATCTTGCGCACCAGCGTGGCGATCTGGGCGTGCGGTGCGCTGACCATGATGGCGTTGCCGACCGGGAAGCCGAGCGAGCGCGCCACCTGAGCCGAGACGACGGCGTCCACTCCGCCGATGCCCACCGTGCCGAACCCGCCTACCCGCAGTGACTCCAGCCGCCGCCCGGACACCCGCACCGTGCCGCCCAGCGGCAGCTTGTCCTGCCGCCCCATGGTGTAAGAGACGGCGATGCCACCCGCGGCCACGTTCTGCCACAACTGGCTCGAGCGCGCGGTGGGGCCGGCCGCGAAGTCGCGGAACGTGGACGGGTCCACCCCGAGCATGGCCACGAACTTGCCGTTGACCTGGATCCGGGCCGCGTCCACCGCCCGGGCCGCCTGCACCCCGGGCAGCCGGGCCACCCTGGATGCGGTGCTGGCCGGCAGCGCGGAGTGGGACACGACCAGGATGTCGACGCTCATCAGCTTGCCGGCCGGCGCGACGTCGGCCCGGCGCGCGGCCGCCGTGACGACCACGGCGGGTGTCGCGCCCCGGGGCCGCAGCAGGCTGCTGTCCGTGCTCCCCGGCCCGGCCCCCGCGGCGCCGCCCGGGGTCACGTGCACGCCGCCGGCCTGCCGGGTGGCCGCCTGCGCGGCGGGCAGCCCGGCCGTCATCCCGGTGCCGAGCAGGGCCACGGCGGCCAGCGCCGCCGGGCCGCCCGGCCGGGCCAGCACACGCCGGGCGAAGGCCCGCGCGAGCACCGGCAGAGAAGTCACGAGACCAGCTATACCCCAGCTGGGCGGCGCATACCAGGGGCCCGGGACCACCAGGAGGCGGCGCCCGGGCGATCCCGGGCCGGCTAGGCCGACGGTTGCGCACGGTGGCCGGGGCCGGAAATTTCGGCGGAAATTACCCGTTGTTTCCGGCCGCGGTGTCCAGCGCGGCCCGCAATTCGGCCGGCCCGGTGACCGGGGCCAGGCAGGTGAAGTTGTGGCAGACGTACGCGGCCGGCCCGCCGTCGACCAGCCCGCGCCCGGCCAGCAGCGCGATCCCGGCCACGCCCTCGCCCCCGCCTGGCCCGCCCGGACTGCCTGCCCCGCCCAGACCGGCCGGCCCGCCCGGACCGTCACCCAGGCCGGTCCCGAGCGCGACCACCGCGCCCGGCGGGGCGGCGTGCAGCGCGGTCCGGTGCAGTTCCACCGTCCCGGCCGCGCCGGGCGGCCCCACCACGGCGATCTCGGCCGGCCCGGACAGCAGCGCCTCGGCCACGGCCAGGCCCCAGCCGGCCGCGCGCGGGAACTGGCTGGCGATGGGGCCGAGCACCCCGAGCGCGGCCACGGCCGCGTCGCGATGCCGCTCCGAGCCGGTCAGCGCGGCGTAGCTGAGCAGTGCGCCGGCCGCGGCGAACGCCCCGGACGGGGTGGGCCCGTCGGCCGGGTCGGCCGGGCGGTAGACGAGCGCCTCGCCGTCGTCGGCGGTGTCGAAGAAGCCGCCGGCCCCGTCCCCGAACCGGTCCAGCGTGGTGTCCAGCAGCTGGCCGGCCAGCGTGACCCAGCGGGCCTCGCCGGTCACCCCGGACAGCGCGAGGAACCCCTCGGCCACGCACGCGTAGTCCTCCAGCACCCCGGCGCTGGCGGAGGCCACGCCGTCGCGCGAGGTCCGGGCCAGCCGCCCGCCGGCCAGGTGCACCCGGGCCAGCAGCCCGGCCGCGTCCCGGGCGGCGGCCACGAACGTGGCCTCGTCAAGCAGCAGCCCAGTCTCGGCCAGCGCGGCGATGGCCAGCCCGTTCCACGCCGCGACCACCTTGTCGTCCCGGCCCGGCCGGACCCGCTGCCCGCGCCGGGCCAGCAGCGTGCCGCGCACCCGGGCCAGCCGCTCCGGATCGCTGGGGTCGCTGCGCCGCTGCAGCACCGAGCGGCCATGCTCGAAAGTCCCGGAACCTGTGACGCCGAACGCCTGTGCCGCCCACTCGCCGTCGGCCGCCCCTAGTGCGTCGGTGAGCTCGGCCGGGGTCCACGTATAAAAGAGGCCTTCCGCCCCGTCGCTGTCCGCGTCCAGCGCGGCGGCCAGGCCGCGTTCCGGGGTGCCCAGCTCGGCCAGCATCCAGTGGCACGTCTCGGCGGCCACCCGGCGGGCCAGCGCCGACCCGGTGCGCCGCCACAGGTGCGTGTACACCCGGGCCAGCAGGGCGTTGTCGTAGAGCATCTTCTCGAAGTGCGGGACGACCCAGCCGGCGTCCGTCGAGTAGCGCGCGAACCCGCCCGCCAGCTGGTCGTACAGGCCACCGCGGGCCATCGACTCAGCGGTCCCCTCGGTCATCTGGCGGGCCTGCCCCGCGCCCGGGCCGCCCCGTTCGGCGTGCCGGAGCAGGAACTCCAGCACCGTGGACGGCGGGAACTTGGGCGCCCCGCCGAAACCGCCCTGGGCTGCGTCGTACTCGCCGGCCAGTGACGCTGCGGCCTGGTCGCACGTCCCGGCCAGCGCGGCCTGGCCCGGGGCGCCCGCACCGCGCAGCGGCGCGGCCCGCTCGGCCAGCGCCCGGGCGATGCCGGCGGCCTGGCTGGTCACGTTGGCCCGGTCTTCCCCCCAGGCCTGGGCCACGCCGGCCACCAGGCGCTGGAAGTAGTCGCGGGGGAAGTAGGTGCCGCAGAAGAACGGCTCCCGGTCCGGGGTCAGGAACACGGTCATCGGCCAGCCACCCTGGCCGGTCATGGCCTGGGTGGCGGTCATGTAGACCGCGTCCACGTCCGGCCGCTCCTCGCGGTCCACCTTGATCGCCACCAGGTTGTCGTTTACCAGCGCGGCGGTCTGCGGGTCCTCGAACGACTCGTGGGCCATCACGTGGCACCAGTGGCAGGCCGAGTACCCGACCGAGAGCAGCACCGGGACATCGCGGGCCCGTGCCTCGGCGAACGCCTCGTCGCCCCACGGCCACCAGTCCACCGGGTTGCCCGCGTGCTGCAGCAGGTAGGGGCTGGTGGCGTTCTTCAGTCGATCGGCCATATGCCCATCTTGGCCTGGCGGCCGGGGTGCCCGCGGCCTGCCCCCGCACCGCCCGGCTCAGTCCCGCTCCCCCGCCGCCCGGCCGGACCCGCAGTTTGCGAACGGAAGTCATAACGGTTATCGTTTTCAACAAGCCTGCGAGGCGCCGGATGGCGAGCCGGACCGGAAGGCGGCGGGACTGCCCGGCGCGAGATGACCTGGAGACGACACACGATGCCTGGACACACGCCTGCCGCCGCAGCGGCCCGGCGGCTGGCCGTGACCGCGCTGGCCTGCGCCGGCCTGGCCGCTGCGCTGCTGGCCGCTGGCTGCTCATCGGGTTCTGGCAGCACCGCCGCGGCCGATTCCAGCCCCACCATCGCCGCGGTCGGGGCCGAGAACCAGTACGCCAACGTGATCAGCCAGATCGGCGGCAAGTACGTGCACGTGACCGCGGTCGAGAGCAACCCGAACACCGACCCGCACTCGTTCGAGGCCAGCGCGAGCGTGGCCCAGCAGGTCAGCGGCGCCAGCCTCGTGGTGCAGAACGGCCTCGGCTACGACTCCTACATGAACAAGATCGAGGCCGCATCGCCGAACGCCCACCGCAAGGTCATCGACGTGCAGAACCTGCTCGGCCTGCCGGACAGCACACCCAACCCGCACCTGTGGTACAAGCCGTCCACCATGCCCGCGGTGGCCCGGGCAGTGGCCGCCGGCCTGGCCAGCCTGCAGCCGGCGCACGCGGCCTACTTCCGGGCCCGGGCCGGCGCGTTCGACAAGTCGCTGCAGCCCTGGTACCAGGCGCTGGCCAAGTTCAGGGCCGCCTACCCGGACACCCCGGTGGCCGTCACCGAGCCGGTCGGGGACTATATGCTGCAGGCGGCCGGCACCCGTATTCTCACCCCGTTTGGCCTGCAGGCCGACATCATGAATGGGGTGGATCTGTCACCGCAGTACGTGTCGCTGGAAGACAGCCTCTTCGCCCGGCACAAGGTCAAGGTGTTCCTGTACAACCAGCAGGTGACCGACACCGTGACCGCGTCCTTCCTGGCCACCGCGCACCGGTACGGCATCCCGGTGGTCGGCGTGTACGAGACCATGCCGGTGCCCGGCTACGACTACCAGTCCTGGATGCTGGCCGAGGTGCACGCCCTGCAGCGGGCGGTGACCAGCAAGGTGTCTACCGAGAGGCTCGGGTCGTGACCAGCCAGCCGCCGGCCGGCCGGCCCGACGACGTGCTCACCGTCGAGCACCTGGACGTCCGGCTGTCCGGCCGCCAGATCCTGCAGGACGTCACGTTCGCCATCCGCCGTGGCGAGTTCACCGGCCTGATCGGCTCCAACGGGGCGGGCAAGACCACCCTGTTCCGGGTGATCCTCGGCCTGCAGCCCCCGACGTCGGGCACCGTGCACGTGGCGGGCCAGACCCGGTTCCGGCGCGGCGGGCTGGTCGGTTATGTGCCGCAGAAGATAGCGCTCGACCCGGACATGCCGTTGCGCGCGCGACCTGGTCGGGCTGGGGCTGGACGGGCACCGGCTTGGTCTCCCGCTGCCCTCGGCCAGGCGGCGCGCGCTGGTCGACGACGCGCTGGCGGCGGTGGCCGCGGAGGGATTCGCCGGCGAGCGGGTCGGCAACCTGTCCGGTGGCGAGCAGCAGCGGGTGATGATCGCGCACGCGCTGATCAGCCGGCCGCGGCTGCTGCTGCTCGACGAGCCGCTGGCCAATCTGGACATCGCCAGCGAGCAGGACGTGGTGACGGTACTCGGCCAGGTGGCCAGGGAGCAGCACATCGCCGTGCTGATCTCGGCGCACGACATGAACCCGCTGCTGCCGTTCATGGACCGGATCGTCTACCTGGCCGCGGGCCGGGCCGCGACCGGGACCACCGGGGAGGTGGTCCGCACCGACGTGCTCAGCGAGCTGTACGGCCAGCACGTGGACGTGATCCGGGTGCACGACCGGATTCTGGTGGTGGCCGGGCGCGGGGATGGGCTGGCCGGCGCCCCGTCACCCGATCCGGTCGTGCACGGGAACGTGTAACGTCCGTGCACCTGCTTCACCTGATCGTCGAGCCGGGCTTCTTCGCCAGCGCCCCGGTTCGGTCGGCGCTGATCGCCGGCGGAATCGTGGCCGTGGTGTCCGGCATCGTCGGGGCGTCCGCGGTGTTCCGCGGCCAGTCCTACGCCGGCCATGCGCTCGCGGACATCAGCGTCACCGGCGGCTCGGCCTCGTTCCTGGCCGGCATCAGCCCGCTGTGGGGCTTCGCCGGCGTGGGCGTGCTGGCCGCCGGGGTGATGGACATGATCGGGGTGCAGCGGCCCCGTGGCCGGGACCTGGCCACCGGGATCGTCCGCGGTGCGGGCCTGGGCCTGGGCGCGCTGTTCCTGTACTGGGACACGCAGCACACCAGCACCACCGGGGCCACGATCAGCATCCTGTTCGGCTCGCTGTTCACCATCACCAGCTCGCTGCTCCCGGTGATCGCGTTGTTCAGCGCGCTCGCGCTGGGCATCGTGCTGGTGCTGTACCGCCCGCTGCTGCTCAGCTCGGCCGTGCCCGACCTGGCCGCGGCCCGCGGGATCAGCGTCCGGCTGGTCGGCTCGGCGTGCCTGGTCGCGATCGCGCTCACCGTCTCGCTGTCGGCCATGACCATCGGTGCCATCCTGAGCACCGCGCTGCTGATCGGGCCGGCCGCGGCCGGGATGCGGCTCACCAGCAGACCTGGGCTGGCCATGGTCTGGGCCGCGCTCATCGGCCTGGCCGCCACCTGGCTCGGCGTGCTGCTCGCCTGGGACAGCTTCTACTGGCCGCCCCGGCACCAGGGCTGGCCGGTCAGTTTCTTCGTGGTCAGCCTGATCTTCGTGTTCTACCTGGTCACCCCGCGGCCGGCGAGACGGGGGCCGGGCTGATGGGCATGTTCTCTGGCTTCATGGCCAGCACCTGGGCGGTAGCCAGCATCGTCGCGGTGGTCGCCGGGGTAATCGGCTTCTTCGTCGTGCTGCGCGGCGCGGCGTTCGTCGCGGACGCGGTCCCGCAGGGGGCGTTCACCGGGGCGGCCGCGGCCAGCCTGCTCGGCATCAACACGCTCATCGGGCTGGCCGTGGCCGCGCTGGCCGGCGCGCTCGGCATCGGCTGGCTGGGCCGCCGCGGCCGCCGCGACGTGGCCACCGCCCTGGCCCTGGTCGTCATGCTGGGGCTGGGGGCCCTGTTCCTCAGCTTCAGCACGGAGTACGCACCGGAGATCTACTCCCTGCTGTTCGGTGAAGTACTCGGGGTCAGCTCCACCGAGATAGCACCGGTCGCCATCCTGGGCGGGCTGTGCGTGCTGGCCACCCTGGCCGTGTTCCGGCCGCTGCTGCTCTCCTCGGTCATGCCCGAGCTGGCCGAGGCGCGCGGGGTGCGGGCCAGGCGGATGGAGCTCATCTTCCTGATCGTGGTGGCCCTGGCCACCAGCATGACGCTGCCGGTGACCGGCGCGCTGCTGATCTTCAGCCTGATGATCGGGCCGCCCGCCGCGGCCCGGTCGGTCACCGACCGGCCGCTGCCCGCCATGCTGCTGTCGGTACTGATCGCGCTGGCCGCGGTGTGGGCCTCGATCGCGGCCGCCTACCAGACCAACTGGCCGGTCGGGTTCTTCGTGGGCGCCTTCGGCGCGGTCTGCTACGCGGCCGGCCGCGGCTGGGCCCGGCACGGGCGAGGGGGGGCGCGCCGCGGGCGTGCTCCCGCCGGGCCAGCGTCCCCGGGGCGCCCCGGAGGGACGTCCCCCCGGGCTGGCACGGCCCTGGAAACCGGGGCCCCGGCTGCTAATGTGCGGTTGTGATGGCGGTACCTGCTAAGCGCCCGGGGGGCGGCACCCGGGTCCGCGGGACGCGGCAGGCGGAGGCGCTGTCCGCGGTGCTCAGCGGGCTACCCGGATTCTGCAGCGCGCAGCAGATCCACGCCGAGCTGCGGCAGCGCGGCGAGCACATCGGGCTGACCACCGTCTACCGGCACCTCCAGGTGCTGAGCGAGGACGGCCGGGTCGACACGATCCGGGACGCCAGCGGCGAGACCCTCTACCGCCGGTGTGAGACCGACGCGCACCACCACCACCTGATCTGCCGGTCCTGCGGGACCAGCGTGGAGGTCGAGGGCCGCGCCGTGGAGCGGTGGGCCGAGCAGGTCGCGGCCGAGGCCGGCTTCACCGCCGTCGACCACACGGTCGAGCTGTTCGGCCTCTGCCCCGGCTGCGCCGCCACCTCCCGCCCCTGACCCAGCCTCCGCATCCGCCGGCCCAGACGGAAGGAGTGATCACGGCTGGCCGCAGTGATCACGGCTGGAGGATGGCGAGGGCCAGCCGGACCAGGTCGGCATTGCCGGTGACCGGCTGGCCGGCCGGGCCGGTGGTGGTGTCTTCGAAGCCGATCCGGGTGGCCAGGCCGAGCTGGCCGGCCAGCTCGATCAGCGGCCAGCAGCCGCCGTCCTCGCCGTGCAGCAGCAGCGGGTATGCGCGCCGCGCGGACGACTGCACGCTGTGCACGATCTCCCGGCCCTGGGCGGCGGCGGTGGCGGCCGGCGCGCCGGTCACCTCTACCATCACCCGCAGCAGCGGCGGCAGGCCGGCCGTGGCGGCCAGCTGGCCGGCGTCGGCGACCGACCAGACCCCGGCCTCGATCCCGATCCCGGCCCTGGCCAGGGTCCTGGCCACCTCGGCCCAGCCGTCCTCGGAGACGTTGACCGAGGCGAAGTCGGGCCGCCCCGCGGCAGCCAGGCCGACCCAGCTGGCCACCCCGGCCTGCCGGGCGGCCGGGTCACCGCCGGTGATCCACAGCCCGGTGGACACGCCGACCGGGGTACCGGGGCAGGCTTGACGTACCGCGGCCACGGCCGCGCCGACATCAGCCGCGTGGACCGACTCGGCCCCGCCCGGACCACGGGCGTGCAGGTGAACGGCTTCCGCGCCGGCCCCCACCGCGGCGGCGGCCTCGCGGGCCAGCTCGGCCGGGGTGACCGGCACGGCGGGATGCCCGGCGCGGTCCCGCCTTCCGTTGAGGCAGACCTTGAGCGTCCGTATCGGCTTCGGCGCGGTGTCCATCCGGCCATGCTCCCAGCTGGCCTGGCCGGCCGCCGGCCGTCCCCCCGGCGGTGGCACCGCCAGGGGGAGGCGCGCGTTCAGCCGGCCAGCCTGGCCAGGTTCACCAGGTAGGTGCCGCCCGCGCCGGTGGACTCGTCGCGGACCGTCACCAGCGCCTCGCCGTGCCCGAGCCGGATGTGCGCGTAGACCGTGTCGCCCGGGGCCACGTCGAGGCTGATGCGCTCGCGCTGCGCCTGCTGCGGGTCCACCCGGAACCACAGGTAGTAGTGGTACCGGCCGGCGGCCGCCGAGCCCGCCTCGACCTTCGGGGCCCTGGCCGACGACCCCGGCCCGAGGGCCAGGCCGGCCGGGGCCAGTCCGGCCGGGGCGCCTGTGGTGTGCCGGAACTCCCGGCGCACCCGCCACGTGCCGTAGCTGTCGAGGAAGCTGTTCCGGGCCGTGGCCGCGCCGCCCCGCCCAGGCGAGGCCAGCGGGGCCGCGCCCGCCGGGGTGCTGTCCCCGATGATGCTGTCCCCGATGATGCTGTCCCCGATGACGCTGGTGAAATCCCCGATGATGCTGTCCGCGCTGACCACGCCGGCCTGGCCGGTGATGCTGACGTCACCGATGATGCTGACGTCACCGATGATGGACATCGGCGCTGCGCCCGGCGCGGCGGTGGTCAGCACGCAGCGGGACGGGGCGGCGGCCACCCGGCCGGTGACGAACCGCTTCCAGCTGGCCAGCTCAGCGCGCCCGGACGGCCGGGCCGGCAGCCCGTTGGCGACCAGTTCCGGCTGGCTCGCGGTGAGCGGGTTGAAGCCCGCAGGCAGCGTGACGCTGACCGCCCTGATACCGCCCCCGCAGTTGACCACGGACCGGGCGCCGATGGCGGAATCTGGGGTGCGGGTGGCGGCGGCCAGGGCGGGAGCGGCCAGCAGGACCTGGCTGACCACCAGCCCGGCTATCGCTACCAGCCAGGTCGGCCGGTGCCCTCGCGGCGCACGCATTAAACCGGTGCTGATCATCAGCGACCTCCTCGGGCCGCCCGCACCATCGGCGGTGCGCGCGGCGTCATACAGCGCGACTGCAGGTGGGGGGGCTGCCGTCCTGGCCGGTTACGTGCAGCATAGCGAGTGACCGGCCAGGTCAAAGGCTATACGCCAGACATGTCGTGAGCTATCCCGGAAGCACCCGGCCTGGTGCTGCCTGCCCCGGCCCGCAGCGCCGTGCACTCGCCTCGGCACGCAGCGCCGGCATGCGCGGCGATGCCACCAGCACAGCCCGCTGACCAGCTAGTTCAGCCGCCTGACCGTGCTGCGCAGCCAGCGCCGGGCCCGGGCCGCCGCCCGGCTGCGGGCCGGGCGTCGCGCACCTGGCCGCGGGCCGGCCCGGTCAGAAGTGTCCGGCTGGGCCGGAGCCAGCTGGCGCCCGTCGGCGGTGCGGTCCTGCGCAAGATGATCCGCGCACTGGGCTGCCGCCAGGCCCTGGCGGCCGGCACATCCGATGCTTACCGGGCTTTCCCCCGTGCGGTGCGGGCCAGAATGGTGGCAAGCTAGACCAGTGGTCCTGCTCTTCCTGCTGTGCGGCATCCTGGCCGGGTTCGCCGCCTACCGCTTCAGGGTGGCCCGTGCCTCGATGCGCTCGCTCAACACGGCTAAGCGCGCCGTGCCTAACGCCCGGAAGACCGCGTGGCGGCACACTGGGCTGGGCCTGCTGCTCATCGCCGGGGTAATCCTGCTGCTCTACGTCGCGGCGCGTCTCGGCAGCTGACTGGGCTGGGCGTTCAGAACGACGAGCCAGCTGGCCACTTGCCCACGCTGAACGTGGGATGCCAGAAGCTGAGCGGCCAGAAGAAGATCGAGATGAAGTACTGCACCCAGCTGTGCAGCGCGGCCAGGTTGAACGCCGCATGGGGAATGTGCGGCGACGCGGTGTTCACGAACACGCCGATCAGGACGTAGATCACGATGACCAGGCCCCTGACGCTGAACAGGGCCTTTACATAATCCACCGCAGCTCACTTCCTCCCCGCGCTGATACTGGAACTGCGCTACGGCCGGTCTCCTCCATCACCCGGAACGCCACCTCTCACCTGCCGAGGATAGTTCGCTCTGGGCTGTCCGCCACGGTGACACCCCGGGCGGGTGCAGACCGGGCCAGGATGTCGGCGGGAGCTGATAGCAAGGGAGGCATGGCTGCCCCTACCGCTGACCAGACCGGCCGGGCCGACGGCGCCACCGATGGCCTGCGCGACGAGGCGGAGCGCTGCCTGCGCGCACTGGCCGGGGAGCCGGCCCGGCTGCGCGAGGACCAGTGGACCGCGATCGAGGCGCTGGCCGGCGGCCGCCGCCGGGCGCTGGTCGTGCAGCGCACCGGCTGGGGGAAGTCCGCGGTCTACTTCGTGGCCACCGCGCTGCTGCGGGCCCGTGGCGCGGGACCGGCCGTGATCGTCTCCCCGCTGCTGGCGCTGATGCGCAACCAGATCGACGCGGCCGCCCGGGCCGGCCTGCACGCCCGCACGGTGAACTCGGCCAACGTCACCGAGTGGGACGGGATCTACGCGGAGATCACGGCCGGGACGGTGGACGTGCTGCTGGTCAGCCCGGAACGGCTGAACAACCCGCAGTTCCGCGACCTGGTGCTGCCCCGGCTGGCCGCCACCGCCGGGCTGCTGGTGGTGGACGAGGCGCACTGCATCTCGGACTGGGGCCATGATTTCCGCCCCGACTACCGGCGGCTGCGCAGCCTGCTGGCCGGGCTGCCACCCACGGTGCCGGTGCTGGCCACCACGGCCACCGCCAATGCCCGGGTCACCCGGGACGTGGCCGAGCAGCTGGCCAGCGGCGCGGACGGTGAGGTACTGGTGCTGCGCGGACCGCTGGACCGGGAGAGCCTGCGGCTGGCCGTGGTCCGGCTGCCCACCGCGCAGCAGCGGCTCGGCTGGCTGGACGGGCACCTGGCTGAGCTGCCCGGCTCGGGCATCATCTACACGCTCACCGTGGCCGCGGCCCAGGAGACGGCCGCGTTCCTGGCCGGCCGCGGCTACCAGGTCGCGCCGTACACCGGCCGCGACGAGCAGGCCCAGCGGCTGGATGCGGAGCGGGCGCTGCTGGCCGGGGAGCTCAAGGCGCTGGTCGCGACCAGCGCGCTCGGCATGGGCTTTGACAAGCCGGACCTGGGCTTCGTGGTGCACCTGGGCGCCCCGCAGTCGCCGGTCGCCTACTACCAGCAGATCGGCCGGGCCGGCCGGGCGGTGCCCCGGGCCGAGGTGATCCTGCTGCCCGGCCCGGAGGACCGGGACATCTGGAATTACTTCGCCTCGCTGGCCTTCCCGCCCGAACCGGTCGTCCGGGCCACCCTGGCCGCGCTGGGCTCGGCCGGCCGCCCGCTGCCGGCCAGCGCGCTGGAAACCCACGTCGACCTGAGCCGGGCCCGGCTGGAGATGATGCTCAAGGTGCTGGACGTGGACGGCGCGGTGCGCCGGGTCAGCGGTGGCTGGACCGCGACCGGCGAGCCGTGGGCCTACGACGCGGACCGGTATGCCCGGGTGGCCGCCGAGCGGCAGCGTGAGCAGCAGGCCATGCTCAGTTACCTGGGCACCAGCCAGTGCCGGATGGAGTACCTCCGGGAGCAGCTGGACGACCCGGCGGCCGGCCCGTGCGGCCGGTGCGACAACTGCAGCGGGCACCCCTGGCCGGCTGAGGTGCCCGCGGCCGGCACCGCGGCGGCGCAGGCCCGGCTGCTCCGCCCCGGGCTCGATGTCACCCCGCGGCGGATGTGGCCGCCGGGCATGCAGGCTCTCGGGGTCGGGGTGTCCGGCAAGATCGCCCCGGAGCTGTCGGCCGGCACCGGCCGCGCCCTCGGCCGCCTGACCGGGCTCGGCTGGGGCGTACGGCTGCGCGCCGTGCTGGCGGGCAGCGCACCGGACGGCGTTCGGCAAGAAGAGGACGCCGAGCCGGACCAGGCGGTGCCGGATGATCTCGTGGCCGCCCTGGTGCAGGTCCTCGCGGCGTGGGACTGGGCGCAGCGGCCGGCCGGGGTGGTCAGCCTGCCCAGCCGGAGCAGGCCGCGGCTGGTCGGCAGCCTGGCCGCGCAGATCGCCGGGATCGGGCGGCTGCCGCTGCTCGGCTCGCTCGGCTACGCGGGCCGCGGGCCGGGGCCGCGGCAGTTCAACAGCCCACAGCGGCTCCAGGCGGTGTGGCGCGAGCTGGTGCTGCCTGACCCGGTCCGCGCGGCGGTGGGCGGCCTGGCCGGCCCGGTGCTGGTCATCGACGACCGGATCGAGACCGGGTGGACCGTGACGGTGGCCGCCAAGCTGCTCCGCGAGGCGGGCGCGCCGGCCGTGCTGCCGCTCGCGCTGGCCGTCAGTGCTGGCTAACCACGGGGGCGGCTAGGCACGGGGGCGGCTAGGCACGGGGGCGGCGGACCGGGCCGACTCCGGGGCGGGCCGGCCGGCGCCTTCCTCGCGGATGCCGAACCGGCGCTGCACCCGGGCCAGCGGGCCGGGCGCCCACCAGTTCAGCCGGCCGAGCAGCCGCATGGTGGCCGGCACCAGCAGTACCCGGACGATCGTGGCGTCCACGATCAGCGCGACGATCATGCCCACGCCGAGCAGCTTGATGAACACGATGCCGGACGCGGAGAACGCCCCCACCACGACGACCAGCATCAGCGCCAGGCTGGTGATGAGGCCGCCGGTGCGCTGCAGCCCGCTGGCGATGGCCGCGGTGTTGTCGCCGGTGACGTCGTAGCGCTCGCGGATCCGGGACAGCAGGAACACCTCGTAGTCCATGGACAGGCCGAACACGATGGCCAGCAGCAGGATGGGCATGGCCGGGTCGATGGAGCCGGTCGGGGTGAACTGGAGCAGCCCGGACAGGTGCCCCTCCTGGAAGATCCAGACGATGACGCCGAACGTGGCCGACAGCGACGCCACGTTCATCGCGATGGCCTTGACCGGCAGCACGACCGAGCCGAAGGCCAGGAACAGCAGCACGAACGTGGCCAGGCAGATGACCAGCGCCATCCACGGCAGGATGTGGCCCAGGCTGGCCAGCTCGTCCACCAGCTGCGCAGTCACGCCGCCCACGTAGACGTGACTGCCAGCTGGGGCCGGCACGGCGCGCACCGCGGTGACCAGGTGCCGCGCCGCGACCGACGACGGATCCGCGGCGTACCGCAGATCCAGCCGGGCGGCGTCCCCGCGCAGCCCGGTGACCTGCACGGCCGAGATGCCAGGGACATGGGCCAGGCGCTGCACGTAGGAAGCCAGCGCGCCGCGGGGGGCCGGGGCCGAGACCGGGCCGTCCAGCCGGGCCAGCACCTCGATGGGGCTGGCCGGGTTGCCGGGGAAGTCCCGGTTCAGCGCCTCGGTGACCACCCGGGCCGGGGCGCCCGCGGGCAGCGCCCGCGCGTCGGTGCCACCCCAGGTGATGTGCCGGAACGGGGCGGCCAGGACGAGCAGCGCAGCCACGATGACCACCACGTAGACCACCGGCCGGCGCATCACACTGCGGGCCAGCCGGTACCAGCCACCGCTCTGCTCCGCCCGGGCCGGCCCGCCAGCGGCGCGGCGCACCCGGAGCGCGTTGACCCGGGGGCCGAGCACGGCCAGCAGGGCGGGCAGCACGGTGAGCGCGGCCAGCATGTCAACCAGAACGGTGGCCACCCCGCCGTAGCCCATCGAGCGCAGGAACGTCTCGGGGAACAGCATCAGGCCGGCCAGCGCCACGGCCACGGTGACCCCGGACACGGTCACGGTGCGGCCGGCCGTGGCCACCGTGCGCGCGACCGCGTCCTCGACGGTGGGCTGCCGGTGCAGTTCCTCCCGGAACCGGCTGACCATGAACAGGCCGTAGTCGATGGCCAGGCCGAGGCCGAGGATCGTGGTGATGTTGATCGAATAGATGGACACGCCGGTGACCAGGGTGAGCAGGCGCAGCGCGGCGAACGAGCCGAGGATGGCGATGCCGCCGATGGCCAGCGGCAGGCTGGCCGCGGCCAGGCTGCCGAAGATCACCAGCAGCAGGATGAGCAGCACCGGCAGCGAGATGGCCTCGGCCCGGCCGATGTCCGCCTTGACCTCCCGGTTGATCGCGGCGTAAGCCGGGACCTGCCCGCCGACCTGGCTGGTCAGCCCGGGCGCGGCCAGGTCGTCCTGGATCTTGGCGTAGGTGTCCAGCCGGGCCGAGTCGGACCCGCCGGCCAGCTGCAGAGCTACGTAGGTAGCGTGACCGCCCGAGCCGACGAACTGGGCCGACCCGGTATTCCAGTAGGTGGCGGCGGACGGCACGTCGGCCCTGGGCAAGCTGGCCAGGGTGCGGGTCACCGCGTCCCGGAACGCGGCGTGATGCACGGTCAGGTGGCGGCTGGTGTACAAGACGACCACGTCTGCGGTGTTCCGGCCGAACGTCCGGGCGGTGAGGTCGCTCTCCTGCTGGCTCTGGCTGGCCGGCGCAGTGAACCCGCCGCCCGACTGGAGCGCGCCGAACACGCCCGTCCCCCAGACGGCGGCGGCCACCACGACCAGGGCAGCGAGGGCCAGCACCGGCCGCCGCCGCGCGTACATCAGGCGTCCCCATGACTCGAACATCGGCCCTCCACCGCCTACACTGCTATCAGGAATCACCTTGGTAAACGCTGTAAACTGCTAATAGCGTTAACCTTGCATACGATGTTCACTAACGTCAAGGCTGTTTACCTGATGGCCATCCGTATCTCAGCGGGCTCTCAGCCCGGGCACCCGGGCTCTCAGCCCGGGCACGCGGGCTGCGGCCAGCCAGGGGCACGCGGGCTGCGGCCGAACTGGACCGGGAGGCGTCCATGACCGAGACGCTGAGCAGACGCGACCGTGTCCGGGCCGAGACGACCGAGGAGATCAAGCAGACCGCGCGGAAGATCCTCGTCGAGCAGGGGCCGGAGGCCGTGACGCTGCGGGCCATCGCCCGGGACATGGGGATGACCGCGCCCGCCCTCTACCGGTACTTCGGTAGCCACGAAGACCTGATCAAGCACGTGATCGGGGACATCTTCACCGAGATCGGCGAGGGCATCCAGGCCGCGATCGACGTGGCCAGCCCGGACATGACCGCGAAGATGATCGCGGCCTGCCGCGAGTTCCGCCGCTGGGGGCTGAGCCACAAGGCGGAGTTCGGCCTGCTGTTTGGCACGCCGCTGCCCACGCTGGAGGCGCTGCACGCCGACCGGGATGTGGTGGCCGAATGCGCGTCGAGGTTCAGCGCGGTGTTCTTCGCGCTGTTCTACGAGCTGTGGCGCAAGCACCCGTTCCCGGTGCCGGCCGACGACGACATCGATCCCGGGCTGCGCGAGCAGCTGGCCCGGTACCGCGACGGACTCGGCGTGGACCTGCCGCTCGGCGCCGGGCTGACGTTCCTGCGCTGCTGGGTCCGGCTGTACGGCATGGTCAGCCTGGAGGTGTTCGGCCACCTGCACTTCGCGCTGGAGGATGCCGAGCCGATGTTCGAGATCACTCTCGGCGAGCTGGCCCGTCTGGTCGGCCTGGAGTACCCGCCCCCACGATGATTGTCCTGTCTGCGCGTGAGCAGTTCCGCTTTGGCCCCTTAGCCTCGGTCCACCGCGTAAGTAGCGGGAAAGCTGAGGAGCACCACCGCGGCCACGCCCAGGCCGAGCCGGCCTTCGCCGACGGAGTGACGCCCGCTCGCCCACCTGCCCTCGGGCTCGTTCCCTGCGAACGCGCCTGAGCTGGCGCTCGCCGCCATCAGCGGCAACCTGCTGCGCGCCGCCGGAGCCCTGGCCAGCCTCAGCTACGCCAACGCCCGCGGCGCCACCGTGCCGCGGCCTGACCAGCCCGGACCAGGTCACCGTGCCCTCAGGCCCGACGGCCGCGAGCTCCCCGCCGCCTACGCACGGCCAGGACACTCCGCAGAAAGGGTGAGCGGCCAGGCCCAGCGAGCCCGCGCCAGCCCAGCGAGATCACTCCGCCGGGGAGCCCGGACAGAAACGACCACCCCATTTACGCGGTCGATCGAGGCTTAGTGCAGCCCGGAGCAGAGCAGGCTAAACCAACGAACTAGGGCGTGTTTCAAAAGTGAGCTGAGTCGTCCGCTGTGATCTACGGGTTCCCGCGTGTCGCTGGGCTGTGACAGACGAGGTCTCCGGTAGATGAGTCAACGACCAAGAAGACCATCTGCACGGAGACCTCGTGGCCACCTTAGCGGTGAGCAGGCGGGCGGACCTGACGGACGCGCAGTGGGCGGTGCTGGGGCCACTGCTGCCCGCCGCCAGGCGGGGCCGGCCGCCCGAGCACGCGAAGCGCACGCTGATCGACGGGATCCGGTGGCGGGTGCGGGCGGGTGCGCCGTGGCGGGACGTGCCGCCGGCTTACGGGCCGTGGCAGACGGTGTATGGCCTGTTCCGCCGCTGGCAGCGCAACGGCACCTGGCGGAAGATCCTCACCGCACTGCAGGGCCGGGCGGACGCCGCGGGGCTGATCACCTGGGATGTGTCCGTGGATTCCACGGTGGCCCGGGCGCACCAGCACGCCGCTGGGGCGCGCAAACGTGGTGATCTGCAGGCCGAGCCGCCCGGCGGGGTGGTCACCGAGCCTGCTGATCACGGGCTGGGGCGTTCCCGGGGCGGGCTGACCACCAAGGTGCACCTGGCCTGCGAGCAAGGCCAGAAACCACTGTCGGTCCTCATCACCGCGGGCCAGCGTGGTGACAGCCCGCAGTTCCAGGCCGTGCTGGCAGGCATCCGGGTGCCCCGCCCCGGCCCGGGCCGGCCCCGCACCCGCCCGCACCGGGTCCTGGGCGACAAGGCCTACGGCTCTCGCGCCAACCGCGCCTACCTGCGGCGACGCGGAATCCGGTGCACCATCCCCGAGCAGGCCGACCGGATCCGCCACCGCAAGGCCAAAGGCCACGCCGGAGGCCGCCCACCGGCCTTCAGCCCCGAGATCTACAAGCAGCGCCACGCCGTGGAATGCGGTATCGCCCGGCTCAAGCGCAACCGGGCCGTCGCCACCAGATACGACAAGCTCGCCGTCCGGTACGAGGCAACCGTCCACATCGCCGCCATCAACGAGTGGCTACCACGCCACTTATGAAACACGCCCTAGAAGACCCAGACCCCGGCCCCTAACGAGTGCCAGACCTCCAGAGCGTAGCAGGCGATACACAACCGGTGAATGTGACCGTGCCGCTTCTTCCGTTAAGGCGCGTGCGTTCTGTGGAATTGTGCATGCTGGAATTCCCCTGTGCCGTAATTGCCTTATGGTTATTCGCCCTGTTCGCGGTCTATGATGAGCAGTGACCCGCCTCCACTGGCCAACTGCAGGAGTTCAGAGTGAATATCACGCTTCCCGAGCTGAAGACTGGCGACCACGACACGCCCCAAGACCGGATGGTGCACCGACTGCAGGGCCTACTGACGGCGCTGGGCTCGCCTGTAACGATCGACGGCATCTTCGGCCCGAATACGGAGACCGCAGTGAAGTCCCAGCAGGGAGCTTTCAAGCTAGTCCAGAGTGGCGTGGTTGACGACAACACGTGGACCCAGCTGATCAGCGGTACCACAATTGAGACTACGGTGCCCGGGCCGAAGTGGGGATAGCTGACCCGAGGTGGGCCAACTAAGTGCGCACCGCTGCGGGGATCAGGCGTGGTTGGCCAAGGTCAGGTCGCCCTGAAGCGGCTGATTCCTCGTGGGGACGGCGGACATTGCCCCTGGAACTGATCCGGCCGGGGTCAGACTGAATCGGCGGCTGAGGCACCGCTGGGCTGACCGCCGACGGGACTATTCCCGCGGAGAGCCAGTTCGATCGCCTCCTCGATGGTGAGCGCGCGCCCGGCCGCATAACCGCCCTCGAATGCCTGCGCTCCCATGGCGGCACGCAACCGCTCCTGGTCCGCGTCGCGCAGTTGTGTCTCCAGCGGCTGGGGAGTCCTGCCTAGCGCACCGAGTGCCTTGTCCGCCGCGCCGTGCAGCCGGGCTGACCGGTCGGCTGCTTCAGGGCCGTCGCCGATCATCGCTAGGCCCAGCAGCGCATAGCCCATTCCTTCCCTTAGGAACAGGCGCCGGGCCAGCTGCAGTGATTCGGCGAAGAGGCTGGCCGCCGCGGCCGGCGAGCCGCCCAGGTACTCGGCAATACCGAGATTGAGGGACGCGTAGACCACTCCGTGCTTGTCCTCGAGCCTGCGGTGGATGCTGAGCGACTCGGCCAGGTGAGCCCGGGCCAGCTCAAGCTTTCCGGCGGCCGCCTCGTCGTAAGCGAGATTGCTCAGCACCCGGCCCGTTTCGCGCAGGTCCCCGAGCTGACGGAAGAGGTCCAGCGACTCGGCTGCGTCCCGGGCGGCGGCCGCGTGGTCACCCTCGGAGTCCAGGGCGTCCGAACGGTCATAGAGTAGCCGGGCCGTAAGGTGGCGGTCGCCGAGCCGGTGCGCCAGACCGAGCGCGTTCTCGACCAACGGCAGCGCGGCGGTATTCTGGCCCGCCCGGATCAGGCGGAAGGCCCTTATGGCCACGATGTCAGCTACCAAATGGTCATCCCCCATGGTCTCGGCAATCCGCATCGCCTCCACGCAGTACCCATCGGCATCGGCGGGCTGCTCGACCAGGGTCGCAGCGGTCGCTAGGGCCTGAGCGCGTGCCGCACCGGGCTCCCCCACCGTGGGCCGGTCGAGCAGGGCACGCAAGGAATCGGCCGCTTCAGCGGCGTGCCCGCGGGCACTCCAAAAGATCCGAAGGGAGGCAGCCAGTCGCAGGCCCGGTTCGGGATCAGCGTGGCGCAGGCTGAATGCGATCGCGGCACGCAGGTTGCCAAGTTCTGCGTCAAGCCGGTCAAGCCACACCGCCTGATCGATAGTCATGAGCTTCGGGGCCGCGGCCTCGGCGAGGGCCAGGTAGTGGTCACGGTGACGGGTGCCGGCCACGCCAACCACGGCCCTGCCCTGTTCGTGCAGACGTTCCGCCGCGAATTGCCGCACCGTTTCGAGCAGCCGGTATCGGGCCGACACTCCGCCCACCTCATCGAACTGGACCAGGCTCTTGTCCACCAGCGCCGACAGCAGGTCCACGACCTCGCCGACCATGATGCCCGCCCCGACGGTGACGGCTTCGCAGGCGGCCAGGTCGAACCCACCGACGAACATCGACAACCGCGCCAGCATGTCGCGCTCGGCTCCAGTGAGAAGTTCCCAGGACCAGTCGATGGTCGCGAGCAGTGTCTGATGCCGCGGCGGTGCGGCTCGGGAGCCGCCGGTGAGCAGCGAAAAACGCTGGTCGAGCCGGGCGTCCACATCGGCCACCGACATGACCCGCAGCCGAGCCGCGGCCAGTTCAATGGCCAGTGGGATGCCGTCCAGCCGTCGGCTGATCCGCGCGATCACCGGCGCGGTCCGCTCGTCGAAGACGAGTGGAGCGCCGACCTGAGCGGCCCGGTCGGCGAGCAGCCGGACCGCTTCGCTGCCGAGGATCGCGGGCAGATCGTCATCTGGCCCAGGCGTGGCCAGGGTTGGAACCCGGTAAATCTGCTCACCGTCGATGCCGAGCGGCTCCCGGCTGGTGGCGAGCAAGGCCAGGTTCGGGCAGGCGCGCAACAGCGCGTCAGCCACCTTGGCGCACGTGCCGATCACGTGCTCGCAGTTGTCCAGCAGGATCAGCAGACTGCGTTCGCCGATCGCCTCGGCCAGCACATCGGTCACCGACCGCCCAGCTTCGGGCAGCAGGCCGAGTACGTTCGCCACCGTTTGCGCCACGAGCCCCGCATCGGCCACGGGTGCCAGGTCGGCGAACCAGACGCCGTCTCCCGAGCCGTCCAGCAGCCCGGCGGCGACCTGCAGCGCCAACCTTGTCTTCCCGGACCCACTCGCCCCGGTCAGCGTAACCAGGCGGGAGGTGGCAACGAGCTGAGATACTCCTCTGAGCTCGGCGTGACGGCCGATGAAGCTGGACGCCTGGGCTGGCAGGTTGTTCGGCAGCCGGGGATTGTCCAGCGACTTCAGCGGGGGGAACGCGGTGGCCAGCCCGAGCGCGTCGAGCTGGAAGATCTGCTCGGGTCGACCAAGGTCTTTCAGCCGGTGCCAGCCGAGGTCGCGGAGGCTGGCGCCGTCGGGCAGCGTGTCACCAAGCAGTGCAGCGGCCGCGGCCGAGACCAGGATCTGCCCGCCGTGTGCGACCGCGGCGATCCGCGCGCCCCGCTGCGTCCCCATTCCCACCAGGCCGGTCGCCGTCTGCTCCGCTTCGCCAGCATAGATGCCGATCCGCACCGGCAGCATCTCCCCGGCTGGCCAGGAGTGCGCTGCGAGCGCCTGCTGGATCGCGATCGCAGCCGCGGCGCACCCTCGCGCCGTGCCGAACACGGCGGAAAACGCGTCCTCCTGGCTATCCGCCTCACGGCCGCCATGCGCGGCGAGTACTTCCCGGATCAGCCGGTGGTGGTCCGCAAGCACCGCCGCATAATCACCGCCGCCCAGGCGGCGCAGCAGCTCGGTGGAACCCTCGACATTGGTGAACAAAAAGCTGAGCGTCCGCGCGCCCGCCAACTCCTCCCCGGAGGGCCGGGCCACCGCGCCCGCCGACGCGCCCGCGAAGCTCTCGCTGAGCAGCACGGCGAGGTCGTGGGTCAGCAGCCGCTCCAGCTCCCGTGCCGTGGCGAACTTCTGGTAAGAGGTGGTGCCGGCCTCCCGGATGGCATCGATCAACGCCGCCAGCCGCGGCTCCAGCTCCGGCGCCGGCTGCTTGACGTACAGCAGCATCGGCTTGCCCTCGGCCAGCCGGTATTCATCCTCCAGCCCGGAGATATCCATCCCCGGCGCCACCCAGCCATACCGCTGCCAGTAGATACCTACAAACACCAGGCTCTGTGCCAGGTAGGCCCGGTAAATGCTGCGCGGCGGGTGCGGACGAGCGCCCGACTCGTAATACACCGGTACCAGGCGCAGCCGGGTGATCGCCCGGCGCGCCGCCGCCCGCTCAGCCGCCAGCTCCTCCAGCGTCGAGGAAATGAACACCCGCACCCGCTGATCCGGGGTCAAGATCACCTCCGGTTCAGGGCTGCGCCGCTCACCACTTCCCATGGGATCCCCCCCGGTAATATGCGTAACCTCTGCCCGGGGGCCATCGCCGCCGTTAACCACCACACCGGAACCGTCCGACGGTTTGCGGCTCCGTGTCAACCGTCGGGCGCTCACGCTACCCCGGTGCGCAGCCGCCGCGGGTCAGCTAAGCCCTCGATCGCACCCGTACCGGTTAGGATCCGGCGACCAGGGAGGACAAACCCCAAGGCCCGTGGAACTCCGCCCACCCAGCGCGACAGCCGGGAACCCAGGCATGGCCAGGCACTGAACGGCAACCAGCCACCACCCCAGCCAGGCACATCAAGATCGCGAAACATCGAGGCTAATATCAGCCACGGATAGCTTCGCTTGTCAGCGATGGTGGACGGCTCTCCGAAGAGATCGGTTGCTCATCGCCGAAAAAAGGACGTGATTCCTTGCCCTCCATCAAAGCGACCACCCGAATGTATAAGAAGCTAATTACGCTTCGTACATATCGTCGGCGCGTGGCTGTCACTCTTCTTGCCTTTTTTGGGGCAACCGTCACGCTCGCCCAGCTCGCACTGTGGATTTCCGGCACCAGAGGTGGCGTCGCGTTGGCGCTTCCACTGGCAATTCTAGCGCCAATAGGCATCGTCTTTGCTTTTCGCGTGTCACTCCCTAAAGCTGATATGTCCTTCCGGCATGATTCGGCTACCGCGCCCCTGCGCGTGCTAGTTGGTGATATTTTTGCAGCGAGTGACGCAACCACTGTTATAACTATGAACCGCCATTTCGATACGGCAGGCCCGTGGGTGTCGGGCAACAGTCTCGTTACCCAGCTTATTCAGAGACATTACGCTGATCGCCCAGACGAATTGCGCAACGCCATACTAAAAGAACTTGCGCCTGAGGGAGAAGGGGAGCAGTCGCTTGGAAGGATCGCCAGGATCGCGACTAGTAACAATACTTACTTGCTCTTGGCTGTGACAGACCGGCACGAGCAGACTCGATCGTCAGTCGCCGTGGACGCGGTCTGGACTTCACTTTCACGACTCTGGCAGTATGCTCGCAAGAACAATATTTCTAGGCTGCGGCTTCCGGTGATCGGGTCAGGGTTCGCCCGCGCGCAAGTTGGCCGCGTACCACTGGTACTCCTCCTCCTGACATCTTATCTCACAGCAGCGATGGAAATGCCTGTATGTAGTCTAGAGGTTGTCCTGCAGCCAGACGATGCCGATCCTGACTTGCTCGAGCTAATCAAGGATTACTGTGAGATTCTTGGCTACAAGACCATTGAGCAGAAAGCACTTGACGAAAGTGATCTTGCTCTGGATGCGCGGAATTGAAGGTCTCGTGCCCGGCCGACGGGTTGGGTACATCCCTGCGGGTGACTAACGACATCGGATGCGGAGCTCAGCCCTCTCCGCGTAGCGATCTTGAAAGGGCCGCTGCTTTCTTTCGTCCCCGCAGACGCCACCGCACGGGACACGGGGGCCAACAACGGCTGCCGACATATAGCACGACTCCTGGACGGAGCTGTGTCAACGATCTTGGACAGTTTCTCCGGTCAGCGGCTGCTGTGTCCTGGTAGCCGGTGAGGGCTTCGGCGGGCATGCGGTAGCCGAGGGCCGAACTCAGCTGTGGCCGGCGATGGCGTGCGGCACGTAAGGCTCCTCAAGCCGCCGCATCTCGTCCGGGCTCAGCGCGAGCCGCTCGGCGGCCAGCGCGTCCTGCAGGTGACCGGCCTTGGTGGCGCCCACGATCGGCGCGGTCACCCCCGGGCGGTGCAGCAGCCAGGCCAGCGCGACCTGCGCGGACGGCACCCCATGCGCGGCCGCGACCTCGGCCGCCCGGTCCGCCACGTCGAAGTCCGCAGACGTGGTGTACAGGTTGTCGCCGAACGCGTCGGTGTTGGCCCGGGTGGTGTGCTTGCCACCGCCCCGGCTTCTGGTCCCGGCCAGCAGCCCGCGGGCCAGCGGGCTCCACGGGATGACCCCGACTCCCTGGTCCATACACTGCGGGATCATCTCGCGCTCTTCCTCGCGGTAGATGAGGTTGTAGTGGTCCTGCATGGACACGAACCTGGTCCAGCCGTGGGCGTCGGCGGTGTGCTGGGCCTTGGCGAACTGCCAGGCGAACATGCTGCTGGCGCCGATGTACCGGGCCTTGCCCGCCTTGACCACGTCGTGCAGCGCGGCCATGGTCTCCTCGACCGGCGTGCACGGGTCCCAGCGGTGGATCTGGTAGAGGTCCACATAGTCCATGTCCAGCCGATCCAGCGAGGCGTCGATCGACGCCATGATGTGCTTGCGGGACAGGCCGCGGCCGTTCTCGCCCGGCATGGTGGCCCCGTGCACCTTGGTCGCCACGACCACTTCCTCACGGCTGAACATCTTGCCAAGCAGCCGGCCGGTAGCGGTTTCGCTGGCCCCGGCCGAGTAGACGTCCGCGGTGTCGTAGAAGTTGACCCCGCCCTCCGCGGCGGCCCGGACGATCGGCTCGGCCGCGTCCTCGTCCAGCACCCAGGGCCGGTCGCTGTTGTTGCCGTAGCTCATCATGCCGAGGCAGATGCGCGAGACACGCAGCCCGGTCGCACCAAGATTGACGTATTCCATGACAAGACCTCTCAGCCAGTCGGATATTTCGACCCTACCGAGGTGCAGGAAAGAACGGTCAGCTGCTCCCCGGGCCGACTCCCCGGGCCGGCCACGGGCTCGTCCCGCCCGGCCCGGTGGCCGGAGCCGGCCGAGTGGCGCAGCAGCGGCCGGCTGACCAGGGCGACCGTGGCCACCAGCAGCGCGGCGAAACCACTCACCGCACTGCGGGCCGACAGCAGCTGGGTGGCCACCCCGAGCGCCACCACCGGCACGGCCAGGCCGAGGTAGGCGGCCAGGAACAGCCCGGTCAGGGCCTCACCGCGGCCATCCGGCGGGGCGATGCCCAGCACCGTGGACACGCTGCCCTTGAACAGGGCGCCCGCCCCGCTCCCGGCCAAGCACCCCGGCGGCCAGCAGCAGAGCCAGGCTGGCCGCCCAGACGGCCGCGGTGAGCAGAGCCAGGCCGAGGACCAGCACGGCGATCCCGAAGATCAGCTGATGGCGCTGCCCGGTCCGGCCGAGCACGGCCTGGGCCACCGCCGCCGCGCCGAACACCGCGAACGTGGCCGTGCCGGCCAGGGCGTGCGACGGATCGTGCAGGGTGCCCGCGAGGAAACCCGGGGCCAGCGACGTGAACAGGCCGAACAACGCGAACCCGGCGGCCGCGGCGACCCCGGCCGCGTAGAACAGCGGCCGCTGCTGGGCTGGGACCGAGATGCGCTGCGGCCGGAGACCAGCGACCCGAGGCCGAGGCCGCCCAGGTTGGCCGCGGTGGCCGCGATCTCGGCCCGGCGCCGTGGCCGCCCGCCCGTGGCCGGCCGCGTCCAGCTCGCTCAGGTACGCGGTGGCGGTCGCGGTCATCAGGCCGATGCTGACCCCCGAGACCACCCGGGCGATGAGCAGAGCGGGCACGGCCGTCCAGGTCAGGAAGATCACCCCCGACACCAGGTTGACGGCCACCGACGCGGCCGCCATCCGGCGCCGCCCCATCCAGTCGGACAGGTGCCCAGCCAGGAACAGGCTGGCCAGCACGCCCACCGCGTAGGCCGCGAAGATCACGGTGACCAGCAGCGGCCCGAACCCGTCCCGCCCGGCGTACAGCACGTACAGCGGCGCGGGCACGGTGGAGAACGCCATCGTGGCCAGGAACACGAAGCCGGCCAGCCAGAACCCAGCCCGGGCCCGCTGTTACGGCGGCCCAGGCGGGCCGCCCCGGTCCCGGGGGCCGGGCGGGTCAGTGGCTCGGTCGCTGTCATGCCCAGAACTCCCTCGAGGTGCGTTCCTGTCCAGATTCGGCGTGATCGGTGATCGATGCAAACGACAGCTATTGCTTACCAGCATCTCTATAAGAGATAGTTATCCGGTGGAGCTCCGGCACTTGCAGTTCTTCGTCACGGTGGCCGAGGAGCTGTCGTTCACCAAGGCCGCCCGCAGGCTGCACGTGGTGCAGTCCGGCGTATCCAGCGCGATTCAGGGCCTGGAACGGGAGCTGGGTGCGGTGCTGTTCGACCGGGACCGGCACCGGGTGGCGCTGACCGACGCCGGCCAGGCGCTGCTCCCTGAAGCCCGGGCCACACTGGCTGCGGCGCAGGCCGCGCAGGACGCGGTCGCCCAGGCCCGGGCCGGGCTGCGGGGCACGCTCACGGTCGGCACCCTGACCTCCACCGGCGACATCGAACTGCCCGCGCTGCTTGGCCGGTTCCATGACTCGCACCCGGGTGTCGCCGTGCACCTGCGGCAGTCGGCCGCCGGCTCGGCCGGCCTGGCCCGCATGGTGATCGCGGGCGAGCTGGACCTGGCCCTGGTCGGCCTGCCCGGCCAGCCTCCGGCGGGCCTGAGGCTGCACCCGCTGAGTGAGGAACCGCTGGTGCTGCTGTGCGCCGCCCGGCACCCGCTGGCCAGGCAGCCAACGGTGCGGCTGGACGAGCTGGCCGACGAGACGTTCGTAGACTTCCCGCCGGGCTGGGGGAACCGCACCGTGTCCGACCGCGCTTTCGCCGCCGCCGGCCTGGACCGCCAGGTGCCGTTCGAGGTGGCCGACTACGGCTCGGCCGCGGCCCTGGTCCGGTACGGCCTGGGTATCGCGTTCATGCCCGTCTCGGCCGCCCGCGGATTCCCTGGCCTGCGGATCGTGGAGCTGGCCCGGCCCGATCTGACGTGGCGGCTGTCGGTGGCCACTCCCACGGCCCGGCGGCTGTCCGCCGCCGCGCGTGCGTTCCTGGCTGAGCTCATCCCGGCCCGCACCCGGCCAGGCGGCCGGGCGGGCCAGGCGGCCGCATCAGCGCGGCCGATCACGCTGCGCGGAAATCGCGATCACCAGCCCGGCATGGACACCTGGCGGTGCGTGTTGCGGCCAGTGGGCACAGATGACTACTGAGGGAGCCTCAGATGCGCACCAGGACCATCGGCAGGATCACCGTCAGCGCCATCGGCCTCGGCGGCATGCCGATGTCGATCGAGGGACGGCCGGACGAGAAGCGGTCCATCGCCACCATCCACGCCGCGCTCGGCGCGGGCGTCACGCTGATCGACACGGCCGACGCCTATCACCTGGAACCCGGCGAGACCGGGCACAACGAGCGGCTCATCGCCAAAGCCCTGGCCAGCTACGGCGGGGACGTCAGTGATGTGCTGGTGGCCACGAAGGGCGGCCACCTGCGCCCCGGAGACGGATCATGGACGGTGGACGGCTCCCCCGCCCACCTCCGGGACGCCGCCGAAGCGTCACTCAAGGCGCTCGGGGTGGACGCGATCGGCCTTTACCAGTTCCACCGGCCCGACCCGGCGGTGCCTTACGAGGAGTCCATCGGCGCCCTGAAGGACCTGCTGGACGCGGGGAAGATCCGGCTGGCCGGCATCTCGAACGCGACCATAAGCCAGATCGACATCGCGGAGTCGATCCTCGGCCCGGGCCAGCTGGCCAGCGTGCAGAACCAGTTCTCCCCCGCGTTCCGGTCCAGCGAGGAGGAACTGCGGCACAGCGCCGACCTGGGCGTTGCGTTCCTGCCCTGGAGCCCGCTCGGCGGCCTCGGCCGGGCTGGCCAGCTGGGCCGCAGGCACGCCGCGTTCCAGCAGGTGGCCGAGGCGCACGGCGTCTCAGCGCAGCAGGTCACGCTGGCCTGGATGCTAGCCCTGGCCCCGGTCGTCATCCCGATCCCCGGCGCCAGCCGGCCGGAGTCGATCACCGACTCGGCCCGGGCCGCCGACCTGCAGCTCAGCAGCGCCGAGGTCGCCCGCCTCAGCGCCGACTGACCCGGCCCAGTGCTGTCCCGCAGCCCTGCTCTGGTGCCGAGACCGGCTACCCCGGCCGGCACGCGTCCTGCGCCGTCAGGCTACGTAGGGCGGAGCGCCTGAGTCGTTGGTCATCGCGCGCCCGGCGGCGGCCCAGCCCTGCATGCCGTCGCTGACATTCAGCGCGTCCCAGCCGGCCCCGGCCAGCGCGTTCGCGGCCCGGTTCGACCGGGCCCCGCTCCGGCAGATCAGGTACACCGGGCCGTCCTGCGGGATCTCCGTGTACCGGGTGCTGAGGTCACCCAGCGGAATGTGCGTCGCGCCCGGCGCGTGGCCCGCCGCCCACTCCTTCGGTTCCCGGACATCCACCAGCCGCGCGTCGGGCGGCACGTCCACCGCGAGCACCTGGGCGGGCACTTTCTGCCCGGCCCCCGGGTCCGCGGTCATGCTGAACTCCGGTTCATTGCTGGCACCCTCCCCGCTGCGCTGCCGCCAATCAACTCATTGTGGCCCGGCGGGCACGCTGATGCCGGTCAATCCGGCCCCAACTGCTCGTCAGGCACCTGCTCGTCCAGGCCCAGCGGCGCATCCTGGCCGGCCAGCCGAGTGTAGGCCGGCCCGAGCAGTTCAGCCAGCCCGGTGCCGCGGATCTGCACGTCCGGCGGCTCGGCCGAGCGGAGCAGCAGATCAGCGGGCACGGGTGGGGCGGAGTGGGCCGCGCGCAGCCGGGCCCGGCTCATCCCCGGCGCCCAGAACCGGTCCAGGCACTGGGCCAGCGGCGCAGCGGCCGGGACCGTGTCCAGGGCACCCGGGCCGGCCGACACCGCCGCGGCCCCCGCCCGGCCCCCGCCCGCCGGCGGCCGGCGCAGCGCGGCCAGCAGGTCGGCCCGGTCCTTGCCCCGCCAGGCCAGCATGCCGAACGGGTCGTCGTCGAACCGCTCGGCCAGCACGTAGCACACCGCGGCCAGGTGCTTGCACGGCACACCCCAGTCCGGGCAGGAACAGAACAGCTCGAGGTCCCGGGCCGACCGCGGGAACAAGGGGGTACCGCAGTCCGCGAACACCTGCTCGATCTCGTGCGGCATGTCCCCGGCCAGCAGTTTGGCCCGGAACAGCGCCTGCCCGCGCAGTTCGCCGATGACCCGCCGCCACTGCGCGGTGGTCAGCGGCAGCACCCCGATCCGCACCTGGTACGGCACCGGCCGGGAGCCCTGGACCCGGGCCCGCACCACGCCGTGCCCGAGCTCGAACTCCAGCACCTGCCCGCGCCGGGCGTAGTTCCGCCCGCGGGCCAGCCGGCCACTCATCCCGAACGACTCCAGCACCTCGACGAACCGCCGCGACCACCACTGCTCGCCGATCGCGCCGCGCTTGCTGCGCGCCCTGATACCGCCCTCGACCTGGATCGGCGGCCGCGCCTCGTGCCACCAGCCCGTGTCCCGCTCGCTCACTCCGACACCGCCTCGGGGGACAACGCCAGCACCTGGCGCAGGTCAGCCGTGGACAGCTCGGTGAGCCAGCTCTCCCCGGTGCCGACGATCCGCTCGGCCAGCGCCTTCTTCTCCTCGATCATCGAGTCGATGCGCTCCTCCAGGGTGCCCACGCAGATGAACTTCCGCACCTGGACATCTTTGCGCTGCCCGATACGGAACGCCCGGTCGGTGGCCTGATCCTCCACGGCGGGATTCCACCACCGGTCGAAGTGAATGACGTGGTTGGCCCCGGTCAGATTCAGCCCGGTACCGCCGGCTTTGAGCGACAGCAGGAACACGGCCGGCTCGGCCAGCGACTGGAACCCGGCCACCATGGCGTCCCGGGCCTTCTTGGCCGTGGCCCCGTGCAGGTAGAGCACCGGGCAGCCGAGCCGGGCGGCCAGGTAGGGCTGCAGCATCCGGCCGAACTCGGCGTACTGGGTGAAGCAGAGCGCCTTGTCCCCGGCCGCCACGATCTCGTCGCAGATCTCCTCGAGCCGGGCCAGCTTGCCGGACCGGCCGGGCAGCCGCGACCCGTCGCCGAGCAGATGCGCCGGATGGTTGCAGACCTGCTTGAGCTTGGCCATGGTGGCCAGCACCAGGCCGCGGCGCTCGATGTCCTGCTCGGCCGAGTCGATCCGGGCCAGCATGTCGGTCACCGTGGCCTGGTACAGCGACGCCTGCTCCGGCGTGAGGTTGCACCACACTTTCATCTCGATCTTGTCCGGCAGGTCGGAGATGATGGACCGGTCGGTCTTGACCCGGCGCAAGATGAACGGGCTGGTCAGCCGCTTCAGCCGGTCGGCCGCCTCCTCGTCGCCGTGCCGTTCCACCGGCACCGCGAAGCTGGTGCGGAACTTCTCCGCCGGGCCGAGCAGCCCCGGGCTGGTGAATTCCATGATCGACCACAGCTCGCCGAGCCGGTTCTCGACCGGGGTGCCGGTGAGCGCGAGCCGCGAGGCGGCAGGCAGGCTGCGCACCGCGCGGGCCTGCCGGGTGCCGGCGTTCTTGATGTTCTGCGCCTCGTCGCACACCACCCGCTGCCAGCCGATCCGGGCCAGCTCGTCCCGGTCCCGGGCTGCGATGGCGTAGGTCGTGATGACCAGGTCAGCATCACTCAGCGCGTCCCGCAGATCCGCCCCGGACAGCCGGTCGCTGCCATGATGCACGTGCACAGCCAGTTCCGGCGTGAACCGCTCCGCCTCCCGCTGCCAGTTGCCCACCAGTGACATCGGGCACACCAGCAACGTCGGCCCGGTACGGGCGCTCGATTCGAGCTCATACGACAGCAAGGCAAGCATTTGCACCGTTTTGCCCAGGCCCATCGAATCGGCCAGAACGCCGCCCAGGCCGAGACGGCTGAGAAACGACAGCCACGCCAGGCCCCGTTCCTGATATGGACGCAACTTCCCCTGGAACGTGGCAGGCGCGGTTACCGGGGTCAGGCTGCGCTCGGTCTGGCCGGCCAGCAGGTCGCCGAGCCAGCCATCGGCGTCCACCGCCGTGACCGGGAGATCCTCGTCCGGGCCGCGCAGCCCGGCCAGCAGGACGTCGCCCGCTGGCAGCTCACCCGCCCGGTCACTGTCCAGGAACTTGAGCGCCGCCTTAAGGTTGCGTTCGTCCAGCTCCACCCACTGGCCGCGGATCCGGACCAGCGGGATCTTCAGCCGGGCCAGCTCGGCCAGCTCGCCCGGGTCCAGGGTGGTTTCGCCTACGGCCAGGTCATAGCGGAACTGGACCAGGTCGCGAAGCCCGAACCCGTTTCCCGGGCCGGCCCCGGCGTCCGCCCCGGTGCTGGCGGTGCGGGTGCGGGAGGTCAGTTTCAGGCCGAGCCGGGTCTTGCGGGCCCAGTCCGGCAGCAGCACGCCGAACCCCGCCCCGGCCAGCATCGGGCCGGTCTCGGTCAGGAAGCGGAACGCGCCGGCCGTGTCCAGCTCGACGTCGGCCGGTGCGGGCGCGCGCAGCGCGCTGTCCAGCTCGCCGAACAGCCGGGTGGCCGCCCCGAGGCCGGCCAGCAGCTCCTCGTCCGGGTGCGTGATGCCGCCCGGGGACCAGCCCCCGCTGCCCGCCCACACGTCACCGGCCGGCAGCATCAGGCTGGGATCCTCAGTGGACTGCAGGGCGAACTCGACCCGCCACGGCATGGCCCGCCCATCGGCCGGTCCCACCGGGCCCGGCCCGGCAGCCGCAGCGGCCTGGTCAGCCCCGGCAGCCGCAGCGGCCTGGTCAGCCCCGGCCGGCGGCTCGACCAGCCGGAAGCAGGTGCGCACCGGCCCAGCCGGCGCCCCGGCTGCGGCCCGCCACTCCTCCAGGGCGGCGGCCAGCGCGGCCGCTGTCTCGCACTCGGCCGCGTCCACCAGCACATGCGGGTCCGGGCTGGTGAGCGCGGCGGCCCAGCGCTCGCTCACCGGCACGTGGGCCGGCCGGCGGCCCCGGCGCGGCGGGAGCAGGGCCCAGCCGGGCGGCCCAGCGGCCAGCCGGGCCCGGGCCGCCGCGTCGGCCAGCCCGGCCAGCGCCGCGGCCAGGATTGGGGCGGGTGGCTCACCACCCGGCTCGGCGGCCCGGCACAGCGGTGGTATGGCGTCGGCGAACTCGGCCGCCCGCCGCGCGTCATGCCCGGTCAGCACGGGATACCAGCGGGCTGCCCAGGCGCCGTCCGGGCCGTCCGCACCGTCAGCCGGTCCCGTGGCCTGGCCGTCGCCAGGCGGGATCAGGGCAGGCAGTACCCGGCCCCGGCTGGCCAGGTCATCGGCGAACCAGGCCACCGCGGCCCAGTACGCCACCGACCCCCCAGCGGCCAGCTCACCGGCCGCACCGGGCGGGCCCGCCACCGCACCGCCGAGGGCCGCACCGGGCGCCGTCAGCCGGTCGAGCGCGGCCAGCACACCGAGGGCCGCGCCGGGCTCGATGGCCAGCGCGGGTACCCGCCAGCAGCCGAGCGCCGCCCAGCGCGGGCGGCTGGCGGCGTCCGCCTCGGCGGCCGGCCTGATCAGCTCCGGCGCGGCCTGCGGGCCGTCCGGGGCGGACGGCAGCCAGACGGCCAGCTCGTCCGCGGCTGCCTGCCGGGCCGCGTCAGCCGCGACGTCACCCAGGCTGGCCAGCGCCGCGGCGATGGTCTCCGCCCCGGCCGCGAACGGGTGCGGCCGGGGCGCCCGGGACCGCCGCGCGGCCAGCGGCCCATCTACCGGCTCCAGGATGCGTGCAGGCCGCCCGGCATCCTCGGCCCACAGGCAGAACGCGCCGCGCGCCCAGATCCCGTGGATGACCAGCATGTCCAGCGCTCCTCGCCACCCAGGCGGCCAGGCACCCGGCCGCCTGCCCCGTCCCGGTCACGCTAGCAACCCGCCGTGACAGTTCCGGCCGCATCGCCGCGAACCGCCAGGGGGCAGCAGACGTGAGGGCCGTGCGAATGTGGTCACCGGGGCCGCGCAGGTGATCAGCACCCTGCCTTGCCTGCGATTGCCGGGACTGAAGTGACTCAGGTGACGGCCAGGAGTTCGCGGCCGCCGCAATGTGGTGCGAATGTTCACGCATATCGGAAAAATGCACCGCACAGGCCCAGCCTGGGGCCTGGGCGGTGTGGTGCGGGGCAGGACGGCGCACTTTGTGGGGCGCACCCAGGGCCGGTCCTGGCTCAGACACCGGGGTCATCGCAGGCAAACAGCGGTTATTGCGCGGCGGTCACTGGCGACCGCTTTCGCACCGCACTGATGGGAATCGGCTCGGGCGGCCAGGCGCGCCGGCCTGCAGCTGGGTAGCGGCTGGGTAAACATCGCTGGCACCCGGGGCTGCCCCGGACTGCGAGAATGCCGATCATGGCCGATGACACGGCGCCGGGCCCGGCCCAGGTGCTGGCCCGGGCCCGGGAGCTGGCCGCCAGGGTGCTCGCGCCCGCCGCCGCGGCCGTCGACGCCAGCCAGCGCATTCCGCCCGGGCACCTGGATCTGCTCGCCGCCGGCGGGTTCTACGGGCTGGCCGGCCCGCGGCCAGCCGGCGGCCTCGACCTGCCGCTGCGCGACGCCTGCCAGGTCGTCGAGACGCTGGCCGCGGGCTGCCTGTCCACCACGTTCGTCTGGACGCAGCACCATGGCGTGGTCCGCGCGGTGGCGGCCTCGGACACCGCCGGGCTACGTGCCGAGCTGCTCGCGCCGCTGTGCCGCGGCGAACGGCGGGCGGGCGTGGCGCTGGCCGGCACGCTGCCTGGCCCGCCCCGGCTCCGGGCCCGCGCGGTGCCCGGCGGCTACCGGCTGGACGGCAGCTCGCCCTGGGTCACCGGCTGGGAGCTGACCGACACGCTGTACGTAGCCGCCCGGGACGAGCAGGACCGGGTGGTCTGGGCCGTGCTGGACGTGCCAGCCGAACGGACGCTGTCCGCCGAGCCGGTGCAGATGGTGGCGGTGATGGCCAGCCGTACCGTGACGCTGCGGTTCGACCAGCATTTCGTGCCGGCCGGCCGGGTCACGGGCACGCTGCCGGTGGCCGAATGGCAGCTCCGTGACCGGGCGGGCCTGCGGCTGAACGGCTCGCTGGCTCTCGGCCTGGCCGCCCGCTGCGGCCAGCTGATCGGCCCGGGCCCGCTGGATGAGCAGCTCACCGCGTGCCGCGCCAGGCTGGACACGGCGGATCCCGCCGCCATGCCCGCGGCCCGGGCGGCTGCTTGCGAGCTGGCCATGCGCGCCGCCGCGGCCCTGGTGGTGACCCAGGGCGCGACCGCGATCCTGGCCGGCCAGGACGCGCAGCGGCTGGCCCGGGAGGCCCTGTTCCTGCTCGTCTTCGGCTCCCGGCCTACCATCAAGCGGGCCCTGGCCGGATTGCTGACCGGAGACGGCGCGGAAGGAGCAGCATGGCGGAACCGGTGATCGTGCGGGACGCCGAGCCGGCCGAGTTCGCGGCCATCGGCGAGCTGCGGGTGGCCGCCTACCAGGCCGACGGCTTCCTGTCCGACGCGTCCAACTACGGGGAGACGCTGCGCGCCCTGGGCACCGACGGGACCGGGCAGATCCTCAGCGCGGTAGCGGGCGGGCGGCTGCTCGGCACGGTCATGCTGCAACTGCCGCCGCACGCCGGGCAGGTGGTCCGCGGCCCAGACGAGGCGGAGGTCAGGGCGCTGGCCGTGGCGCCCGAGGCCCAGGGCCGCGGGGTGGGCCGGGTGCTGCTGCGCGCGGTCACCGAGCGTGCCGCGCGCTGCGGGGTGCGGCATCTGCTGCTGAGCACCCAGTCCAGCATGGATGCGGCACGGCACCTGTACACCGCGGCCGGGTTCGGCCGGCTGCCGGACCGGGACTGGTCCCCGGTGCCGGGTTTCACGCTGCTGGCTTATGGCTTGCCGCTGGGACCCGGGGGCGGGGAAGACGGCTGAGCGTTACCGCTTGCCGCCGCGGCCGGGGGACGCGGCCGCTTGGCCACGCTGGCCCGGATGCGCGGGTCGGGGGAAATCTTCTTCAGCTGCTTGTTCATGGACCGGAACAGGAAGAACACGGCCAGGCCCATGCCCGCCACGACCAGGAACCCGAGCAGGCCCGGGGTGACCTGGCTGGCCACACTCGAACTCGACGCCGCCAGCAGCGTCACAAGCACACCCTCTCCCGCACCCCGGCGAACAGGTCGTCCTCGGGGAGTTCCGCGTCAACTACCGACCTGGCTAGATGGTAGTCCTCTGTCGGCCAGGCAGCACGCTGCACCTCCACCGGGCAGGCGAACCAGGAGCCCTGCGGGTCGATCTGGGTGGCGTGGGCCAGCAGCGCCTGATCCCGGACCGGGAAGTATTCGCCGCACGGCACCCGGGTGGTGATCGCGTACTCGCGGCGGTCCGCGGCGCCCTCCTCCCAGCGCTCGAACCACTCGGTGTACGGGGATTCCAGGCCGCGGCGCAGCATCTCCTCGTGCAGCGCGGTGAACCGGTCCCTGTGGAACGTGGCGAAGTAGTACAGCTTGAGCGGCTGCCACGGGTCCCCGGCGCCCGGATAGCGGTCCGGGTCGGCGGCGGCCTCGAACGCCTCCACCGCGACCTCGTGCGTCTTGATGTGATCGGGGTGCGGGTAGCCGCCCTGCTCGTCGTAGGTCAGGATCACGTGTGGCCGGAACTCGCGGACCGCGCGGACCAGCGGTTCCGCGGCCGCGGAGAGCGACTGCAGCGCGAAGCACCCCTCGGGCAGCGGGGGCAGCGGGTCGCCCTCCGGCAGCCCGGAGTCGACGAAGCCGAGGAACTTCTGGTGCACACCGAGGATCTCGCGGGCCCGCGCCATCTCCTCGCGCCGGACCCGCGGCAGGTTGGCCCGGACGTCGGGCCGGTCCATCGCCTGGTTGAGGATGTCCCCGCGCTCGCCGCCGGTCAGCGTGGCCACCAGCACCTGCGCGCCCTCCCGCGCATAGCGGGCCATGGTCGCGGCGCCCTTGCTCGACTCGTCGTCCGGGTGCGCGTGCACGGCCATCAGCCGCAGCGGCGCGGGCTCCGCGGAACTGGGAGCGGCAGGGTCAGTCAGGTCGGCAGGCACGCGAATTCCCTTCGGCACCGTCAGGTAATAGTGGAAATAGGACGGCAGGCTGCTGGAGTGCCTCGCCGACCGAACGAACATTGTGCAGGACAACACACTGGCAGCGGGATGACATTCCCGTATCCTGGCCGACTTGAGGCTCATCTGGGGCGACGTACTTGTCAGGGCTTGTTAGCTTAGATGGATTACCCCCGAAGGGCCGCGTACGGCTCAGGCGGATGCACATATCCGCACCGCAGGCAAGGAGTACCCGTGACCGAGACTCGCAATGACAGCCTCACCTGGCTCACCCAGGAGGCGTATGACCGGCTCAAGTCGGAGTTGGATCACCTCTCGGGCCCGGGGCGTGTCGACATCGCGAAGAAGATCGAGGCCGCCCGGGACGAGGGCGACCTGCGCGAGAACGGCGGCTACCACGCCGCCAAGGAGGAGCAGGGCAAGATCGAGGGGCGGATCATCCAGCTCCAGCACATCCTGCAGCACGCCCGCGTCGGGGAGCCGCCACGAGCCGATGGGGTGGTGGGCCCGGGGATGACGGTGACCATCCGGTTCGAGGGTGACGACGACGAGGTCACGTTCCTGCTGGCCTCCCGGGAAGAGAGCGGCGCGCCGATCGACGTGTACTCGCCGCGCTCCCCGCTGGGCTCGGCCATCAGCGGGAAGAAGATCGGCGAGACGGCCAGCTATACGCTGCCCAACGGCCGCGCGGCCACCGTCGAGATCCTGGAGGCGGTCCCCTACGTCGGCAGCTAGCCGGACCTGAACTATCCAGCGCGGCGCGTGGTGCCAGCCGGCCCACGTGCCGCGCTGGTTCTTGCCGCGGCGCTGGCCGCCGGGCCGGGCAGCTGGGCGGGCGCTACCCCTGGGCCGGGCCGGCCACGGCCGCCTGGCGGATCTTCGCGGCCAGCTCGCTGGCCCGGGCCAGCGCGGCGGCCGCGCCCGGCCCGTCGCCGGCCGCCCGGCGCAGCCAGGCCCGTTTGGACCAGGCGTAGGTATTGCCCTCGCGCACCGACAGCCGCTCGCTGACCAGGGCCGCGGCCAGGTCCAGCCGCCCGGCCCGGATGGCCGCCTCGAGCAGCGTGCGCTCCACCGCGTCGCGCTGCGCGTGGCTGCCGCCGAACGTGTGCACCTGGGCCCGGACCGGCAGCAGCTCGGTGAGCACCCGGCCGTACTCGCCCCGGCCGAAGTGCACCAGGCTGCGGCAGACCGGCAGGCCAACCTGGGCCGTCATGGCCCAGCCGGTAGTGCCCGGGTCGCCGTGCGCGGCCACCGCGGCCTGCGCCACGACCACCTGCCCGGCCCGGTCCAGTTCACCGTTCCCGATGAACGCCATCACGGCGTGCATGTCGTTGAACGGGTAATAGCCGGGAGCCAGCAGCCGGCCCCAGGCCGCCGCGAGCGGTGACCAGCGTTCCCCGACCTCGGTGCCGTCCAGGTACAGCCGCCACAGCAGGGCGGTCGCGTCGAGCAGTTCCAGCGCGACGTCGGCCGACCCGTCGTGGTGCAGCATCCGGTCGTAGACCGCCAGCGCGCCCGCCGTGTCCCCGCCCTGCAGCAGGTACAGCGCGTAGTGCCACGAGTTGTGCACGTTCAGGAAGTTGCCCACCGCCCAGTCCGCCTCGCGGCGGCGCAGGTAGCGGACCCCGTCCGGGATCCGCCCCGCCATCTCGTACGTGTGCACCACGGCGTGGATGCCCCACACGTCGTCCGGGTTCTGCTCGACGGCACGCTGGCCGGCCTCTTCCGACTGCGGGTAGAGGTTGCATTCCTCCAGGCCGAACGCGTACATGCCGCGCACGAAGCCGACCTGCGGGTGACCGTCCGGCCAGCCGTCCAGGGCACGGCCGATCCGGTCCCGGAGGCTGCCCGCGTTCCCGGTGAAGAAGTCGATCTGGTGGCCGGTGAACAGGGCCAGCAGGTCACGTGGGTAGCTCACGGTGATCTCGCTGAGCGCCTCCCCCGCGCCCAGCATGTCGCCGCCCACCCAGCGGGTGGCGGCGGCCAGGTGGGCCCGCTCCCGCGGCCGCAGCGCCGCCGGGTCGGCGCGCAGGCCGCCCAGTACGGCCCGGGCGTCGGCGACCGCGCCCTCCTCGGTGGACATCAGCGCCAGGTAGGCGGCGAGCACCACGGCCATGGCGCAGCCCGGGTCGGCCGCCACCGCGGCCGCGGCCGCATCCACCACCTCGGGCTGGAACCGGATCAGGTGGTGCACAGCCTGGTCGTAGCCGGCCGCGGCGGCGGCCGAGCCGGTGAGGCGCAGCCCCCGCGCGTCAGCAGTCATGTCAGCCCCTTGGCTGGCATGGTAACTAACCGACGAGTTCCGCGGCCGCGGGCTCGTCGGCCCGGGCCCGGCCGCGCAGCGGCACCTCCTTGAGGAACCAGGTGAGCAGGAAGGCCAGCGCACAGGCCGGGATGGCGCACAGGAAGATCCCCTGAATCGCGTGCGCGATGGCGTAGAACACGTCGTGCTGGACCACCGGCGGCAGCGCCTTCACCGTGGCCGGGTTGAGCTGCCCGCCGCTGGCCGCGATGTGCACGTGCGGCGAAACCGCGGTCAGCGCGTCCTGCAGCCGCCGGGCGAAGATGGCGCCGAACGCCGCCACCCCGATAGACCCGCCGATCTGCTGGAAGAACAGCCGGGAGCTGCTGGCCACGCCGATATCCCTGGGCTCGACGCTGTTCTGCGCCAGCAGCGTGGTGAGCTGCATCAGGAAGCCCATGCCGAGGCCGAGCACCACCATGAACAGCGCCGAGGTGACCCGGCTGGTGCCCACCCCGAGCAGGGACAGCAGGTACATGCCGATCGTCATGCCGGCCGCGCCCAGGATGGGCAATGCCCGGTACCGGCCGGTCCGGGTGGTCACCTGCCCGGAGATCAGCGACGTGATCATCACGCCGACCATCATCGGGGTGAGCAGCAGCCCGCTGACCGTGGGCGAGGCGCCCTGCACGGTCTGCTGGTACAGCGGCAGGAACGTGATCGCGCCGAACATGGCCAGCCCGGCCAGGAAGCTCAGCGCCGACACCAGGCTGAAGTTGCGGCTGCGGAAGATGTGCAGCGGCAGGATGGGCTCCGCCGCCCGGCTCTCCATCCAGATGAACGCCACTACGGAGAGCACGGCCACCACGCCCAGCCCGGTGATCTGCGGGGAGAGCCACGCGTACTGGGTGCCACCCCAGGTGGCGCCGAGCACGACCGCGGTGGCGGCCACCGCGAGCAGGGCCGCGCCCAGGTAGTCCACCCGGTGCTCGATGTGCCGCTTGGGCAGCTTGAGGGTGGCGGCCAGGTAGGCCAGCGCGACGCCGCCGATGGGCAGGTTGATGTAGAAGATCCAGCGCCAGGAGAAACTCTCGGTGATCCAGCCGCCAAGCAGCGGGCCGCCGATGGTGGCGATCATCATCACGGCCATGATGTAGCCCATGTACTGGCCCCGCTCCCGGGGCGAGACCAGGTCACCGATGATCGCGATGGCGCTGACCATCAGGCCACCCGCGCCCAGCCCCTGGATGGCCCGGAACGTGATCAGCATGGCCATGGACTGGGACAGCCCGGCCAGCGCGGAGCCGGCCAGGAAGATCACGATGGCCGTCATGAACAGCTTTTTGCGGCCGTACATGTCGCCGAGCTTGCCGTACAGCGGGGTGGTGATCGTGGAGGCCAGCACGTACGCGGTAACCACCCAGGACAGGTGGGCCACGCCGCCCAGATCGCCGACGATGCGGGGCAGCGCGGTGCCCACGATGAGCTGGTCCAGCATGGCGAGCATGATGGCCAGCAGCAGCCCGGGCAGCACCACGAGGATCTCGCGGCGCATCCCGATGCTGGCGTCAGCAGCCGTCCCGCTCCCCGGTGCGCCCGGCGCAGAAGCGGCCTGAGCGTCTGCCATGAGAACTCCCGTGGATAACTTACTTGCCGACCGGCTAGTATGACAATCGCTAGGCTAAGACGCTTGCTAACCGGGCGTCAAGTAAGTTTAGCGGGAGGCGGACGGGCGAGAATGCGGGACCACGATGGACGACGACGCGGCTGAGCCCGAGGCCAGCGACGCGGCTGAGCCCGCGGCCGCCAGCCGCCGGCCAGGCCGGCCTGCCAGCCCGCGGCCACGCGGGGACACCCGGGAGCGGATCCAGGCTGTGGCCCTGGAACTCTTCGCCGAGCAGGGCTACGAGAAGACCTCGCTGCGCGAGATCGCCGAGCGCCTCGGGGTGACCAAGGCCGCCCTGTACTACCACTTCAAGTCCAAAGAGGACATCGTCCGCAGTTTCACCGAGGACTACGTGCACGAGCTGGACGCGCTGATCGCGTGGGGCAGCGACCAGCCGCTCACCGCGGACACCCGGGCGCTGCTGCTCGCCAGGTACAGCGGCATCGTCAGCCATCGCATCGAGGTGATGCGCTTCCTGGAGCACAACCAGGCCGCGATCGACCAGCTGATGACCGAGCACGGCGGCCAGGACCGCAAGAAGCTGTTCCGCGAGCAGTTCCTCGCGCTGCGCAACCTGCTGACGCCGCCGGGTGCGCCGCTGCGTGACCGGGTCCGCGCCACGATGGCCATCGCCTCGGTCGGCCTGGGCTGCATGCTCTACCACAGCGAGGTGCCAGCGGCCGAGCTGGACCAGGTCATCCTCGACCTGGCCTGCGAGCTGGCCGACGTGCCGGCCCCGCCCCGGGCCAGCTAGCCGGGCTGGCCGGTACGGCCCGCCCCCACGGCCCGGACCAGCGGCAGCACCCGGTACGGCAGCGGGGTGGCCAGCGCGATCACCGTGGAGGCCCGCATCACCCCGGCCACGTCCACGATGGCGTCGATGACCCGCTGCAGGTCCGCGTTGGTCCGGGCCACCACCCGGCACAGCATGTCCCCGGCCCCGGTGATGGTGTGCGCCTCCAGCACCTCGGGGATGGCGGCCAGCCGCCCGGCCACCGGGTCGTGCCCGCCCACCTGGCGGATCTCCAGGGTGACGAACGCCGTGACGCCGTGGCCGAGCGCGACCGGGTCCACGTCCGGGCCGTACCCGGTCACCACGCCGGTGGCCTGCAGCCGGTCCAGCCGGGCCTGCACCGTGCCGCGGGCCACCCCGAGCCGCCGGGACGCTTCCAGCACGCCCACCCGCGGCTCGGCCGCCAGCAGGGCGATCAGCCGCGCATCCAGGTCGTCGATCGTCATCGGTTGGCCTCGCCGGCATCAGGTCAGGGTGTACAGCTACCCCCCAGTATCGCGTTAAGTATTGTACATATTGACTAGGAAATAAAGTCAGTGTTGCGCATCTTGTCGCGCTGGACGGAGCATCTGCCCATGGCGCACTCACAGACTGACGAATTCCCGGTCACTGGCATGGACGCCGCCGTCTTCGCCGTGGGCAATGCCCGGCAGGCGGCGCACTACTACTCGACGGCGTTCGGCATGCGGTGCGTCGGCTACCGCGGGCCGGAGACCGGCTGCCGCGACGAGGTGGCTTACGTGCTGGAATCCGGCCGGGCCCGCTTCGTGTTCCGCGGCCCGGTGCGGCCGGGCACCCAGCTGGCCCGGCACGTGGCCCAGCATGGCGACGGCGTCATCGACCTGGCCCTCGGCGTGCACTCGGCCGAGGCGGCCTACTCCTACGCCACCTCGCGCGGCGCGCGCGGCCTGGCCGGGCCGCACCTGGCCGAGGACGAGCAGGGCAAGGTGGTGCTGGCCGCCATCGCGACCTACGGGGACACCCGGCACACGCTGGTCGAGCGGGCCGGCTACAGCGGCCCCTACCTGCCCGGTTATGTCGCTGCCGAGCCGATCGTGGCGCCCCTGGAGCGGCCGTTCTTCACCGAGATCGACCATTGCGTGGGCAACGTCGAACTGGGCCGGATGGACGAGTGGGTCGGGTTCTACCAGCGGGTGATGGGCTTCACGAACATGAAGGAGTTCGTCGGCGACGACATCGCCACCGAGTACTCCGCGCTGATGAGCAAGGTGGTCGCGGATGGGTCGCGCACCGTCAAGTTCCCGATCAACGAGCCGGCCGCCGGCAAGAAGAAGTCGCAGATTGATGAGTACCTGGAGTTCTACGGCGGTCCCGGGGTCCAGCACATCGCGCTGGCCTGCGACGACATCGTGGCCACGGTGCGCGGCATGCGGGCCGCCGGGGTCAGCTTCCTGGCCACCCCGGACAGCTACTACGACACGCTCGGCGACTGGGCGGGCGAGACCCACGTCGGCCTGCACATCCTGCGTGAGCTGGGCATCCTGGTCGACCGGGACGAGGACGGCTACCTGCTGCAGATCTTCACCAAGCCGGTGCAGGACCGGCCCACGGTATTCTTCGAGCTGATCGAGCGGCACGGCTCGGAAGGCTTTGGCAAGGGCAACTTCAAGGCCCTGTTCGAGGCCATCGAGCGGGAGCAGGCCCGGCGCGGCAACCTGTGACCGGTCAGTTCTGGATGCCGTAGCGCAGCGGGCTGACCACGATCATGTCCCGGAGCCGCGCCATGACATCCGCCGCTGACGGGCAGTCGGGGCAGGCCAGGCAGGCCAGGCAGGCGCGGCCGCCGATGCAGAACGGGCACGTCACCACCGGCCGGACCCGGCCGCACGGGCCGCAGTGCCGGTGGTCACCCGCCCTGATGCCACCGCAGCTCACCAGGCAGTCCCGGCCCGGTCCGGCATAAAACGCATAGCGGGCAAAATAGCGGACATACCGGGGCCCAGGCGGCCATGATCAACCGATTGGTGCTGCTGGGGCGCAATGCGGCTGACTTTAGGGTCCGGGTTACCGGTGCTTGCGGTGAAGTACCGCGACGCGCGTGGCCGGGGCGGCGAGCGGGCACCTTTCACGTGGCCGGCCCGCGAAAACCGGGACGAAACGGGCATCTGGCGTACCGCGGCCGTGAAGAGTGACCTGGCCGCTCCTGGTCCTGGTCCTGGTGCTGGTGTGCCACACGTGATCGGTGAGATCAGCGGGATCTGCCGTCTGCGGCCGGCCGCGGCCGCCCGCCACGCCGGGTGCGCCGGGTGGACCGCGTGAGTGAGCGGCGTCGTGCCCCAGCAGCACTGATCAGTTGATCACGGATGGCCGGCCCGGGGTTCGGCCGCGCATTCGGCCGCCCGGGGCTCGGCCGTCAGGGTTCAGCGGAACATCAGCTGGTAGCCGGCCGTGCGCAGTTCGCTGATCACGCCGTCGCAGTGCGCCGGGCCGCGCGTCTCCACCTGGAGCAGCACCTCCACCTCGCCCACCTGGAGCCGGGGGGTGCTCCGCTCGTGCACCACGTCGAGCACGTTGGCGCCCAGGCCGGCCACCGCGGCCAGCAGCGTGGCCAGCGCGCCCGGGCGGTCCGGGATGCGGCAGCGGAACGTCAGGTACCGGCCCGCGGCGGCCAGCCCGTGCCGGAGCACCTTGGACAGCAGCAGCGGGTCGATGTTGCCACCGGACAGCACCGCGACCACCGGCGGCTCGAACATGCCCGCGTAGTCCAGCAGGCCGGCCACCCCGGCCGCGCCGGCCGGCTCGACGACCTGCTTGGCCCGTTCCAGGCAGAGCACCAGGGCCCGGGACAGGCTCTCCTCGGAGACCGTGACCACCCGGTCCGCGTAGGCCGAGATGATGGCGAACGGGATGTCCCCCGGCTGGCACACCGCGATGCCGTCGGCCATGGTCGGCGCGGCCGCTACCCGGACCGGGTGCCCGGCCGCCAGCGACGCCGGGTAGCCCGCCACCGCCTCGGCCTGCACCCCGATCACCTCGATGGCCGGGTCGGCGTTCTTGACCGCCACCGTGATCCCGGCGGCCAGCCCGCCGCCACCGACCGGGACGGCGATCGTCCGCACCTGCGGGCACTGGCCCAGGATCTCCAGGCCCAGGGTGCCCTGGCCGGCCACGATGTCCGGGTGGTCGAACGGGTGGATGAGCACCGCCGACCGTTCCGCCGCGTACTGCCGGGCGTACTCCAGCGCGTCGTCCACCGTTTCGCCATGGAAGATGACGTCGGCCCCGTAGCCCCGGGTGGCCGCGACCTTGGGCAGCGGCGCGCCGTCGGGCATGATCACGGTCGCCTTCACGCCGAGGATCTCGGCCGCGAAGGCCACCCCCTGGGCGTGGTTGCCGGCACTGGCCGCCACCACCCCGTTGGCCCGCTCGGCCTCGCTCAGCCGGGAGATCCGCAGGTACCCGCCGCGGGCCTTGAACGACCCGGTCCGCTGCAGGTTCTCGCACTTGAGGAACACCGGCCCGCCGAGCCGCTCGGACAGCACCCGGGAGTGCAGCAGCGGGGTGGGCGGCAGCACGTCGCGGAGTACCTCGCGGGCGGCGGCCACGTCGGCGGCGCCCACGGGGGAGGAGATCGTTGTCATGCCTGAAGTCTTGCACCTGCGGCCAGCGCGGTCGGCCCGAGATGCGAGCAGCGTGGCACTGCACATAGTGTCGAAGAGTGCAGTCACACAACCAGACTCCCCAAGCTGACCCCGTCCCGCCCCGGCCGAGCGCGGCTACCCGGGGCGAACTGCGCGCCGCCGGGCACCGTTACGCGACCGTCAAAGACGAGCTGCGCCGCAACCTGCTGGCCCGGATGCGCTCGGGCGAGAACCGGTTCCCCGGCATCGTGGGGTTCGACCAGACCGTGCTGCCGCACCTGGAGCGGGCCATGGTGGCCGGGCACGACACGATCCTGCTCGGCGAGCGCGGCCAGGGCAAGACGCGGCTGATCCGCACGCTGCCGGTGCTGCTCGACGAGTGGAGCCCGGCCGTGTCTGGCTGCGAGATCAACGACCACCCCTACCAGCCGGTCTGCGCGCGCTGCCAGCGGCTGTCCGCCGAGCTGGGCGACGACCTGCCGATCGTCTGGCGGCACCGGACCGAGCGCTACGGGGAGAAGCTGGCCACGCCGGACACCAGCGTGGGCGACCTGATCGGCGACATCGACCCGGTGAAGGTGGCCGAGGGGCGGACGCTGGGTGACCCGGAGACCATCCACTTCGGCCTGGTGCCGCGGACCAACCGCGGCATCTTCTGCCTGAACGAGCTGCCCGACCTGGCTGAGCGGATCCAGGTCGCACTGCTCAACGTGCTGGAGGAACGGGACATCGGGGTGCGCGGCTACGCGCTGCGGCTGCCGCTGGACCTGGTCCTGGTGGCCAGCGCCAACCCGGAGGACTACACCAACCGGGGCCGGATCATCACCCCGCTGAAGGACCGGTTCGGCGCCGAGATCCGCACCCACTACCCGCTGACCCTGGACGACGAGCTGGCGCTGACCCAGCAGGAGTCGCTGATCGCCTGGGACGGCGCCGACCCCGGCGCGGACCTGCCCGAGCACCTGGTCGAGGTCATCGCGCGGTTCACCCGGCTGGTCCGCGCCTCGCCCGCGGTGGACTCCCGGTCCGGTGTGTCAGCCCGGTTCGCGATCGCGGCCGCCGAGTCGGTGGCCGCGTCCGCGGTGCGCCGGGCCGCGCTCACCGGGGAGGCGCAGCCGGTGGCCCGGATCTGTGACCTGCCGCCGATCGTGGGCAGCCTGCGCGGCAAGGTGGAGTTCGAGGTCAGCGAGGAAGGCCGGGAGACCGAGGTGCTGGAGCACCTGCTCCGCCGGGCTGTCGCCGAGACGTTCCGGTCCCGGCTGGGCAGCGCCGACCTGAGTGGCCTGCTGGCCACGTTCGAAGGCGGCGGGTCGGTAGAGACCGGCGACCTGGTCCCCGCGGATGCGCTGCTGAACCGGATCGGCGAGGTCCCCGGCCTGGCCCGGATCATGGACCGGCTGGGCATGGACGGCGGCGAGTCGTTCGGTGAGGCGGCCGCGGCGCTGGAGTTCGCCCTGGAGGGGCTGTACCTGATGCGGCGGCTGTCCAAGGATGTGATCGACGGCAGTGCCGTGTACCGCACCTGACCGTCCAGCACAGCTGAGAGGTGACCCGCACCCGTGAGTGGTTACCGGTACGGCGAGTATCACGACGGGCCGGACCCGCTCGCCCCGCCGTTCGACGCCCGCGGCGCCCTGGACGAGCTGGGCGACGCGGTGCTGGACGGGGCGGACCCGTCCAGCGCCCTGCGTGACCTGCTGCGCCGCGGGGTGAACGGCCGCCGCGGCCTGGACGACCTGCTCCGCCGGGTCCGCGAGCAGCAGCAGGAGATCCGCAGCCGGGGCCGCCTGGACGGCATCCTGGAGCAGGCCCGGGCGCTGCTGGACACGGCCATCGGCCAGGAGCGCGCCGAGCTGTTTCCCGACCCCAGCGATGAGGCCCGGCTGCGCGAGGACGAGCTGGACGCGCTGCCGTCCGACACCGCGCAGGCCATCCGCGCGCTAGCCGACTACAACTGGCGCAGCCCGGCCGCCCGGGACACGTACGACCAGCTCAAGGACCTGCTCCGGTCCGAGGTGCTGGACAGCCAGTTCCGCGGCATGAAGGAGGTGCTGCGCCATCCTGACCCGGAGGCCATGCAGCGGGTCAAGGACATGATGGCCGGGCTGAACTCCATGCTGGAGCGGGACGCCCGAGGTGAGCACACTCAGGCCGACTTCGATGAGTTCATGAGCCGCTACGGTGACATGTTCCCGGAGAACCCCAGCGACCTCGAGGAGCTGGTGGACGCGCTGGTCCGCCGGGCCACCGCGGCGCAGCGGCTGCTCGGCTCGCTGACCGAGGGCCAGCGCGACGAGCTGGCCGCGCTGATGGACCAGGCGCTGCAGGACGCCGGCCTGGCCGCGGAGATGGCCCGGCTGTCCGACTCGCTGCGCGCCCGGCGGCCGGAGATGGACATGATGGCGCAATGGCCGGGGGACCCGATGACCGGCGACCAGCCGCTCGGCCTGAGCGACGCCACCACCGCCCTGGCCGACCTGGCCGACCTGGCCGACCTGGAGGCCGAGCTGCGCCAGGATTACCCGGGCGCCCGGCTGGACGACATCGACGAGGCGGCCATCCGGCGGGCCCTGGGCCGCCAGGCCGTGGACGATATGGAGGCGCTCAGGCAGACCGAACGCGAGCTGGAGCGCCAGGGCTACCTGCAGCGCAACGCCGGCCAGCTGGAACTCACCCCCAAGGCGGTGCGGCGGCTGGGTGAGACCGCGCTGCGCCGGGTGTTCGCCGACCTGCCGGACGGCGGCTACGGCGACCACGACCAGCGGGACGCGGGCCAGGCCGGCGAGTACACCGGCGCCACCAGGCGCTGGCAGTTCGGCGACGAGCAGTCCATCGACGCGCCCGCCACGGTGCGCAACGCGCTGCTCCGCGACGCCGCCGCGTTCCGGCCGCGGCCCGGTGAGGACCCCGATCATTGGGAGGGCACCCCGCCCCGGGTCCGCCTGACCGGTGAGGACTTCGAGGTCGGCGAGACGCAGCGGCGGGCCTCAGCCGCGGTGTGCCTGCTGGTCGACCTGTCCTACTCGATGGCGCTGCGCGGCACCTGGGGCGCGGCCAAGCAGACCGCGCTGGCCCTGCACGCCCTGGTCCGCAGCCGGTTCCCGCAGGACTCCATCCAGGTCATCGGGTTCTCCAACTACGCCCGGGAGCTGCGCGAGACCGACCTGGCCGGGCTGGGCTGGGACATGGTGCAGGGCACCAACCTGCATCACGCCCTGGTGCTGGCCGGCCGGTACCTGGACCGGCGCCCGGAGCACGACCCGGTGGTGCTGATCGTGACCGACGGTGAGCCGACCGCGCACCTGCGCCGGGACGGGCAGTCCTGGTTCGACTGGCCGCCCGCGCCGGAGACCATCCAGCTGACCCTGGCTGAGGTGGACAAGATGACCCGGCGGCATGCCTCGCTGAACGTGTTCATGCTGGCCGAGGACGAGCGGCTGACCGACTTCGTGAACGAGGTCGCCCGGCGGAACGGCGGCCGGGTGCTGCGCGCGGTACCGGAACGGCTCGGCGAGTTCGTGGTCCGTGACTTCCTGCGTACCCGCCGGGAGTCCCGCCGCTAGGTAATACGCGCGCCAATAACACGGTCCGGAACGTCTGCTGCATCTCCCCCCGGTGTACCGGGGGGAGATTTTGCTTTACGGCTTTTGCGACCCTCCCGCAGCGCTCACCCGGCCGTAGTAGCGTGCGGCAGTTACCGCATCGGTGGGCCAAACGCGCGGCAGCCGGATTTGGCCCGCATCTCTCTAGGAGGCCTACGTGAGCGCTGTGACCGAATCAGGGCCAACGACGTCGGGCAGGAAGCCCGCGGTGCTGATTCTCTGGATCCTCGCCGTCCTGTTCCTGCTCCTGGCGATCGTCTACCTGGCCGTGCCAGCCAAGGACCTGCCCGGCTTCATTGGCCACATCCGGAATGGCGGCACCGGCAAGCACGACCTGCGGATGGCCATCGCGTTCGTGATCGCCATCGCCTGCGGTGCGGGCGCCTGGTTCGTCAGCCGGGGCGGCAAGAAGGCCGCTACCGCCTGACCTGGCTGCCGCAGCCGTCCCGGAGCGGATCCCGCCGCCTGGCCGGGGATCGCTCCGGGACGTGCTCTTGCCCCTAAGATCAGGGCATGTCTTTCACCGAGCGGCTGTGGGTGGGGCTGCACGTCGCGTTCGTCATTTTCACCATTGGCCCGGTCACCATCGCGACCATGTCGACGCCGCGTTACATCCGGGCCGGCAACATCGGCGTGCTCCGCTACCTGTCCCGGATGACCCGGATTTTCGGCGCGGCCTCGCTCGGCGTTCTGCTTTTCGGCATCATCGCGGGCCAGTCCCTGCACGATATGGCCAAGGCGTGGATCACCGCGTCGCTGACGCTGTTCGTGGTCGCGCTGGTCCTGCTGCTGCTGATCATGCGTGATCAGGGCCGGGCCATCGGCGCGCTGGAAGCTGCCCAGGCGCCCCCGGCCGGGGCCCCGGTCCCGGCCCCCGCCGCAACCGGCGGCCCCGCCGCAACCGGCGGCCCTGCCGCAACCGGGACCGCCGCCGGAACGGGGACCCCGGCCGGCACCGGGACCGCGGCCGGGCCCACCGCCGCCGACGTGGAACCCGCCCCCGCCGAGCCCGGGCCGGCGCCCGCTACCGCCAGCCAGGCATCGGCCGCGCACCTGGCCAGCGTGGAACGTGGCCGGATCGCGTCCATGGCCGGCGTGGTCAGCCTGATCTGGCTGGTCATCCTGGTGCTGATGATATGGAATACCTAGCCCAGCGCCTGGCGCAGATCCTCCAGCAGGTCCTCGGCCGTCTCGATGCCGACCGACAGCCGGACCAGGTCACCGGGCACCTCCAGCGGTGACCCAGCCGCCGAAGCGTGCGTCATCCGGCCCGGGTGCTCGATCAGCGACTCCACCCCGCCCAGTGACTCACCCAGGGTGAACAACTGGGTCCGCCCGCACACCGCCACCGCCGCGGCCTCGCCGTCCCGCAGCCGGAACGACACCATGCCGCCGAAGCCGCGCATCTGCTTGGCCGCGACCTCGTGCCCCGGGTGCCCGGGCAGGCCGGGATACAGCACCGTACGCACCGCCGGGTGCGCGGCCAGCATGTCCGCCACCCGGGCCGCGTTCTCGGTGTGCCGGTCCATCCGCACGGCCAGGGTCCTGATACCGCGCAACGTCAGCCAGGCGTCGAACGGCCCCGCGACAGCGCCGGTGGCGTTCTGCAGGAACGTGACCTGTTCCTCCAGCGGGCCGCGCGCGCCCTGCGCGCCGGGTGCGGTGATCAGCGCGCCGCCGATCACGTCGGAGTGGCCGCCGAGGTATTTGGTGGTGGAGTGCACCACCGCGTCCGCGCCCAGCGCCAGCGGCTGCTGCAGGTACGGCGAGGCGAACGTGTTGTCCACCACCAGCAGCGCCCCCGCGTCGTGGGCCAGCTGGGCCAGCGCGGCGATGTCCGCGATGGCCAGCAGCGGGTTGGTCGGCGTCTCGGCCCAGAGCAGCCGGGCCGGGCGCTCGGACAGCGCGCTCCGCACCGCCCGGGGGTCGGACAGCCGGACCGGGTGGTAGCTGATCCCCCAGCCCGCCAGCACCCGCGCGATCAGCCGGAACGTTCCGCCGTAGGCGTCGTCCGGGATCAGTACGTGGTCGCCGGGCTGGCACGCCGCGCGGAGCAGGCAGTCCTCGGCCGCCAGCCCGGACGCGAACGCGAACCCCCGCGCACCGCCCTCCAGCGCGGCCAGGCACTCCTCCAGCGCCCGCCGGGTGGGGTTGGCCGACCGTGAGTACTCGTAGCCCTCGCGCAGCCCGCCCACCCCGTCCTGCTTGTAGGTGGACACCTGGTAGATGGGCGGGACCACGGCCCCGGTCCGCGGGTCGGGCTGCTGTCCGGCATGGATGGCCTGGGTCTCGAATCCGCTCTCCGACGTCACCACTGCCCCTTCTTCTGCTTAACGCCCGCACCTGGCCACTGCCCGCCAGCCCGCCGCTCAGGCACTGGCCAGGAAGCCGAGCACATCCTGGGGGGTGATCATGCCAGCCGGCTTGCCGTCCACCAGGACCAGGGCCGCGCCGGACTGCTCCAGCGGGCCGAGCACCTGGCTGAGCGGCTCGCCCGAGCCGACCATGGGCAGCGGCGCCGACATGTGGCTCTCCAGTGCGTCCTGCGGCCGGGCCCGGCCCGAGACCAGGGCGTCGAGCAGGTCACGTTCCACGACCGAGCCGACCACCTCGGCCACCATGACCGGCGGCTCTTCCTTCATCACCGGCAGCTGGGACACGTTGTACTCGCGGAGCAGGTCAATGGCGGCCGCCACCGTCTCCTCCGGATGCGCGTGCACGAACTCGGGCAGCCCGGGCTGCTTCCTGGCCAGCACGTCGGCCACCTTCGGCTCGGTGGTCTCCGCGGTGAGGAAGCCGTAGTCGGCCATCCACTCGTCGTTGAAGATCTTGGACAGGTAGCCGCGCCCGGTGTCCGGCACCAGCACCACGATCACGTCGCCGCCGGCCGCGGTGGCGGCCACGCGCAGCGCGGCCACCACGGCCAGCCCGCCTGACCCCCCGGTGAGCAGCGCCTCCTCGCGGGCCAGCCGCCGGGTCATCAGGAACGACTCGGCGTCGCTGACCGCGATCACCTCGTCGCACACGGCCGGGTCGTAGTTCGCCGGCCAGATATCCTCGCCGACCCCTTCGACCAGGTACGGCCGGCCGGTGCCGCCCGAGTACACCGAGCCTTCCGGGTCGGCGCCGATGATCCGCACCCGGCCGCCCGACACCTCCTTGAGGTACCGGCCGGTGCCGGTGATCGTGCCGCCGGTGCCGATGCCCGCCACGAAGTGGGTGACCCGGCCGTCGGTCTGGGCCCAGATCTCCGGTCCGGTGGAGTGGTAGTGCGAGGCCGGGTTCTCCGGGTTGGCGTACTGGTCCGGCTTCCAGCCGCCCGGGGTCTGGCTGGCCAGCCGGGTGGACACCGAGTAATAGGAGTCCGGGTGCTCGGGCGGGACGGAGCCCGGGCAGACCACCACCTCGGCGCCGTACGCGCGGAGCACGCTGATCTTGTCCGCGCCGACCTTGTCCGGGCAGACGAACACGCACCGGTAGCCCTTGTGCGCGGCCACGATGGCCAGCCCGACCCCGGTGTTACCGGACGTCGGCTCGATGATCGTGCCGCCGGGCGGCAGCGCGCCGGACGCTTCCGCCGCCGCCACCATGCGCAGCGCGATCCGGTCCTTGACCGACCCGCCCGGGTTGAAGTACTCGACCTTGGCCAGTATGGCCGGCTGGTGGCCGCCGCCCACGTCCCTGGTCACCGCGCGCAGCCGGAGCAGCGGAGTGTTCCCGACCAGTTCGATCAGGGATTCATGCACTTGCATCGTGGTCACCTCGGCCGGTCTGACCTGCACTGATCATTGACGCTATCCCACCCGGGCCGGGACGGCGCCCGGCTGGGCCGGCGGCCTTACCCACCGCACGGCTGCCGCTGGCTGACCTGGCCAGTCGCCCCTTAACCATGGGACCGCCGACCCTACCCGGCCCGGCCGCGGCCAGGGATCATGAGGGAAAAGAACGTGCCGTAAGCTACTGGCGAGTAATAAGCAGCTGGTCAGTAATCAGCGTTAGCAAGGGAGCATGACATGCCCGAGGCAGTTATTGTCGCTACCGCCCGGTCCCCCATCGGCCGGGCGTTCAAGGGGTCGCTGGCCTCCATCCGCCCCGATGACCTGGCCTGCCAGCTGATCACGGCGGCGCTGGCCAAGGTCCCGCAGCTCAGCCCGGACGACATCGACGACCTGATGCTCGGCTGCGGCCTGCCCGGCGGCGAGCAGGGCTACAACATGGGCCGGGTGGTCGCGGTGCTGCTCGGCTATGACCAGCTGCCCGGCGCCACGATCACCCGGTACTGCTCCTCGTCCCTGCAGACCACCCGGATGGCGTTCCACGCCATCAAGGCGGGCGAGGGTGACGTGTTCATCTCGGCCGGCGTCGAGTGCGTCAGCCGGTTCACCAAGGGCAGCAGCGACAGCCTGCCGGACACGCACAACCCGGCGTTCGCCGACGCGGAGGCCCGGTCCGCACAGCTCGTCGAGGCCGGCGCCCCGGTCTGGCACGACTCGCGCCAGGACGGCGCCATCCCGGACATCTACATCGCGATGGGCCTGACCGCGGAGAACCTGGCCCAGCTGCGCGGGGTGACCCGGGCCGAGCAGGACGAGTTCGGCGTCCGGTCCCAGAACATGGCCGAGAAGGCGCTGGCCAATGGGTTCTGGCAGAAGGACATCACCCCGGTCACGCTGCCCGACGGGACCGTGGTGAGCGCCGACGACGGCCCGCGGCCCGGTACCACCCTGGAGAAGGTGGCCGGGCTGAAGCCGGTGTTCCGCCCGGACGGCACGGTCACCGCGGGCAACTGCTGCGCGCTCAACGACGGAGCGGCCGCGGTCGTGGTGATGAGCGACGTGAAGGCGGCCGAGCTGGGCATCACCCCGCTGGCCCGGGTCGTGTCCACCGGGGTGACCGGACTGAACCCGGAGATCATGGGCCTCGGGCCGGTCGGGGCGTCCCGTCAGGCGCTGAGCCGGGCCGGGATGACGATCGACGACATGGACCTGGTGGAGATCAACGAGGCGTTCGCCGCCCAGGTCATCCCGTCCTACCGCGATCTCGGCATCGACATCGACAAGCTCAACGTGAACGGCGGGGCGATCGCGGTCGGCCACCCGTTCGGCATGACCGGCGCCCGGATCACGTCCACGCTGCTGAACGGCCTGGCCTTCCACGACAAGACGTTCGGCCTGGAAGCCATGTGCGTGGGCGGCGGCCAGGGCATGGCCATGGTCCTGGAGCGGCTCAGCTGACCGCGGCCTGGGCAGGTTCCCGCGTCCCGCGGTGGCCCCGATCTGACCGGGCCACCGCGGGCCGCGGCGTTAGCTCCGCCGGGCGGCGCGTCCGTTACCGGGGACCATCTGGAACATTGCGGATGGATAACGCCAGGGGGTTGTCAGCGGCCTGCCGGTGGTGCAGTCTCATCTGCAAGAGCAGTACTCCCCTGGAGGTGGCCATGTCCCTGATTCACTCTCCGGAGATGCACAAGAACCTTCTCGCCCGGATCCCGTCGGTGACCGGGCGCGAACTCCGGGAGTGGTTCATGAGTCTCGAATCGGGGCCGCCGTTCTCACGCTGCGAAGAACGTGCGCACTGGCTGTCCGACGAGCATGGCCTGTCCCACGGTTACGCCGCCGCGATCGTGCACGAGTACGAAGTCCGCCGCCGCCTGAGACTGAACACCGCCTGACCGATGGACCTGGAGCAGGCCCGGGAGTTCCTGCGCGCGAACCACCGGGCCGTGCTGGCCACGGCCCGCGCGGACGGGCGTCCCCAGCTCTCCCCGGTGGCCTGCGGCGTGGATGACGCCGGGCGGGTCATCATCAGCACCCGCGAGACCGCGGTCAAGACCAGGAACCTGCGCCGCGAGCCGGCCGCCTCGGTGTGCGTGTTCAGCAATGCGTTCTTCGGTGCCTGGGTCCAGGTGGACGGCACCGCCGAGATCATCTCGCTGCCCGCGGCCATGGACCTGCTGGTCGACTACTACCGGGGGATCTCCGGCGAGCACCCGGACTGGGCTGAGTACCGGGCCGCCATGGTGCGCGACAAGCGCTGCATCGTCCGGGTCACCATCACCCGGGCCGGCCCGGACATCAGCGGCTGACCGGCCGGCCCGTCCCGCCGCCCGCTGCCCCGCCGTCCCGTCCCGGCGGCCCGCTCTCCCCGGAGCCCCGCCCGGCCAGCCCACTGGCGGCACCCATGGACCGTGGCCGCCGGCCCGGGCCGGCTCTGCTGATGGTGTGACTGACGGGTCCGGTGAGGTCAATGGCGGGTGGCCCGCCCTCACCGGAAACGGGCCGCTGCGGCCAAACTCGATTCGGGGCCAGTTGCTGACCCCGCGACCACCGCTCCTGGACAACAACCGTCCTGCTCAAACCCCGTTTCGCCGGTTTGTGTTTGACCGGCGATTTAACTACGAAGTTGATCAGTAGTAGCTGGGAATGGCTGGCTTAGCGCGGCGCCAGCCCGGATAGCCGCCCGTTGTGCGGCAGGCGGACGGCAGGCAATGCTTACCACCGCATCGTGACCTCAGCGTATCACCGCAGGTCAGAGCGGGCTCTGTAACGGTGCCCCCGGTCGGAGTCGAACCGACACTGGGGACCCTTTTAGGGGGCCGGCCTCTTCCCTTGGGCTACGGGGGCTGGGTAATAATACCCCGGGGAGACGGTGAGACTCTCCGGCGGCCGAATTGATGCAGAATGTTTCGGCCGTGGGCACTTATCTTTTTTACTAGTGGGCTGAATGCAAAGAGTAACCATTTCGATTACGATCGACGCCGATTGCTCACGCAGAGTAATCAGATGACGGTCCCGCCCCCCGTCCACCCTTCACCCCGGCGGCTGACCGGGCCTGCAGGAAGACCGTATCCAGCATGCCAGCAGTGACCCGTCCAGTGAATGTGTTCTGCTGACTCGGGTGATAACAACCGATAACAGTGAGCGGCCTGTCAGGCCCGCCCAGCCGGGCCTCCGCCCCGTGCCCGAACGCTGGCCGCGGCCTGGGCACGGTGACCCCGGCCGCGCCCAGGACCGGCCACAGCGCCTGCCAGGCGAACGCGCCCAGGCACACGATGGCGCGCAGGCCGCCGGCCAGGAACCGGATCTCCTCGGCCAGCCACGGCTGGCAGGTGTCCCGCTCGGCCACCGTCGGCTTGTTGGCGGGTGGCGCGCAGCGCACCGCCGCGACCATCCTGGTGTGCAGCAGCCGCTGCCCGTCGCCGGCCCGGATGCTGGTCGGCTGGGTGGCCAGCCCGCACCGGTACAGCGACGCGAACAGCACGTCCCCGCTGCGGTCGCCGGTGAAGACCCGGCCGGTCCGGTTGCCACCGTGCGCCGCCGGGGCCAGCCCGAGGATCAGGATGCGTGGCTGATCGCTGCCCCAGCCGGCGATCGGCCGGCCCCAGTACGGCTCGGCGGCGTGTGCCCGGCGCTTGACCCGGGCCACCTCTTCCCGCCAGGCCACCAGCCGTGGGCAGGCCCGGCACACCGACTCGCGGGCGACCAGTTCGGCCAGGTGGCCCGCGCTGGCGGCGAGCGTGCGGACCTGGGCGGGGTCCTGCGCCACCGGGGTGTCCGGGGTGGCCGGGTCATCCGGCCAGCCGGTCCCGGGCCGGGCCGGGCCGTCCGGGGCGGCCGCCGGGCCGTCCGGGGCGGTCACCGGCCCGCCGCCAGTGACCAGGCCAGGCCGTCCAGGATATCGTGCTCGCTGACCAGCACCTCGGTGCAGCCAAACCGGCGCATCACGTGGTCCAGCACCAGGGCGCCGCCGCCGATCACGTCCACCCGGCCCGGGTGCATGACGCCGAGCGCGGCCCGCTCGGCCCGGGTCTGGGCCAGCAGCCGCCGGGTCTGGGCGGCAATCTGGGCGGCCGGCACGCTGGCGTGGTGAATCCGGGCCGGGTCGTACTCGGCCAGGCCGAGGGCCAGGGCGGCCAGCGTGGTCACCGACCCGGCCAGGCCGACCAGCGTGCGGGCCGAGGCGGCGGGCATGGCCGCGGCCACCTGGTCCAGGGCCGCCTCGATGTCCGCCGCCGCCGCCGCGGTCTCGGCCGGGGTGGGCGGATCGCCGTGCAGATGCCGCTCGGTCAGCCGGACGCAGCCGATGTCCACCGACAGCGCGCGGATCCCGGTGCCCCCCGGCACCGGGCCGCTGGCCGGCCGGCGGTCACCGAGCACGAACTCGGTCGAGCCGCCGCCGATGTCCACCACCAGGTACGGGGCCGCCGCGCCGGGCACCCCGGCCAGCCCCGCCGTGGCCCCGGTGAACGACAGGTACGCCTCGTCCTGGCCGCTGAGCACTTCCGGCACCACGCCGAGCACCCCGGCCACCCCCCGGACGAAGTCGGCGGCGTTGGCCGCGTCCCGGGTGGCGCTGGTGGCCACCATCCGCACCGCGTCAGCCGACGCCGCCTCGATGATCTTGGCGTACCCGGCCAGTGCGCGCAGCGTACGGTCCAGCGCCTCCGGGGCCAGCCGCCCGGTAGCGTCCACGCCCTGGCCCAGCCGGACGATCTCCATCCGGCGGTCCACGTCGGTGAGCCGTCCCGCCGCCGGGTCGACGTCGGCCACCAGCAGGCGCAGCGAGTTGGTCCCGCAGTCGACGGCCGCGACCCGGGTCACCGGGCTGGCCGTCACGGCACGCACCGGCCCCGCGACCACCACTGGCCAGCCGCGTCCAGCGCCTCCCGGCCCAGCGGGTTGGCGCCCGGCACGGCCAGTTCGTGCGCGGCCAGCGCGTGCAGGCACTTGACCCGGCCCGGCATGCCGCCCGCGCTCTGCGTGCCCGGCGGCAGCGGCTCCAGGCCGTCCGCCGCCGCGGCCGCGTCCCGCCGGGCCAGGTAGTCCTGGTGCGCCGCCTGCTGGGCCGCACGCAGCCCCGGCTCGGTCGCCAGCCGCTGCTCCATGTCGCGCATCATCCCGGCCGATTCGAGCCGGCTCAGGGCGGCGGCCGCGCGCGGGCACGTCAGGTAGAACAACGTCGGGAACGGCGCGCCGTCGGCCAGCCGGGGCGCCGTCTCGGCCACGTCGGGCAGCCCGCACGGGCAGTGGTGCGCCACCCGGCGCAGCGCCCGCGGCGGCCGGCCGAGCTGGGCCCGTATTATCTCTGCGCCGCCCGGGGGCCTGGACCCGCCGGCGTCGCCCGCCGCCCGCCGCTCGTTCCTCACTCCCGGCTCCTCAGTCCAGCCGGCGGCGCCCCCCTTTGGCGCCGTCACCGGGACGCGGGCTGGCGGTCGGCCTGCCGGACCGAGGACCAGAGCCGCTCGTACCACGGCGTGCCGGCCGCCGCGGCCGCCCGGCCCCGGCTGGCCGGCTGCCCGCCGATGATCACGTAGCAGGTCTGCTGCGGCATGCAGAAGTGCAGCCGGTCCCGGGCCTGCTGCTCGATATAGGCCGGGTCGTTCAGCCGCTGTGCCTCGGCCCGCAGCCGGGCCAGCTGGGCCGAGGTCTGCGCGCTCTGCGCCACCAGCTGGTCGATCTGCCGCCGCTGGGCGATGTACTCCCGCACCGGGTAGGCCAGGCTCAGCGCGATCGCGCACAGCACCACGGCCAGCACCGCCGCCCGGCTGGTGAACCGGGCGCGTTCCGGCGGCTGCGGCGCCGCCGGCGCGGGCTGGGGCGCTGGCTGCGGGCCAGGCATCAGTCAGCCGGGGCCCACCGCGGGAAGGCGCCGGCACCTGCGTAGACGGCCGCGTCGTCGAGCATCTCCTCGATACGCATGAGCTGGTTGTACTTGGCCACCCGCTCACCGCGGGCGGGTGCGCCCGACTTGATCTGCCCGGCGTTGACCGCGACCGACAGGTCGGAGATCGTGGTGTCGTCCGTCTCGCCGGACCGGTGGCTGATCATGCAGGCGAAGCCGCTGCGCTGGGCCAGCGACACCGCGTCCAGCGTCTCGGTGATCGAGCCGATCTGGTTCACCTTGACCAGCAGCGCGTTAGCCGAGCGCTCGGCGATGCCGCGGGCCAGCCGCTCCGGGTTGGTGACGAAGATGTCGTCCCCCACGATCTGCACCCGGTCCCCGAGCGCCGCGGTGAGGGCCTGCCAGCCGGCCCAGTCCTCCTCGTACAGCGGGTCCTCCAGCGACACGATCGGGTACGCGTCCAGCCACTCGGTGTAGATCTGGATCATCGCGGCCGAGTCCTTCGGGTCGCCCTCGAACCGGTAGGCCCCGTCGGAGTGGAACTCGTTGGCCGCGGCGTCGATGGCCAGCGCCACGTCGAGGCCCGGGGTGAGCCCCGCCTTCCCGATCGCCTCGACGATCAGGTCCAGCGCGGCCCGGTTGTGCGCCAGGTCAGGGGCGAAACCACCCTCGTCGCCCACCCCGGTGTTCAGCCCGTGCTGCTTGAGCACCGACTTCAGCGCGTGGTAGGTTTCCGCGCCCCACTGCACGGCCTCGGTGAACGAGGCCGCGCCGATCGGGGTGATCATGAACTCCTGGATGTCCACGCTGTTGTCCGCGTGCGCGCCGCCGTTCAGGATGTTCATCGCCGGCACCGGCAGCACGTGCGCGTTCGGCCCGCCCAGGTAGCGGAACAGCGGCAGGCCCGCCGACTCGGCCGCGGCCTTGGCCACCGCCATGCTCACCCCGGTGATGGCGTTCGCGCCGAGCCGCGACTTGTCCGGGGTGCGGTCCAGGTCGATCATGGCCTGGTCGACCAGGCGCTGGTCATCGGCGTCGAAACCGAGCAGCTCGGGCTGGATCTCGTCGACGATGCCCTGGATGGCCTTGGTCACCGCCTTGCCGCCATACTCCTCGCCGCCGTCGCGCAGCTCGACGGCTTCGGAGGCGCCGGTAGAGGCGCCGCTCGGGGCGGCCGCGCGGCCCAGCGAGCCGTCGTCGAGGGCGACCTCGACCTCGACGGTGGGGTTTCCGCGGGAATCCAGAATCTGCCTGGCGTGCACCGCCTCGATCGAGGCCATGACGACTCCTGAAAGCTCGGCTGACATGTCCATATTGGAGCCTAGTGGAGTCCGCGCCGGGCTGCGCACCGGGCACGCCGACCGCGCTAGCCGGGCCCGCTGGCCCGGTGCGCCGTTTCCCACGCGCGCACCCGGTCCCGGTAGCGGCGGGCTGCGCTGCGCAGTTCCAGCTCGGGATCGAGGCCGGCCGCCCGGGCCCGGGCCACCAGCTCGAACAGCTCGTCACCCAGCCCGTCCCCGGCCCGGTCCGCCGTGGCCAGCTCCGCGGGCACGCCGGCCCGCCCGGCCCGCCGCTGCAGCTGGGCGGCCAGCGCCAGGGCGGGCTGGCCGAACGGCACCCCGTCCAGCGCGGACCCGGGTGCGCCGGTCGCCGATTCGCGCTCCGCCGCCTTGATCGCGTCCCAGTTGCGCTTCACGTCCTCCGCGCCGGACACGTCCACGCCGGCGAACACGTGCGGGTGCCGCCGGACCAGCTTGGCCACGATGCCGTCGGCTACGTCGTCCACGGTGAAGCTGGTCTGGCCGGCCCGCTCCTCGGCCACCCGGGCGTGGAACATGACCTGGAGCAGCACGTCACCAAGTTCATCGCGGAGGGCCGCCCGGTCCCCGCTCTCCAGCGCGTCCAGCGCTTCGTAGGACTCCTCGATCAGGTACGGGGCGAGCGACTCGTGGGTCTGCTTGGCGTCCCACGGGCACTTCCGGCGCAGCGTGTCCATGACCGAGACCAGGGTCAGCAGCTCGCTGCCGGGCAGCCCGGCGGAGCCGTACAGCAGCTCGACCGCGGTGCCCGGCGGGCCGTCCCGGCCGCCCAGCTCATCGGCCAGCGCGACCGGTCCCGGCGGGACGCCGGCCGGGCGCCCGGGCGGGTCGTACGGGCACAGCCAGACGATGTCGCCCTCCTCCGGCCCGGCCGCCACCGCCGCGGTGAGCAGCCGGGCCAGCCCGGCCGGGCCGCCCGCCCCGGCCGCGCCGGGCAGCAGCCGCCAGCGCACACCCGCCTCGTCCAGCGCGGGCAGCAGCGGGTCGTCCGCTGACCCGGCCAGCACCCGGGCCGCGCCCTGCAGCACCTGCCAGGCCGGCCAGCTGAGCAGGCCGGCCCGGACCGTGGGCGCCGTCACCAGCAGGACGAGCCGCCGCATCAGCAGTGCGGGGTGAGCTGCGGGGCGGCTGTCCCGGTCGGCGACGGCGCCGGGACGCCGGGCAGCGCGGACAGCTTGTTCGGCACCGCGACCACGGCGATGGCCCGGTAATCGAGCGCCCCGTACTGCGGGTTGACGTGGATGCCCAGGCTCCTGGCCGCCACACACTGCGACGTGTCGAACCGGGTGCTCAGCGTCTCCAGCGCGGGGGTGGCCCTGGGCAGCTTCCCGCCGTCCAGCCGGTCCAGGATCGCGTTCTGGATGGCCACGTACCGGCCCAGCTCGTTGATCTGGTCCGGTGGCACCCCGTTGGCCACCGCCAGGTCGGTCACCGTGACCCCGCTCTGTGCCGCCTGCGCGGAGATGGACGCCAGCGCGTCCTGTACCTGGGCCTGCCCCACGGTGATGCCGTACCGCTGCGCCATCTGCTCCCGGACCCGGAACCGGAGCAGCCAGCTGAGCACCTCCTGCGGCATCTGCGACGCGGCGAACTGGAGCTGGATCTTGGCCTTGTGCGCCTGGTAAGCCTGGTTGAGGTTGCTCACCTCCGCGGCCAGGTTGGCGGACGAGATCCGCTGGTCGCTGGTGACCGCCGCCGCGCCGAGCTGGACGGACCCGCAGGCGGACAGCGCGAGCACCGCGGCCAGCGCCGCGGCGGTCAGGGTGATGGGAGTGCGCAGCACGGCGGCGTCCCTTTCTCGTCTATCCGGTTTCCTGAGCGGGCACCGGTGCATCCGGTTCCAGCACCGCCCCGATGAGCTCAGCGCACCAGGCCAGCAGCTCATGGTCCCGCAGCAGCGGGGCCCCGGGCGGTGCGGGCCGGCCGGCGGGCGCCACCCTGGGCACCGGTACGAGCATGCTACGCACCGCCGGCTTGAGCACGGTTTTCGGGTACAGCCGCTGCACCCGGACCTGCCGGGAGTCGGGCAGCTGCACCGGGGAGAACCGGACGAACGTGCCCTGCTGGACGATGTCGGTCAGCCCGGCGTGGCGGCCCTGGAACCGCAGCCGCGCCACCGCCAGCAGGTTCTGCACCGGTTCCGGCAGCGGGCCGTACCGGTCGGTGAGCTCGTCCCGCACCTCGGCCACGTCCTCGGCCGAGTCGATGGCCGCGACCCGGGTGTAAGCCTCCAGGCGGAGCCGCTCACCGGGCACGTAGTCGTGCGGGATGTGCGCGTTGACCGGGAGCTCGACCCGCACTTCCGGCCGCTCCGCGGGCCCGTCGCCCTTGAGCTCGGTGACCGCCTCGCCGATCATCCGCACGTACAGGTCGAAGCCGACCCCGGCGATGTGCCCGGACTGCTCGCCGCCGAGCAGGTTGCCCGCGCCGCGGATCTCCAGGTCCTTGAGCGCCACGTACATGCCCGCGCCCGCCTCGGTGTGCTGCGCGATGGTGGCCAGCCGCTCGTGCGCGGTCTCGGTGAGCGGGGTCTCCGGCGGGAACAGGAAGTAGGCGTAGCCCCGCTCGCTGCTCCGGCCGACCCGGCCGCGCAGCTGGTGCAGCTGGGGCAGCCCGTAGGTGTCCGCCCGGTCCACGATCAGCGTGTTCGCGTTGGGGATGTCCAGCCCAGACTCGATGATCGTGGTGGACACGAGCACGTCGAACTTGCGGTCCAGGAAGCCGCTCATCACGCCTTCCAGCAGGTGCTCGTTCATCTGGCCGTGGCCGACCGCGATCCGGGCCTCGGGGACCAGCTCGGCCAGCCGGGCCGCCACCCGGCTGATCGAGCTGACCCGGTTGTGCACGAAGAACACCTGGCCGTCGCGGAGCAGCTCCCGCCGGATGGCCGCGGCGATCTGCTTCTCGTCGTACGGGCCGACCAGAGTCAGCACCGGGTGGCGTTCTTCTGGCGGGGTGAGGATGGTGGACATCTCCCGGATCCCGGCGATACCCATCTCCAGCGTGCGCGGGATCGGGGTGGCCGACATGGCCAGCACGTCCACCTCGGTGCGCAGCCGTTTCAGGTACTCCTTGTGCTCCACCCCGAAGCGCTGCTCCTCGTCCAGGATGACCAGGCCGAGCCGGGCGAACCGGGTGTCCGGGGAGAGCAGCCGGTGGGTGCCGACCACCACGTCCACCTTGCCCGCGGTCATCTCGTCGCGGACCTGCGCGGCCTCGGCGTCGCTGGAGAACCGGGACAACATCCGGACCGTCACCGGGAATGGCGCGAACCGCTCGCTGAACGTGGCGAAATGCTGCTGGGCCAGCAGCGTGGTCGGCACCAGCACGGCCACCTGGCTGCCGTCCTGGACCGCCTTGAACGCCGCCCGGACCGCGATCTCGGTCTTGCCGTAGCCGACGTCGCCGCAGATCAGCCGGTCCATCGGCACCGGCCGCTCCATGTCGCGCTTGACCTCGTTGATGGCCCCCAGCTGGTCCGGCGTCTCGATGTACGGGAACGCGTCTTCCAGTTCCCGCTGCCACGGGGTGTCAGCGCCGAACGCGTGCCCCGGCGAGGCCATCCGCGCCGAGTACAGCCGGATCAGCTCGGACGCGATCTGCCGGACCGCCTTGCGCGCCCGGCCCTTGGTCCTGGCCCAGTCCGCGCCGCCCAGCCGGTGCAGGCTGGGCTGCTCACCGCCGACGTACCGGGTGACCTGGTCGAGCTGGTCGGTCGGCACGTACAGCCGGTCCGCGGGCTGGCCGCGCTTGCCCGGCGCGTACTCGATGACCAGGTACTCGCGGATCGCGCCCGCCGCGTTCCGGCTGGTCATCTCCACGTACCGGCCCACGCCGTGCTGCTCATGCACCACGTAGTCGCCCGGGGTGAGCTGCAGCGGGTCGATGCCGCCGCGCCGCCGGGCCGGCATCCGCAGTTCCTTGCTGGCCGTCCGCTGCCCGGCCAGGTCGGCCTCGGTGAGCACGGCCAGCCGCAGCGATGACCAGACGAAACCGCGCTGCAGCAGCCCGGTGCTCACGTACGGCACGGCCGGCTCGGGCGGCGTGTCGAGGTCGCCGAGCCGGGCGCCCAGCCCTTCGCCGCGGAGCATCTCGGCCAGCCGCTGGGCCGGCCCATGCCCCTCGGTGACCAGCGCAACCCGCCATCCGTCAGCCAGCCACTGGCGCACGTCCGCGACGGCGCGCGCCGTGTCGCCGCGATAGCCCGGCACCGGCGCGGCATCGATGCTGAACTCCAGGCTGCCCGCCCCGCCCCCGGCCACATCCGGGAGCTCACCGGGCAGGGCGTCGGGGCTGTCGAACGGGGTGATGGTCCACCAGCCGATGCCGAGGTCGCGGGCGGCGGTGCGCACCGCGGCCAGCGGCTGGAACGCCGCCGCCCCCAGGTCGACCGGGGCCTGGCCGCCCGCGGCCGCGTTCACCCAGGACGCGCCGAGGAACTCCTGGCTGGTCCGGACCAGGTCGGCCGCGCGGCCCCGGATCCGCTCCGGGTCGCAGGCCACCACCAGGCCACCCGGCGGCACGTGGTCCAGCAGCAGTTCCATCCGGTCGGCCAGCACCGGGGCGAACGCCTCCATGCCCTCGACGGCGATGCCGTCGGCCAGCTGGCCCAGGATCCCGGCCAGGCCCGGATGGTCGGTGGCCAGCTGCCGGGCCCGGCCGCGGACCGCCGGGGTGAGCAGCAGCTCCCGGCACGGCGGGGCCCACAGGGTCTCGGCGGCGTGCAGGCTGCGCTGGTCGGCGACCCGGAAGTAGCGGATCTCCTCGACGCTGTCACCCCAGAACTCCACCCGCAGCGGATGCTCCTCGGTGGGCGGGAACACGTCCAGGATGCCGCCCCGCACCGCGATCTCGCCGCGGTGGGTGACCAGGTCGGTGCGGACGTAGCCGATGTCCACCAGCCGGGTGATGGTCGGCTCGAAGTCGGCGTCATCCCCGGCCCGCAGCGCCACCGGTTCCAGGTCGCCGAGCCCGCTGACCATCGGCTGGAGCAGGCTGCGCACCGGGGCGACCAGCACGGCGACCGGGCCGGCCTGCGCGCTGGCCGGGTCCGGGTGGGCCAGCCGGCGCAGCACGGCCAGCCGCCGGCCGGACGTGTCCGAGCGCGGCGAGATCCGCTCGTGGGGCAGCGTTTCCCAGGCCGGGAAGCAGGCCACCGTGCCCGGCGGCAGCAGCGAGCCAAGCGCGCTGGTCAGGTCCTCGGCCTCGCGCGCCGTGGCCGTGACGGCCAGCACGAACCGGCCCGGCGCGCCGCCGCGGCCATCCGGCCCGGGCCGGTCCGCCCCGGCCGGGGCGGCCCGCGCGCCAGCTGCGTCAAAGGTAGCCAGCGCCGCGGTCAGGAACGGCCGCAGCGCGGGCGGCGCGACCAGGTCAGCGGCTACGTCACCCTGGCTCAGCGCATGCCGCAGCCCGGGGTCCTCGGCTATGACGCTGAGCAATCCGGCGAGGCTCATGGTGTCCTTGATCAGCCCGTATTCCCGCACGGGAGGCAGCACGAAAGGCCCGCACTGGCAGGCAGCGGGCTACCCGGAACCGGAAGCGGGATACCTCCAGCTTAGGGGCCCCGGCCGGCCACTCGGCACGCCAGTCCCCCGGGACCGGGCAGGCCCGGCCAAATAGGCGGTCTTGGAACCGTGACTATCCGCAGGCAGAGGGCTAGTTTAGGGGTTTGTGACATCGGTAAGCGGTGTTCCAGGGGGCGGCACCGGCCATTCATCGCGCCCGCGCGGTGGCCAATCAGCCGCCCACCCGGAAGCCCCGGAAGCCCCAGCAGCCCGCGCGGAGCCGGCCCAGCGGCAGCCGGCGCCACCGGATACCACGCCGGAAACCAGCCTGTTCAGCAAGTGGGCCCAGGGATATGTGGCCGAGCGCTTCGGCCAGCAGGTGGCCGTGCTGCTGGCCGGCGCGGTCACCGCGGCCGGGGATCTCGGCCTGGGCGGCCTGCGGGACGGTGGCGCCGATATCAGCGTGACCGAAGTGGACGATGACCAGCCGGTCACCCAGGCCGCGATAGCCGCCCACCCGGACCTGAGCCGGTGCACGCTCGGCGACCTGCGCACCATCCCGCTGCCCCAGCGGTCCTACGACATCGTGGTGTGCACCCTGCTGCTGGACCGCATCGAGCATGCCGAGCTGGTGCTGGACCGGCTGACCGGCGCGGTCAAGCCGGGCGGCCTGCTGCTGCTGCAGGTCCGCGACCGCGACTCCGCGGCCGGCTTCCTGGACCGGGTGCTGCCCGGCTGGCTGCGCGGGCCGATCTGGCGGCGGCACCGGCCCGGCCGCCCCGGGCCGCACCCGGCCGTGTACGAGCGGCTCGCCTCGGTGCGTGGCATCCAGTCCTATGCGCTGCTCCGCGGCCTGGTCATCGCGGAGCGACAGCCGCTCGGCGGGCTGGCCGGGGGGCTGCCCCCGGCCCCGCGCGGGTATCTGGCCCTGCAGCAAGCGCTGGCCGGGCTGTCCGGGCACCGGCTGACCGCCGACCACGAGGAGTTCCTCTACGTGCTGCGCAAGCCGGAGAACCGGTTCGCCCGCATCCTCTGATGTAGCCTCTGGGTGGCCCGCCAGAGACGGCCCGGCGGGCACGGGCTGGATGGAGCGGGAACGTGACGGCTGAGACGGCAGCGGGACTCCCCCCGGAACTGGCCGGGCTTCCCGCCCTGACCCTGGACGACGGGCCGCTGGGCGATCTGGAGCTGCTGCTCACCGGGGCTTTCGCACCGCTGCGCGGCTACCTGGCCCCGGCCGAGGTGGCGTCGGTCAGCGCGCACGGCACGCTGCCCGACGGCACCCCGTGGCCGGTGCCGGTCACCCTGGACGTGCCCGCCGGGAGCATCAAGCCCGACGTGCCCCGGCTGCTGCTGCAAGACCCGGAGGGCACCCCGCTGGCCGTCCTGGACATCACCGACCGGGTGCCGCTGGGCACCGAGGACGGCCCGCGGCTGATCCGGCTGAGTGGCCCGGTGACCGCGCTCCGCCCGCCCGAGCACGGGCCGTTCCGTGAACTCCGCCGGTCCCCCGCGCAGCTGCGCGCGGAACTGGCGGGCACCCCGGTGCTGGGCTACGTTACCGGCGGCCCGCTGCACGGCCGGCAGATCGGGCAGCTCCGGCACGCGGCCAGCCAGCTGAAGGCCCGGCTGCTGCTGCTGCCCCAGGTCGCCGCGCCGGCCGGCATCGTGCTGCGGCCGGACGCGCTGGTCCGCACGGTGCGCGCCGCGGCCCGCAGCCTGCCGCCGGGCACCCTGGTCATCCCGGTCCCGCTGCGCCCCACCCAGGCCAGCCCCGCCGACGCCCTGGCCCTGCGGGCCCGAGTCGCCGCGGCCTACGGCGCCACCCACCTGCTGGCCGACGCGCCAGCCGGCCCGGCCGCGCTGGACGCCGACGGGGTGCGGCCCGCCCCGGTCATCCCGGTGATCTCCCCGGGCGACTGGGCCTACGACCCCACGGCCGAGGTGTGGCGCCCGCTGGCCCTCATCGAGCCGGGCACCGAACGCGCCGACCTGGCCACCGGCGAACTCGAGGACCTGCTCGACCGGGGCGAGGAGATTCCGGCCTGGTTCACCCCGCCGGCGGTGGCCGCGGAGCTGCGCCGGGCCCGGCCGCCGCGCAGCCAGCGGGGACTGGTCGTCTTCTTCACCGGCCTGTCCGGGTCGGGTAAGTCGACCCTGGCCCGGGCGCTGCGCGACGCGCTGAGCGAGCGCGGCGACCGGACCGTGTCGCTGCTCGACGGTGACCTGGTCCGCGCGCTGCTGTCGGCCGGGCTGACGTTCTCCCGCGCCGACCGGGACCTGAACATCGCCCGGATCGGGTTCGTGGCCACCGAGATCGCCCGGCACGGCGGCATCGCCATCTGCGCCCCCATCGCGCCGTACGCACAGGCCCGCCATCAGGTCCGGCGCGCCGCCGGTGAGGTGGGCGACTTCCTGCTCATCTACGTGGCCACCCCGGCCGGGGTGTGCGAGGCCCGGGACCGCAAGGGCCTGTACGCCAAGGCCCGGGCCGGCCTGATCGAGCACTTCACCGGGGTTTCCGACCCGTACGAGGAACCAGACGACGCGGACCTGGTCATCGACACGTCGGTGCTGAGCCGCCAGGAAGCCCTGGACGCCGTGCTGCACCTGCTGGTCACCGGCGGCTGGCTGTCCCCCGCCGAAGCCCAGCCCGCCCGCTGACCCGGCCGGCTGGGCTCAGCCGGTGCCGTCGGCCTGGCTCGGCACGCCGGGCGGGCCGGCGGCGGGCTGGTCGTCCCCGTCCTCGGCGCGGGTGCCCGCGTCCAGCCGGCTGCGGAACCTGCCGGCCTTGCCGCGGGCCCCGGCCAGCCGCGCGGACAGCGCCCCGGACATCCTGTCCCGCTGCCGGGACAGCAGCACGTAGCTGGCGATGCCGCTGGCCAGCAGGGCCAGGCCGAGCAGCAGCAGGCCCCGGGCCCCAGCCAGGTACAGCAGCCCGGTAGCCGCTACGAACAGCAGCAGCCGGGCCGTGGTGTAAGCGAGCACGGATCGCATGGCAGGGCCAGCCTACCCAGGAACGGCCACCGGGGCGTCACTCAGGATGGACAGCAGCAGGGCCGGGTCGATGTTGCCGCCGGACAGCACCGCCACCGGAGCCGCGGCGGCCGGCAGTTCGGGCCGCCGGAACAGGCACGCGGCCACCGCGACCGCGCCACCCGGTTCCGCGATGAGCCGCGCCTCCAGGGCCAGCCTGCGTACCGTGGCGCGGATCTCGTCCTCGGTGACCGTGACGATGCCGTCCACCATTTCCAGCAGGTGCTGCAGGGGCAGCGCGCCGACCTGGTCGACGCGGAGCGCGTCGGCAATGGTCCGGTGCGTGGCGCCGGGCGGCCAGGCCACCTGACGGCCTGCGCGGAGCGAGTCACGGGCGTCCGCGGCCAGCTCGGGCTCGACGCCGATGATGGCCGCCTCCGGGCGCAGCGCGCGGACCGCGGCGGCCACCCCGGAGATCAGCCCGCCGCCGCCCACCGGCACCACGACCAGGTCCACCCCCGGGTTGTCGGCGGCGATCTCCAGGCCGACGGTGCCCTGCCCGGCGATCACCCGGCGGTCGTCGAACGGCGGGATCGACACCGCGCCACGCTGCGCGGCCAGGTCACGGGTGGCGGCGAGCCGGGCGGCCAGGGTGGGTGCCGAGATGACGATCTCCGCGCCGAGCGCGCGGATGGCCGCCACCTTGACCGGGGCGGCGTCTTCGGGCACCACCACCACCGCGGGCATGCCGAGCAGGGCCGCCGCGTAGGCCACGGCCAGGCCGTGATTGCCGCTGGAGTGGGCGACCACGCCGCGCTCGCGCGCGGGGGCGGGCAGCGCGTTCATCGCCGCGTAGGCGCCGCGCAGCTTGAACGCGCCGGTCGGCTGCAGCGACTCCGGCTTGATCAGCAGCGCCGGTTCCGCGCCGGGGAACGGTACCAGCGGGGTGCGTACCGCCACCCCCGCCAGGGCCGCCGCAGCGGCCCGGATCTCCTGGATTGACACGAGCGATTGCACCTGCACACCCTATGGCCGCCGGGCGGCCGGCCCGGACCCGGCGGCCCGCATCCCAGCGCCCCTCCCTAGATCACCAACTGGCAGCTTTTTACCGAATCCAAGGAGAAAATCAGCGTTTGTCGCCACACTTGGGGCACGCCTAGAGGGATCGGCCCGGTTTGGCTGCTCAGGAGGGGACCAGCAGTGGACGGCAACAATGAGCGCCTCCTGACGCCGGGGGAGGTCGCCGCCCTTTTCCGGGTCGATCCGAAGACCGTGACGCGGTGGGCCGCGTCCGGCCGGATCAGCAGCATCAGGACCCCGGGCGGCCACCGCCGGTTCCGCGAGTCCGAGGTGCGTGCGCTGCTTCGCGGTGACTCAGCCGCGGGCGCAGCGGATCACACCGAGTAGCCCGGGCCGCGCGGTCAGGACCGCCCACCGCGCTTCCCATCCCGGTCCGGCCCAGCCTGGCCCTGGCTGGCCAGGAACTCCGCGAACTGCCGTTGCAGCTCGGCGTCCCCGTCTTCCCACCGGCGCCGCCGTTCCTCGAGCTGCTGTTCGGTGATGGCGTGCGCGGACAGCCGCGCGTAGTCCGCGTCCTCCGGGCCGATCTCCACGTACGCGTCGCCGATCAGCTGCCCGCCCTCAGCCAGGGCTGACTCGGGGACCAGGAGGTTCCCGTTGGGCAGCTGGATGACGAACATTACTGATCACTCTAGAGGCCGTAGCGGACGTTGAAGTACAACATGACATCAAGAGCGACCCTGGTGTTGCCGCCGAGCATGTCGACCAGCGCCGGGCGCTGCTGTGAGGCGATGGCCGCGAACGCGTCGGCGAAGAACTCGCGGCGGCCCAGATCCCCCGGCTGCCGGTGGAAATCGCTCACCAGCGCGTCCCGGCACCGCTGGTAGAGGTGGCGGAACGGCGCGGAGTCGGACTGCCACCGGCCGTCCACCCGGTCGATGTCGTCCAGCGCGTGCCCCACCTCGTGGCACATCACATCGGGCGCGGCCGACGGCCGCGAGCCCACGATGATTTTGCGCTGGCCGTACGCGCCCGCGCAGGCGTCCCAGGTGGCCCGGCCGGAGGGCAGCGGGACGCCGCGCAGCCGGGCCATGTCATCCAGTTCCGGGACGCCGCCCTCCCCCACGTGGATGGCGTCCAGCCCGGCGGCCAGGATGTCCTTGATGACCAGGGGCAGCCGGGCCAGCCGGTTGACCGCCTTCACCACCGGGGCGGACGGCACCACGCTGGTGTGCCACTCGCGGTGCAGCACGTCTTCCAGTGGCCCGCAGTCGGCCATGCCCTCGGCCGCGCGGCGGGCATGCGCGACCTCGTACCAGGGCAGCCGGGCCGCGTCCGGTTCGGCCTGCTGCCGGGCCCGCGGCCGGGCGGCCGCCTGCTCCGCCGCCTGGCCCGCCGCTGCCGCCCGGCCGGGGGCGGGCCGGATGGCCGCCCGGGCCTGCCCGGCACCGCCCGTGGCGGCCCGGGCCTGGCCGGCGGCCGGCGGCCCGGCACCGGCCTGGGCGGGCCGCCCGGCGCGGCGCGGCACGCGGCGCGGCAGCTCGCTGGGTGGTGCCCCCGGCGGCGGTGGGCCGGCCGCGGATCCGCTGGCCGGGGCGGGCGGGGCAGGTGGGGCAGCGGTGCCCGCCGGGGTGGCGGCGCGGAACGCGTACTCGCGGCGGTGCCGGCCGGCCCCGGCCGGGCTGGGCGCGCTCCCGGTGCCCGGCGGCCCGGCCCGGGCCGGGCCGCGGGTTCGCGAGCCGCGCGGCCCGCGCCGGATGTACCGGCGGACGCGATCGATAAGCCGCAGCCGCATATTCCCTACTCCCAGCGATCGCGTGCCAGGGTGCCAGAGTATGCCGAAACGCGGCTAACGTCACCTGTTGTCACTGACTGTTAGCTGTTATGGAACCGGCCCGGTACCGAAACACTCGCCTCATTCCCCGACGAACCGGCCGCGGCTGGGGCTAAGCTCTCGCGCATGTGGCTGGTGGGCGCGCTCGTTGTGCTGCTCGCAGTGGGTTTCTGGGCCGCCCGGTCGCGGCGGCCGCGGCGGCTGGCCCGCCCTGCGGGCTCGGCCGCGGAGGCTGCGTTCCGCAGGCACCCGGCTGGCCGGGCACGCTACGCCACCGTGGATGAGCACCCCTCGCCCGGCCGGCCGGTGGCCCCGGCGGACTGGGCGGCTCCCCAGGGGCCGGACGACGACGCCGACTTCCTGGCCGAACTGGACCGGGTCATCCGGGGCGACGGCGGCCCGGACCCGGCGGACGGCGCCTAGCTCAGCCCGGCGTAGGAGTGCAGGCCGGTGATGAACAGGCTCACGCCCAGCAGGTTGAACAGCAGGCAGCCGAACCCGGCCAGCTGGATGTAGGCGGCCCGGCGGCCGCGCCACCCGGCGGTGACCCGGGCGTGCAGGAAGCAGGCGTACACCACCCAGGTAATGAAGGCCCAGGTCTCGGTGGGGTCCCAGCCCCAGTACCGGCCCCACGCCTCGTCCGCCCAGATCGCGCCGGCCATGATGCCGAACGTCCAGAGCGGGAACGCGAACACCACCGTCCGGTAGGCGAACTGGTCGAGCCGTTCCGGGCTGGGCAGCAGCCGGAACGCTTCGCCGTTGCGCACCGGCAGCCCGGCCGCGACCCGCCTGCTGTGCCGGTCGGCGACCAGGTAGACCACGGCGAGCACGGCGGCCACCACGTAGGTCCCGGTGGCCAGCGTTATCGCGGTGACGTGAATGGCCAGCCAGTACGAGTTGAGCGCGGGCACCAGCGGTCCGGCCGGCGTGTAGATGACGGTCTGGGCCAGCCCGATGATGATCACGATCGGGGCCATGAAGAACAGGCCCAGCCGGTACGGCCGGTACCGGATCATCAGGCCCAGGAAGAACAGCACCGCGACACAGGTCACCGCGATGATGAACTCGTACATGTCACCCCACGGCACCCGGTGCACGGCCAGCCCCCGGGTGACCACCCCGGCGATGTGGGCGAGCACGCCCAGCACGGTCAGGGTGAGCCCGGCCTGGACCCAGCGGCTCGCGTCCCGGAGCCCGGGCCGGGCCGGGCCGGTGGCGGCGCCCACGGTCCCGGCCGTACCGCCGCCGGCCGCACTGCCCCCCGCCACCGGGGTGCCGCCGGCCGCGCCGGCCGTGACCAGCTCCGGCACGTCAGCCCGGGCCGGCTCGGCGGCCGGGCTGCGCCGGCCGAACGCGAAGTCGGCCGCGAACGCCAGCACGGCCAGGAAGTAGAACACGAGGGTGACCATGAGGAAATGGTCACTGAGGTGGGACAGCCCCTGGTTGATGGCCATCAGTCGGTTTTCCCCTCGCTTGTCTGCCCGGCGTACCCGGCCCGCAGCTCCGCGGCCAGCCGGGCGAACTCCTCGTCGAACCCGCCCGCCGGGTCGGACCGGGCCAGCCCGCCCACGTCCACCACGGTGCGGCCGCCGGGGCCTGGGTAGGCCCGGACGAACATCCGGCGGCGCCGGATGAAGAAGGACAGCAGCAGCCCGGCCAGCGCAGCCAGCCCTGCGATCAGGGCCGGCACCTGCCCCGGGTCGTACGTGATGGCCAGGCTGGCCCACTGCCGGTACCCGGTGAAGGTCAGCGTGCCGGCGCCGCCCGGCAGCCTGATCGACTGGCCGGGGGCCAGCGGGCGCGGCGCGACGGGCAGCTCGGTCAGCCCGGCCGTGTTGAGCTGGTACACCGACTGCGACGGCCCGCTGTTCATGCCCAGGTTGCCGCGGTACGAGATCAGGCTGACCCGGGGATTGAGCGGGGCCGGGAACACCGACTCCAGCGTGCCCCCGGCATCCACCGCGGTGGGCAGGAACACGCCCGCGAAGCCGAGCTGATCGGGCCGGGCGTCCGGGACCTTGACCACACCCTCGGAGGCGAGGCCGGACGTGTTCACCGCGATGAACGGCACCGGCTGGTCGAAGACCACCTTCCCGGACCCGTCGGTGACCCTGAACACCGGCGCGTACCCGTGGCCGATCAGGTACACCTTCGCGCCGTCCACGTTCAGCGGGTGGTTCACCCGCAGGTCGTAACGCTGGGTGCGCGCGCCAGGCTGCGGCGAGTAGCTCAGGTACGCGTTGAACGAGGACGGCTGGCCACGCAGCTGGCCGGACCGGACATAGCTGGCCTGGAACCGGTTCAGCGTGATGGTGAACGGCTGCAGGTCGGCCGGGGACACCAGCCGCCCGGGGTGGAACACGTCGAGCGCGGTCACCGTGTTGGCGAACGACGAGCCGGAGACCAGCAGCCGGTTCGCCTTGTAACCGAACAGGCCGCCCAGCGCGACCGCCCCGAGCAGCCCGAGCAGGGCCAGGTGGAACAGCAGGTTGCCGAGCTCGCGCCGGTAGCCCTTCTCGGCCGACACCCAGCCCTCGCCGGTGCGCAGCCGGAACCTGCGCCGCCCGAGCACGGCCGCGGCCGCCGCCAGCGCGGCCGCGGGATCCTGCCCGGTCTCGTGCCGCACCGACTGCGGCATCCGGGCCACGTTGCGCGGCGCGGGCGGGGGCAGCGCCCGGGCCGAGCGGGCCAGCCGGTACGCGCGGGGCACCACGCAGCCCGCCAGCGACAGGAACAGCAGCAGGTAGATGGCGGCGAACCAGGGCGCCGCGAACACGTTGAACAGGGACAGCCGGGCCAGCCACGGGGCCAGCCCCGGATGCGAGGCGTAGTACTGCTGCACGGCTGCCGGGTCGATGCCCTGCTGCGGCAGCAGCGAGCCGGGCACGCTGCCCACGGCCAGCAGGAACAGCAGGATCAGCGCGGTGCGCATCGAGGTCAGCTGGCGCCAGCCCCAGCGCAGCCAGCCCGCCGCGCCGTAGGCCGTGCCGGGCGGCGGCGCGCCGGTGGCCGGGGCCGCCTGCTGGCCGTCCTCGGCCACGCCGGTCTCGGTCATCCGGGAGGTCTCGGTCATCCGGGTTCTGCCACCACCCGCTGGATCAGGCTCTTCAGCCCGTCATAGGTCACACCGCCGATCACCCGCGCGGCGATCCGGCCGCGGCGCGATATGACCAGTGTGGTCGGGATCCCAGCCGGCGGCACGGTGTCCCGGAATTCGAGGGCCAGGATGTCGCTGGGGTCGTTCAGGCTCGGGTAGCTGATCCGGAAGTCAGTCATGAACGCCTCGGCGCTGGCCGGGCTGTCCCGGATGTCGATGCCCAGGAAGCGGACGCCGGACGGGGTGAGCTGGCGGGCCAGCTGGGCCAGGCCGGGTGCCTCTTCCCGGCACGGCGTGCACCACGACCCCCAGAAGTTCAGCACCACCACGTGGCCACGGTAGGCGGCCAGGCTGAGCCGGCCGCCGCCGACCAGCGGGCCGCTCACCACCGGGGCGGCGGGGCCGGCCCCGGCCCGGTACAGCGTGGTCCCCGGGCTGCCGGACACGAAGCTCTGGCCGTTGCTGGCCGGGGTGCTCGCGGCGATCGCGCCGCCCGCGCAGCCGGATACGGCCAGCGCCGAGGTGGCGGCCAGCAGGGCCAGCCGCGCGGCACGGCCCGGCCGGGTGGCCCAGGACGGCGTGCGGGGCGGACGGGACACGGAGAGAGCTCCTACAGGGGGTAGTACCGCGCCCCATTGTGCCCGATGAGGCTGGCCCGGCTGACAGCGGGCCGGCCTGCGGTCACGCACCCGGGGTCTGCGGGCGGCCGTGCCCGGCCGGCTCGGCGTAGCTGACCCCGGTGATCTCGCCCCCGGTGTAACTGAAGCTGGTCACGCTGGCCAGTGCGCACTGCCGGTGCGCCGGGTTGTGCCACAGGTGCCTGCCCTCGGCCGCCCGCCGGGCGACCCAGATCGGCAGCTGGTGGCTGACCAGCACCGCCTCGTGCCCGCGCGCGGCCCGGGCGGCGTCGGCCATCGCAACCCGCATCCGGGCCGCGACCTGCGTATACGGCTCGCCCCAGGACGGCCGGAACGGGTCGTACAGGTAACGCCAGTTGGCCGGGTTGTGCAGCGCCCCGGAGCCGACGCCGACCGTGCTGCCCTCGAACACGTTGGCCGGCTCGATCAGCCGCTCGTCGGTGACCACGTCCAGCCCGAACTGCGCGGCCAGCGGGCCGGCCGTCTCCAGCGTCCGGTCCAGCGGGGACGAGCGGAGCACCGTCACGTCCCGGCCGGCCAGGAAGCCCGCCGCGGCCTTGGCCATCAGGCGGCCCTCTTCGGACAGATGGAAGTCGGGCAGCCGGCCGTACAGCACGCCACTGGGATTGTAGACCTCCCCATGCCGCAGTAGGTGCAGCACGGTGCGCGGACCAGGGTTGTCAGTCATGGCGGGCACAGCCTACCGGGACGCCCAGCTCATCCCGGCCCAGGCCGCCGGCCAGCAGGTAACGGGCCACCGGCCAGCAGGTAAACTGCGGGCAGCTTGTGGTTGCGCCTAGGGTTCCGTGCCCCGCCCGCGCCCGGCCGCCCGGGCCGCCCGCTCAACGGCAGGTCACTCAACAAGGGCGGGGCAGACTGGACCGAGCGGCGCCAGGCGGCTGGCTGCCCGGCCGCCCACACCTGACGGGATAGAAACCTCGAGGGCTCTCGTTCGCCATGCCCGGGGCCGGTCCCGGGCCCGGACCTGGGAGCCGCCCCCATGAGTGCCACCGCTCTGGCCCTGATCCTGGCCGCTGCCGTAGCGCACGCCACCTGGAACCTGTTCAGCAAGCAGGCCGCGGCGGCGGGCGCGTCATCGTTCGTCTGGCTGATGTCGCTGACCGCGACCGCGGCGTACGCCCCGGTGGTGCTGGTCAGCGTGCTCGCGGACCCGCCCCGGCTGACCGCGCTGGCCTGGGTGTTCATGCTCGGCACCGGGTTGCTGCAGGCCGGCTATTTCCTGTTCCTGCAGTCGGGGTACCGGCTCGGTGACCTGTCCGTGGTCTACCCGGTGGGCCGCGGCAGCGGCGCCCTGCTCGCCGCGCTGGCCGGCATCGTCCTGCTCGGCGAGCACCCGGGTGCGGCCGGCCTGGCTGGGATCGGGCTCGTGGTAGCGGGCGTTCTGCTGCTCGGGGCGCCCGCTGGGCGCGGCCGGCCAGCCGGGCACCCGGCGCCGCGGGCGCTGGCCTTCGCGCTGGCCACTGGCCTGTTCATCGCGTCGTACACGCTGTGGGACAAATACGCGGTGAGCACGCTCAGGGTGCCGCCGCTGCTCCAGGGGTACGCCTCGCTGCCGGTGATGGCCCTGGTGCTGGCCCCGTTCGCGCTCCGCCAGCGGGCCCGGACGGCGCTGGTCTGGCGGAGCTGGCGGCGCCAGGTGGCGGGCGCCGCGGTGCTGTCACCGCTGGCCTACGTGCTGGTGCTGATCGCGCTGAGCTTCACCGCGGTCAGCGCGGTCGCCCCGGCCCGCGAGGTCAGCGTGCTGGCCGGGGTGCTGCTCGGCCGGCGGATGCTCGGCGAGGGGCAGCTGGCCCGCCGCCTCACCGCGGCCGGCGCGATCGCGGCCGGCATCATCTGCATCGCGGTCGGCTAGCGGCCCGGTGATCCAGCCGGGTGGGCCCAGCCGGGCGGGCCCAGCCGGGCGGGCTCAGCCGAGCGCGCCGGCCGCGGCGCGGGCGGCGGCGGGCAGCGCGGCGGCGATCCGCTCCACCGCCTCGTCATCGTGCGCGGCGGACACGAACCACGCCTCGAACGGCGATGGCGGCAGGTACACGCCCTGCTCCAGCATGGCGTGGAAGAACGCGGCGTACGCCGCGGTGGACTGGCCCCGGGCCTCACCGAAGTCGCGGACCGCGTGGTCGGTGCCGAGGAAGACGGAGAACAGATTGCCCCCCTCCTGGAGCCGGAACGGCAGCCCAGCCGCGCCCAGCGCATCGCTGGCCAGCTTGGCGATGGTGGCCGCGACCTCGTCCAGCCGGGCGTAGACCTCCGGGGTGGCGGCCCGCAGCGTGGCCAGCCCGGCCGCGGTGGCCAGCGGGTTACCGGACAGCGTGCCGGCCTGGTACACCGGGCCGGTGGGGGCCAGCCGGTCCATGATCTCGGCCCGGCCGCCGAACGCGGCCGCGGGCAGCCCGCCGCCCATCACCTTGCCGTAGGTGGTCAGGTCGCCGGCCACCCCTTCGCGGCCGTACCAGCCCGACGCGGTGACCCGGAACCCGGTCAGCACCTCGTCCATGACCAGCAGCGCGCCGTGCTCCCGGCACAGCTCGGCCAGCAGGCCGTTGAAACCGGCCGCGGGCGGCACCACGCCCATGTTGGCCGGGCACGCCTCGGTGATCACGCAGGCGATCCTGGGCCCGTGCTCGACGAACGCCTGGCGCACCGCGAGCGCATCGTTGTACGGCAGCACCACGGTGTCCGCGGCCACCGCCCCGGTCACCCCGGGCGAGTCGGGCAGCCCGAACGTGGCCACCCCGGAACCCGCCGCGGCCAGCAGCGCGTCCACGTGACCGTGGTAGCAGCCAGCGAACTTGACCACCACGCGGCGGCCGGTGAACGCCCGGGCCAGCCGGACCGCGGTCATCGTCGCCTCGGTGCCCGAGTTGACCAGCCGGACCTTCTCCACCGGGGTGCGGGCCACGATCTCCTCGGCCAGTTCCACCTCGCCGGCCGTGGCCGTGCCGAACGACGTGCCCTTGGCCGCGGCCGCGCGCACCGCCTCGGTCACGGCCGGATACGCGTGGCCGAGGATCATCGGCCCCCACGAGCAGACCAGGTCCACATAACGGCGGCCATCGGCGTCGGTGAGGTACGCTCCGCGGCCGGAGTCCATGAACACCGGTACACCGCCCACCGACCCGAACGCCCGGACCGGGGAGTTCACACCGCCGGGAATGACCGCGCAGGCACGGCTGAACAGCTCGCCGGATCGGCCCGTGCTCGTCACCTAGACAGCCTCCTCTTCGCACGCGTCGGCCAGGAACCCCAGCAGCCGCAGGGCATCGGGCAGCGGACCCGGGCCCGCCAGCGGCGGCGGGACGAGCCAGCGCGCCGGGGTGCCGAACTGGTCGCGGGACGGCGGGGCCAGCACGAAGCTGTCCCGGCAGTGCCAGCGCAGCGCGGCCACCTCCCCCACGTCCTCCGGGGCGCAGTCCAGATGGCAGGACCACCACTCGTCCTCATCGTCCGGGGCACCCCGGGTGGCCACGAAGAACAGCGTCCGCCCGCCGCCGGCCGCCACCGGCCCGGTCGGCACGGCGGCCTGCTGCAGCGCGTCCAGGGCCGCGGTGCCGCCCGCCGCGGGCACGTCCAGCACGTCGAACACCCGCCCGGTGGGCAGCACGATGTTGGCCCCGGGGTGGTCGGCCCAGCGCTGCCGGACAGTGCCCGGCTCGCAGCTGGCCAGCAGCTGCCAGGCCGGGGACATCGGATGGGCGGCGGGCGCCGGGCAGCCGACCCGGTCGCAGGAGCAGGCCCGGCCGGCCCCCGGGCCGGGCGAGTACGCGCCCAGGCAGACCGGCCAGCCCAGCCGCGCGTACCGCGCGGCGGCCGCGGCCAGCCGCCCGCTGTCCCGGCGGCGGCTGCGGCGTAGTACCGGTGCGACCATCAGGCTCCGCTCCCCCCCGACGGCAGTGTTAGCGCTCTCCCTTACCGATGATGGCGGACCGGACACGCTGCGCGCAGGCCGGCGCCCCGGCCGAGGCTGACATGTTGCCGAACGGAGACTCCCACCCGCCTCTGCATCCCCCTCGGCTGCCCTCAGATCACCCTGTTCCCAGGCCGGTATCCCCGGCCGTCAGCGCAGCCGCCGGGCCAGCTCGGCCGCCCAGTAGGTGAGGATGATGCTGGCCCCGGCGCGGCGGATCCCGGTCACCGTCTCGGTGATGACCCGGTCCCGGTCCAGCCAGCCGTTCGCCGCCGCCGCTTCCACCATGGCCAACTCGCCGCTGACCTGATAGGCGGCCACCGGCACCTGGACGTTCGCGGCCACCTCGGCGATCACGTCCAGATAGGGCAGGGCGGGCTTGACCATGACGATGTCCGCGCCCTCGGCCACGTCGAGCAGGACTTCGCGCAGCGCATCGCCCGCCCGGGGATCCTGCTGGTAGGAGGCCCGGTCACCGAACTGCGGCGCGCACTCGGCCGCGTCACGGAACGGCCCGTAGAACGCCGACGCGTACTTGGCCGAATAGGCACAGATTGCCACCTCGGGGTAGCCGCCCTGGTCCAGCGCGGCCCGGATCGCGGCCACCTGCCCGTCCATCATCCCGCTCGGCGCCACCACGTGCGCGCCCGCCGCGGCCTGCGCCACGGCGATCGACGCGTACCGCTCCAGCGTCGCGTCGTTGTCGACCTGGCCGGACGGGGTGAGCAGGCCGCAGTGACCGTGGTCGGTGTACTCATCCAGGCACAGGTCAGCCAGCAGCACGGTGGCGCCGCCCACCTCGGCGGCCAGATCGCCGAGGGCCAGGTTGAGGATCCCGCCCGGATCGTCGGCCGCCGAGCCGCGGGCGTCCTTATGGGCCGGGACGCCGAACAGGACCAGCCCGCCGACCCCGGCCTCGGTGGCCTCCACGGCCGCCTTGCGCAGGCTGTCCCGGGTGTGCTGGACCACGCCCGGCATGGACCGGACCGGCTGCGGCTCGCTGATCCCCTCCTTGACGAACATCGGCAGCAGCAGGTCCGACGGCTGCACGCTGGTCTGCGCGACCAGGCGGCGCAGCGCGGCCGTGCGGCGCAGCCGCCGGGGCCGCGCAGCCGGGAAGCCGGCCGCCGTCACCGCAGCCGCCGCCGGGCGCCGCGCCGCCGCTCACTGGGCTTGCGTACCGGCTCGCCGGCCTCGACGGCCGCCTGGCGGACCGCGGCCGCGTGCTCGGCCAGCGCGTCTACCAGCGCGGTAGCCGACGGCCGGGGGGCCCTGACGTCCACCCGCAGGCCGAATTCCGCGGCCGTCTGCGCGGTCTGCGGCCCGATCACCGCGATCACCGTGACCGCGTGTGGCTTGCCCGCTATGCCGATCAGGTTCCGCACCGTGGAGGACGAGGTGAACAGCACCGCGTCGAACCCGCCGCCCTTGATGGCCTCGCGGATCGGGGCGGGCGGTGGCGCGGCCCGCACCGTGCGGTAGGCGGTCACGTCCTCCGCCTCCCAGCCCAGCTCGGTGAGCCGGGAGACCAGCGTCTCGGTGGCGATGTCGGCACGCGGCAGCAGCACCCGGTTGATCGGGTCGAGCACGCTGTCGTAGGGCTGCCAGGCCGCGGCCAGCCCTTCCCCGGATTGGTCACCTTCGGGGATCAGGTCCGGCTTGATGCCGAACGCCAGCAGCGCCTTCCCGGTCTGCTCGCCCACCGCGGCCACCTTGACGCCCGCGAAGGCGCGCGCGTCCAGCCCGTACTCCTCCAGCTTCTCGCGCACCGCCTTGACCGCGTTGGCCGACGTGAACGCGACCCACTGATACCGCCCGGTGACCAGGCCCTTGACCGCGCGTTCCATCTGCTGCGGGGTGCGCGGCGGCTCGACCGCGATGGTCGGCACCTCCTCGGGCACCGCGCCGTAGGCGCGCAGCCGCTGCGAAACCGAGCCGGCCTGCTCCTTGGTCCGCGGGACCAGCACCCGCCAGCCGAACAGCGGCTTGGTCTCGAACCAGGACAGCTCCTGGTGCGCCGCGGCGGCCTCGCCCACCACGCCTACCGCGGGCCCGGTCTCGGTGAGCAGGTTCACCCCGGCCGCCTTGAGATCCGCGGTCACCGAGCCCAGCGCGCAGCTCACGGTCAGCTGCTCGGTGGTGGTCCCGCACCACGTGATGGTGAACGGGGTGCGCTCCGGCCAGCCCGCCGCGACCAGCATCTTGGCCAGGTCGGCCGGGCCGGCCTCGGCGCCCAGGATGACCAGGCTGCGCGGCAGGGCCGCGTCGCCGGACAGCCGGCTCACGTCCGCGGCCTCGATGATCCGGATGTCGCCGCCCGAGTCCGAGGTCAGCGGGATCCCGGCGTAGGCGGGCACGGCGGTGGCGGCGGGCATGCCCGGCACGATCTCGAACCGGACCCGGGCCCTGGCGCACGCCGCCACGTGCCCGGCTGCCGGGCCGAACAGCAGCGGGTCGCCAGGGTAGGCGGCCACCGCCAGCCGGCCGGCCCGGGCCGCACCGATCAGCAGATCCGGCTCCTGGTCCAGCTCGGCCACGTCGTGCATATCCGCGTCAGCGGGCAGCAGGTGGCGGAGCTGCCCGATGGACTCCGGGCTGCCGGCCACCAGGTCGGCGCGGCCCAGCAGCTCGGCGGCCCGGACAGTGAGCAGGTCGGTGCTCCCGGGGCCGGTGCCCACGAACGCGACCAGCCCGGGCTGGCCAGCGCGCCCGGCGCCGGCGCCGGGCGCGGTGTTCTGTCGTGCTTTCTGACTCATGCATCGTCCCCATTGCTGAGGTATCCCGGAGGCGGGACCAGGAACCGCGCCCCGCCCTGGCGGAGCAGTTCGGCCGCCACATCGCCGCCGAGACGGGCCGCCTCGGCCGCGGGGGCACTGGCACTGCCCCGTACCGCTGATTCCCCGCTGACCGCCGCGATTACCGCCGTGAGGTGCAGCGACTTTGTTCCGGCAGCATACGCGCCTACCGGCGCGCTGCACCCGGCCTGCAGCGCGGCCAGCACGGCGCGTTCCGCGGTGACCGCCGCCCGGCTGACCGGATCGTCCACCGCGGACAGCAATTCGGCCAGCGGCGTGCCGGCCCGGCATTCCACCGCCAGCGCGCCCTGGCCGGGCGCGGGCAGCATCTCCTCCGGCTCGAACAGCTGGGTCACCGCGTCCATCCGGCCGATCCGGGCCAGCCCCGCGCAGGCCAGCAGCACCGCGTCCAGCTCGCCCGAGGTGACCTTGCCCAGCCGGGTGCCGGCGTTGCCCCGCACCGGCTCCGGCCGCACGTCCGGCCGGAGCAGCCGGAGCTGGGCCGCGCGGCGTGGCGAGCCGGTGCCGATCCGGGCGCCCGCCGGCAGGTCCGCGAACTTGGCCCCGTCCCGGCCGATCAGCGCGTCCCGGGGGTCATCCCGGGTGGGCACCGCGGCCAGGGCCAGCCCGGGCACCGGCCCGACCGGCAGGTCTTTCAGCGAGTGCACGGCCAGGTCGATGTCCCCGGCCAGCAGGCTCTCCCGCAGCGCGCTGACGAACACGCCGCTGCCGCCGATCTGGGCCAGCTCGGCCCGGGTGACGTCACCGAACGTGGTCACCCCGACCAGTTCGACCTCGGCGCCGGTCCGCCCGGTGATGAGCCGGGCCAGGTGACCGGACTGGGTCATCGCCATCGGGCTCTTCCGGGTGCCGAGGCGCAGCGCCGGCTGGGTCATGTCTCGTCCTCCGCGGTTACCTCTGGCCCTACCGTCGGGGTTTCTGCCACCGTCACCGCGTTGACCACCGCGGGGTCGAGGTCGAACAGGACCCGGAGCGCGTCCTCGTAGGAATCGCCGCCTGGGGAGCCGGCCAGTTCCTTGACCCGCACCGTGGGCGCGTGCAGCAGCTTGTCCACTACCCGGCGCATGGCCCGTTCGACCTCATTCAGCATGCCATGGTCGGCGGTGCGCAGCCGCCCTTCCAGCCGGGCCAGTTCGGCGTCCACCACGGTGGCCGCCTTGGCCCGCAACGCGACCACGGTCGGCGCGACCCGGGCCGCGTGCATCGCGGACACCCGGCCGGCGAACTCCTCGGCCACGATGGCCCGGACCGCGGCGACGTCGCTGTCCGGGGTGACGGCCCGGGATCCGCCGGCCTCGCTGAGCGCGTCCAGGCTAACCACGTGCACCCCCGGCAGCTGGCCGGCGGCCGGGTCCACGTCCCGCGGCAGGGCCAGGTCGAGCAGCACCAGTGGCCGGCTGGGGCTGGTCCCGGTGGCGGCCGCGGTGGCCGCGCGCAGCCGCAGCGCACTGGCCACCAGCTCGGCGCTGATCACCACGCCGGTGGCCCCGGTGCACGAGATGACCAGGTCGGCCCCGGCCAGCGCCCCGGCCAGGTCGGCCAGGTCGGCGGTGCTCCCGGCGACCACCGCGGCCAGCTTCCCGGCCCGGTCCGCGGTCCGGTTGGCCACCACGATGTGCGCCGCGCCCAGCCGGGCCGCGGTGGTGGCGGCCAGTGAGCTCATCGAGCCGGCCCCAACCACCAGCACGGTCCGCCCGGCCAGGCCGTCCGGGGCCTGCTCCGGGGCCAGGCCCAGCCGGTCCAGCGCGGCCGCGATGCCCACGCTGACCAGGTTCGCCCCGGCCCGGTCGATCCGGGTCTCGGTGTGCGCCCGCTTGGCGGCGCGCAGCGCGAGGGCACCGACCTCACCCAGCCCGCGGCTCAGCGTCCGCTGCGCCCTGGCCGCGCCCAGCGCGTGCCTGACCTGGCCGAGGATCTGGCTCTCGCCGACCACCATGGAGTCCAGCCCGCAGGCCACCGCGAGCAGGTGCTGCACCGCCCGGTCCTCGTAGTGCACGTACAGGTGCGGGGTCAGCTCGCTGAGCGGGATGCCGGAGTGCTGGGCCAGCAGGTCGGTGATGGACGACACCCCGCCGTGGAACTTGTCCACCTCGGCGTACACCTCGGCCCGGTTGCAGGTGGACACCACGAACGCGCCGGCCACGTTCGGCGCCTGCGACACGTCCCGTAGCAGTTTGCCGAGGGCGTCCCCGCTGACCACGGCCCGCTCCAGGATGCCGAGCGAGGCGCTTTTGTGGCTGAGGCCAACCACCAGCACGCTCATGGGCTAACCGCCTCTGCATCCTGGGGAACGCGCACCACCGACCTCCGCTGCGCGTGGAAGGCGAGAATCTGCAATTCGATCGACAGGTCGACCTTACGCACGTCCACGCCATTGGGCACATTGAGCACGACCGGCGCGAAATTGAGGATGCTGGTCACCCCGGCCGCGACCAGCCGGTCGCAGACCGGCTGGGCCGTGCCGGCCGGGGTGGCGATGACCCCGATGGACACCCGGTGCCGGGCCACCACGTCCTCCATCCGGCTCCCGTCCAGCACGCTGTGCCCGGCGATCTCGGTGCCGATCACGTCCGGGTCGCTGTCCAGCACCGCGGCGATGCGGAAACCGCGTGAGGCGAAGCCACCGTAATTGGCCAGCGCCCGGCCCAGGTTCCCGGCGCCGACGATGACGACCGGCCAGTCCTGGGTCAGGCCCAGTTCACGGGACACCTGGTAGACGAGGTACTCCACGTCATAACCGACGCCCCGGGTGCCGTAGGAGCCCAGATGGGACAGATCCTTGCGCAGCTTGGCCGAGTTCACCCCGGCCGCGGCCGCGAGCTCCTCGCTGGACACGGTGGGGATGTCCTGCTCGGCGAACGCGTACAGGACCCTCAGGTACACGGGGAGGCGGGCGATGGTCGCCTCCGGGATGCCCTGGCTTCCGTTCGCAGACACTGAACGGCGTGACATGCGCCGACGCTCCTGAGGGATCGACCTGCGGGCATGGCGGGCGGCCCAGGTGCCCGCGCGGGACTGCGGTTTCCAAGGTACGCCCTTGTGAACGTATGCACAAAGTCGGGTCTCCGGGCGCCGGGGCCGCCGGCCGGCCCGGTCACCGGGTCAGCGCGCTGCGCAGCCGGTCTTCGCTGACGTGCCAGAAGTCGTGCTGCACCCCGTCGATCAGGGTGACCGGGATCTTGTCCCAGTAGTCCCGGAGGTGGGCCTCCGACTGGGTGATGTCCTGTTCCTCCCAGGGCACGCCGAGGTCGCTGGCGACCCGGGCGATCACCGCGCGGGCGTCGTCGCACAGGTGGCAGCCGGGCCGGGACAGCAGCGTGACCCGGTGCCCGGCCGCGGTCATGGCACCCGCCCGGCCCGCGGCACGGGCGCCGGGGCCGGTCCCGGGCGTGCGGCCAGCGGGGACACCATGGCCTCCCGGACACCCAGCTCGATCACGTTGGTGGCCAGCACCAGCGGGCGCAGCCGGGCGTCGAAGTCGGTGACGTAGGGCTGGCGCTGATGCTCGTCGTAGGCGGCCCGGTCCCGGTACACCTGGTACAGGATGCGCTGCAGCGGCGCGGACGGGACGCCGTGCACCACGAACACCAGGGTGTCCGGCTCCGTGGTGCGCACCTGCTCGAGCACCGTGCTGGCCAGCCGGTCGAATTCGGCCGCCCCGGATTCCAGCAGCGTGTAGATGGCGATCTGGCCGTACAGCCGCCCGGTGTCCAGCGTGGGGTCGGCCAGCGCGGCGGCGCTGAGCGCGGCCTCGCTCAGCGCGGCCTCGCTGAGCGCGGCCAGCTGCATGCCCGTCTCCGGCTCACCAGGCAGGCGGCCCGCGGCCGCCCCGGCGGTCCCGGCCGGCGGCCGGCGGCCACTGCCGGTGTCCCGGTACAGCGCGTCGAACGCGCCGGTCACCGGCTCAGCGCCCGGGTCGATGCCCTGCGCGGCAAAGCCCCGGGAGTCGTCCTGGGCGGCGAACCCGGCTGAGTCGTAGCCGGGCCTGGCGACGCCGCGCTGGTGTCCGCTGGGCCCGGCAGCGAGCGCCCGGTAGCCGCCCGTGCCCGCGAACTGGTCGTCCTGGTAGGCCGGGTAGGCGCCGGAGTCGGCGTACCCGGCGTAGCGGCCGCTGTACCGGCCCACCGGGTCGTCCGCGCGGTAACCGCCGGCGTGCGGCGCCGGCCAGTCCTGGCCGTCACCATCACTGGCCGGCGCGGTGCGCAGCGCGGCCAGCCGGATCCGGGCCGCCCGGTCGCCGGCCAGCCAGGCGGCGGCGGCGGCGATCAGCGACAGCGCGGCGTAAGCCGAGTTCACCGGCAGGCTGACCAGCAGCCCCTGGGTGGCCAGCGCGGCCACCGCCGCGGCGCCGAGCACCAGCAGCACCGGCCGCCAGCCCGGCTCGCGCCGGGTACGCAGCCCGGCCAGGGCCAGCGAGACCAGGATGGTCACCAGGACCACCGCCGCGACCAGGGCCAGCAGGCCGAGTGGCAGCACCTGGTAGTGCGCCCGGGCCAGCGGCCAGGCGTGGCTGAACGGCTGGTCGCTCAGCACGTCGGTGGCCAGGATGACACCCGCCACCACGAACAGGCCGCTCAGGCACAGCCGGGCGGCGAACCGCGCCACCATGCCCTGGGCGGCCGTCTCGGCCATCCCCCAGGCCAGCGCGAGCGGGGCGATCAGGGCCAGCCCGAGCTGCGCGGCGCGGAACGTGGCCGGCCCGAAGCCGCGCTGGTACCCGGCCGCCTGGGCGGCCAGCCCGATGACCATCCCGGCCAGCGCCAGCACCCAGGCGATCTTGTCCGCCCGGGGGGCCTGGGCGCACCGCCGGATGAGCAGGACCAGGCCCGCGAGCGCGCCCAGCGTCCCGGCCGCGGCGACAAGGAACGAAATAGACATTGAGACCATGGTGCCCGACCCGAGGCCGTCGTGCGGACCAGATGGCTGACCAGGCCAGCCACGGCGGGCCGGGCTTTGTAGACTCGGCAGGCATGAGGCAGCTGCTGGATCAGCTTCCCGGCGGTGCCCGGCCCCTGCGGCTGCCCAGGTCGAGCCGGCAGCGCGCGGAGCTGGCCGGGGCCGCGTCCGCGGCGGTGGCCACGGTCGACCAGGAGCCGCCGCAGCCGGATCCGGCGGCGGGCGCGTTCTTCGACGTGGACAACACGCTGATCCGCGGCGCGTCCATCTACTACTTCGCCCGCGGCCTGGCCGCGCGGAACATGTTCGGCCCGCGGGACCTGGCCCGGATGGCCTGGGGACAGGTTTATTTCCGGCTCCGCGGCGCGGAGAGCGTGGACCACATCGACGCGGCCCGGGAAGCCGCGCTGACGTTCGTAGCCGGGCACAAGGTGGCCGACATCGTCAGCCTGAGCGAGGAGATCTTCGACGAGACCATGGCCGACCGGGTCTGGGCGGGCACCCGCGAGCTGGCCCTGAGCCACCTGCGTGCGGGCCAGCGGGTGTGGCTGGTGACCGCGACCCCGGTCGAGCTGGCCACGGTCATCTCGCAGCGGCTCGGGCTGACCGGGGCGCTGGGCACGGTGGCCGAGTCGGTGGACGGCGTGTACACCGGCCGGCTGGTCGGCGGGCTGCTGCACGGTGAGGCCAAGGCGGCCGCGGTGGCCGCGCTGGCCGGGCGGGAGGGCCTGGACCTGGCCCGCTGCGCCGCCTACAGTGACTCCGCCAACGACCTGCCCATGCTGCGCCTGGTCGGCCACCCGTACGCGGTCAACCCGGATGCCGGGCTGCGCGCCGAGGCGCGGCGCAACGAGTGGCCGGTGTACGACTTCCGGTCGGGCCGGAAGGCGACCCTCATCGCGCTGCCCACCGCCGCCGCGACCGGGGCCGTGATCGGCGGCGTCGCCGCGGGCTTCGCGCTGCGCCGGCGGCACCAGCGCAGCACCAGCGGCTGACCAGGGCCGGGACCAGGGCTCTAGCCGAACGCCGGGCCGCGCTCGGCCAGCAGCTCATCGAGCTTGCGCCGCACCACGTCGCGGACGGCGCTGGCCAGGTCGGCGACGGCGGCCTGATCCCGCCACGCACCCGCCGGGTAGCCCGTGGTTGGCACCGGCGCGCAGAACTCGATGATCCACTGAGAGGGCAGCGGCACCGCGCCGACCAGCCCCAGCCACGGGAACAGCGGGGTGACCGGGAAGTAGGGCAGGTGCAGGACCCGGGCCAGCGGCTTGGCGTTGGCCAGCATCGGGTAGATCTCCTCGGCGCCGACAATGGCACACGGGATGATCGGCACCCGGGCGCGCAGCGCGGACGCCGCGAACCCGCCACGGCCGAACCGGCGCAGCTGGTACCGGTCGCGGAACGGCTTGCCGATGCCCTTGAACCCCTCGGGAAACACGCCGACCAGCTCACCGTCGAGTAGCAGCCGGTGGGCGTTGGCCGGGCTGGCCCGGATATGCCCGGACCGGCGGGCCAGGTAGGACAGCCCCGGCACCTCGTAGACCAGGTCCGCGCCGAGCAGCCGCAGGTCGCGATGCGCCGGGTGCTCGTCGTGCACCCCGGTCTGCAGCATGATCGCGTCCAGCGGCAGCACGCCGGAGTGGTTGGCCACCACGAGCGCCGGGCCAGCCGACGGCACGTGCTCCAGGCCCTGCATCCGGACCCGGAACCACTGCTGGTACAGCAGCCGGGCCACCGGCACGAGCAGCCGGGAGTTGAACTCCGGATCGAAGCCGAACTCATCGACCTCGCCTTCGCCAGTCACCTGGCGCCGCGCGAAGTCCGCCGCGCCAGCCAGCCGGTGCCGCCACGAGCCGTTCTCGCTGGCCGGGCCGTCCGGGTCCACTAGCCCGGCGCTTTCCGACCACCGCCGTGGCGCCGGCCCGGCCCCCTGGCCGCTGCCCTGGCCGAGCGTGATGTCGGGCCGGAACGCGGTGTTAGCCCGGGGGGACGACCCCCCGGGGCCCCCGGTCGCCGCTCCGCGCCGGGCGGCGGCAGGCCGCCGCGGCTGAGCCGGGGACGACCCCCCGGGGCCCCCGGTCGCCGCTCCGCGCCGGGCGGCGGCAGGCCGCCGCGATGGACTGGATCCCCCGAACTGTGCCAACCGTGCCCCCCCGGACTGCGGTTACTTCTTGTTGCGCCGCTGCACGCGCGTCTTGCGGAGCAGCTTGCGGTGCTTCTTCTTAGCCATCCGCTTGCGGCGCTTCTTGATGACGGAGCCCACGAAATCACCCTCACTCGGGATTGAGGCAACAAGGCGTACGACGCTTTCGCCCGATGCCGGTCGGCTGGGCACACGCCAACCACACAGGCTACCCACCACGCCGCCAGCCCGGTGCAGTGCCCCGGTGGTGGCATCAGCTCGCGGCTACGAACGAGCCTTTCAGGTACCGGTTGACGGCCTGCTCGGGGACGCGGAAAGAGCGGCCGACCCGGATCGCTTCCAGCTCACCCGAATGGACGAGCCGGTAGACGGTCATCTTGGAGACGCGCATGATCGAGGCCACTTCGGCCACGGTCAGGAACTTGACGTCGCTGAGCGGGGTTTCGCCTGCAGCCATCTTCTTTTTCCTCTTCCGCGCGGAGCCGAGTGCGCCTGGCCGGATTCAGCGCATCAGTCACCTCCGTCCCCAGGGTAAGTCCTGTGCGGAAAAGGGCAACCCCGCCGCTAGGCCCATCCCAGGTCACAGCCCCGGCCAAAACGGACCCTGCCCAGGTCACAGCCCGGGGAAAAGTCCGTGGCTGGGAAATACGGCACTGCGCGTGGCCATCACCGCCCGGTCGATCGGGTCGGCCGGGTCGTAACCGCCGTCGAACGGGGCGAACCCGGCCTCGGCCCCGTCAGTCATCCGCACCGGCGCATCCATCCCGGTCCGGGCGTGCGTGTACTCGCGCCACTGCGCGGGGATCAGCGCCGCCGGGTCGACCGGCTGGTGGGCCGCCTCGGCTAGCAGGTGGGTCCAGGTCCGCGGCACCACCTGGACCAGCTCGTACCCGCCGCCCCCGGTGAGCAGCCAGCGCCCGGCGGCCGTCTCGTGGGCCAGCTCGTGCAGCCGGTGGTGCGCGGTCCGCTGGGCGTCGATGCTCAGCTCCAGGTGGGCCAGCGGGTCCAGCCGGTGGGTGTCACAGCCGTGCTGGCTGACCAGGATGTCGGGGCGAAACTGGCGCAGCAGCGGCGGTACGACCGCGTCGAACGCGCGCAGCCAGCCGGCGTCCCCGGTCCCGGCCGGCAGCGCCACGTTGACCGCCTGCCCATCGGCGTGCGGGCCGCCGGTGTCGCTGGGCAGCCCGGTCCCCGGGAACAGCGTCATCGGGTGCTCGTGCAGGCTGATCGTGAGCACCCGCGGGTCGTCGTAGAACGCGGCCTGCACCCCGTCGCCGTGATGCACGTCGATGTCCACGTAGGCGATCCGCGGCACGCCCGCGTCGAGCAGCCAGCGGATCGCGATGGCCGGGTCGTTGTACACGCAGAACCCGCTGGCCATCCCGCGCATGGCGTGGTGCAGGCCGCCAGCCGGGCTGGCCCCGTGCTGGGCCCGGCCCTCGTGCACCGCGGCCGCGGCGGCCAGGGTGGCCCCGGCGACCAGCGCCGACGCGTCGTGCATGCCGGGGAAGACCGGGTCGTCCATGGTGCCCAGGCCGAACAAGGGGTTGGGAGCACCCAGCCGCACCGCGTCGATGTACCGCGCATCGTGCACCAGCTCGAGCTGCTGCTGGCTGGCCGGCTCCGGCGCGGCCACCACCACCCCGTCGCCGTCCAGCACGCCGAACGCCCGGGCCAGGGCCATGGTCAGTTCCACCCGGACCGGCGCCAGCGGATGGCCCGGGCCGAAGTCGTACCTGGCCAGCTGGTCATCCCAGGCCACATGCAGGGTGCAGGTCATCCGCTGCCCAGCTCCTGTCCACGGTCACGGGCCGCCTCGATCGCAGCCAGGAATGCGGCCCGGACCCCGTGCCGCTCGAGCTCGCGGATGGCCGCGATCGTGGTCCCGCCCGGCGACGTCACCGCCTCGCGCAGGATCACTGGATGCTCCCCGGTCTCGCGGAGCATGGTCGCCGCGCCATAGACGGCCTGGGTGACCATCTCCAGCGCTGTGCCGCGCGGCATGCCGAGCAGGATGCCGGCGTCCACCATGGCCTCGACCAGGAAATAGACGTAGGCCGGGCCGCTGCCGGACAGCGCGGTGGCCGCGTCCTGCTGGGATTCGGGGATGCGCAGCACCTTGCCCACCGGGCGGAGCAGTTCCTCGGCCCGGGCCAGGTGCTCCGGCCGGGCGAACGCCCCGGCCGAGATGACGCTCATCGCCTCGTCCACCAGGACCGGTGTGTTCGACATGACCCGGACCACCGGGACGTCCACGCCCAGCCGCCGCTCGATGGAGCCGGTGGTGATGCCGGCCGCGACGGAGATGACCAGCTTGTCCGCGGGCACGTACGGCGCGATCTCGTCCAGCATCGCGGGCATGTCCTGCGGCTTGACCGTGATGATCAGCGTTTCGGCGCGCTTGGCCGCCTCCGCTGCGGCCAGGATCGTGACGCCGTAGGCGGTGCGGAGCTGGCCGGCCCGCTCCGGCCGGCGGACCACCGCCACCACCCCGGACGGCGGCCGCCCGGCGCGGAGCAGCCCGGAGATCAGCGCCTCGCCCATCTTGCCCGCCCCGAAGATCCCGATCATGGCGCGGTCACCGGGCCGACACGAGCGACCGGAGGAAGAACGACACGTTGGCCGGCCGCTCGGCCAGCCGGCGGAGCAGGTAGCGGTACCAGTCGCTGCCGTAGGGCAGGTACACCCGGACCTGCGCGCCGGTGCTGGCCAGCCGGCGCTGCTCAGCCGGGCGGACCCCGTACAGCATCTGGTACTCGAAGGTCTCCGGCGGCCGGGCGGCCAGCGCGGCTTGCGCCGCGGCGATCTGGATCAGCCGCCGGTCGTGGGTGGCCAGCATCGGGTAGCCGGAGCCGTTCATCAGCACCCGGAGCGCCCGCGCGAAGCTGCGGTCCACGTCATGGCGGGCCGGGTAGGCGACGCTGTCCGGCGCGTCATAGGCGCCCTTGCACAGCCGGACCCGGCAACCGGGCGCGGTCAGCGCCGCGCAGTCCGCGACCGACCGGCGCAGCTGCGACTGGACCACGCAGCCCAGGTCGGGGTAGTCCTGGCGCAGCTCGGCCACGATGCGCAACGTGGCGTCCACCCGGCCGTACTCCTCCATGTCCACGGTCACCGTGGTGCCGGCGTCGCGGGCGGCCGTGCAGATCCGGGCGATGTTCTCGGTGGCGGTCTTAGCGCCGTGCTCGGGCAGGCCGAGACCGACCGCGGTGGGCTTGACCGAGACCTCGGCGCGGCCGCCCCGGGCCAGCCCGGCCGCGCCCAGCTGGCCGAGCAGCCCGGTGTACTCGGCGGTCACCGCGGCCGCCTGATCCGGGTCCCCGGTGTCCTCGCCCAGGTGGTCCAGGGACACCAGCAGCCCGCTGGCCAGCAGGTCCCGGGTCACCGTGATGGCCTGGTCCTGGCTTTCCCCGGCCACGTACCGGGCGACCACGTCGCGGGTGAACGGGGCCGAGGTGACCAGGTTCCGCGTCCGGTCACTGCCCGACGCGGCCAGCAGCATACGGCGCAGCACGATCCGCACCTCCAGTTCTAGCGCAGCAGCCCTGGCCGGCGCTTCAGCGTGACCTTGACGTTCGCGCCCGCGTCGGGCGGCACCACGATCTCCTGTGCGGCCGGCAGGCCGCCCGCGAGCAACGTGGCGCCAGCCGGCGTCGTCCGCTTGACCAGCGCGAGGCCGATCGGCCCGAGTTCGTAGTGCCGTGCGGCTGAGCCTACAAACCCGACCGCTGCCCCGTCATACCGCACCTCGTCGCCGTGGCCGGGCAGCCGGTCTTCACTGCCGTCCAGGTGCAGGAACACCAGCCTGCGCGGCGGGTGGCCCAGGTTGTGCACCCGGGCCACCGTTTCCTGGCCGCGGTAGCAGCCCTTGTCCAGGTGCACCGCCGACTCGATCCAGCCGACCTCATGCGGGATGGTCCGGTGATCGGTGTCCAGCCCGAACCGCGGGCGGTGCGCCGCGATCCGCAGCGCCTCGTAGGCATCCAGGCCGGCCAGCACCAGCCCCTGGTCCCGCAGCTGCCCCGCCGCGGCTTCGAGGCCGCCCCTGGGCACGAGAACATCGATGCCGAACGCCCCACGGATGACGGCCGTTGCCTGCGGCACCGGAACGCCTGCTTCCGGGCCCAGCATCGTCAGCACCGCGTACTGGTCGCTGACGTCCTGGGCATCCACCCGGAGCATGAACCGCATCGACTCCAGGAAGGCCAGCAGGCCAGCCGCGGTGCCCGGCTCCACGTGCAGCCAGGTGGCGGTGCCGCCGTCGGTCAGCGTCAGGTGGTGCTCGATGTGCCCGTTCGGGCTGAGGATCAGCGCCTCGGCCGCGGCGCCCGGTTCGAGCTGTTCCAGGTGCTGGGTGGTCAGGCTGTGCAGCCAGCTGAGCCGGTCCGGGCCGGTGATCCGCAGCACCCCCCGGTTGGACCGGTCCACCAGGCCGGCCGCCCGGTCGAGGGCGCGCTGCTCGGCATACGGGTTCCCGTAGTGCGCGGGTACCCCGGCATCGAGGCCCTGGGCGGGTACGGCACCATCGGCTTTCAGCAGCGGACTGTCCATACCCGCAAGGCTATTCGCCTGGCCCGCAGTCCGCGCAGCGGCCGAACACGGTCAGGTGCCCGACGTCGGTCTCGAAACCGTGCTTCGCGGCCAGCGCGGTGACCAGCGGGCTCACTTCCTCCGGGCCGATCTGGGTGATCCGGCCGCATTCCGAGCAGACCAGGTGCACGTGCTCGGCCTCGGCGGCCAGGTGGTACCGGGGCGCCCCGTGCCCGAGGTGGGTGTGCGTGACCAGGCCGAGCTGCTCCAGCAGTTCGAGGGCCCGGTAGATGGTGGAGATGTTCACCCCACGGGCGGTCTGCTGCACGGTGGCGCAGATCTCCTCGGGCGTGCCGTGCTCCAGCTGGGTGACCGCTTCCAGCACCAGCTGGCGCTGCGGGGTGACGCGGTACCCGCGCGCCCGCAGTTCCTTATCCCAGGCCTGCGCCATGGGCCGAGATTAACCCGTCAGCGAGCCGCCGCGGGCCGCCCGGGCGGCGGATAACCGGGTTGCCTGCCCTGAGCGACTGACATAGCCTTTCCGCAACGCGGGAAAGGAGGTGGTCCAACAGCATGTGTAGCAGTCGGACTCGCGAGGTGGCTGTCCGCTAGCCGCCGTCCCGCCGACGTACCGGTGTGCTCTCTGGCCACTGGTGCGGTCATCGGCCCGCGCATCGCGCGCGGCGGCCGGCGAATATCGGCAGACACCGGACCCCCGGGCTGACTGGTCTGTCCAGCCAGTCCCCGCGTTTGCTCATCGTGAGCAGACGGGAGCCGCCCGGGGGTTTTAATATGCCTGGATCAATGTCCTTCGCATGCCATCTGGTGCCGCGTAGATTAGCGGCAGGAAATGTTGCGCTCTCCCATTCCGGGCAGATAAGGACAATTGATGCGGACGCTCGAGCGGGGCTGCGCGGCGGCCGTAGCCGCCCTTTCCGTAGTGCTCACGGCCGGCGCTTTCACCGCGCCGCGGGCGGCCGCCAGGCCTGCCCCGGCCACCCCCCGCGGCCCGATGCTGGCCGCTCCCCGGCCATGGGCTGGCGCGGCGCGGCGCGCCGCCGGCCTGCTCCCGCCGGGGCAGCGATCGCGGGGGGCCGTGCCCCCGGGTCAGCCCGGCCTGCCCGGCGCGGCCCGCGACGCGATCGACTCGTACAACTGGGCCGGTTACGCGGCGGCCCGGACGGGCACCGCGTTCCGCTCCGTGCGGGCCGCGTTCTTCGTGCCGTACGTGGACTGCCACGCGACGCCGGGCGCATCCTCCTCGGACTGGGTGGGCCTGGACGGGCTGGGCAGCGCCAGCGTCGAGCAGATTGGCGTAGCCGCCGGATGCGCCGGGTCCAGGCCGCAATACTATGCCTGGTACGAAATGTACCCTAAAACGGTGCGGCGGGTTTTCCCGGTGCATCCCGGTAATGCCATCACGGCCAGTGTGCGCTTCCAGCCTGGCCGCCGGAAATTCGTGCTGAATGTGCGCGACATATCCAGTGGGCGGCAGCTGCGCCGGGCGCTGCGCTGCGCCGCCCAGACCTGCGGGCGGTCGTCCGCCGAGGTGATCAGCGAGGCGCCGTCCAGCGCGGCGGGGAAGATTCTGCCGCTGGCCGACTACCGCGCGGCCGGCTTCTCCGCGGTGGCCGTCGGCACCGCCCGGCACCGGAGCGGGCTGCGCAGCCGGTGGTGGCGGACCTACCGGGTCGTCGGCGTGGGCCGCATCAGCCACCAGGTCATCCAGCAGCCGAGCGCGCTGTACCAGGGCCGGGCGTTCGGTACGTACTGGTTCCGCGCCCGCTGAGCCAGGGCGGCGCTACGGCGGCCCGCCCGGGGTCTAGCCGGCCCGCTTGAGCTGGGCGGACAGGTGCGGCTGCAGCGGCTGGCCGACGGCCGCCATGTCATAGGCCCAGCCCAGGTCGGCGCCGATCAGCCCGTACAGCCGGTGGCCGGCGGTGACCTCCTTGGCCGTGGCGGTCCGGGCGACCACGTCCGTGCTCATCTCGATCTTGGTGCCGGTGATCTCGCCCGCGTAGATCTCGGCAATCCCGGCCGGGTGGGCCAGCACCACCTCGATCTGGCCGTCCGGCTGGGGCCGCCAGTACCCGCTCTCGGTGGCCGCCGGCCGGATCAGGTTGCCGTCCTCGTCGAGCAGCCAGGTCCGGCTGGTGTAGCTCAGGAACGGCTTGCCGTTGTGGCCGAACGTGATCTCCTGGCCGAAGCGGAAGCTCTCGATGGTGGGGTACCCGCCGACCCCGGCGCCCTCCCACCGCCCGAGCAGGAAGCGCACCGGCTCCAGCGCGGGATGGGGTTCCGGCGGTTCCGGCAGGCCCGGCGGCGGGCTAGGCATCGGGCCGCTCCCCGGCCGCGGGCCCGTCCCGCCGGGTGGTCCGCAGCAACCGCAGCGCGAGCAGCGCGCACAGGATGGCCACCAGCCCGAATACGACCACCAGGAAAAGCCCGCTGACGATTCCCGGCATGACCGGCCTCCCTCCCGACTCCAGCAGTGTACGGACCCCGGCTGGCCGCGGCTGCGTCCGCCATGCCGGCCGCGGCGGGTCACGTTAAGGTGCGACCATGAGTGCGCGCAGCCTCGTCATCAAGATCACCGCAGGTAAGGACGACCCGGAACGCTGCAACCAGGCGTTCAACGTGGCCGCGGCGGCGGTGGCCAGCGGCATCACCACCTCACTGTGGCTGACCGGGGAAGCCTCCTGGTTCGCGCTGCCCGGCCGGGCGGACGATTTCAGCCTGCCGCACGCGCCGCCGCTGTCCGGCCTGCTGGCCAGCGTGCTGACCGCGGGCACGGTCACGCTGTGCACCCAGTGCGCGGCCCGGCGCGACATCTCCGCCTCCGACACCATGGCCGGGGTGCGCATCGCGGGCGCGGCCACGTTCGTCGCCGAGGTGTGCGCGGACGGCGCCCAGGCGCTGGTGTACTGAGTTCCGGGGCGGCCGGAGCCCGCGGTCCGCTGGCTGGTCCCGGCTAGCTGGTCACCGCGGCCAGGCGCTGGTCACGGAACCGGCTGGTCCACTCCTCCTGGGCCGCGTCCAGCCGGGGCAGCGGCCCGGCGGCCCAGCCGAGCAGCAGGTCAGCCAGGCCTGGGTTGCGCACCAGGGCGGGGCCGTGCAGGTAGGTGCCCAGCACCCGGCCCGCGTAGGCGCCCTCGGTGCCGTCCCCGTTGCCCACGCCCAGTGAGACCCGGGCCAGCGGCCGGGCCTGCGGCCCCACCCGGGTCACGCCCTGGTGGTTCTCGAACCCGGTCAGCGTGGGCACGTCCAGCGCCGGGTCGACGTCGGCCAGGATCTCACCCACGCCGCGCCGTTCGCCCCGCCCGCTGCGGATGTCCAGGATCTCCAGGCCGCGCACCGGCTGGCCTTCCTCGCCGCCAAACTCCCAGCCGACCAGCTGGTAACCGGCGCACACGGCGAACACCACGGCACCGTGCTGCGCCGCGGCAGCCAGGCCACCGTCCTGGCGCAGCCGCCGGGCGGCCAGGACCTGGGGCAAGTCCTCGCCGCCGCCGAGCAGGTAGACGTCCCCCTGCCGGGGCACGGCCTGATCCGAGTTGACCAGGATCGACTCCACGCCGATGCCGCGCAGCCGGGCCCGGCGTTCCAGGATCAGCAGGTTGCCGCGGTCACCGTACGTGCTGAGCAGGTCCGGGTACACCCAGACCAGCCGGAGGCTGCTCAGCCCGCGCGCGTGCGAACCTCGGCGGCTGGTGCCGGCGCTGCCTGCGCCGGCTTCGCGGCCTGCGCCGGCTTCGCGGCCCGCGCCGGCTTCGCGGCCCGCGCCGCCCTCGCGGCCCGCGTCCCAGGGTGGTTCCGTGCCCATCCGCAAACCCGCCTCTCAGGCCGCGCGGCCAACGGCCGTCCGGATCTGCTGGAACGCCGTGTAGTTGGCGATCACGTCGAGGGTCCCGCCCGGGCGGACCCGGCTGACCGCGTCGTCGATGCCGTCGACCAGCTGGAACGGCACCCCGTCGGCCTCCAGCCGGACAGCCAGGTCCAGGCCGCGCTCGCCGGCCACGAACACCGGGCGGCCCCCGACCACCCGGTAGTCCACGTCCCACAGCCAGGAGGTGTCCCGGCCGTCCGGGACCTGTGCGTTGACGGCCAGCAGCACCGGCACCGGTGCGGGCTCCAGCACGTCGAACGCCTCCAGCCAGCCGGCCGGGTTCTTGGCCAGCAGCAGCCGGACCTGGCGGCCCTGCCGCTGCACCTGGGTGTACCGGCCGGCCACCGAGGTCACCGAGCGCATCTTCTGCAGCGCGGCGGCCGGGGGGATGCCGAACACCTCGGCCACGGCCAGCGCTACCACGGCGTTGGACCGGTTGGCCCGGCCGGGCAGGGCCAGGTTGAGTTCGGTCATCCCGCCGGTGGAGTCGATGACCCGGGACCCCTCCAGCACCCAGCGGGCCGCCGGGCGGCCGAACCCGCATTCCCCGCAGCGCCAGCCCATGTCGTCGCGGCGCAGGTGGGAGCCGCACTGCGGGCAGCACCAGGAGTCCTCATGCCAGCGCTGGCCGGCCGCCACCCAGGTCACCTGGGCCGCACCCATGGCCGCCCAGGCGATCAGCGGGTCGTCGACGTTAGCCACTACCCGGCACCACGGCGCCTGCTGAAACGCTTCCCGCCAGCGCCGGGCCACGAGCCAGATCTCCGCGGCCCGGTCCATCTGGTCCCGGCTCAGGTTCAGTAGCGCGACCGCCCGGGCCTTGGTCTCCTGCAGCACCGCGGGCAGGTACTTCTCGTCCACTTCCAGCACCGCGTACGGGGCCTCGGGCGCCTGGCCCAGCGCGGCGGCCAGGCCCGCCTCCATGTTGGCGCCGAACGCGTTCGAGGCGATGTCCTGGCCGAGCGCGCTGAGCGCCGCGGTGATCAGCCGGGTCGTGGTGGTCTTGCCGTTGGTCCCGGTGACCAGGACAATCTGCCGGTCCGCAGCGAGCAGCGCGAGCAGCCCCGGCTCCACCCGCAGGCCGATGACCCCGCCGATTACAGACCCGTCGCCGCGGCCGGCCAGCCGCGACATCCGGCCTGCGGCGCCGCCCAGCGTGGTCGCCACGCGGGCCCGGATCGGAAGCTTGCCCATGGCCGACGATGCTATCCGGCTCAGCTGCCCGGCAGGCATTTGTCCCACCGTCCCATACTGTCCGGGACGCGGCCGTCGCAGGACTGGCGCCCGGCCCAGTGGCTAGCCGGCTACCAGGCCTACTGGCAGGAGAGCCACGACCGGCTCACTGAGTTGCTGACCCTGGTTCGTGCTGAGCCGGAGGCCCCGCCGGCCGCACCGCCTCACCGGGCCGCACCGCCTCGCTGGGCAGTAGGCACGGCGGGGCCGCATTTACGGCATACAGTATTTACTGCATTTAGGCCGGAGGATGCCTGATCGTGGCGTAACCACGCATCGACGCGGCCGCCGGGCCGCCCCGGATCGTGATCACCAGGAGGTTTGGGCGCACCCTGCGAGCTGGTGTTCCGCGCGCACACCGACCAAGAGCTACTGGCCCAGCGGCTTATGGCACGGCGACTCGGGACCCGTTCGGCCCACCACGCGGACCACTCGCGGGCCTCATATCGGGTACCGGGTGGAGGTTCCTCATATCGGGTACCGGGTGGGAGTTGTGGTGTAGCTGCGCCCCGCGGGCGTGGTCGTGATGAACGTACCGGGAACCGGCTGAGTGACCATCCAGTCGGCTGCTTGCTTGATCCGGTGGTGACCACGGCAGCGCGGCTCCTGGTTCGTATAATAACACATATGGTGGTGAATCACGCAGGCCAGGCAAACGGCTCCCGGGGCAACCGCGCTGTCATCTACGTCCGCGAGTCGCTGGATACCTGGGGTGATGCCCGGGCGGTGGAGCGGTTTGAGGAGCAGTGCCGCCGCTTGTGCGCGGCCCGGGACCTGAGCGTGATCCGGGTGCTGCGGGACAACGATGTGCGGGCCAGCAGCCGTAACAAGGGCGCGGGGTATGCCGAGGTGCTGCGGATGCTGGCCGGGCGGGAGACCGATTACGTGGTGATCCCGGTGGTGGACCGGTTCTTCCGCAACCTGCGCGACCTGGAGGATGTGATCGACATCTGCCTGGAGGCCGGGGCCGCGCTGGTCGCCGCGTCCGGGGAGATCGACCTCTCGCACGATCAGGGGCGGCTGGTGGCCCGGCTGCTGACCTCGGTGGCCAAGGCGGAGACCGAGCGCAAGGGCGCCCGGCACCGCGACGCCAACGAGCAGGCCGCCCGCGCGGGCAAGCGCCGGACCGGCACACCCCGCCCGTTCGGCTACGCCGAGGATCACGTCACCGCCCATCAGGCCGAGGCGCCGGCGGTGGCCGAGGCGTGCCGGGTGCTGCTGGGCGGCGGCACGCTCAGCGGGGTGATGCGGGAGTGGGCCCGGCTGGGGCTGCGCCCACCGCAGGCCGAGACGAAGCGGGCCACCAAGGGGTGGAGCCGCAACAGCGTCCGGACCATCCTGCTCAACCCGCGGATCGCCGGGCTGAGCGCCTACCGGGGCGAGATCGTGGGGGTGGGTGAGTGGGAGCCGCTGGTGGGCGAGGAGACCTGGCGGGCGGTGCGCGCCATTCTCGAAGACCCCGCGCGCAAGCCCCCGCGGGGTGTGCGGACGCTGCTGGGCGGGCTGGCGTGCTGCCCGTGCGGGAATGTGGTCACCGGGATGCCGTCGCACACCGGGCATCACATCTACCGGTGCGCCCCGGCCACCCGTAACCGTGCCTACCGGGGTGGGCATGTGGCTCGGCAGGCCGCCGTGGTGGAGGACTTCATCGAGCGGACCGTGATCGCCCGCCTATCCCGCGCCGATGCGGCGGATCTGGTGGCCGCCCCCGAGCGTGGGGTCGATGTGGCCGGGCTCCGTGAGGAGGCAGCGGCGATCCGGGCCAACCTGGAGGAGATGGCCGCCGACCGGGCGGTGGGGTTGCTGACCCGCGCCCAGATGCTCGCCGCCACCCAGCGCGGCAACGCCCGCCTGGAGGAGATCGCCGCCGAGCTGGCGGACGCGGCACGCGAAAGCGTGCTCGCCCCGCTGCTGGGGGCTGAGAGCGCCGCCGCGGTGTGGGAGTCACTGGACCTGGCCCGCAAGCGTGCGGTGATCAAGACTTTGATGACCATCACTCTGCGTTCACCCGGCCGGGGCGCTCGCCGGGCCTTCGACCCCGCCACGGTTCAGGTCACCTGGCGACAGGACGAGCCGGACGAGGAGCCGCAGGCGCAGGTCGGCTGAACGGCGGGCGTACCGCGCACGTCCTTGTGGCGGCGGATGCCTTCCGCCCGCGTTGTGGCGCGACACGAGCGCGCGGCGCGGCCAGCCGCCACCCTGGGGCGCTAGTCCCGGCCAGGACAGGCCATCGACGGCGCGCCGCCCCACGCCGCCGCCCACGCCACGTGGCCCTCGCTTTTGACGATGTGGCTCGTGCGATAGCCGGGGTGAAGGCTACTGCCGCGCCGCTTCCGGTGCTCGGGCCGCGGGCGGCCCTGTGCTCCGGGTCGGCTTGCCCTCGGATTACCCCACTTCGGCTGGGCTGCCGGGCAGCGTGAGCGGCGGGGCATTCTGCCCGCGTCCCCAGGGTGCAGCAGGCCACGTCACTCGTGGCCAGGGGCAAAGGGCGAGGGGCAGCATTATGGCGGCGCGGGGTCAGGACGAGGGGTGGCATGTGGGATGAGGGAGGATCTTCCTGCACCCATGGGCCGTACCGGGTCCCCGGAGACCGGCTGCCCTGATGTTTTTCGTACAGCTGTAAACGATGATTGACAGTGTGTAGCCGCCGGGGTGCACGATGAGGGCACAGTAAGGATTGGTAATCCCCGGAAGGGCGGGTGTTCCGCCATGACGGCCTCGTCTGCGGCACCGCGGAGGCTCAAGCAGTTTGTGCTCAAGCCCACGGTGTTCTGCTATCACCGTTGCCCGTACTGCGATCTGCGTCAGGACTACTACCGGGACATGGTCTTAGAACGAAAGCGGGCGCTGCCGCTGGCCACGGAGCCTGGCTCGCGCCGGCCGAATCCGGGGCATATGCCGCTGGATCTGGCGTTGCGGACGATTGATGAGGCTGCCGCGCTGGGCATGGAAGAACTCCAGCTCAGCGGTGGTGACCCGCTGCTGTACCCGCATCTGGTCGAGGTGATCGGGGCGGCGAAGAAGCATCCCGGTGTGTTCGTGCTGATGAATTCGGTGGGGACCGGCGTCACGGCCGGCAAGGCCCGCCAGATCATTGAGGCTGGCCTGGGTGCGTGGAATTTCTCGGTGGACACGCTCGACCCCGTCCTGTATGAGCGGCTGCGCGGGGTGCGGGGCGCAATGCCTGTGATCATGAAGGCGATCACTACAGTGCGGCAGGCGGGGCTGGATTTCCCGGGGTTCCGGTTCAACTACATGACCGTGATCACCCGGAACAACTTCCGCGGCCTGCCTGGCTTGCTGGCTCACTGTGTGGATACCGGGGTGGCGTCGGTCTACCTGATGAATGTCTACGGCGACACCACCGGCCAGTGCCTGCTGAACGAGGCGGAGATACGCGAGTTCCGCGACCAGACCGTCCCGCAGATGCTGGCCGTCTTGAAGGACAAGCACACCCCGCAGATCGTGCAGTCCAACGCGGCGCAGGTGCTGGCCAGCTTCTTCTCCCCGGAGACTCCCGATTCCAGCTACGCGCGGGGCATCTACTGGCCCGACAAGGAAACCGTCCGCCAGGCATGCCGGGTCCCCGATTACTACTCGCTGATCGAGCCGGATGGCCGGGTGCTGCCGTGCTGCCTGGTCGAGATCGCCCACCAGGGCGAAGTCGGCAACGTCACGAATACCCCGCTGGGCGAGGTGTGGACCAGTGAGCGGTTCGAGCAGTTCCGCCGCGACCGTATCCCGTTCTGCCAGCAGTGCTCCTCACCGCGCAACCGGACGCTGGGCCTGATCCCGAGCATGTGCCGCCAGTTCCGTGACTGAACTCCTCGCCTCTGTCGTAGTGGCCGTCCGCGGTGATACGCGGGCCCAGCGGCTCCTCGCCTCCCTCGCAGCCCAGACCGTGCCCCGGCAGGACTACGAGGTGCTCGTCGTGGAGAACGGCAGCACGGTCCTGGCCGGCACCGAGGGCGGGTACGGGATCACCCGGTATGCCCATCTGGCCCGGGGCAACTCAGCCGCCGCACGTAACACGGGGCTGGGCATGGCGCGCGGGCGGTTTGTGCTGCTGACCGACGCGGACTGTGTGGCCCGGCCCGGCTGGGTCGAGGCGATGACCACCTGCCTGGCCCGCGGTGAGGTCGCTGCCGCGGGAGGGGTGATCGTCAAGCATCAGCCGCAGACCTGGGCGCAGCGCCACGCGATCACCATCGTGGACGGGCAGCAGCGGCTCAGCTACCTGCCGGCTCTGCACCTGCCCTATGTCGCCGGGGCCAACGCCGGGTTCGTGGCCAGCGCGCTGCGTGAGGCGGGCGGCTTCGATGAGGACCTGCGCTCAGGCAACGACGTCGACGTGTGCTACCGCCTCGGGCTCCGCGGCCACCGGGTCGGCCTGGCCCCCGGCGCGGTGATCGAGCACGACGACCGCGCCACCGTGACGGCACACTTCTCCCGCTTCTACCGGTACGCCGTCTACCAGGTCCTGCTTTACGCCAAGTACAAGGACATCTCCGGGAAGCGCTACGTGCTGGATGCCTACCCGCTGCGCCGCGCCATCCAGGCCGGGATCAGCCTGCCGGGAGGTGCGGCGCGTCTGTTGCGTGGCGACCCGGGCCCGGCATCAGCCGCCGTGCTTCAGCTCATCGAGGCGGCCGGGGTGTTCTGCGGCGATATCAGCGGCGCGATCCGGTTCCGCCAGCCCTACCTGTGAAGCAACACGCCCCAGACTGAAGGGAGCACGTCATGCGCCAGCCGGCCCGCCTGCCTGTCATACGGTCGCGCGAACGCCATCTCACCCGCCGTGGGGTGCTGTGGCTCGGCTTACGCTGCGACGTCCGGTGCAAGTTCTGCTATGACGAGCACGTCCCCACCGGCCAGAAGGGCTGGCTCAGCGTTGAGGATGCGATCCGGGCGCTGGAGAAGTTCCGGTTCTACTACGGCAACGAGTTCGTGGACTTCATGGGCGGCGAGCCGACTCTGCACCCGGCGATCCTGGACATCACCGCGCATGCCGCCAGCATTGGGCTGCGCCCGACGGTGATCACCCACGGCATGCACCTGGCCAAGCCAGAGCGGGCCGCCGCGCTCGCTGGCGCTGGCGTTCACGATGTCCTGGTTTCCATCCACGGGCTCGGCGCGACTGCGGGCGAGATCCACGGCCGGGGGCGGCACAACGCGGCGCGGCAGATGCAGGCCCTGGATAACCTGCGTGAGCTGGGTGTCCCGTTCCGGTTCAACGTCACGGTGATCCGCGACAACCTCACCCAGCTAGAGGCCATCGCCGCGCTCGCCGCTACCAAGGGCGCACGGGTGGTCAACTTCCTGACGTTCAACCCCTACTTCGAGTGGCAGCGCGGCGCCGAGATCGGATTCCAGGCCCGCCACTCCGAGGCCGCTCCCTACCTCAAGCGGGCGATCGACATTTGCACTGCGGCTGGGGTCGAGGCCAACGTTCGGTACATGCCGCTCTGCGCACTCCCCGGTTATGAGCAGCACGTCTATACCGGGTCCCAGCTGCCCTACGACCAGCACGAGTGGGACTACAACTCCTGGTACGACACCGGCCACCCCGGCAGGCCCGGCGAAGCCTGGTACTACCAGGCATCCATACGGCAGCAGCAGCGCCACGATTACCGGCATGTGCCTGCCTGCAGCCCGTGTGCGCTGCGCGGGATCTGCGACGGGTTCCACGCGCAGTACGCCGCCCGGTGGGGCGGCGATGAAGCCATCGCCCATCCCGGCCCGCTCATCGCTGACCCGCGCCACTTCATCCAGCACCAGGACAAGAACCAGTACCCGGCCACACCCTCAGATCCCGGTGGCCCAGCCCAGTCCGCCGTAGCAGGCGAGGCGCTGGCCGCGCCGCTTGGGCTGGGTGCGGGTGGTGGCGCTGGCGCCCGCCACAACCTGCCTGCCGGGTGATGAGCGAGCTGTCGCTGATCAGCGTGGCCGTGGTGGCGGCCGGGGCGCTACGGCAGGTGTTCGTGCTGTCCGCGATTGTGCGCTCTGGCCAGTTCCTGCGCCAGCGCCCGGACATCACGCCCCCAAGCGCGGCAGATGAGCGACTGGCGCCGCGGTTCTTCATCGTCGTGCCCGTGCTGCGCGAGGCCGCGCTCTTGCGCGAGACGGTCGCGCACTTCCGCACGCTGGCCTGTGGCCACGCGGCCACTGTTGTCGTCGTCACCACTGCCCGCGAGGCCGCCGAGGCTGGAAAGCATGACGCCGCTGACGACACCGTCGCGGTAGCCCGCGAACTGGCACGGGAGGGCCAGTGCATCCACGTGCACTACCCAGATCCGCGCGGCTTGAAAGGCGACCAGCTCAACCACGCGGCGGCCTGCTGCGCGGGAATCCTCCCGGATGGCGTGCCGGCCTGGCGGGCGTTCCTGGTGTGCTACGACGCGGACTCCCGGCCCCCGCCTGGCTCGCTGGGCTGCTTCGCGCAGGCCATCAACGACAACCCCGGGGCGGATGTCTTCCATCAGTCCTCCCGGTTCGAGCTCCGGCTAGCGCATAGGCCACCCGGTGGTCTGCGGACGGTGGGCGCGGCGGTGTGCGGGGCTGGTGCGCTGCGCGCGAACAGGTTCGTGCTGGGGTATGAGATTCCCCGGCTGCTCAACCGGTCAGCCCAGGCCGGCGCGGTGAGGCGGGCGCTGTGCTCGGGGGTGTACGCGCACGTGACCGGGCATGGGCTGTGCGTCCGGCTGTCCCTGCTGCAGAAGCTGCCTTTCCCGGCCCGCTCCCCCCTTGAGGACATGCACTACAGCTTCATTCTGGGCTCACGCGCCGTGCCGATGGTCGCCGTGCCGAGCCTGGACACCGCCGAGGTACCCGGCACCGTGACCACCCAGGTGGCGCAGGCGGCACGCTGGTTTTTCGGCCCGGCCCGGTTCGCCCGCTACCTGAAAGACCCGGCGACATGCCCCGGCTGGCGGTCTAGGGCGATGGCCCTCTCCGCGTTCGGGTCCGCGGCCGAATGGATCGGCTGCCTCATCGTCCCGGCCCTGGTGTGTGTAGTGATCGCCGTCGGCAGCCCAGCTGTGCGGGTCACAGCAGGTTGTTTTCGCCGCCGTCTGCCTGGCACAGGCGGTCCTGACCGAGGCGTGGCTCGGGACCGCGAGCCAGTTCGGCGTGCGGCTAACCCGCGTGGCGCTTCTTCCGGCGGCCTGCACGGTGCACGGAGCGGGTGGCGTGCTGGGGTGGGCCCGGCTGGTGGCCGGAGGGTCCGGCGCTGGGAAGACCGAACGCGGCCCCGGGGCATGACCGGCCAGCCGTGTGTGGTGGCGCTGGAAGGACCATGCTGTGCGGGCAAAACCACCCTGGGCCGCCTGCTGGTGTGGGCACTGCGGGATCTGAGGGTGGCGTTCGTGCCGTGCTACGCCGACCACGCCGGCGGCGGCCGGTTCCTGCCCCGCCAGGAAGCAGCTTCGGTACCCGAACGCGAACACGCGCTGCACCAGCTCCTTGCTATCGAGGCTCAGCGGATGGCACGGGTGCCGGCCGGGTGCGGTCTGATCCTGGCCGACCGGAGCGTGCACACGCTGCTCGCCAACTCCTACGCCCTGCAGCGCATGACCGGGACCGGCTTCCTGGCCCCCTCGGCCCGGCTCCTCCGTCGCTCACCTGTCCCCGCCTGGCCGGACCTGGTGCTCTACCTGGACGTGCCCCAGGACACCATCCACCGCCGTAACCAGGGCAAATTCCCGCCCGGCAGCATCTACACCGACCCGGTGTTCAACACCGCTGTCCGCGGGTACTTCCGGCGACTCGCCGGCCAGAAACCCGCCCGCGTTGCCTGGCTGGATGCCACGCTAGAGCTGCCGGAACTGACACAGCTCGCGGCGGCAGACATCCGGCAGACCACAGCATTGCGCGCCAGCAGGGGAGCCGTATGAAGCAGGTGCCGCTGGCCGGGCGGGTCATCTTCTCCGACTGGCATGGCGTCCTGTCCCGCGACCCCTTCTGGACCTCGATCCGCAACAGCGCCACCCACCCACTGCACGCCCAGCTCGAAGCGGGCATGGCCGGTGTATTCGCCAGCGAACGGAACACCGCCAACGAGTGGATGAAGGGCCTTTTGTCCTCCGACCAGGTCATCACGGAAATGGGCATCCAGCTCAACGGCCGGTTCCGTGACGACTTCCTGGCCCGCCGCCTGGACGTGGACTGCGCGAAGATGAAGGTCAACGCTGAGCTGTTCGAGATGCTGCGCCACCTGCGCGCTGAAGCCATGGTCGTGATCGCTACCGACAACATGGACTGCTTCGCCCGCGCCTTCGAGCACGCCCGCACCCGCCAACGCCACCGGAACAAAGACCGCGAAACTCTCGCAGACTGGGCCGTCATCTGCGATGACATCATCTGCTCCAGCCAGGCCGGAGCGCTGAAAAGCGAAGACCCGCAAACGTTCTTCGGCCCCTGGCTGACTGCCCACGGCGTCGGCTTCACCGACGCCGTGCTCATCGACGACCGCGCCGATAACTGCGCGACGTTCACCGGCCAGGGCGGCACCGCCATCCAGTGGAAGATGGGGACAGGCACCCTGACCGACCTTGCAACCGAGCTGCGGCAGTGGCTGAACCCGGCCCCGCGGATTCCGGCCAGCCCAGCACCAGCGCCCGGTTAACCTACGAGCGGTCCGCCGCGTGATCTGCAGCCGCCTGCCCAGCCGACAGCGGCCCACGACGGTCACCCGCCAGCCGCTGCCGCTCCACCGCAGGCCACAAGCGGGCCAGCAAGCCACCCTTCCGCAACGCCACGTCGCAGCGTGTGGCCAGATACCAGCTCGGCCACCGTTCGGCCTTTTCCACCTTGGCTACCAGCTCCTGGCTGTGCCAGATCAGCCCGGCGAGCCCGCGCTGCGTCAGCCCGCGCGCCAGCCGCCACCGGCGCAGCTCAGCGCCAAAGCGATCAGGCACGGAGGCATCAGGCGTCAGATCACGGGGCCGTCTTCCCATCCCGAATCCCACTAGGTTTTGCAATTGCGCGGTTCACGTGACGGCTCATCTCCTTCGCGGAATCGAGTTGACAGGCGGGCCTTCCATGACGCCGTTTTCAAGCTGTCAGTCCTCCTAGAGGACGAACCAGGTAACAGCACTAGGCCCTGGCCACCACCAGCAGCTAGGCCCTGACGGTCTTGGTGCCGGTCAGCGGCGTTGCCAGGGCTCATGGCCCGACCAAAGCCGCGACCATCCGCCTGAGATGACCGCATCCGAATGCGGTGACCTGCTGGCCGCAGCAGAGTTCGGCGCTGCTCAGCGCCCACTTCTGCGCGTGCAGGCCACGGCAGCGGAAGGTAAGAAGAAGCAGCCCGCCGTGGGTGCGGACACTCACATGCGCCTGGTCACCGTCGGCCGAGGTTGCGGGCATCACCCCGGTCCGGGCGTACAGGTAGGCGGCGTAAGCGCTGGCCACCTGCGGCAGCGCCGCGCAATCCCCCGTGGCAGGGCGGCCAGTGCCGAGCGTCTGGCCTGCAGGGCTGCGGTCAGCGGCCAGGCACCGCAGGCTCGTCGGCCATGGCCCCGGGTGGCCGCCGCGGGCGGCCAGCGGGCTGAGGGCCGGGGATGCGCTGCTGGTCATGACGTGCTTTCAGGTGCCGGGCGCTGCTGTGGCACGGTGACAGACTGCCCGGTTCCCAGGTCGGGTCCGGGCAGATCCGCCGGAGCAGGCCGGTGCTGGGCTGGGCGGGCCATGGGGAAGAAGGGTGGCCCGCCGTCGGGGAGGTAGAACAGGCCGCTGGGCAGGTAGCCGTGCCGGCGGTACAGCTGGCGGGTCCGCCACTGGGCGGCTTCCAGGTAGGCGGGGAGATTCAGGCCTTGGTCGAGGACCTGGTGATAGGCGCGCAGCAGCGAGCTGCCGGTGCCCTGCCCTTGCCGGGTGGGGTGGACGGCCAAGATGGCCAGGTGGTGATGGGCGTAGCTGGCCGGGTGGTTGCGTTCGAGGGCGGCGTCGAAGGCGGTGAACCGGCTGGCCCACGGGCCGGTGACCTCGGCCAGCCGGGCCGCGTAGTCATCGGGCTGGGTGGGGCCGTCGGCGCTGATGGGGATCCACAGTGCGGCGGCGGACCGGTCGGGTGTGGTGTGCACGGTGCCGGTGGCCAGGACGTGCTCGACCAGGATGCGGAAGTAGCCGGGCAGGATGTCCTGGCGGGCCGCGGGGTCAGATATCAGCCACTGGGATTGGGGCAGGTCATGGAAGGCGTCGGCGATGACCTGGCTGAGCGCGTCGGTGTCCGCCTCGGTCGCGTTGATGATGTCATGCCTCGGGCGGCGGCGCCGGGGCAGCGGTTCGCGAGGCCCGGTATTCATGCCTGCGTCCTGTGGCCGGTGGGAGTGAGCTGGCTGGTGATGGCGTGCGGGCCGAGCCCGATCGTCCGGTAGATGTCGGGGCGGCGGTTGTGCAGGATCACGGCCCACAGGACGCCGATGACCGCGACTACCAGATAGGAGCCGGGCAGAATCCACGCCGCGACGCTCCCCGATGGGACGCCGAGGAGGGTGGCGCAGTTGCGGGTGGCCAGCACAACGATCCCGCCGAGCAGGATCGCGGACAGGCCGGGGGCGATCAGCCGTCGCCAGGCGCTCTCCCCGCGCGGGTCGTGGGCGAAGAACACCACGATCGCCACGGCGGTGGCGGTCAGCAGCAGGAGTACCCCGTACCCGCCCGTAGTGCCAAGCCAGAAGAACATCCCTCGCCATTGGATCCTGGCCGGTCACGGCGTAGATCCCTATGACCACTACGGCGGTGAAGCTCTGGGCCAGCGAGGCGGCTTTGGGGATGTTGTTGGCCCCGGTGCGGCCCAGCCCGGCGGGCAGCACGTTCTCCCGGCCCAAAACAAACGCGTATCGCCACGTGGAGTTGTGGAAGGACAGTGCGGCGGCGAACAGGCTGGTCATGAACAGCACTTGCGCCACTTCGCCCAGTCCGCTGCTACCGCCCAGGCCGAACAGCAGCCCAGGCCCCTGCTTCCCCGCCGCGGACACGACGCCGCTGGTGCCGCTATGCGCGGCCATCGCCCAGGACGCGGCGGCGTAGATGACCGCGATCACGCCCAGCGCGGTGTAGGTGGCCACCGGGATCGTGCGGTGGGTGTTGCGTGCTTCCTCGCCGAGCACGGGGGCCTGCTCGAAGCCGACGAACCCGAGGACGGCGATCACGGCCAGCACCCCGAACGTGCCGAACCCGGCCGAGGTCAGCGCCGAGGGCGAGAGCGTGGCGAAGCTCAGATGCCCGCCCGCCGGGTGCGCCAGCCCCAGCGCCGTCTCTGCGATGATGACCAGCAGCTCGGCGCACAGCAGCACCCCGAGCACCCGGCCAGTGATGTCCACCCGCAGCACGCCCAGGATGGTGATGATGGCCCACGCACCGAGCGCCCACACCCACCACTGGGCGTGAACATGCAGGTAGGTAGCGGCCTCGGTAGCGGCGGCCGGGCCCAGCGCGCCGTAGAGCCCAATCTGCAGCATCGAATAGGCCAACAGTGCGACCAGGGCGGCCGGCACACCGAGGGTGCGGCCCAGCCCGTGGGAGATGAACGCGTAGGCGGCTCCGGCGTTGCGGATGTGCCGCGCCATGGTCACGTACCCGGCCGCGAAGATGGCCAGGATGAACGCGATGACCACAAACGCGGCCGGGATCCCGGTTAACCCGGTGGTCGCGTAGGCGGTCGGGATGACCCCGGCCGCCACGGTCAGCGGGGGCCACACCAGCCAGAACGAAGAACAGCACGGCAGGCACACCGAGCCGATCTTGGGCCAGGGACTGGGACACGCCGCCCGGCTTAGGCTGGGCAGTTCGTGTTCTGGGCATCTGGTATCTCCATGTGTGAGAAGCGGATGGGACCGGACCGGTAGAACGGGCGGCGGGCGCTGCCCCCCCCCGGCCTGAAGGCAGGCGGCCTGGGCGGTCATTGTTCGAGTTCCTTGGCCACCGTCAGCAGCAGCGCGTGGCTGGCGTGCTCGTCCAGTGCGCAGCCGAGGATTGCGGCGTGAGCATCGCGGTATGCCTGCACCTCGTGCGGCTTGTCGAGGTACAGCTCGCCGGTCAAACCGGCGGCGTAGACGATTGCTGGACCGGTGTCCAGGGCATCCCAGGCGGGCGGGAAGTGCAGCATGGTGAACGCGCCGGTGACCAGGCCGGGGTGATGCCCGGCGCCGTAGGGCACCACCCGCAGGCACACTGTCGGCAAGACGGCAGCATCGGTGAGGAACCGCAGTTGCCCGGCCATCACCTCCGGCCCGCCCACGGGACGGCGAACCAGTGCCTCATCCAGCGTCACCGTCATTGGAAGTGGTGCGCGGGTCCGGGTCACCAGTGCCCGGCGGGCCAGGCAGTCATGGACCAGCCGGTCGGCCTCTTCGCCGCTCAGGCCGGCGCTGGTGAGGATGGTGCGGGCATAAGCTTCGGTCCGCAGCAGGCCCGGCATCTGGCCCGGTGCGTACACCGCGAGCCCGCACGAGGCGTCCTCCAGAACCTGGTAGATGCTGAAGTCGTCGGGGATGGCCCCGCCGAAGGTGCGCCACCAGCCCTGCGCCCGGGTCTGCCCGGCCAGCCCAGTCAGCGCCCGGGTCAGGTCCGGCGGGGCGCCATAGGTGGTGCACATGGCCTGGGCATCCAGGGCACGAAGCGCGGTCTGGCCAGTCTCGACCCGCCAGAGCTTCGGTTCGGACCACTCCATGACCCGGGCGGCCGCCTTGACGGTGAAGCCGGCCTGCTGGCGCAAGTCACGCAGGCATTGCCCGAGCACCCGCCGGGGCACGCCCGGCTCGGTCATCGGCTGGTTAGGCATCGGCGTTCTCGTTTCTGGTCAGCGGGATCGGGTCACATCCGGTGGGCGAGCAGCGCGCCGTCCACCGCGGTCTGGGTGACGGTGATCAGCTCTCGCAGGCCCGGGTCAAGCTCGCGTGCCGCCTCCCGCAGCCGCTCCCGGGCTCCCGCTGGCAGGTACAGCGTCAGTTGGTGATCCAGGCCGCAGCCGGCGGCCAGCCCACCCAGCACGACATGCTGGACGGCGACCGGGCCACGGGCAGACAGCGCCGATTTCACCCGCACCAGCGGCGCGAACGCGCCGTCCGCGTCGACTGGGACCCACCGTTCACCGCGGCCGATGAGCCCGCCGCGCGCACGGGTGAGGTAGCCGGCGTGTTCCAGCCGGCGTGCCACATCCCTGGCCGCGGTGCCGGCCAGGAACGCCAGCCAGTCCCGGACCGGGAGGTGGTCGCGTTCGGCGGTCATCGTGCGCAGCACGCCGTGGGTCACGTTGTCGTCAGGCAGGTGTGCGCCGGCGGGGATGATCAGCCCGCGCCATACCCGGATCGTCCCCGGCAGGACCAGTTCGGCCAGTAACCCTCCGGCTAACCCCAGGCCCAGCGCGCGGGGCTGCAGATGCGGCCTGCCCGACCGTTCGTGATGGGCCAGCAGCCACAAATCATCGGCCAGCCGCCCGGTACCACCCAGCCCGGCCACGTTCACCCACCCGCCGACTCGATGACACCCACCGGGATGCTGGCCTCGCCCGGCTGGGCGGGCGGCGGCCCGCTGGGCCTGGGCAACCGCTGGCCGAGGACGGCCGCCACCGTGCGCCCGGAGGCGTCATCGTGCCAGCCAAGGCACTGGGCCAGGTGAGCGACCAGGTACAGGCCACGCCCACTCTCCGCAGGCCCGCCCACGCTGGCGCTGGCGGGGTCGCGGATAACCGGTTCGGCCGATGAGCCCTGATCGGTCACCGCGATCCGTACACCGTGCCGCCAGCGCGTGACCTGAACAATGACCAGGCCGCCTGGCTGCCCCGAAGCAGTGTGCAGCACCGCGTTGGTGAACAGCTCAGAGAGCACGCCCACCGCGTCGTCATAAAACGGTGACCCGTCCAGTAGATGAGCCATGAACCCGCGCGCTACACTCACCTGCTCCGGTGTGCCGGGAAATGCCCGCGCCCACAACGCCAGGGCGGTCAAGAATCCATCGTCGGCGGCGAGCGTGCAGGCTCCGCGATCACCCGGCCAGGTGGTCAGCTCATTCCTGTGACTCATCCGAGCCAATCTCCTCGATGTGCAGTTGCGCACGGATATGCAGTGTCAAGATGACGATGATGCTCTTAGCGCGCAATCATGACTTTTCCCCGATGCCGCAATATCCCCACCGGGTCCCGCCCCGAATGGAGTATTCCCGAATGGGCCTCCATTGCGGCAGGAAGACCACGCCGGGGTCTACTAGCTCCAAGCCGTCAAAGAACCGCGCGATTTCCGCGTGTGAGCGCATGATGAGTTGCGCGCTGGCGATGACCTGAGGGCCGCTGATGCCGGTGAACGCCCCCGGTTCCCGGCCGTCATCGCTGGCATGCGAGAGCACGAGAAAGCTTCCCGGGCTTAGCGCGTCCCGGAACGTGGCTACCGCCTCGTACGGGCTGTCGCCCGGTGGGATGAGGTCCAGGACGAGGGTCATGAGCAGGGCTACCGGGCGCGAGAAGTCGATGAACGCCCCGAGGCCCGGATGAGACAGAACGGGCTCGGGATCCCGGAGATCGCCGCAGAGGGCAGTCACTGCCGGGAGGCCATGCAGGAGCGACCTGCTGTGCTCAACCGCGACGGCATCATTATCGATATATACGACGCGCGCATCAGGGTGGCGCTGTTGTGCCAGTTGATGCACATTCCCTTGCGTCGGCAGGCCAGACCCGATATCTACGAACTGGCTTATACCCCGTTCCGCTACAAGGAATGGGATGGCCCGCTTGAGGAACTCGCGGTTCTCCAGTGCCGCAAGCGGCACGTCGGGTATTGCACCGAGTACCCGTCGTGCGGCTTCCCGGTCCGCCGCATGATTGTCCTTGCCACCCAAGTAGTAGTCGAATATCCGCGCGGCATTAGGCGTGACGAAGTTAGCTGGTTCTGGTGCCGCATGATCCGACATGACCCCATCGACCTTTTTGTGAACTGCGCTACACGGCCTGCCGCCGCCGTTGCTCATGGCTTTCTGGCCTTCTTCCCGTTGCGGACGGTGCGCGTTTCCCAGCGAACCCGGAAGTCGCCGCGGCTAACAGCCCGCGGAGGAGGCAGACATGTGGCACAGATGTTGCATCCGCGACCCTGGCCTAACCCCGAGCGTCATGAACGACTACCTTGTGAGTAACCACAGGAGGACAGAACGTGGCACTCAAGCGGCTGCGGCTGATCCAGCGCCGGAAGGCGCCGGGCTACACGCAGGAAGGGCTGGCCGAGCAACTCGGCTGCGAGCGCACCACGGTCATCCGGTGGGAACGAGCCGAGACCGAACCCCAGCCATGGGTGCGTTCCCGGCTCACCCAGGTGCTGCAGCTGACGGCGGAGGAGCTGAGCGAATTACTGGCCGATGTTGCGGACGTGCCCGGCAAACGCGAAGGCTTCACCCTGGTGACCTCTGTTCCGCTGGACTTCTCGCTCTCGGCCGCCTATACCGTGCGGATCATGGAAGGCTTCTCCGCCTACGACATCGTCAGCAGGCGCGAGGCCCTGGCCAGCCTGACGGTCATCACCGGGGCGGCGCTGCTGACCCCCGTGCGCCAGTGGGTCACTTCGCTCGCACTGCTGACCGGCAGCCCACCCGAGGTCGGCACGGACGAGGTTGCGGAACTCGAACAGGCCGTCAGCCTGTTCCGCCGCTGGGACGCTTCGGGTGCAGGCGGCCTCCGGCGCAAGGCGGTCGTCGGCCAGCTCAACGCTGTGGCGGAAACGCTCACCGGGCACTACCCGGCCGTCATCACTCAGCGGCTGTTCCGGGTCACGGCCGAACTCGCCCAGCTCGCCGGCTGGATGGCCTACGACCAAGGCTTGTTCGGGGTCGCTCAGCGGTATTACCTGCTGGCCTTGCACGCCTGCCGGGAAGGCTCCTGCCCCGATCTCGGCGCCAAGATCATCGGCGATATGACCCAGCTATCCACCGCCCTCGGCCACTACGAGGACAGCCTCACTCTGGTACGTACCGCGCTCTACAGCCTGCCCCGCCACACAGGCAGCCTGGTGCGCTCGGAACTGCTCGGCCTGGAATCGCGAGCCTACGCCCAGCTCGGCGAGAACGAAGCCCGCGACGCCGACCGGTCCGCCCAGACCTGTCTCGCGGTCTGGGACGAAGCACCCCGGCAAGAGCCTTCGCCAGACTGGATCCACTACATGAACCAGGCCGAAGTGGACTGCCTGGCCGCGAACGCCTACATCGAATTGGCGCTCCGCGCCAGCGCCCGGTCCCGCTGGCAGCACTACGCCACCAAAGCCGAGGTCCATTCCCTGCGTGCCCGTCAGACCAGAGGTGAGGGCTATGTGCGAAGCCGTGTCTTCGACGAGATCCGCCTCGCTAAGGTCCGCCTCGCCCAGCGAGAACCAGCCGAGTCCGCTGCCGTGGGCATCCACGCGGTGCAGCTCGCTGCCGAGACTCGCTCCTCACTGGTCATGAACTGGTTGACCCGGTTCAGCCATGAGCTAACCGGGCGCCACCCCAACGCGCCCGGCGTGACCCGCTTCAACGACCAACTCCGCGACTACTTCCGCAAAGCCGCACCAGCTCGGCTCGGAGACCTGTAATGCCAGCCCCACACGTCGCGTTCCGCAGGCTGGATGGTGACCAAGCGATCTCCCACCTTGATGAGTACCGGACACTCTACGCAGAGGTGTACGCCGAACCCCCATACGAATGGGGAGACAACCACGCCGACCTGTTCGCCGATCGCTTCCAGGTGCAACGTCGCCAGCCGGGCTTCGCCCTCGTCGAAGCCCACGACGGCACCGAACTTGCGGGCCTGGTCTTCGGCGTGACCCTGCAGCCAACGACTCCGTGGTGGAACAACCTAACCGCGCCGCTACCCGCGGCGATCACCACCGAGAACCCAGGCCGCACCTTCGCCCTCGTGGAACTATTGGTGCGCCCACCATGGAGACGCCAGGGCATCGCCCTGGCTCTGCACGACCGGCTCCTTAAAGACCGCACCGAAGAACGAGCCACGCTCACCGTCCTGCCTGCAGCCGCACCGGCACAGACCGCCTACCAGAAGTGGGGCTGGCACAAGGTCGGCCAAAAGCGCAACCCACTGCCAGGCTCACCCCTGTTCGACGTAATGCTCAGACAGCTTTCGCAAGGCAACTGACGGGCCACTACGGAGGTATTTTCCCAGGTGTGTAAATGGTTTCGGTGGGGCAGGTGAAAAGACGGTAGATAGGTTACCGCTACGGGGGGATGGAACACAGATGCCTGCTTCACGGGGAACGACACTAATGCCGGGCACGGTTCCGGGCGAGCCGGTTATCGCGGGCGCGGGGGGCATGACTCATCATGGCGGTAAAAATCCCCCCGATCGGGTTCCGGTGCGGGAGCTGCTCGGGGATGAGGTGCTGGACGCTCTTCTGGAGCGCTCGAAGGATGCCGATGGGGGGCTGCGGCTGACCGGTGCGGGCTCCATGCTCGGCGACCTGGTCAAGGCCGTTCTCGAGCGTGCGCTGGAAGGGGAGATTTCCGCGCACCTGGGTTATGAGAAGCATGCAGGGTTATTCACGCGCGTTATTCGTGATGTCAACTCTACCCGGAACGGCGGCGTGTCTACATAAAGGATGGCCTGTTTCCTGAAAGGATGTAGTTACGACACAACGTCCTTAGAAACAGGCCATC
>Ga0335079_10000074_pt1 | contig 114999 bp, 94 predicted proteins | sample Lox_Sample_33_FD_206719 | JGI IMG/M metagenome (GOLD analysis project Ga0335079, IMG submission 206719) | Soil microbial communities from Loxahatchee National Wildlife Refuge, Florida, United States - Lox_Sample_3.3 | ecosystem: Environmental > Terrestrial > Soil > Wetlands | place: USA... | reverse complement strand
GAACGTTTTCAAAGCAATGCAAAAAGCCGCGCAAGGTCAGATCGGAGATTTGCGGAAAAGCTTGCAATTTGCCGCGATGGTGGCGCCGTTCATTCCCGGCATCGGCACTGGAGTTGCCGCCGCACTGGGTGCAGCCAATGCGCTCGCTGCAGGCCAACCGATAACGGACGCACTCATCGCTGCCGCCCGAAGCGCCGTTCCCGGCGGAGCCATCGCACAGGTCGCTTTCGATACCGCGATGAACATGGCGAAGGGAAAAAATATTGGCGATGCGCTGTTGAATTCCGCTCGCAAGCAACTTCCCGGAGGGCCGGCCGCTCAAGCTGCTTTTGACGCAGCTCTGGCGCTTGCCAAAGGAAAAAACATCCAGGATGCAGCGTTCGCAGCGGCCGGTCGATTGTTGCCACCATCGCCCTATGCGGCTGATGCTCTCTCGTTCGTAAAGAAGGTTGCGTCAGGTCAAAATATTCAGAAAGCTGCGCTCTCGACTGCAGGCAATATGATCCTGAACAAGGTCGAGCGGCAGGCCGGGCCAGTGCTTCAGCGCGCACGCGCGGCGGTACCCGCCGTGCCTCGGCACCTGCCGATACGTTTCCCTCGCAGGCCTATCGTTCGTTTTGCTCGTCGCCCATTTCCCCTGCGGCCTCCGCTGCGGAGAGAGTTGATGGAGGAACTTTCGACGCAGCCTGTAATTGCGCAGCGCTTTACTCAACTCGTGCGCGCCGGACAATTGAATCAGGCAATCTCTGAAACGGTGAGCGGAGGCGTATCGGATCCAGACCGGATCACCGATATGGTTTTCTATGCACGACATCCTGAACTCAGCGGGCGCAAGCTTCGCACGAACGAAAGTTCTTTGGTGCAGGAATGGTTGCAGATCAGAGCCGCGCTCGTTCGTCCGGCACTTGCCGGAGCACGAGCAGTTCAACCTGCGGGAGTAGGCACCACTCCAGACGGACCATCCCCCTTCCTTCAGATGCCTTCCCTGCTTGGACTCGACACATTCGGACTGGACGGGAACAAGACACGCGACTGGGCTCTTGCGAGAAGCCAGGGTCCCATCAGTTTTGCGATTTTCCGATCAAATTGGGGCGCGTCACTGGACACAGCTTTTCCGCGGGAATGGCAGCGCATGAAAGATGCCGGGCTGGTGCGAGGCGCGTTTCTCTTTTTGCGTTTCCCTCATCCTGACGTAGATCGTAAGTATGGCCGCGCCGCGGATCCCGCCACTCAAGCAGCAGCGGTCACTAAGGCTCTTCCACTGTCGTCAATAACTCGAGATGACCTTCCACCGTCACTCGATGTGGAGTTTCCCGGCGGACGGGCAAAAACTGGAATGACGGCGCAACAGTGTCTGGAACAAGTACGTGCAGCATGGCGCGTGTTACGGGATTACTACCATGTCGCCCCCATCATTTACACGAGCGGCCGGGTGTGGCATGAAGATATGCTCGACCTTCGCGCGCCTGACTTGGTGGAGTCTCCTCTTTGGCTGGCCTACTATCCGTTTAAGAAAGGTCTGGCTCGCCGCGATGCCCTCGTACACCGGATTTCTCCGCCTGTGCCCAAACCATGGGGTGACCTAACGAACTGGTGGATTCATCAGTATCAAGGTGATGCGATAGGGTTGCCCGGCTTTACTCCGGGAAATGTTGACATGAATCGTTTCAACCCCATGACGTTGGGAGCCAGCGGCGACAGAGTTCGCTGGGTACAACGTCGCCTTGGCATCGCGCAAAGCGCCGTGTTCGATGCGTTGACCAAAACGACGCTTCGCAGTTTCCAAAGTAAGAATGGAGCCGATCCGACTGGATCAATCGATCCGCGAACCTTCGCGCGGCTGTGCTGGTCGAATCCATGATCGGCATACAACGATCGAATTAATTGGCCGATGCTTCTACTAGTCTGCGATTGATTTATCGCCGCTCTGCGGCAGGCAATGCTTGAGGACATTAAACAGATCGATAATGCGCTCGAACTTCGGGTTTCTTGGCACGAACGGAAACAGGTCTGGATAATCGTCCACATCGTATTCGACGAGGAATGACAGCATTCGACTCGCCTTCTGCTGCTCGAAATCGTTCAGACTTCGCCATTCCACGAAGAACTCCTGTGCTTCCGGTAGGTTGTGCATGATCATCACTTTGTGCTCCGTTCCACCTGTGAACCGATGCCGGCGAGATTCATCTCGACCCGAAATCGCGCATGACGTGTCTTGTCGTGAATGAGTTTGTATCGCCCTACAAAACAGGCCGCCCGCAGTTTTCTCAGTTTTCTCAGTTTTCTCAGTCTTCGTCAATCATCACGACGAAACCCGGCTCGCCTTCCTTCTCCAACTTCTGCTCCAGCGTGTTGGCCGCTTCGATGTTTGACTCGAGTCCAACCAGAACGCGCCAGGTCTGGTCGGTGCTGCGATATACAATTCGCGCAATTCCATATTCCTGCTGCATCTTGTCGCGCAAGCGCTCTGCATCCGCCTTCTGGCTGAAGCCTTGTAATTGGACCGCGTAGAGTTCGGCCCCACGAGTCGCCGGAGCGCTTAATACCTCCAACTGCACATTCGCAATTCCGGGCATAGCGATTGTCTGTGCCGCGGCATGCGACAAATCAATAATTCGGCCCTGCACGAACGGTCCGCGATCGTTGATCCGGACTTCGACCGTCTTGTGATTCGCGACGTTCTCGACTCGTAGCACCGTCCCGAATGGAAATGTGCGGTGCGCCGCAGTCAGCTTTTCCATGTCGTACACTTCGCCGTTAGCCGTCAATCGTCCGTCGAAAGGGTGCCCATACCAGCTTGCGATTCCAGTCTGCGCAACTCCACCGGATTGTGAGATCCGATTGGAGCATGCGATGCTGCTCAACAGGTCGCCAGCCGCGAGCACGAATAGCATGAACAGGAGCACGGAATTGGTTCGGACATACCGCATCGGAGCTACTTAAGAAACGTATTCAGAATGTTGCGATATTCCGGGTTCAGCTTCTGATACGCGGGATCCTTGCTTACCGCACCCAGCACGGCGCCCAAGTCAGGCGGAGCGGTAACGGTCAGCATCACGGCAGTATCGTGTCGGACCATCGAATTGGCCAGCGGATTCTGCTGAACCACCTTGGTTTTTCCGAAAATATTCATCGTCGGCTGTTTCATTAACATGACCTTCAGTCCGACCGTCTGCAGTGTATTCACCGCGTCGGCGAGGCTGCTGTCCACGAGGTTCGGGACCGATATTGGAAGTTCCACGGTCAGATTGATCGGCGTATTCATCGGCACCTGCTCGCCGGCGTTGGGTGTTTGCGAAACCACGTACGCGCCGGGGATCACAGCGCCTTGCGCGCTGCTCACCATTCCCGTCTTCAACGGAACGGCCGCCAACAGGTTCTTCGCCTGATCAAGATCCATTTGGACCACGCTAGGCACGGAGACTTTTTTCGCGCATGCTGCCGTTCCTAGAGTGGCTGCGATCAGGCCGAGGGTTAATAACACACGCACGGCATGCGAAAGAGTGAATCGGCCTGCGGCGTTTTGACGAACGGACTCACCAAGGTTTCCTGCGGCGAATGCTTCACGATGGTTTCTCATAGTACTCACTGCTTTCTCTTAAAGATGGATTGATACACTTCGGTTGTAGCTCTCTCCGATGTCAGAACTGATATCTCAGTCCGACTTCCAGCGTGTCGAACTGTGTTGAATTCCCGTCGCTGATGACGTGGTGGTTGTAAGCGGCTTCGGCTCCCACATGTCGGGAAAGCGGAAAAAGAATTCCACCTCCGACGTTGGCCCCGATGTGTGTTTGAGCGCCGCCGAATTTGTACCCTCCAAAGCCTCCGTTGATGAACGGGCGGAGGGCTCCGTTCCACGGATAGATCCTGGCGTTGAATGAAAACTGATAGATATCGGGATCGGGCGCAAACTTGTGCGAGAAGCGGTGATAGCCAAAGATGCCGTCGAGCGCAAGATGGCTCGCTGCCATGAACTCAAGGCCGGCATTCGTGCTGAATCCCAGATATGGATTGCCGCTTAGTTGGCGTAAGTTGGGGCCAACATCGAGGAAAAGGGCTGCTCGTCCGGAAGGCCGTGTGCAACACGTGGTGAGTTCGTTCCCTGAGTTCAAGGGCTGAGGCAGCTTATCGGGCGTAACGGAATCCCCAATTACGGCGAGTACGTTCTCGAAGTGGACCTTGACCGCGGGAGGGACGGAACCATTGAACGAGACAGTCGCAGTGTAGGTACCATCCAGATTGTCCTTTGCTTTGACAGGCGTCTGGCCCGGAGCCACAAACCAGAAGTAGTTCGCCCACCCCGGTCCCATGCGGCCGCACTTTGGATCATTTGTTCCGCAGCCTGGCGCCGGCTTCACGCGAGGCGTCATCACGATCGAGAGCACGCCTTGGCGGTCCCGCCGCTGGACACTGGAACTGATTACGGTATTGCCGGAATCGGGGACAGCACGAATGTATGCGGCTCTCAATTGCTGGCGCGAGAATCGGATCGAATTCGGATCCGTGCTTTCGGCAGAAAGAACGAAGTTATAGTCACCGGAGGTCGGAGCTGGAACCAAAGCACTGTAAATCCCATCGCCTGCAACGTCGTCGCCGTGCTCTTTCTTCCCGTCATCGTACAGAGTGATGTCCGGCGGGCGTGTCGTCAGAAGAGGTTTTGCCTGAACCGCATTGAATAGTTTGGCCTCGGGCCCGGAGGCGATGTCGGGCCGCGGTGACACAGAACTCGCCGTGCTGTCAGAAAGCATGTCCCCAACGCCTTGGCCGGGCGCCACAAGGCTCGCAACGATCTTGTCGCCCGCGTGCGACCCAACCCCGAGAACAGGCCGACCGAAATATCGAAGCTGAGCCCGCAGCCGGATGTTGTCTCCCGCCTTGTAGTCGCCGGGAACCACTGACAGATCGGCTTTCATGCCGGCATCTTCGGTCATGATATGCAGGTCGAAAGGAATGCTTTGTGGAATAGCACTCATTGCTGCCACCAGGCGGGGCGCCTGCACGTTGATTTGCCAGCTGTTTGTTGGGTCAAACGGTGGTGGCAGCGGCAATGCTTGCATGATCGTGATAAATCCGGACTCGTCTTCGCGTACGATCGGCTGGGCCCCGCCTGGAGGAGTCACCGTGATTCGCAGCGGCCCGAGTTCCTTGGGCCACATCAGGCTCAGGATCACGTCATGGCTCGTGGTGGTAATGGGAACGACCGCAGAGTAGCCGTTTGCAGTTGCCTTCTCTGAAATCATCCGTACCGTTTCGTAACTGTTGAATCTCAGGAAGTTCTGCAATAGTTCAAGAAAGAATGGGCTAAGCAATCCTCCGTCGGTGTCAGTGTGCAAGTAGAAGCCTAAGGAAGCATTGGAGACAGCTTGCTGAACTGCCTGAGGCAATCCAGTGCTCGGCCCTAGAGTCACTGTATAAATTGAGGCGCCGCTGGTAAGCGGACAAGGATTAGTTGAGGTGTAGTTGCAGCCTCCTGATGTTGGCAATCCGGCGCAGTTCGATGCCGTCTCGCAATAAATCCCGGGCGTGGGATTCACTTCGACCATGGGATCGGTATTCTGCTGGCCGTCGGTCATCAAAAGAACGACTTTGCGATGTCCGGTGCTGGTAAACATGCCATCCGCCGCGTGAAGGCCGGAGCCAATACTGGTAGCGCCACCCACAGAGATGCCGTTAATCGCAGACTTCAGAGCGCTGTTTCCCGGGTTCACGGGGGCGATGACGGCATCTACCGGCGACGTTGCGGCGGTGGAAAACGACACCATCCCGGCGCTGTCGCCAGTCGTCACAGGGGCTTGCGGGTTAGTGGGTTGCGGATCCCAAAGATCAAGGAATCTCTTGGCCGCGCAGCTGAGTGAGTCGAACCTGGAATTCGAAGACGATAGTCCAGAACAGAAAGCCGCCTCCGACGGAGTAAGCGGAGTCAACATGCTTCCTGACTTGTCCAAGACCATCGCCACGTCGACAGCGGGCCTCTCTTTTGCGCAACCCATCGTGGGGTGTGGCAGACCATCTGTAGAGGCTCCTAGGCTGGGGTCAACCACAATATCTGCGCCTGCACAACCTACCACTGGTGTGGGCTTCGTATAGCTATTCACACAAACCCCAGTTATAGAAGGACCGGAAGTGAGAATGATGGTGTACCTTTCGGGGTTTATTGTTTGCGTGCTTGCGCAGGGGCTCATCTGCGGGAAGGTTGGGTTAGGTACCCCTCCCTTGTCATAGTTAGAGTACAAGTCAACTCTGATGTCGAACCTCAAAGAGCCTGAGATGTTAGCGCGCGGAATGATAGTGACGGTGTCGTGGCTTGTCGTGCAGCTCGTACAATTTGGCGGCGTCAGATTTAAGGGAACTGGAAAATCATGGCATGCAACCGCTTCAGTTGGATCGGTGAGGCAAGAAGAAAGGATAGGCATCCCGGGCGTGACTGTTACCGACCACGAACGGTCGGACGCGTTTGGAGTTGTAAAGATATCTGGGGAGACTATCGTTAATCCGACGCTCCCGGTGCCAGGAGGAAAGTCGAGCGTCGTCGTCGCGTTGGTGATTTCCATTCGCGAGCCGGACGTTTGAGCCCCGAATGGAACGACTTGGGGAACATCAAGGACAATCCCACGGGTAACGGTGAAACTAATGCTGTTGGAATCCACTCCCGCAACAGTCACAATGACATTGCCTGATGTCGCTCCTGTCGGAACAAGAGCGGTAATCGAGGTTGCACTCCAGGGTCCCACTACGGTTGCTGCTAGTCCGTTAAATTTGACGACACTCGTGCTCTGCGTCGCCCCAAAAGCTGTTCCCGTAATCGTCACTGGCGCTCCGATCGGTGCTGAAGCGGGAAATAACGATGTGATGGCAGGCGCTCCGAAGGCAGTCGTGGTAGTCAACAACAATAGGAGCACGACGGAACACAACAGAGATCGGTATTCACATTGCATATTACTCACCTGCGTAAGGTAGGTTGCACAACCCTCTGATAGACAGTTGTGGATACCTTCTCTCTAGAACGTGTAAGAGATCCCAACGAGTGGAACAACCTTCGATCGCAATCCGCCGTGAGTCAGTGGAATCAGTCCGTTCGCGGTGAATACAAGATTGCTCCTGAACGGTCTCCATTTGATGCCCACAGAGGAATTGGTAGTGTTAAAGGTCCCGGTCGACGGGGACACACTCGGGTCTGTTTGTGGTGGCGCGAATCCCAGAGCCGGATCGCAAGTTCCGCTGGTATCTAGACAGGCACCGGGCTCCGTAGTCGTTGTACGTTTCGTACGTTCTGCTTGGAATACTTCCTCACCGACGATGTCAACATTAGCTGTTAGTCGTTTCGTCACCCAGACGTCCGCCCCGGCTGAATAAGTAAGTTGTCCAGGCAGCCGCGCCTTCGTTCCTTCTGAGATATCGCCAGCGATCAGCGAACTGCCGTTTGTCTCGTAGCCAACAGCAACGTGTGGTGAAACCCTCGACCTGTAAGACCAGATGACAAAAGGCTTGAAACCCGCCGCACCACTTCCCAGGAAATTCAACGCATCCCCAGTTGGCGTACGAATGTCAACTCCGAGAGCCAAACCGGCTCGCTCCCCCTTGAAGGCTGTACCTTTCACTCGCACCGTGATGTCCCCGATTCCGGATGCAGTCTTAACATTGGAGAATGAATTCGTTAAACAGGGGCTAGTATCACTGCCGCAAACGTTATCAACAATCGGGAATGAAAATATCCCGCTATGCGCGTTGTCAACAATCGTTGCCGTGGAGGATGCTCCCATCCGCACATTTTCAATAGGGATTGCTACGGATACGTCGAGTCGATTGGTGAGACCGAAGGTAATGAACGTTGTGACCTGGTGAACCCTTAAATCAACTCGCGTGTTAGTCGTTATGACGTCACGAATATAAGCACACTGGGTCGTATTGTCTCCATTTATCGCACAGGTCCGTCCACCCACGCTTGACGAGTCAGGCGGCTGTGTAATCACAACCGGAAGGTGCTTCAGACTGATGCCATCCAGACTGTCAAATTGGAAGAGTTGGTAACTCACACCCAGCGACACGCGATAGCGCCCGATTGTATCTGCACGTTCGCCCAGGATTGGCCCCAGGCTGTCGGTTGAAGGCGCAAATATTTTAGCGGCTGGATCCCAGAGAAAAGTGATCCCGGACGACGGCGATGCAAGAGGTAGCAAAGCGGAAGATCGTGCGGTCGACGAATTGAGAGACGACAGGCTGCGATTAAGTGTGTCTAGGCTGAACTGACTCTGATTGTTGCTGCCCACGGCCAACGTCTGGCTGATGCCGAAAGCCTGTGGTATGACGCAGATTAGCTTATCGCTTGGCACATCTTTTGGGCAAAGGGCCTGCCCAACCAACGTGGCTGAACTGATCGCACAAAAAGTAACTAAAGCAAATGTCCTTTTCATTGGGAATATCCCCTAGCTCAAGTGTTACGGTTGTGGTGCGGTTGTTCTTGGCATTCTTGCGAAGCCGAGCCTCACATCAGCCACGCCTGGATAGTGACGGCGAAGCATGTGCCGTTTCAGCACGGTAACGCGCAAGTGGTCATACCAGCGGATCACCGAAATGTGTTTAGGGTAGTCGCACGACATGTTCGAATCTCTACTTCACGTCGGATATGAACCATTGACCGCCGTTTTGGATAAAGTAAAAGGAAATATCGTCAGTTCGCGAAGGTTGGACGTTTCCATTCTTTGGTACAAAACTTTCATAAAATTGCCCCCTTGCCAACGCGGTATTCGCATCGGGCGCAACCTGTGGCGGCCCAACCATTAAATTCATCTTGATCGATGCGGCACTCTTGAAGGCATTTTCAATAGACAACTTCGTCTTAGCCGATGCTCCAGGCCAGATCTTCCATAGCATGCCCGCATCGCGAAAGTTGAAAGCCTGTTGATACGTGTCCAACACTTTTTTGATCAAATCGGCATCACTAACTCTGCTGGTGACCGGCGACGTTTCGCCGGCATTCTTCAGGATTTCGCTCGCCAGGTCGGTCCCTGATACATTTCCTGCGCCTTCAGCTACCGCCCCGATCGGGGCTTCAAACGGTCGTCCGCCTTTCGAGAAGACGAAGTCTCCGTAGTTGTGACCGGAATTGCGAATCAAGCTGTATTGCGGCAGTTGAGCCGAGCGGCCTGCGACACTCGGCTGGACTCGCTGGAACAGTGCGGCTGCGGTGAATTCGCTGTCTCCCATCGTTTTCAGACTCTGCAGAAGTGCGTTGGCAAATACCGAATGGCCTCCCCCGCCGCCATCCGCGACAGGTTCATCCGCACCGCTCGCCATCAGGGTTCGCGATTTCGAGTTCCACATCTTCGCCAGGAAGAGACCTCGCTCTTTCGGATTGATGGCTATGTCGGCATCGCGAGTCAGCACACCGGAATAGCAACTGTCTGAAATGATCAGAATATGTTGCGAAGGAATAGTTCGGACGTCGCGTGTTATGTCGTCTGCACTGATCCAGTTCTCGTTGTTGTCTTGTTGCGCATCGGTCGGGAGCCAATACGCTTCGTCGGCGTCCCGGTCGTTGTGCCCGTGCCCCGCGTAGTAGATCAGCAAATTAGAATTGGCCGGCAGAGTGCGACGATAGTCAACCAGCGCAGTTAGAATCTCGTCTCGCGTCGCGTTATAAAGAGGCTTGACGGTAAAACCGTAGCTTCCCTCGAGAAGCGCAGATACTTCTTTCGCATCGTTGACGGCAGTCTGGAGCTTGTTTAAATGGAGATAATTGTTGTTGCCGATGACCAACGCATAATAAGGTCCCGGCTGGAGCGTGACCGTCGCGGGAGCGCTGCTATCCGTGACACCTCTGGAAGTCTGCTGCGCTTCGGCCGTAGACAGCACCAGTGGCGATACCAGGAGAACGAGCCAGAACAATATTGGGTGAGCACGAGGGCGCATGAGTAGCGATCCCCTTCCGCGATAAACACGTTCGTCTCGATGGTGACTCTAAGGAGCCGATCGTTTCACGACGAGGACGCGTTGCACGGACGTCCACGACCCAAGGTCCACCGGTTTGGTGCCGAGCGCCGACACGCCTCGTGTCTCCCCTGCAGCATCCGTCAAAACGTCGGCTAGAGGATCGCTGTTCGCACCTCGAATTCCTCCCTGTGTCAGCGGACTGAGATCGATCGGCTTGTAGCTGCCAAAGACCTTCAGGATGTCGGTCACGAATCTACGCCCCTTGGGCACAAAGGTCGTCAGCGATCTGGTTAACTTGCTGCCCGGCTTGAGAACCGCCTGCAGTCCTTGTTCAACTGGATAGACAACAGAAATGCTGCCGTCACTCGAAAGATCAAGGATTGAAACGTACACATCTCGCTCAGAATCGTTCTTTAGGGTCGCAACAACGGTTTCGCCCTCTTTAACACCCATGTCAGGTCGACCGATGCGGGCCATCGGGTCCCGTGTCTCGCTACCTTGAAGTGTGAACTGGAGTTCGATGTCAGGATGTGCATTCCGAATCGAGAGCACCCCAAACCACTTCATCCATGCTCGCACTTTAGCGACAACTTTATTCGTTGCCTCCGTATCGGTGGCAGAAACCGGGGTCGAGAGCGTAGTTGAGTCCGCTGCGAGGATGTGGATCTTACCTGCGTCCTCCTTCAATTGGAGGTTACACAACGCAGCCTTATCCACTACTTCGATATTGGGAATCGCCTTCAATTGTTGCGCAATCGCCTGCAGCGCAGTCGATTGCTCCGCTCCATCGAGGAGCACTCGCATCCGCGAAGTACCATACTGATGTGCGCGTTCCACTGCGCGCGAAGCTGGCGCAGGTTTGACTCCCGAAATAAGGGCCGCCTCGGAACTGAATGCACCGACCGAAACCAATTGCACCTTTGCTACGACGTTCTCGGGCGGCGCAAACTTCTTGCTTCCAGCCGGATAAACGTCGTAGGTAGAGCCGACAGTCGCTCCCTGCACCTGTCCGGCTCCGATCGTCACCCGATGTGAGTCCAGCAACGATGGGGAAGCGGTGACATAGGCCCGTGACAGACTGCTGCCGTCGCCGAATACAAATTGATCCGCTTCAGCTCCTTCCAGGGAAGGATGCTGTGCCGGATAGTTGGCTGTCACGTTTCCGATGACGCTGTCCATGACGTCGCGATAGGTGGCCCCTGCCTTCGCGCTGCGAAGCTGCCGAGTGAGGAAATAAGTCAAAGCGCCGTGATCTTTGCCTTCTGCGAAATGCTCAAATGCGCTTTCACGAGAGGTTGCTGCAGAAATCGCGACGAACTTTGGAATGGCGTCTTCTTTGCCAGTTCCTATGCCCCGCAGGTCGCGAGTCGCATCGCTGGACTGAGCCGGAGGAATCCTTGTATCGGCGGGAATTGAACGTACTCTTGCGCCCCGGACCAGCGTCCCCGAATGGCAGCTGTCGAGAATGAATGTGACGTTCTTCGTCTTCTGAGCCAACTCGACCAGTAGGGGGTGGAGTTCGGCGCCGCCGATGTCGAAGACTTTCCCTTCCGGATCGCGGGAGTCGTACGGCACGATCGTCTGTTCGAGCCCGCTGATGCGGTTGGCGCCGCCGGATGGCATTTCAGAACCATGTCCGCTGTAGTGAAGAAGTACGATGTCGCCGGCGTGTGCCCGCGCGATCAGATGGCTCTTGATTGCATCGATGATTCCAGCGTGCGTTGCCTGGGAGTTCTCGAGCACCATCACATTTTCCGGGAGAAACTCGAACTTTCCGATCAAAACCTGCTTCATGTCCTCCACGTCGTTAATCGATCCCTGGAGCGGGGACACGCGATCTTTATATTCGTAGTCGTCAATGCCAATGAGCAGGGCCAATTTTGTGGGCGTATGCGTCGCGGACGCCTGCGTTCCCTGCTGCATCACACCGAACGGCGCGGCAGAGTTTGCTGGTTTGCTGTTGGGCGCACCGGATGTCGGTGCTATTCCAGAGCAAAATGCCAGAGTAGCGAGCAATAGGAAATGTATTCGGTGCGGTGAGATCACGCGACTAATCCTCACGATGACTTACTCATCGATTCCTTTGTATTGCAACGGCCGATACCCTTTAAATCTGGACCAGGTCGTAGCGTGGCACACAACTCGGGCTTTGCTGCCCGATGCCTCGCATACGTTGATCGTGCCGTCGTGGTTGTATCCGGTAAACAGAACGACGTGAGAGCCTGCCAGGTTCAGCGCGTCCCCAGGCTTCATGTCAGAGAACCAGTTGTACTTGGGTTCCCCAGCAATATCGCGGAGATTACTCGTGCTATAGGCATGCCCGGATCCCGCGAGACCCCAGCACTGGGTAACGAATCCTGAGCAGTCCACACCCGCGGCGCAAGACAATACTCCGAACTGGCTATGTGCTCCCGCCGCGAGTCCCTGTGCAATCTTTTTGTCGAACTCTTCTACCGTGTCTGCGCCGCCCCAGCGATACGGAAGCCCGGTGATGTGTTGTCCGGCTTTCCAGTCGCTGCGATATCGGTGTGAACACGATGCGTTGAGATTCGAGGCGTTGCACACCCAGCCATGCTCTGCAAGCTTGCGCGCTCGTGCCAGAATTTCAGCCCGTGATGTTCGCGGCAGCCGGGCGATCACGGTCGTCTGAGCACAAACTAATACAGCGGTCAGAACCGAAAGTCCGGTGACGGCGCGCATGACCAAACGTAAATTTGGTAAAGAATTCATGGATGGGGACAGCCCTCATTGGTTTTCCAGATGTTGATCCTGACCTCGGACTTGGTCGTTTGCAGCTGGTACACACTGCCCCTGTGAACTCGAAGTTCATCGACCGGGGTGACGAAGTAATCCAGTGGCAAGGTGGAGGTCTCACCCACCAGGAGACCTTCGGAATCGTATCTCCTGACGACCTTATCGACATTTACGTCAGGACTGGCCTTTCCTTCGACCGTGCTCTCCAACGCGATGAAACTGTTGCCGGCAGCATCGGTCGCAAGGGATTCCAGCGATAACAAAGCCTGGCCCGGGCGATCAAACCTGACTTCAATCGGAGCTCTGTTCTGACCATCGCGGCCTTTCCGAGCCACTATTCCGTTCTTCGGCGTTAAGACGGATGCTTCACCTCGTTGTGGAAGCACGGTGTATGCGTCGGGCTGCAACCGGCCAGATCGATCAAGCACATGAAGGGTTCCAGTAGACGCTTCCTCGACTAGGATCAGCTCGTTGGCAGTGATGCTCACGCTATCAGCAGCGAATCCGAGCTTCCACTCCTGCAGGAACTTCGCATTGCTGTCGAATATCGCCAGACGGTCGCGAAGCGGATCGGCAATCACAAAACTGCCATCTTCAAGTACATCGAAGCTGGAAGGTCCTTCAGGAAGTTCATCCTTCGCACCCGAGGTAACCCACAAGAGTGCGGCATCAGTGTCGCCACCTTGGTCGGCATCGCCAGCTCGTCTGATCGCAACCGGAATACGAACCGTCTGCGAAATGGGATAGCTGCAGATATTAGGAGGGCCACCGGGCGATTCCACCGGCGCCGTCGTTCCCGGTAGGGCGCTCAGAATAAAGAGAAGCATCAATGCGGACAGCCTTGCCATGCACCACTCCGCCCAGATCTACTTGCGGTACTGGGGACATAGTGTTTGCACGCCAAAAAATGAAGCATGTCGAAATAAAAACTTTTTGCTCGCCTCCCCGGGAAACTTTGGTTTTTTGAAACACTTCCCGGCTTCGCATCACCATCCCGTTCGAGAGAGAACCGCTGAAACGCTGTCGCGGACCAAAAGGAGGCCGGGCGCAGATTGCGCTCCCTCCCGGCTCTCCTCAGGATCGCCCGTGCCAATGTTGACCAATCGCCGCGATTTGCTCTCGTTGTTGCCGCTTGTCGGCTCTTCGGCACTGATGTTCCTGAGCCCGCTTTGCAAAGCACAAGATTCAACTACTTCAACGCCGGCAGCGGATCCCGCCACGTTTGATTTCTGGACGCAGCAGATTCGTGATCCCGAGTCGGGGGGCGCCGGGAGCCGTGGCTTGGGGGCGGCTCCCCGGGCATCCTTTGTTTATTACGACGAACACAAGGGATTTCTGACAGGCAGCGACATCGGAGATGACGACCTGCGCGATAGTGGCGACCTCGACGTGATGGTCAACGTCGACCACATTCGACCATCGGAAGCCGATCGTGGTCGCTTTGCGAACCTGGAAGGTGGCTCTCTTCGCATCGACATGCAACAGGGTACGCCGATGCCGAACCTCGCCGAGCGGCTCGCTTGGACTGCGATCGCCGGGTTTCTTCCCGAGAATCGCGAGTTGCCTGCTTTGAAAGAGATGACCTTCCAACCTGGCGACACTTGGGGAAAGATGCAGACGATTCCTTTGCCGGGCGGAGGTGGCAGGTGGACCTGGAACTTCTTTCTCCAGCGCCGTAAGAGCCGGTGGATGCAGATGTTCGAAGTCATCCGTCGCAACAAAGGCTTGCTTGCGCCCATTTTTGGATTGGGCTTGCCCGCGATCGCGGTTACAGCTTTGGCGACTGTCGATTCGATCGTGGCGGAAATATCCAAAGACGAGCGCACGGAATGGTTGTTCCAGAGCCCCGATGTTTATTTCTATGACACGAAACGCGCTCGCGATGCTTTCGAGGGTTCCAAGCTCCGCTTGAAAAAAGGCATGTACGTCGTGATGCCCAGCGACAAGCTATCGTCGTTCGCAAAACAGCAAAGCAATTTGATCATCAAAGACGGCCTTCTCGTTCCGCGAAACACGAACAGTTTCGAGATCGAAGATGCCGCACGCGAAAGCATAAAAGATATTACGTATCTCACCGTCGGCGTCACATCGAGGCTGCGTCCTGCCACTCGCTGACAATCCTGCCAAACCACTGCTTCTTTCCACTCACAATCTCCCGCCTTACGCAGCCTCGAAAAGTTTCGGGCCTCGATCGAGGCCCGTCATGCAAGCGATTCCTGATACGACCAACCCAGTCTCGTCACCATTAAGTGGGAAACGTTATGCCTTCTGTGTTTCGAAATTACGCTGAATTCGAATTTGGAATCATCGGGCTGGCCGTCGTGCTCGGAATCATTCTGATTTGCGGAGCCGTTGGATGGCCCGGAGAAATTAACACTTGCTACAAGAGCGCGGGAAATTGTTACTGCGAAAACATCGACCAGCGCAATCCGCAAAAGAGCACGATTCTGAAGCATCCGGGCATGTTCGCCCAGCCCGTCAATACCTGGACCAACGTCGGGTTCATGGCAGTTGGGCTTTTTATGCTCTGGTGGATTGGTTGGGAGCGCGCAACTGGCAGGCAGGCTCCCCACAGCAACCTCATCACCAGTGGAACTCTCTACGCCACCCTCTATGGCGGATTCACGGTGTTCCTTGGTCCAGGAAGCATGTTTTTTCACGCGTCCATGCGGCAGTGGGCCGGATGGTTTGACGTGATGTCGATGAATTTTTTCCTCGCCTTCGTGCCGGCCTACAACTTGGTTCGCAGGTTTGACTGGCCGAAATGGGTAGGCGTTCTGATTTATTCAGGGCTGGTTGTCGTCGAAGGAGTCCTCAACCTGGTCGACACCGACGACAGTTTGATTTTCTTCTCAATCCTGGGCGTCATCGCAATCGTTTCCCAGGTAATCGTGGCGTGTTCTTCCTCGATACGCACTGCAACGTCTGGGAAAGTCTGGTTCTGGGTGGGGGTCGGTGCATTCGTGCTCGCGTTCGTCATTTGGTACCTCTCGTGGACGAACGGCCCACTTTGTGATCCGCACAGCCCAATCCAAGGTCACGGGGTTTGGCATCTGCTCTCCGCGGCAGCTGTCGGGTGCCTCTACATGTATTTCCGCGCGGAAGAAGGGACACAAACAACATGATGGTCGTTCGTTTCATTCTCGGATGTCTTTTGGGGGCAGCCGTCGGCTTTGGTACGGGTTTCTTGCTGGGCAACCAGATTCTGCAACTCGACAGTTCGGCTGCGCTAATCGTTGGAATCGTAATGGGCGTGGTGGCCGGCGTGTATTCCGCCTTTGCCATGGCTTCCAATGTCTACCAGGTCGGATTCTTCAGCATTCTGGGTTACATCGTTGATGTGACGTGGTCTTTGTTGAACTCACTGGCCGGCCTCGCTGTCTGGATTCCCGCTGCACTGATTGTGGGAGGTACGTTCCAGGCGCCCGACGACAACTCACGGCGTTCGGGAACATTTGTTTACGACAAGAATCCACGCGGCGGAGAATTCGGCGCGACCACGATTGGGCCAGTGATTGCTGGTGGCTGGTCGTCGCACGAAGAAGTTCATGTGTGGCAGGCGCGGCTCTATGGACCCGCCTACATGATCATCTACATCCTCTCATTCCTGCTCAATTTCCTCTTCCAGTTGCCGTTCCGCCGGAACGCCTTGATGTTGGACGCCTACCAGCGGATCTGCTTTGAGGAGTGGGCGTACTGGGGCGGTGATACGGGAGACGGAAACATCAATTGGGGAGGATGGGTCGGAGGCTTCTTCCTCACCCTCCTCTATTGCAGTCTCTTCCTTAGTATTCCCATCGGGATCGCGCTCCAGCAGACGATCGTCTGGCTGGTCGGCCTCGGCGGACTTGTGGCTTACACGGTGATCCGCGCCGCCCTTCCCGCTACCCATGTTTAGGACTTCACTTCGCACGCACCGAATTTCAAAGGAGATTTCCATGACTCAAAAGAAAATGCTGCTCACGTTTGCCATACTCACCCTCGCTGCCGCTGTCGGCTGCAGCAAAGTACCTGACCTCACGGGAATGACTAAAGACCAGGCTCAGGCAGAACTCGCCAAGGACAAACTTCAGATGGGGAGCGTCACTCTCGCCAATCAGCCTGGGAAGACCGCCGGCACCGTGATCGATCAGGATCCGAAGCCCAAGGAGAAGATTCCAGATAACAAGGTCATCGCGCTCGTGCTTCAATCGGATGGGTCATCGGCGCAGACTGGATCCAACGGAACCACGGGCGGAACTTCGACTGGAACCAACAACACGACTGGATCGAACCAGCCGCCAGTGACTCCAAGCACGGTGACGGTGCCGAACTTCAATGGTCAGACGCAAAACGATGCGGAGGCAATGATCAACCAGCTTGGTCTGGTTCCCGGCAACATGAATGTGGTGCTAAACGATAAGCCCGCAGGAAAGGTATTTGATCAGGATCCGCCGGCTGGAACATCCGTGCCAATGGGGACCCAGGTAACTCTCAGCATTGCCAGCGACGCACTGGTGACAGTCCCTACCGTTACTGGGCAACCTCAAGCCGTCGCTGAGCAAATGCTCAAGGCCGCACAACTGGTTCCGGTAACCGAGTTCGACATCCATCCAGGTTCCGATCCAGTCGGCTCCGTCTTCGAATGTTCAGGCCAGGGGCTGCGTATTGCCAAGGGGCAGAACATTACCCTTAAGGTGAAGCAGGAGTCGGCCACCGTCCCGCATGTCGTCGGACAAACTCTTCAGCAGGCGCAGTTGATGCTTTATCAAAACAATCTGACTCCAGTCGTCCACTACGTGCACGACCCGTCCAATGTTCTAAAGGTCACCGCGCAGACTTATCCCGATAACTATCCGGTGGCGAAATACGCGCCGGTGGGAATCACTGTCGGAGCACTCGACTTTGGGCTCATCGGGCGTTACGTCGTGTTGGCACAACCTCAGGTGGCCGCGACCCAGAAGATCCAGGTCAACAAGATGGTAACGATGTTCAAGCGTTAACGAGTCCAGGTGGCAACCAATGGGGCGGAGCCTGATTCAGGCTCCGCCCGATGAACTACTCCAGAGATCATCATGTCGATTTACTCCATTACGCCACTGAGTGGTCAGATGCTGGTGAAGGACAACGCCGGCGAGATTTCTTTCACGATTGCGAATAATACCGATCGCGCCCTCCAGACGCGCTTCGACATCGGCCTTGAGGTTCCCTCGGCCGCCAAAAAAGAATGGCTTCAGGTGGACACCAAGCCCTGCAGCATCATTCCCAAGGGAAGCGTACAGGTGCTGGTTAAAATGAAGGCGCCGGCAGGAACGCAGGGCGCTTACAATTTTTGCATTGTCGCTGCGGCGGCTCCCCGAACGGACGAAGACTTCACAGTTGGGCCCACGATCAGCTTCTCCTTTGGAAAATCCTCCTCACCGAAGCCTGAACCCTTCAAGCTGAAATGGTGGATGATTCTTATCGCCGCTGTTGTGGTCCTGGGCATTGTCGGCGGTGTCGTAGCGTTAGTCATGAATCACCACGCCGGTGTGCCGAACGTTGTCGACAAGAAGACCACGGACGCAACTCAAATTCTCCAGCAGGCAGGATTCAAGGTGAAACTCAACGAAGCGTTCTATCAGGGCAAGGATCCGGGAATCGTTCAGAAGCAGACTCCAACGTCCAGCGATCCTGAGCCTAAGGACAAGATCGTAACGCTCGACGTTTCATCGTCGATGGCGACTGTGCCGTGCGTCGAAGGGCTTCAGTTCTTCGAAGCGTCTACGAAGTTAAAAGCGGCAGGACTCCAGGTTGGAGATCCGAGTTATACGACCGATGGCACAGTCTCAAACAACGCGATAGTCTCGCAGAATCCTAGAAACGAAGTCTGCACACCTCACCCGGGGGGGCTGAAAGTCACTCCAGGGACAAAGGTGTACCTCGTTATCAAGAGATAGGCATGAAGAAGCTGATTCTCCTTCTCATCGTAGTCCTCATTCTTTTCGCCGTTATGCTGACCTGCGGACTGACGCGTGACTCGCGCCAGGATCGAGCATCCCAAAGCCCTCCCTGGATGGGGTTGCTCGATCCCATCTCGAAGAAACAGAACCTCTCGGTTGGCGACATCCTGGCCACGCCTTGTCTTGTAAACGGTGATCTGATTTCGCGCGCCGGCCAGGCATGCTCCATCCACATTCGTACCTCGCAGAACACCAATGTCCGCACGCTCAAGCTGGTGATGATTGCGGGACATTCGGCAAAGATCGATCTTCAGACGCATGGCGAGGCTGGCATGCGGATTGGAATTCCAGTCCGTTCGTCGGCTGCGAAGTCCCCTGAAATGCAGATCCCGAAGGAGGGCGCAGAGCTTACAGCGATGTGTGACGATCCCTCGCCCGATCCATTGACCGGCTCCGGAGTGTCTCAGTTGCCAGATTGCCGCCTTCGGATTTCTAAATGATGACCTTGACCACAGAGATGATGCCGCCAACCAGCAGGAAGATTCCCCAGATGATCACAACAATCATGACGACAATCGCGGCCACGCGGTCGGTGATACTGGCGAGGAACCCTGGGACGAAGGATTGCAGGAAGCCAATCAGGAAGCAGCAGACCAGCGTGGTGATGATCATTCCAACCAGACCTTTGTTCTGAAGGAATCGCTGATGAGCCAGTACGAGTAATACGGTCAAGACGAGTTTGAGCACGAAACTCGCGGACAACATTGCGGCGGCTGTCCCGGTCGGAAAGAACCCCCAAATCGCCAAATACGCAATCGTCCCGAACGGGGCGGACAAAAACAGGCTGACCATAATCGTGACTTCGACAAGCGCTTTGATCGCCATCAGCACTGAACAAAAAATCACGATGATGGAAAAGATGACTGTGATCAAACCTTGAATCCGGCCCGTGATTCTCTCAGTGACCAGCAGGGCCAGCGCCATAAGGGTGATCGCAAAAAGCAAAACGCCGTCCAGGAGAGCCATGTATGGGATGGCATCTCCCGGCGGCTTCTCAGAGCTTTGAGCCTGTTGTACCGTCTGCTCGGTGATCTTGTTCTGATCATCAGGGGACAGGCCTGAATTCTTAAGGCTATCGCCCGTTTGCAGGCGCATTGACGCCGCATCGAAGCTGCCGGGCAGGAACGAGGTCCCGACCTCCAAGCCGATCACGATCAGCAGCACAATCACCGCAAATATAAAGAAGATCAGGCGCAGTCGGTCAAGCATGGCTAGCTGTTGTATCCCCAGTATTCAAAAATCGTGTAGTAGTAAATCCAGCCAATGAAACCCGGCACGACGGACTTGTTTTTAGCATCATCGGGAGGACGGAAATAGGCTGTATCGCGGATCTTGATGAGACAAAGAACCCATCCGAGAGTGCCAGTCCAGAGCAACTGGACAACGGAATTAATTACATAGTTGACGAGGTAGATCGGCAGAAACAGCGGACCGAAAATCCGTGCTTGCAGTACATGCACCAGTTCATGTTGTCCCTTGCCTCCGAGGTTCACAGTTCCATGGGTCTGCAAGACGCTATTGCCGAAGCTGCCACTCCCGCGGGGGCTAAATGCGATGAATCCGCGGTTGCGGCTCAATTCTCGCGAAGGATTTCCGACCCATATAAAAATCAGGTTGCCGATCACGAATCCCCAAAGAGTGTTTGGCAGGCTCCAGGTCATGTCTATCAAGAGCTGAAGCCAACCGATGCCGCTCAAGTCATAGGACACCAGCAAGCCCGCTTCGAGACCATATAAGAAGAGGATTCCACCGCCAATCCCCATTGCGACCAGGTCGTCCAACGGCTGATTTGCCGCAAGGTTCAGAAGATACCCAGTGAGAATCCCGTGTGATGTTGTGATGATGCAAGTCAATAGACCTTTCACCCAATCGGGCATAGCCATGCTCCTTCCCGGCAACGCGTGCTGCCTGGGCTCTTAGTGAATTTTGTTCGCGGGGGAAAACTGTACTTCCCAGGTCGTGTAAACCGGGCGTTCTACCTCTACGATTCGTTCAATCAGGGCGCGATGAGGCTCGGCTTCTTTGGGAGCCGTGATCCGCAGGTGAAACGGTCTTGCGTGCGGTTCCTCAATCTCAAATCCGGTTAGACCGGTGGCGGTCTCGAGGAATCGCTCCAAACCCTGTTTGGTGCCGCGCCATCTCGACAGGTAGGCCGCTGTCTGAATCAGCTCACGCAATCGACCTAATCCTGTGCTCACTAGCCCGTCACCGTCTTCGCGAGGGGCAAAAATGCGCTCCAGGTCCACCCACCGCGCCAGGAATGGTACGAATGCCTCAGGCGCGCGGTGCGGATTGCAGATGAAATCAATCTGACGAAGAATCTCTTCTGACGGAGCGTGCAGGGCTTCCATGGCGCACAACATCGCGTCCATCGGATTCCCATCTCCGAGTGTTCTTTGGAAGATTCCCGGCAGTAGGGCGGCAATATTAGATCGATTCATCTTGCTGAGTGACCTCAATCTTGTGTTCGCCTGAGCAGAACAACCAGGTTTCAGGCAGGGTCAATTTGTCGGTGTACGTTGGCGAAGAAATGTTCTCGTAGTGATCTCCGCCATTTGTACTGCGATAGACGCCAGCCGGCCCGCCACACAGAACGGTGTCATATTCCGGCGCCGAGGCGACCCCCTTGACTAGTTGAAAGATGTGCTCGATACCGCGCTGCGGCAATCCGCTTCCAAGATCGGGCGCTTTCCACTCGGGATTTGCCCCAGCCGCGTCCAGCCGCAGCACGCCGGATTGAAACGACCCCGCATAAACGCGAAGCCCTCGAAATGAGAGCGACCAACAGGTTCCACCCTTCCATCCCTTGTCGAATCTCTTCCAACCGTCCGCCGCCAATTCGGACCCAAGCAATTCCACTCGGGCCGCGCCGGTACCGTTGGCTCCCGCAGCGGCTCCGAACCCTGCCCAGAGAAAAGTTCTGGGCCCGTCGTATTGAGCCGTCAGTATCCGGATGTCTTCATTCTCCAACCCAATCGCGTGAAACGTGTTCGCCTTTCCGCCATCGTTGGAGAGAAACACGCCTGCATTCTGCTCGGAGGCCACCGCAACGCTAGCGATTCCACGCGCATCCGTAATTGCGGCAACTGTGCTAAAGCCATGATCCGCTTGTTTGGGATCGACCAGTATTTGGATGGGCAACTTCGATCCTTCGAGCGCGATTTCATACAAACCGACGCTGGTCGCCATCAGGAGGACAGGAACGCGGTCGCGCATGATCCACGCCAATCCGTGGATCACGAACGCTACTGGAGTTGGCGCGGACCAGCTTTCTCCGTCGTCGAGAGAGTAATAGACCGCATTCTGTTGTCCATCGCCGGGCAATGTGGTTACCACCGCCAACAGTCCGGCCTTTCCAGGATGCGCCGCGATGATGCCTGCCATTTCGCCGCCAAAACTTGCGGTGCGCTCCCAGCTGTCGCCGTCATTCATCGAGCGGAACACGGACTCGCCGCACACCGCGTGCCATGTCTTTCTCTGAAATGGATCTCGTATCAGCGACGGCACATCGTCATGAGGCACATCGTCAACGCGGAAGGTGAGGTTATCGACGTAGTTCACGCCAGGCTCCGCAAGAACCATGTCGTAGATGTGCGACGCCCGCAGTGGTTGCCCGAACTGCCATGTTCCGGGATTCAGTCTCTGATAAAGCCTCTGCAATACGCGCTGTTGCAGCGCCGTCGCATCTTCTTCTCGATACGCCACCACTCGAGCGTCCACGTGCACCGTCTTGTGCCGGGCCCAGGTCGCAGCGCAGCACGTGCCCAGCGGGCTTCGAAGCTCCAGTTCCTTCTGGATTTGCGTTCGGGTGTTCTCGGTGTGATACGTCGCTACCTGCTTGGAATCCAACGGGCCGTTCAAGGCGTCGGCCGGCAACTCCGGAACCAGCAACACCTCGACGGTGCCAGGTACACCGTGGGCCCAAACCTGAGCGCGGGAAAAGGCCTTGGCGCGCGCAACTCCACCGTTCCGCTGAGCCAATAGCTCGAAGTCTGTCGCCGTCACTGCTCGCTCCAGGGAACGGAACTCTTGAGGACCACGGTTCAGAGCGTTTTCCAAGGTCTCGCCCGCCCTCCCTCCGGAAGCGCGGGTACGGTTCGTGACAGAGACACCCGGAATCGCATCTTTTAACGTCGTCAACGTCTCTGCTGCGACGTTGCCGCGCGTGCCGCCACCGTGCCAGTACCAGGCGCGGATCTCCTTGCCCCGCTCCGGAACGGCAGCCAGGGTCAGTGGATTATCGAGAAGTGTTCCGTCGCGTTGCCGGGTTCGGATTGCCGGAGCAAATGTAATCGTTCCCAGCATTCGATCCACGATGTACGCCGGAGTATTTGCGGGCAAGTTCGAAAAGCTATCGACCTCGGTCCACACGCGATAAGTCTTGTCCTTGTACTTGATGGATGCGGTGCGCTCTCCTACTTGCGAGGGGGAGGCCTCAACCCCGACGATGAGTTCGACCCCATCGATATTGGCGTCCACAATCGGAGTGCGCTTAACACTGAGAGTGAGGAGAGGCTTGCCCGTTCCATAGCCCAACAGCTCGGCCTGGACCAACTCTGCATCACAGGCCATTACCTTCACTTCAGTCTGTCCCGGTTCGAGGCGTGCCATCTGGGCGGTAACGAAACTGGGCGGGTTTTCGTTTCCGGTGGGCTTTGTAACGGCCACTCGCGATCCTCGCGGAATTTCCACGGGTGTTTCGGCCGCCCGAGAGCGTGAAAACGTCAACTCCACCGATGCTGCTGTGGGCGGCTGTAAGCGCAGTCCCAAGAGATTAAGGAACTCGATGTAGACCTTCTCCGGCACACGATTGAGGCGATAGTTCATCACCTCCGTGAGGTGAGCAAAGGCCTGCAACAGAACCGTCGCAGGATCGCTCTCAGAAAGCTCCCACTGCGGACACACCTGGTGTATGCGGGCTTTCGCCTCGAGCAGCAGCTGCTCGAAGCTGCGATCGTCGAGATTGGGTGCGCGCAACGGCATCAGCTCTCCACTCCAGCCAGGGCAATCGGGAGCACCATCTGTTCAGTACGGCGAGTGGCCAAGACTAAATACTCAAGGTAAATCTCGAGCACTCCGGGAATTTCCAGGCTTCTCCCGGCATCCAATCGAACGACACGCATGCGCGGCTCCCACCGCTCGATGGCCTGCCGTACAAAGTGAATCGCGAGGCCTGCGGTCGTATCGTCGTTCGGAGAAAACATCAGAGTGTGCAGCATGCAACCATATTCGGGGCGCATGACACGCTCTCCGGGCCGGGTAGTGAGCAGAATCAGGATTGCTTGCCGGATCGAACCATCGCCATAGATCAGCGAGACCGTTTGCTTGGCCGAAAGCCGCATACCACGAGTGCCTGGAGCGATCCCTTCCGGCTGCTCACCATAATCCGGATGCACAAATTCCAGCGCCATGTAATTCATGTTCATGCCTTCTCCGAAACAAATGTCTGGCCGGCAAAATTAACCTTGTACTGAACAGTGCCCGGCGGAGTTCCGTCGGTCAGTCCGGTCACTGTGTCGAGACACATCTGTCGGCCGTCAATCCTGATCAGAGTCGAATATCCCTGCGTAACCTTGAGCGTATGCAGGCAAGGCTTGATTAGCGCGCCGTACATCGGACACCCTCCGATGGAACGAGACTCCGGATCAGTTGCCACATAAACTCTCTTCTTTTCCACCGTAACCAGATTCTGCGTTGCAGCCATCTGCACCACTCCGAGTTGATGCACGCAGACCAACTTCGCCAATTCGTTGAGTACAAGCATTTCAAGCCCTCTGGAAGTCAATCGCGTTTGCCTGGATAAGAATCGAGCGTCCCGGAGCTTCAACCGTCATGTCGGTTGCCGCGTGGACGGTAACTCGATCCGGTGTGAGCTCAACGTAACTCCCGCCGCTGTTTTCAATCTTGAGCGTCTTTCGTGAGTCGTCGAGTTGAATCCGCTGACCATTTGGCGTGCACAGGGTGTAGCGCGCCACCGCTCCGGCTTCGATTCCGGTATCCGGCATTCCGCCGGCTCCGTACACTGGCCCGATCACAACGCCGTAAGCAGGGTTCTCCGCGCTGCAACAGGCCAGGACGGTGTCGCCAACATCGGGCAGTGTCATACAACCCTTCTTCTTTCCTGCGCCCGGCGATACAACGCACATCCAATCTGTCTCGACGTTGTTGCATGCGGAAAGCTCCACGCGAATCCGCCCAAGATTCTCCGGATCATCAATCCGCGTCACCTGTCCGGGGACCGTAATGAACCCGGTCATGCGCGGCCGTCGCGATGGAACCTCTGACGAGATTTCCATGACATAACCGCGCTCGCGATCGATCGTGTGTTTCACTTCGGTGAGAACGAAGTCGCCGTCGAGATCTCCCATGCCACCACGCACCGAGACGCGACCTCCGGGATGCAGTTCGGGGTCGCCCTCGGACAGTCCCCATAGAGCGGTTCGGCTTCCCGCTCGAAAATCCAGCTCTGCCTGTGCGATCGCCGTGGCATGTGCAGGATCAGGCGTCGGTTCGTGCACCAGCACCTGTTGGCAGGCCGGCGCTTCCCTCGTCACATCCTTCTGGCTGACCAGACGCGGGCTTGAAGCGCTTCCTTCATTTTTGCTGACGTGGGACAGATCCCACCCTTGCACCGACGCTGAGCCGCAGACGGCGTGCTGATTGATCGTCAGTGAGGCCTCCAATAAGTCGACCCCGAGGGTCAACGTCTTGCTGGTTCCGTCCCCTTCAAGTGTCACGAGATGAAGAACATCATCACGGAGTTGAAGGAATATTCCCGCACGCTCAGCGAGATCCACCAGGCAATCAAAGTCGCTCTGCCGGTATTGAATGAAGCGTTGCCACAGCGGCGTGTCGGCGGATCCTTGAACGGACAGTCCGAGCTTGCCCGCCATCTCGCTAGCCATGTCCTTCAATCCAACCTGGACATGCGCCTTAACACTGGATTGTTTGCGCAGCCGCGCCAGCTTGTCGTAAGCCCGCATTCGGATCTTCTTTCCCCCGCCGTCATATTCGTGCTCAACCGCTGTTACGTCCCCAGAGAAAATCTGGCGCTTTTGATCGCCGATCATTACGCGCAGAGTCTTCCCGCAGGCTAAGGACCGCATTGGATAAAGGAAGGAAACTTCGCAAACCGTCGGCGCCGACAACTTTTGGGAAACGGTGATTTCCTCGATCGTGAGTTGCTCAGCATCGGCCAGGAATTCCCCGTCGAACTCAACCGAAAACACCGGAATTGTGGCGATGCTCATCATGCCTCCTCCTTGGCTCTTGCACCCACCCCAGGCGAATCAGGCATGCGCAATAGCGTTCCGGAAGGGACGCTCAGCGGATCTTCGATATCGTTGAACCGCGCCAGGAGACGCCAGAATCCGGCATTGCCGTACATCCGGTATGCGATGTCGTCGAGCCGTGTCGGCACTCCTTCGCTGGAGTCTTCGTCCGCCGCCCCGCCGGTAACTTCAACGGCAGCCCGGGCGATTGCTTCTTCGGTTCCTGTTACAGGAACAAGATCATCCACATTTGGCAATGGAGACGCTGCAGTAGCCTTTGAATCATCTGAGTTCACCCGGCAAAAGCGCATCCGCAGCCAGGATCTCCTTGGCACTCCTGTTTCATCGAAGAATTCCAAACGCTCCGCAACGGCCGCGATCACTCCTGGGACATTCCACGTTTTTCCCCAGACGAAGCGCGCGATCGGCAACTGTCCTTGTCCCGAATCGTCGGAACTATTCTCCGCCAGATTCCATAGGGGCCTTGTCAGCTCGCGCACATCGGTCGGGATTTGTGCTGCGGTCTCTGAGCGGTCCGAGAGTGTGGTATCAAACAGCAGATCGAGAATCATCTCGGTCGCACCGCCGCCCACGTATAGGAGCATATCGTCCGTTTGCCGGATGCCCTGTAGCGCTCCACGATCTCCATTGCGACGCACAATCCCTGCCGAACGCCGCGCGATCAATGTCTCAGGGTTCAGCATGCAGGCGATTCGTTGCCCGGTTTTTTCGATCAGAAACGCTACACGTTCCATGGCTTAATACCCGCGCTGTTCCCTGTCCAGGCGCCGAGATCTCTCAACGGATCGCAACATCCAACGCCAATTGAAGTCATTTTTCGCGGAGGCGGATGGCAATTCTGGCCAAACGTTGAGAGTGTTGTTGACCTGAGTCTCCGGACTTGGCAAATCATGCTTGGACTCGTGCAATGCTGCTCCGTCGGAAGTGCGAGGTACCGACAATTCAGGCCAAGAGATCGGGTCCGGATTCATCGGAATATTGCTTAACTCGTGCGTGATCGCCGGGGAGATAAGAGCAACGGCCTCTGATCCGGCGCCCCTCTCTCTACTGAACTCAACCCAACCCGTAACCTTCTGCGATTCTCGCTCCCATTGCACATGTGGAGGCGCGATGCGGCTCACGCGTCCATAGAAAGGTTGGTGGATCGCTCGCGAATCGTCAGGCTGAGGGAACGCCAATAGAGCAGTTCTTTCTCGTTCTGGCGGTCGTTCCCATTTCTGGTCGTGAGTTTCATCAGAACGGGGCTTTGAATCAAATTTCAGCAGCCGCGCCGAACGAGAAGGTTTATCTACCGCTTTCTCGTATGCAGACTTAACGGGCTTTCGAGGCGTCGAACCTGTCAGCCACTGGAAAAAACGAGCGATCGCATTCTTGTTGTTGTGCTTCGGTGCTGGGACCCACTGCATCGATTCGGCAATCTGTCTTTGCTCTGCAACAAATGCAGTCTTCGGTACTTCTGTGGTCGCTGTCTTCTCAACCTGAAAGGCTTGCTCAGGCACGATATGGTCGGCTAGTGGTGTGTTCCATATCGCCGCAAGATCATGCAAACCATTCGTTGTACTTTCGAACGACGATTTGCTGGTCACCTCGCTCGTCGCCAGTTCGCCTCTGATTTCATCCGACCCGCCGCGCACTGAAGGCCCAGCGCTCCGAACGGCTTCCAACCAATGCTCCGGCGGACCACTCTTACGCTCATTTGGCCTCTCGCCAGATCGCTCGGCAGGCGATTCCTCATGGTCTGCTTTGGATACGGCGGACTTTTTCAGCCACCCGAATAACGCATTAAGGAATCTGGAAAACAAAGCTTATCCCCGTTCGAGGCTCTCAAACGCCAAGGTGATCGTTTCGAATGCAAAGCTGTTGCCCTTCGCGTCGAGCGGAGCGCCATTCCATTCTCGGGGCCACGCGCGGTTCAAGTTCCAACGCGCGACTTCTTTTGCGCCGGTGGAATCCAACAGCACGATCGATACGTTCTTGCGGTCGCAGTTTCCCTGGGCCGCCTTCAGGAACCAGTTCCACAGTTCGATCGAAGGGGTAAGCCCGTATCGCAGCACGATGTCGGCATATTCCACCGGGCCCGGCAGGCGATGAACAACCTGGTTCAGCCCTCCCTCTCGGTAGGAGATCGCTTGAACCCGAATGCCGATGTTGCTGCATTCGGTGAAGTGCCCTTGCGTCACTCCTTGGATTTCCAGCTTGAAGTTGTAATTTCTGTATGGATCCTGCCATCCGGCTGCATTGTTGGCTGCCGGCGCCGGTGCTGCTTCGGGCATGGGACGCTCCTTCTTGGGTGATTACTCTGTTTCAACTTTCGTTCCGCCTGCCGATTGGCCTATGCGGAACACCACGAATTCAGCCGGTTTGACCGGTGCGATGCCGATCCTCATCACAACCATTCCGCGTTCGATGATTTCCGGAGGATTGGTTTCTGCGTCACATTGAATGAAGAACGCTTCCTCCGGCGTCTTTCCCATCAAGGCGCCCTCACGCCACAGCACAGTCAGGAATTGACGGACATCACGTTTCATCTTCTGCCACAACATGAGATCGTTCGGCTCGAAGACCATCCATCGCGTGCCGAGTCCTATCGATTCCTCGATCATGTTGAACAGCCGGCGAACGTTCAGGTACATCCAGTCCGCGGGGCCGATGGTCCTGGCGCCCCAACACAGCACTCCTTCACGGGCCAGCACAATGCAATTGACCCCGTTCGGGTTCAGCACTTCCTGATCTGCCCTGCTCAACCGCTGGGCGACGTTCACTGCACCGCGGATCACTTCATTCGCAGGAGCCTTGTGGACACCGCGCTCCATATCGCTGCGTGCATAGATCCCGGCTAAGTGCCCCGAAGGCGGTACGTTGACTAACTGTCCCTCAGCAAGCGGATCGCGGACCGTAATCCACGGATAATAGAAAGCACCATAGCCGCCCTGAGACAGCCGCGGCTTGTATCCAGCGTCTGCGTCGGGAGGTTTCGCTGCCGCATCCGGTGTAGCGGGCTTGTCGGGTTTGGCTGGAGTCACGCTTGCGGTCGCAACACGAGTCAGAGAATCGATGTTGTTCACCACTTCGGGTGAATCGAGTATCGCGACCCGGTTACGCATGTTTTCGCAGTGGGTGAGGAGGGGGTCGAAATGCACCGCTCCCGTAAAACCTGGGGCCGCCACAATCTTGACTTCCTCAACGGTTTCGAGAACGTCGAGACCGGCGCGTTTCTTGCCACCGCCGGTAAGGCTCTGGCTGCCACCGAGATTCACCACGTAACAGCGCTGCCCGCCGTTTTGAAAAAAGCCAAACACAGCGTGAGATAGCGGTGTTCCGGTATTTCCTTCTTTGTAGAAGTACTTCAGGAACTGCGACCAGTTGTCGACTGGCACAGGCTCGTTCACCCTGGCATCGATCAGTGGGGTCTGCCCGACAAACGCAGCTGTGGATGTCCCCATCCCGCTGATGACATGATTCTCGGACGGCATTTCCTCGACATACACGCCCGGAGCTGAGTAGGTAGTTCGCAAAGTATTACTCCTTCAAGTCGAAATGGATGGACACCGGTGATTGCCCGTCTGCCTCATCTTTGAGGTCGATGGTCATTTCCTGGCCGCGAGCCCGAACCCGCAAGCTACGCGCTCCAACTTGCATCGGTACATTCACAAATTCGAATCGGCCATATGGATCAGTTTTGGTGAACAGGTTCAGGTGGAGGAACTCAACGTCCGCGTCGGACAGCGGAATCTCGTCCGGACCCAGCACCACGCCCTGCAGTGGTCGGCCCGGTACTGTCTCCAATACCAATTTCCGCACAAGCTTTACCGGCTTGCGTTCGAGTTCCTTCCACACACGCGCTCGCAGTACCAGACATGCTTGCGGGGACACTCCGAATGCGGACCACAATTCCAAAGGCAGGGCCTCCGCCTGCACTTCGTAGTCGGACTGCAGCATCGCTGCCTCAAGCAACTGGCCGAGCAGCTTGTGCCCCTCTTCTTGTGTTGCGGCCCACGAGGTAACCAGATATTTCAACGAAGCTTGCAGCCGGGGTCGAATTGCGGCATGCTCCCGGGGTTGCGGCATAACTTCCAGAAGGTGAATCCCCACGCCACGCCCCTTTTGTTCTTTAGACGGAGGTCCGAGTACGGCGATGGACTCGCCCAACACTTCCTTTGTCCACTGAAGGATCTGGCTGTCCGCTTCCGCGATCACTCTGTTCTCCGTCTCGCACAGGTATCGTGACCAGCAGCGTGACAACGTTTCACGCAATCAGGCGCTGCCGAACCGGAGACAAATAAAAACACCGTCTGTGAGGAATGCAGGTCGGCATTCCGTGCAGACGGTAAAGAAAAAACACAATCCAGGCTCGGAAAGTGTTTAAACGATGCGAATCACGCCAGATGCGGATAGCGCCATGAATACGATGGCGACCACGAAGAGCGCCATGTTGATCCAGGTTGCCGCGTCGCCGGTCCGGAACATGAAGCCGCCATCATCCGGCGAGATGGCAGCCTTATCGATGAGTGAAATGATGGTGCAGGCCGCGATTGCAATTCCCAGGAACAGGAACGCGCCCACGTGTGCGACAAACGTTGCGACGATGCACGCAGTGGCCACCCCGAAAAAAACCACTGCCTGAATGATGGTGAGAGTTTTGAGTCCGCTTCCATTCGACATCGTGTTGCCCTCCGTTGCTTCCTCAATTTTTGTTGTTTGTAACGAACACTTCTTTTTGCAACAAATAGGTCCTCTTTAAGCGGCTTGCCTGAATTGCGGAGCCGCGATGGGCTTCGATCTTCGAAGCCGAAGCAACAACCAAGATGTTGTGCTCATGGCGCCAAATGCGACTATGGCTACCGTGAACGTACCCCAATCGGAACCGGAGCCTCTGCCAGAGATCGTGGTGAGCGGGGCTTCTGCTTCTTGGCGCTCCGGCTGATCCTGTGCCATCACATTGATCGTGATGGGGTTCGAAAGCAGAGTTACCCTGTTTGCGAAGAGGGTGATCCAGTCGGCTGCCGATACGCTCGCAGCTACCTCGAGCACGACAGCACCAACTCGCGATTCATCGAGAATCGCTTCGCCGCTATAAACGTTTCCCTTGCCTTCGGAGTGCAGTTCTGCGATCGGTTGATTCGTGCCGTTCGCCATTCGGTACAGAGCAACCGAAGCAAAACCCACAGTTGTATTGGGAAGCTGAACATGCACTGTGATGCGCGTCGGTGATCCTGCGAAGATCAGCGTCGGCGAGGCTTGGGCCTTCAGGTTAGCGGGCCCGCTTTGTAAGCTCGTATATCTCGACTGGGCGCTCTCTAACTGCAGACGCGATTGGCCGAACCCGGTGCAGGAAACAAAACACATCGCAACTAGGACCACCCGAGGAAAAATCGAGGAATTCCAGATTTGTTTCCCGTGCTCATTCTCTTTGCCACGCTGTGGGCCCGCCGACAATGACGGCTTCATAACGACCTCTACCGCGTTCTGATCGACAAATCTCGGCCTACTGTCAGGCATAGGAGCGGGGCCTTCTGGGTCCGACTTCCCCCGTTCGGGTCCAGCCGGCCTTCCGCATCCCACACCTTTCAGGATGGCGCACTAACGTCCGAGGCAAACTGGCCGATAAGTGCTCCATTTGCGCCCGCAAGATATTTACGGGTGGCAGATTGGCTGTGTATCTGAGTAACCACATGCCAACGTTACCGGCATAGTGCGTCCAGATGGCATTTCATTTCAGAGAAATTGGACCCTAGAGAAATCAGTCTTTCGATTGAAAACCCGATACTGAAAAGACTGGTGCGATTGAATCGCGGGTGTAGAATACGCACACTCTGTTGGGCTCCGAGGCTCAGGCGTGCAATTCTTCACGTTCGACCGCTCCTATCTGGATCGGCTACGTTCGGGTGATTTCCGGACCGAAGAACATTTTGTGTCCTACTTTAGCCAGCTGATTCAGTTGAAGCTGCGGTCCCGTCTTAACTCGCGCGAAGCCATTGAAGATGTGCGGCAGGAAATTTTCGCCAGGGTCTTCGCCGTTCTCCGCAGCAGCGAAGGCTTGCGACAGCCCGACCGTTTGGGTGCGTTCGTGAATTCAGTTTGCAACAACGTCCTGCTCGAGCACTATCGTTCGTCGGCTCGGAATACTCCCGTTGAAACAGACGACGAGAGCACCGAAATCCCGGACAGCCGGCAAGACATCCTTGGCGATGTAATGACCCGGCAGACTGTCCAGGTCGTCCGCACGGTCCTCGATGACTTGAGCGAACGGGATCGACGCTTGCTGCGCGAGGTGTTCCTGGAAGAGCGCGACAAGGACGAGGTTTGTGCCGATTTTGGAGTCGACCGAAACTATCTTCGGGTCCTGCTCCATCGGGCAAAACAGACCTTTAAGGATCGCTATGTCACCAATACCGCCCGACAGCGCAGAGGCGCAGCCACGTAATGCGACCACAGCCGCTGTGAAACGTTTTGGCGCCTCAGCACACTATCTATAGGGGAGAGAAAGCGAGCGGTCATGAACCATGAACAAGCTGTCCAGCAGTCGGCTACCGAAAGGTACCTCATGGGAGAGCTTTCTCCGGAGTTGCGGGACGAATTTGAAGATCATTTTTTTGAGTGCTCCGAATGCGCGCACGACGTTCGGTCGGCTTCCCTATTTGTTGAAGGGAGCAAGCGTGTTTTGGGAGAAAGGGTCGAACTGGCTGCCGCGGCGGTGCGCGAACCCGCGGCAACGCCCGCCGGCTGGCTATCATGGCTACGTCCAGCATTCGCGGTACCCGTCTTAGCCCTTCTTCTGGCGGTCATTGCCTATCAGAACCTTGTCATTTACCCGCAGATGAGAGCGTCCCTGGATCGTCCTCAAGTGTTGCCGTGGGTGCCATTGAACACGCGTACGCGAGGAACGGAAACTACCCTTGTGCATGCCCGACGGGGGGAATCGTTTGTGGTGTTTATGACAATCCCACCTGATCCGCGCTACTCACAGTATGTCGCGGATATCTACGATCCCGCGGGTAAGCTGGATGCGTCTTTATCAATTCCCATACAAGAGTCCCAAGACACCGTCGCTATTCGAATACCGACGGGGAGCCGGCAGCCGGGAGTTTACACGGTTGCGCTGCGCGGTATTGACAGTTCGGGCCAGAGCAAAGAAGTAAGTCGCACTCAGTTCGAGTTACGGATCGAGAAGTGATCTTTAAATTGAAGGAGTTCGCAACATGGCGACCATGACCAATGCAGCAACCAGCCACGGAGTAGTCATTCCGTACCACGTGTACCATGCTGAGGCACACGTTCTGAGCGGGAAACTCGAGCATCCGGTCAAACAACCCATCGAGTTTGAGGGACACGTTGTTCTTCAAGACACTCGCCGCGAAGCACATTTGACGCGCTCCAGTGCGGCAAATACGCTCGAAGGGTTGATTTCGTTCAAGGCAGCGTACACACGAGCATCGGGTAACAAGTTCGAGAAAAAAAGAGATCTTCAAGGCGTTCATCGCAAGGGATGGGTGACTCTCTCCACCTCTATCATTGAAGGATTGAATGTCTTCGAGGTGATTACTGCCGATCGCGTGGTTGCACAGGTCTCTACGGATCATCCGGAAAAGGAAGGACACGTACCCATCGTCACCTTCCTTGGAACCCGTTTCGAAAACTTGCGTGTCAGCGGCTATCCCGTCAATGTGACTTTCAATTACGGCATCTGCGGCAAGAAGCCGGCCAAGGACAGATCGTACCTGCAAGACAAGGGCTTCCTTGATCGCATCTATCATCAAGCCGACGAAACCGCCACGAAGGCGGGGATCCCGCTGGTATTGAAGGAAAAGTATAACGGCGTTCGTACCGGAATCAGCCAAGTCAAGAACGGTCCGATTGGCGATGAGGCCGAAGTGAGGTGTTCGATTGTCGATAGTATCGACCCAATTCCTGAGCTGGACGTTACGACGTTTGGAAACGTCATGGTCATTCCGAATTTCGGAACTGTCGCTCTCGGAGAACTACGGGTTGGCGTCAATTCGCCTAAGGATTCCTATCTTCCTCCCCGAAGCAAATCCAACGGGAACGGATCTCATCCGGAGTGGAGCAGCTATTTCCACCTCGACATGCTGAACATGACATTGGGCTGCATCGGTGGTGGTAATGTGACCGCAGCCAGCGCGAAAACCAACGGCGTGACTCGCCCCTGATCCACGGTTGGATCTGATGCGGCGACGGCAGTCATGTTTGATAGTTGGGCTCGCTCTTGGGCTCGTTTTTCTGCTCGCCTGCAACGAAGAAAAACGGGCCCAAGCAGCCTTCCAGAATGCGCGTCAGACATTCATCCACGGCCATCTCGACCGCAGCCAAAAAGAGGCTCAACGGGGCTATCGCCGCTTTTCCGGCATCAGTTCGCAGTGGGCGTGGAAATTCAAAGTTCTGCAAGCGCAATCTCTCTTGTGGCAGGGAGACTACCCCGGGGTTCTGCAGCTTCTGGATTCACCAGACCTGAACTCGTGTTCGCCGGAAGCCACAATCTCCGTTCTCTGCCTTCGCGCGGTAGCTCACGCCCGCCAACTGAAACTACTCGATGCATCTAAAGAATTAGACGACGCGAGGCGCATTTGTCCTCGTGCGCCAGCCGCGGCTTGCGGTGAACTGTTCCAAGCGCAGGGTGTAGTCGCCATTGGACAGAACCAGTTTTCGCAAGCCAAAAGGTCACTAGAGCAAGCGTTATCTCTCGCACGCATAACAGGCGACCGCTTTCTGGAGACAACTTCGCTATTGAACCTCGCTGCGGCACTCATTGGAGAAGGACGATTCGATGAGGCGCTTGACAGCTCCAAAGCCGCATTTGATGCTTCTGAGAGTATTGGCGCAGACGACCTTGCAGTTGCGGCCCAGGAAAATCTTGCTTGGGCCTATTACCGTCTTGGGGATCCAGAAAGGGCCTTGGGATCCCTTATCGAAGCCGAAAAACAGTCTGAACGGCTAGGCGATCCCCTGCTCGAAGGGAATGCGCTCACGAATATGGCATATGCGCACATGGATGCGCACCGCTTCAATGCTGCAACCATCTCTTTCCATCGTGCACTATCGCTCGCCGACAAAGCCGACAACAAAGAGCAAAGCTACAACGCGTTACGCGGACTCGCCCGAGCCTCTGTAAAGAATGGCAACTTGAATGAAGCATTGGCCTACGCACAGGAAGCAGTCGACATCGCGCGGCAAAGTGGTAATACACTCAGCCTGCTTGATCCAATTTTCGTCCAGGCCATGGTAGCGGCGGGCCGAGAGGACACCAGCCAGGCGCAACAGCTATTTCAAGACATAGAATCAGATCCCACGACGCCTCTTTATCTTAAGTGGGAGGCCCAGCATGAACTTGCCCGTATCCTTGAGAACGACAGCCCTCCCGATATCGTTGATCGCCAATATCGGGCCGCTCTCGCCACACTCGGCAATGCGCGCGAATCCGTCACGCACGACGATTTTCGAATTTCCTTCCTCACCAATGGCACCGCCATTTATGACGACTACATCCATTTCCTGGTCACCCGTGGTGAAATTACCGAGGCGCTCCGTTGGGCCGACTACAGCCGCGCGCGCACGCTTGCAGAAGGTCTTGGCCGTCTTCCCAAAGTAGCAGTAACCCAGCCTCCACCACTTGAAACGACGCGGATTGCAACGCGCCTTCAATCCACAATCCTCTTTTATTGGCTTGGTGAGCGCGGCTCCTACTTATGGACAATCAATTCAAAGGGAGTTCAGCTCTTTTCGCTGCCACCCGCAGCCGAAATTGAACATCTCGTGGATCGATACAATCATGCGCTAGTGGGGCCCCAAGGTGTCCTCGAGTCGTCCGACAATGACGGTGTCGCTCTTTATCGCACGCTCATCACGCCAGCGGCAAAACTGCTGCCACCAGGCTCCAAAGTGATCGTGATCCCAGACGGCAGGCTGAACGATTTGAACTTCGAGACTCTTCTGGTCCCAGAACCCAACCTTCATTACTGGATCGAGGATGCGACTGTAATCAATGCTAGTTCTTTACGCCTGATTGATCCGTCCCGTAGTCCTGACAGGGCCAACTCCCGCAATCTTCTGCTGGTTGGGAACGCTGTATCGTCTGGTCCTGAGTATTCAGAACTCGAAAACGCGCCCGTGGAGATGCAGAGCGTCCAGCGCCACTTTCCTGCTTCGCAGCAACAGGTCCTGCAACGGCAGCAGGCGACTGCCTCCGCTTATCTCAATGGCAATCCTGACAAGTTTTCGTCGATTCACTTCGTGGCCCACGCAACCGCGAGCCGACTGAGCCCACTCGACTCTGCGATCATCCTCTCGCCCGACGGCGCGCACAATCAACATTTCAAGCTATATGCTCGTGACATCATCACCCACCCGTTGCGAGCTGATCTGGTAACTATCTCTTCCTGTTATAGCGCCGGTGCTCGCGCCTATGCTGGGGAGGGATTGGTTGGGCTTGCCTGGGCTTTTCTGCACGCGGGCGCACACAATGTGGTGGCCGCTCTCTGGGAAGCAAGCGACGTCTCAAGCGCCCAACTTATGGATCAGTTCTACGAACGCCTGGAGAAAGGACAATCGCCGGAAACCGCCCTCCGAGAGGCAAAGCTCTCTTTGCTTCACTCCTCTGGCCCCTTCCGCAAGCCCTTCTATTGGGGACCGTTTCAACTCTACGAAGGATCATAACCACGGCGCGCGTCTGTCACAAATCAGAAAAATCGTCCTCCCGGTATTCATGAGGACGACGTTCTTGGTTATGTGCCGATTCGATGCCGCGCAGTTGAATGCGCCGGATCTTCCCCGAGATAGTCTTGGGCAGTTCGGAAAACTCAATCCGACGGATCCTCTTATATGGAGCTAACCGTCCGCGGATGAATCGAAAAATCTCGTGAGCCAACTCACGAGATGGCTCAAATCCCGGCTTGAGCACAATGAAGGCCTTCGGCACATGCCAACGAATCGGGTCTGCAACGGGCACCACGGCCGCCTCCGCGATGCACTCGTGCTCGATCAGAGCGCTCTCGAGCTCGAACGGACTCAAGCGATAATCGGAGCTTTTAAACACGTCGTCGGCGCGACCGATATAAGTGAAGTACCCGTCCCCATCTCGTTGAGCCACATCCCCGGTTCTATAGTAGCCGCCCGCAAAGCTCTGTTCGGTACGCTCCGGATCATTCAAGTACCCTTTCATCAGACTGGATGGCCTGTGTGCGCACTTAATCGAAATTTCGCCATCGTCTGACTCGTTGCCGTCCAAATCCAATAAAACGATTTCGTGGCCTGGCGAAGGACGCCCGACGGCTCCATCCTTCACCACCTGCCCAGGAAAATTCCCCAACAGCAGAACATTTTCGGTCTGGCCGAACCCATCCCGTATCGTCACATTCCAGGCCGACCGCACTCGTTCGATGACCTCCGGGTTCAGAGGCTCGCCAGCGCTTACCAGCTCCCGAATCTTTACTGCAAATGACCGCAAGTCTTCCAGGACAAGCAACCGCCAAACGGTAGGCGGAGCACACATCGTCGTAACGCCGCATCGAGTGACGACGGCAAGAGTTCGCCTGGCATTGAAACGTTCATAGTTGTGGACAAAGATCGTCGCTCCGGCGTTCCAGGGAGCAAAGAAACTGCTCCACGCGTGCTTCGCCCATCCGGGAGTACTGATGTTCAGATGGATATCGTCGGGGCGGAGTCCGATCCAAAACATGGTGGCCAAGTGCCCGACGGGATAGCTCCGGTGCGAATGAAGAACGAGTTTGGGCAGGGCTGTAGTACCCGACGTGAAGTAGAGAATCAGCGGATCATCGGCTTTCGTTATGCCGTCAGGTAGGAAGTCGGAGCTTTGATCGTAAGCCCGCGAGTAAGGTATCCAACCTTTTTCCTCGCCATCCACCACGATTCGGAGGTAGTCGTGACTGAGCTCAGAATACTTTTCGACCTGAGAGCGTTGAGTAACGACGTGACGGGCGTTTCCACGTTCAAGGCGGTCGCGCAGATCCTCAACGGTAAGCAATGTGGCGGCTGGAATGACGACGGCACCCAGCTTGATCGCGGCGAGCATAATCTCCCACATGGCCACATGATTGGGGAGCTGAACGACGATACGGTCGCCGCGGCGAACGCCTTTTTCACGCAGGAAATTGGCTACCTGATTGGAGCGGCGCGACATTTCAGAGAAACTCAGCTTAAGTTCAGATTCGTCGTCGTCAACGATCCGCAGGGCGGGCTTGTCATTCGCACGGGCGAAAGTATCAAAATAGTCGAGCGCCCAATTGAATGTATCGAGTTCAGGCCAGCGAAAATCGCGGTAGGCCGTTTCATAGTCTTCGCTATGCTCGAGGAGAAAATCACGGGCCCTCAGGAACTCCGCAAGCCCGTGTTTCTTATCCGTTTTCACGCGATAGTCTCCTGTGATCGCCCCAGTGCAGATTCGGATCGCTCAATCGGCCGGACGATTGTAAGACATCGCTGCGCAATCTGCGATAACAGCCACGCAATCTGCGAATCGTTGGAATTGACACAGCGCATTCCAGACCTTACGATGCCGTGCAAAGTCTGGGTGGAAGCGAGCCATCATATGAGCCTTCGTGATTTCCTTTCCAAGCAGTTTATCGACGTCATCGAGTGGGTCGAGCCCGAAGATGGCATTCTGGCTTACCGCTATCCCATGCAGGACCGGGAGATACAAAACGGTGGCAAGCTCACCGTTCGTGATTCCCAAATGGCGGTTTTTGTAAACGAAGGGCGAGTCGCCGACGCGTTTGGGGCAGGACTCTACACCTTAAATACTCAGACCCTGCCCATCCTCACCTACCTGGAAAACTGGGACAAGGCATTCCAGTCACCGTTCAAATCTGATGTCTATTTCTTTTCGACGCGACTGCAAACCAATCAGCACTGGGGAACGCAGAATCCGGTGACGATTCGCGACAAAGAGTTCGGCGCCATACGACTGCGCGCATTCGGAATTTATACCTATCACATTTCCGATCCGAAAACCTTCTATTCCAAGGTCAGCGGCACGCGGGATGTTTATTCGGTCCCCGATCTCGAGGGCCAACTTCGCAACACCATTGTCGGGCGCATGAGCGACACCTTCGCCAATAGCCAGGTGCCGTTCCTGGACATGGCCGCCAACCAGGTCGCGCTCGCGGATAAAATCGCAGGCCAACTCAAGCCGGTATTCACTGAACTCGGGCTTACCCTCGACAGTTTCGTCGTTGAGAATCTCTCGCTCCCCGACGAGTTACAGAAGATTCTCGACCAGCGCATCAGTATGAACATGATCGGCGACATGGGGAAGTACACTCAGTTCGAAGTCGCGCAGTCGATTCCCATTGCCGCGGCGAACGAAGGTGGAGGCGCCGCCGGTGTGGGAGCCGGACTCGGTGCAGGAGTAGCGATGGGCCAAGCCATGATGGACGCGCTGAAGAAAACCGGATCATCCGGGAGCGACCCTCTTTCTTCCGGACAGGCCGCTCCCGCCGCAACTGCCGAGACAAAATTCTGCCTCAACTGTGGAAAGCCGGTTCCGAAGGTGGCCAAGTTTTGCCCCGAGTGCGGGCACGCGCAGCAGTAGCTGCCTCGGGGCTCGCACGAAACCTTATGACTGGGAAGGAATGGATCGTTGATGCGCGCGGCTGCAACGCTGAGCTGTTGCGGAACTTGACCACTGTTCAGCAGCTTTTTCAAGCGATCGTGGCGGACCTCGGTCTCCGCACAATTGCGGAGACGCGGTGGCACCAGTTTCCGGGAGCCGGTGGAATCACTGGATTATGCCTGCTGTCTGAATCTCACCTCGCGTGCCACACCTTCCCCGAGTACGGCTCTCTGTGCTTGAACCTGTTCTGCTGCGTACCCCGCGAGCGCTGGGATTTTGAAGGGCAACTCGCGGAGCGATTCTCGGCGACTTCAGTTGATGTTCGTACGGTCACGCGGGAGTACGGATCGAACCTCGATCTGGAAGCGATCGGCGCATCGCGGAGAGTTGCGACCAAATGACACAGCCAACCGCGAATTGTCCCAATTGTGGGGCGCCAATCACTTTCAGATGGTCCGCGAGCGTTCAAACGGTGTGCGAATACTGCAAATCCATCCTCGTGCGAACCGATGTCGATCTCAAGAAAGTCGGGCAGGTTGCGGATCTCCCCCCGAACCCATCTCCCATCCAGATTGGGACGGAAGGGGTTTACGGGCATCGCGCGTTTGTCACCATCGGCCGGATCGTCTACGAATACGACCAGGGCGGCTGGAATGAGTGGCACCTGATGATGAATGATGGCACCAGCGGCTGGCTTTCTGATGCGCAGGACGAATATGCCGTAACCTTCGCTGCTCCGGGCCGCAAGCTACCCGGGGAGTGCAAGATTGGCCAGGATTACAGCTGGGACAACTGCACCTACACCGTTAGCACCATCACAAAAGCGCACTACCGCGGTGTCGAAGGCGAGTTGCCGTTCCAATACTGGGACAAATCCGACGTCGTCTTCGTCGATCTGATGACTTCGACCGGCCGGTTCGCCACCATCGACTACAGCGATGATGAGCCAGTTCTTTATCTCGGCGAATCGGTCGATTTCGACAATCTCAAGTTCAAGAACTTGCGTAGCTTCGAGGGTTGGTCATGAGCGAGACCGGACCCGCGCCCTCAGGCAAGCCGCAGGTAAGATCCTCCAATTGTCCCAGCTGCGGAGCTGCCTTGTCCCTCCGGTCTTTCGGGCAGGCTGTCACGGTCGTCTGTCAGAGCTGCCACTCGATTCTCGACGCGCAGGATCCGACGCTGAAAATCCTTCAGACTTTTCAAGTCGCAGTCGGGGAAGATCCTCCTCTGATCCCTCTTGGGACACGCGGTACCATTCGCGGCACGACCTACGAAGTCGTCGGATTTCAGCGGCGGACGATCCGCGTGGAAGGGATTCCGTACAGTTGGCACGAGTATGTCTTATTCAATCCCTACAAGGGATTTCGTTATCTCACCGAATACAACGGGCATTGGAACGACACGAGCATCCTGCGCTCAATTCCCGCTGTCAGTCCGGGAAAAAGCTCGCTGACGTATCTCGGTGAAACCTACAAACAATTCCAGAGCGCAAATGCGTCTACCAGCTTCGTGCTCGGAGAGTTCCCCTGGCAGGTGCGCGTCGGTGAAACGGCGGACGTTTGCGATTACATCTCGCCGCCCCGAGTCATATCGAGCGAACAGACCGGGAAAGAGGTCACCTGGTCGATGGGTGAATACATTGCCGGCCGTGATATCTGGAAGGCTTTCAAGCTCAGCGGCGATGCACCCACGCCAATCGGAGTCTACGAAAATCAGCCATCTCCGATGAGCGAGGCTGTGAGCGCGACGTGGAGGATGGTATTTGTCTTCGCGGTCGCTCTCATAGTTCTGATGAGTGTGTTCTATACGTTCTCACGGGACGAAGCTGCCTTTGAAGATGGCTACACCTTTGACACCAACACAACAGGCGAAGCCTCGTTCGTGACTGATATCTTCGAACTGAAGGGCCACACCTCGGATGTCGTTCTGACCACCACCGCCGAACTGAACAACAGCTGGCTCTATGTAAATTACGCGCTCATCAATCAGGACACAGGACACGCATACGACTTTGGGCGCGAGGTCAGCTACTACCACGGTTACGATTCGGATGGCTTTTGGTCTGAGGGAAGCACGAAAGATTCTGTTACCGTTCCCAGCCTTCCTCCCGGGCATTACTATCTGCGCATTGAACCCGAAAGCGATCCTCACCACGGAAGCATTCCCTACTCGGTTTCATTGCGTCGCGATGTGCCCCAGCTCAGTTTCTTCGCGCTGGGCGCTCTGGGATTGTTGATCCCTGCCATAGTGTTGACCTGGCGCTCGATCAGTTTCGAACACATGCGCTGGGCCGAAAGCGACTATGGTGGCGCGCCTGACGATGGATCGCTTTTGAGCACAGTCGAAAATGCAGTGGATTCGGTGAAGGATTCTATGAGTGGAGACGACGAATGATTCGAAGCATGTTTCTGATCTATGGTCTCGCAGTGCTTGCAGCCGTTTCCCTCGCGGAATATCGCGGATGGAGTCTGGATCGCGTCGACGAAGTTCTCAATGTACCAAAGTCTGTCCGCGACAATCCTGGTTCTTACCGCTCGGTCTACAGCTCCTACCACCACTACACAGGAGGCAAGTGATGGGCATTCAGCTGACTAACGTTGTAAATGCGATTGTGTATGCTGCCATTGGCATCGTGATCTTCGCCGGAGCCTTCCTTGTCCTCGACAAGGTCACGCCGTACAACCTCTGGAAAGAGATCGTGCAGGAGCACAACACGGCTTTGGCGATCCTGCTGGGAGCGATGTCTCTTGGCATCTGCGTGATCATTGCATCGGCGGTTCACTGATCTTTGGGAATTCTGCTTTTCATCACCGTGCTGTTGATCGCCGCTTGTGGGCTCATCTATGAGCTCATCGCCGGCACTCTGGCCAGCTACCTGCTCGGCGACAGCGTCCTTCAATTCTCTACGATCATCGGCTGCTATCTGTTTGCGATGGGGATCGGGAGCGCTCTCTCGCGCTACATCGACCGTGGACTTGCCTATCGCTTTGTTTGGATTGAACTGCTGCTGGGCGTCCTCGGAGGCCTCTCGTCGGCTCTCCTGTTTCTCGCATTCGCCTACACGCAAGGATTCCAGTTCCTGATGTACGCGCTTGTGATTGTCATCGGCATTTTGGTTGGACTCGAGATTCCATTGCTGATGCGAATCATCCGCAGCCGATACCATTTTCGCGACGTGATCGCGCACGTCCTTACTTTCGACTATCTGGGGGCCCTGGGCGCGTCGCTGCTGTTCCCCATCCTGTTGGTTCCTTATCTCGGACTCGTCCGCTCAGCCATCCTGTTCGGGATTGTCAACGTAGCAGTAGCGCTGTGGAGTACGTTCTTGTTTGCCGAGCAACTGGCCAAAGCTCAAGCCCTGCGCGTTGTTTGCTTTTTGGTTCTGTGCGGTCTTGGTATCGGCCTGGCGGAAGCAAAGCACATCACTACGGCGGCTGAAGACAACATCTATGCCGACGAGATCATCCTCGCCCGCGATACCCGCTATCAGCACATTGTCTTGACCAGATTCAAAGATGACATCCGTCTCTTCTTGAACAGTCATCTACAGTTCAGCTCGCGCGACGAATACCGCTACCACGAGGCGCTGGTGCACCCTGGCTTATCTGCGATTCCAGTTCCGCGGCGCGTTCTGGTGCTTGGCGGAGGTGATGGCCTCGCAGTTCGCGAAATCCTGAAATATCCGCAGCTTGAAAGTATTACTTTGGTCGATCTCGATCCTGAGATGACGCGGCTGTTCTCGACCCACCCGATGCTCTCGGCCCTGAATCAACGGTCATTCTCGGCGTCTAAGGTGCACATCATCAACGCCGACGCATTCCCATGGGTCGACTCCAACACCGACAGTTTCGATTTCATCGTTATTGATTTCCCGGATCCCACCAACTACTCGCTGGGCAAACTCTACACGACAACCTTCTATAAGGCCGTCGCACGGCATCTGAGCGCACAGGGATTGATGGTGGTGCAAAGCACATCCCCGATGTTCGCGCGGGATTCGTTCTGGTGTATCGCCGAAACCATCAAGCAGGCAGGGCTGCGGACCTATCCATACCATGTGTATGTGCCTTCGTTTGGTGAGTGGGGATTCGTTCTCGCGGGCTTCCGGGAATATCAATATCCGACTTCCGTCCCTGAAGGACTTCGATTCGTCTCTGTGAAAGATCTGCCGGCGCTATTTCAGTTCCCTCCCGATATGGCGCCAATGGCGATGCCGCCGAATCGTCTGAACGATCAGGTTCTGGTGCGCTTATACGATCAAGACTGGAAGGACATCAGCCATTGACCGTCTCGCGGCGAACGTTCGTAAAGTCGGCGAGCGCAGCGCTGATCGGTCTCTCTCTCAAAAGCGATTCCCAGATCACCGGAACCTTCGTGAACGAATCATTCCAGTTGGGACACCAACTGCGGGACCGCGCCAAGTTCCCGCCGCCGAAGCAGCTTTTCAAAGTTCCCGTAGTGATCGTTGGCGGCGGAATTGCCGGCCTTAGCGCTGCGTGGCGTTTCTGGAAGAAAGGTTTTCACGATTTTGTTCTCCTGGAGATGAACGACGAGGCCGGAGGCAATTCACGTTGGGGTCAGAACGAGATCACCGCCTATCCTTGGGCGGCGCACTACGTTCCCGTCCCCGGCCCGAAAGCCGTGTACGTTCGAGAACTTTTTGAAGACCTCGGCGTTCTGCAAAGCGGCAAATGGGAGGAACGCTTTCTCTGTTTCACTCCGCAGGAGCGCCTCTTCATCTACGGTCGATGGCAGGATGGGATCGAGCCTGCAATCGGACTCAAGCAATCCGATCGTGATCAATTTCGCAGGTTCGAAGATCAGATCCACACTTTTCGTTCAACCGGAAAGTTTACCGTCCCAATGGAACTCGGCCTTTCCGACAGCACTGCAGATCTGGACCGAGTCTCCTTTGCTGACTGGCTTCGCGAACAGAAGATGGACTCACGCATCCTGAGCTGGTACATGAACTACTGCTGCAGGGACGACTACGGAGCGACAACCGATCAGACTTCTGCATGGGCTGGCATTCAGTATTTCGCCTCACGAGAGCCTGAAGAGAAGGGACCGCTCACTTGGCCGGAAGGAAACGGCTGGATTGTCCGAAGACTACTTGAGCGAGTCGGCAGGTTCGTTCGCGTCGGTCAGATGGTTCACCGAATTTCGCAAACCAAGACTGGCGTCAGTGTATCCGCAGGCGAAACCGAATTTCAGGCCAAGCACGTGATTTTCGCCGCTCCCACTTTTCTCGCTCCGTATCTGATTGAGGGCATGGCTCCGCTCCACGACTTCGAATACTCGCCGTGGTTAACCGCGAATCTCACTCTCGAGCGATACCCCGAATCCTATGGCACGGATCCCACGTGGGACAACGTGTTCATGGAATCGCCGACTCTCGGCTACGTGGACGCAACTCACCAGACCCTACGCACCCATATCGAGCGGACTGTTTGGACGTTTTATTGGGCATTAGCGAGCGGCTCTCCTGCCGAAAACCGCCAACTCCTGCTCAATAGCGATTGGGGATCCTGGAAAGAAGCGATCCTGCATGACCTGGAGCGCGTTCATGGAGACATTCGGCGTTGTGTTTCACGAATCGACATCATGCGCATGGGGCATGCGATGGCCCGTCCTAAAGTTGGAGCAATCTTCTCACCGGAACGCAGGAGGCTTGCGAATCTCTCCGGCAGCGTTCTTTTCGCAAACTCGGATCTGAGCGGTTTCTCGATCTTTGAGGAAGCGCAATGGCGGGGAGTGTCGGCGGCTGAAAAGGTGTTAGGCAAGGTGGGTTGACGGAGCCTAACATCGCTTCCCTGCCAATCCTTCAGGCCGCCCCATCCGCTTCAACCCCATCCTTAGTTTCCGGCGGTTTCGACTATTCGCGGCATGCAATGCTCTCCAAGGCCTTAATCCTGCATGAAAAAAATCAATCGAAGTCATAAGCCGGGGACATGTCTGCGCTGAAGGTAACACAGCTGACGGACAGTGAGTTCTGCTGTAAGCACACGGCAATCGCGTCATCAAACATCCCTGCGACTCCGAAAAGCCTTGCTAAACAGCCAGATCAAACGATTCACGATAGTTCTCTCTCTCACTAAGGACGAAACGGCACCTCGCCGGCCAATAACATCGATTTATTGGCTGCATAAGTTTTCGTTCTCAAAAGAAGTTTCGATTCTCCCAAGCGAAAAGATGAATTGGACTAAAAAATCTCTCCCCGCTACTTTCGCGTTGCTGACAGCGAATGCTCTTGGGGCGTTCGTTGGATTACCAGGGGGGAAAGCTGGACAACTCAATGAGGAAGGGCTCCCGAGTCGGGGCGCTGATGCTCTTCGCGGCTACGTTGCTTGTTCCCGTGATTCAAGGACAGGAGACAACCACACCGTCGCAAACCAACGATGCGATCGTAAGGCACATGGAAGAACTCGAACAACAAGTGAAGGAACTTCGCACGGAGCTCGCGGCGATCAAGGCGGACAAAGAAGTCAAAGACAGCACGGATAAACCGGCAGCTGCTGTGCCGGTCCTGGCCCAGAGCAATCTGGTCAGCACGAGCGCGACGACCACTGCTGCCCCTGCCGCTCCGACTCTTTCGGGTCTGCTTGGTTCGACGACCCTCAGTGGGTTTGTCGATGTGTATTACGGACAAAACTTCAACAATCCAGCGTCTCAGGCCAACGGACTGCGGTTCTTCGACGGAGCCACCAACCAGTTCGGATTGAATCTGGTCGAACTCGTTGTCGACAAGACTCCAGAGGTAACCAACAGCCGGACCGGCTACCACGTCGCGTTAGGTTTCGGACAGGCCATGAACGCGGTCAACGCTTCCGAACCGAAGGGCGGTCTCGGATTCGACCAGTACCTGAAAGAAGCGTACTTCTCGTATCTCGCACCGATCGGCAAGGGCATGCAAGTTGATGTCGGGAAATTCGTGACGCCAGCGGGAGCCGAGGTCATCGAAACCAAGGACAACTGGAACTATTCCAGAAGCCTGCTCTTCAGCTATGCGATTCCCTACTACCACTTTGGCATGCGGGCAAAGTATGTGTTCAACGACAAGTATTCGCTGACCGGATATTTAGTAAACGGCTGGAACAACGTTCTCGACAATAATTCGGGGAAAACCTACGGCCTCAGTTTCGGCTGGAATCCGAACAAGAAGTTTGGTTTGGCGCAGACCTATTTAGCCGGTCCAGAAGAGAACGGCACCAATAGCAACCTCCGGCAATTGAGCGACACGGTCCTTACCTATTCTCCGACGGGCAAGCTGTCATTCATGCTCAACGGCGACTACGGTCGCGGGGATCGCTATCTCGTCGATCCGGTTACGAACACTTTCTCGCATCCCGTGTTCTGGACCGGCGTTGGCGGCTACGTGAAGTATTCGTTCAACACCACTTCGTCATTTGCCACCCGCTACGAGTATTACGACGATCGTGACGGCTTCACGACGGGGCTTCTCGTGCCTACACATTTCAACGAGTTTACGGCAACTCTGGAACGCTTGATGGCGCACCACATCATCAGCCGCTTCGAATTCCGGCGGGACATGTCGAACCAACCAACATTCCTGAAGGGGAGTACGCCTGTAACAGATCAGAACACGCTCACAGCGGGACTGGTCTTCACTTTCGATACCCGGGAGTCCAAGTAGCGATGGAATTCAAGAATCAACCGATGCATTTCGGGCGGCTCAAACCAGGGCTGCCCCCTATATGGGGATCAGCGGCTTGGGCACAAACCCAACTAACCCCTGGTGTCAGCACCCTTGCCGCCCCCCGCCTAATTTTATCGGACTGCTGGAAGGAGGAAGGTAGGGATGAACATCTCCTCCTTTTTACGAATCATTGGAGTTATTACCTCTTGGGCCGGACTGCTGGGAGGTTTATTCCTCCTGTACCAAGCGCCTCTGTTTGGAGTTCTCGGCATCGTCGGCGCGATGGCTTTGCTGTTGGCCTCATTGGCGAATCTCTCGGATACGAGAGTGGAACGCCAATGAGCGAATGTTAGGCGGTAGCAAAGGAATGCATGAAACACATTTCAAAACCTACGACAAGGAGTCGTGACATGTCCGTGATAGCGAGAGAAAGGAAGCTGTCTCTGTCGGAAAAATTCCTGCGTTTGGGGAAGCGGCTGCGGGATCCTGAGTGGCGGCGTTACGGAACAGCGTTGTTGGGAGGAAAATTCCTCGGAATCGTTGCCGTTCTCCTGTTCATCACAGTCGTTTCTGGTGCTCTGTTTACCAGTGTCTACGCACAGAGCGGAACTCCTGAAGTCAAAGCCGCTGACATCGTAAATCCGGTGAACACTGCCTGGACGCTCATTGCTGCATTCCTCGTATTCGGCATGCAGGTGGGCTTCACGATGCTGGAGGCGGGATTCTGCCGCTCGCGCGAAACCGTTAATGTGCTTGTCGAATGTGTCGTGGACACATGCCTGTGCGGCATCCTCTTCTATGCTGTCGGATTCGCCTTCATGTTCAGCCATGGCAACGGATTCATCGGCTATCACTGGTTCTTCCTGCAGGGCGCACCGGCGACCTATGAAAGTACCGGCGTCGCATTCCTGGCGGTGTGGATCTTCCAGTTTGCGTTCGCGGATACTTGCTCCACGATTACGTCAGGCGCGATGATTGGCCGGACTGGATTTGTCGGCGATCTCCTTTACAGCATCGGCGTGACGGGGTTCATTTATCCGATCATCGGACATTGGGCATGGGGTCCGGACGGCTGGCTGGCGACGATGGGGAGCACCGGCTACGTCTTTCCATCGCTCGGAATGCCGTTTCATGATTTCGCCGGATCCACAGTCGTTCATACCATCGGGGGATTCATCGCGCTCGCAGGAGCTATCGTTCTGGGCCCACGGCTTGGGCGAAAATTCAAACGCGATGGCGGTGGTCCCATGCTGCCGCACGATCTTACGATCGCAGTCAGCGGCGGACTCATTCTGTGGTTCGGGTGGTATGGCTTCAACCCTGGCAGCACGTTGTCTGCGATGGATTTTGCCGGCATCGGCCGCGTCGCGGCAAACACCACACTCGCCGCTTGCGCTGCGGGACTCACTTCAATTCTGTATGGGTATATGAAGACTAAAACCTGGGACGCCAGCTACACGACAAATGGCTTTCTTGCGGGTTTGGTTGCAATCACTTGTCCCTGTTATTGGGTCAGTCCAACCGGATCTGTGCTTCTCGGTGGTATTGCGGGCGTGATTGTGATCCTCGGTGTCGATCTGCTCGAATGGCTACGTATTGACGATCCCATTGGCGCCGTGCCAGTCCATGGTATGTGCGGAATTTGGGGAACACTATCACTCGGTCTGTTTGCTTGCGGCCAGTATGGAGCGACAGGCCCTATCGCTGCCGACAACTCTGCGCCTTTGAGGGGGCTCCTCTACGGTGGCGGATGGCAAGTACTCGAAGCTCAGATCATCGGCAGCGCTTGCATCACTCTGGCGACTTTCGCCGTTGCCATGGCGGTTATGCTCGCAGTGAATGCAACCGGAACTCTGCGCTTGCCGGCTGAAGCAGAACTGTATGGCATGGATCTGCACGAGCATGGCATCTCGGCGTATCCGGAGTACGTCATCTCTGCCCTGGGTGCTCCTGGTGGGATGGCGCAGGAACTCCCTGAGCCAGTTCGTAGAACAGCGTCAGGCTTGGAACGCGTCGAGCCATTGCCACGGGCTGTGAGCTGACCGACGCTTTTTTGCTATCCGGAGGTAGAGCTCAGTTCTACCTCCGGGCTTTCCACAGCAAACCATACAGGAGAATACGAATGACGAAACTCGAAGCAATCATCCAACCTGGTCGATTTGAAATCGTCAAGGAAGCACTGGTCGAAATCGGCATCGACGGGATGACAGTATCGGAGGTAAGAGGCCACGGACGGCAGAAAGGTCACACGGAAACCTACCGCGGCCGCGAATATGAAACGGACCTGCTTCCTAAAGTGAAGCTCGAACTTGTCGTCGACGACAAACTGGTGGATGAAGTCGTCGATGCAATTGTCCAACACGCCAATACTGGCAAGATCGGAGACGGCAAGATCTTCCTTTATAAAGCCGAGGATGCGGTTCGCATTCGCAACCGAGAGCGCGGCGTTGCCGCTCTTTAGGTTCGTCCCTTGACTTTCTGGCGTGCCGCTGTCGTGTGCGGTCGAACCTTCCGCGATTACAGCGGCATGCTCGAAAGGCCCTCTCGCTCTTCATCCTGAATCGTGGCCCCGAAGGTGGACAGACATCCTCGCCTCCGTTTCACTGGCCGGAATGCTGATCACTGTAGGCGGCGTAATCATCACAATTTCAGGGCGTTAGCCCCGACTGGTCCCTCCCGGAGAACACGGATTTCCGCATCATTAGGGTCGGCTTTCTCCTTGACACTTTCTGCCCAAGCCTCGACAATTGCCGACGATCGTTTTTTCGCTTCTTCCCCCGAATAACAGCTCGTTCCAGGCAGCAGCTGTTTGCAACCAGCCGTAAGACGTTTCCGAACTCTTTTCGCATCTCTGGGGTAACATCCGGTTCTCTTGCATCGCGAGACAGACGGAGAGGAATAACTATGCGCAGCAAAGTGGGGTTGTGTTGTGTCTTGGCCTTGGTTTGGATTCCAGTAGTTTCCACGAAAACCGCGTCGGCTCAGTCTTTCAGCTTCCCTAGCGGAAGCTTCACGACGACCAACGTCTGCGCGAACAGCACGACGCCTCCGCCGAGTTGCCAAATACTCACGAATGGTTCGCCGTCACAACCACTGATTGCAACCGGTGGCGTTCTCCGTTTGACAAACGCCAATACGAACCAGCATGGCACAGCCTGGTATCACCTTGCCCAGCCACTGTCCACCGGATTTACCACTGCTTTCCAGTTCCGAATTAATAATTCCAACTCCTGCTCTCATTGTTCTTTCCCGGCCGACGGCATGGCGCTCGTAATTCAGGCTGATCCTGCGGGTACGGGAGCGATCGGATATACCGGGAACGGTCAGAACCTTGCCTACGGCAACAATGATTCCTCTTCAGCCAGTGGCCCGGGAAAAGCGATCCTCAACAGTCTCGCGATCGAACTCGATTCACATCAGAACTCGGACTACGGAGATCCCAACGGAAATCACATTGCGGTCCAAAGCTGCGCCCCGCTGAGTTCTACTTCTAATGCTCCCAACAGCGCCGATCATAACTACATCTGTTCGAACGGCTCCCCAGCGAAACTGGCCCTGAACAGCCTGCCATCGGGACTGTCCCTTACGGACGGTCTGACGCACACGATCACCGTCAACTACCTTCCACCTGGTACTTGTACAAGTGCCTGCAATAACCTGAGCGTTTTCTTCGACAGCACGCTGATCCTGCAGACTACCGTTGACATTACGAAACAGTTGAATCTGTCTGGCGGGACCAATGCGTACATCGGATTCACGGCAGCAACTGGCTCTCTGGTCCAAAACAACGACATTTTGAGCTGGACCTTCAGCCAGTGGCCTCTTTCTCCGATTACGATCACTGAACCCCTCCAGCCGACCGTCACGAACTTCAACTACACATCAAACCTCAATGCCGTCACCGACTACTCCCAGAGTGGATTGTCTTCGAGTTCGTTCCAGGGTGTCTTTATGCAAGGAACAGCTCAGGCAATCTCGGACGACCAGTTCAACACGCTGGTTAGCAACACACCCTTCCAGGGGAGCACTTGCCAACATCAGGACACGGGCAACGGAAACTTTTCTTGCGTGGTCACAACCGATCTATGCACCACGCCGACCAGCTCGGTTGCGTCAGGCGCGAACTGCCTGACCACCACCAATCCCGTTATCGTCGTATCGAACACCTACAACCTGGATCCCTCGCAGAAACCGATCATGGGTCCAAACTACGTGATGGGTAAAGATACGGCTCTGAATTGTCTGGCGACCGACGACAATACCTGCAAAGGCTTGGTCAGCATCTTCACAGGCATTAGCGGAGATGCCGTTACCAGCAGCGGCGGCACCAAAAACTTCAACTCGATTCTGATCCCCATTCTTGGAGCAGTTGCGCCTAACACGAGCATCACCACTTCGCCAGCACTGAACAGCGGCTGGACGAACGGCCCGGTGACCCTGACTTTCAATAGCGTCGACCTGGCACCCAGCAACAACCAGAACCCTCCGAGCCCCTTGCCGGCCGTAACGTCGATCAACTACTCGGTCACCGGCGCGAACGTATCGAGTCCATCGTCCGGCACGATTACCGGCTCAACCGGGTCCATTTCGATACCCGGCTCGGTGGAGGGCTCGACAACCATCACCTACGCGGGAACGGACAGCGCGGGCACAACCGAAACCGTTGTCACGAACAGCGGGAACACCGTCAGCACATCGACACCTACATTCACGATGAATGTCGACCTCACAAAGCCGACCGTTACTTGTACCCCTCCAGCTGCCGCATGGCAGGCGACCGACGTCATTGTGCCCTGCACAGCGAGCGACAACTCCGGGGGCTCCGGATTGGTAGGGCCTTCTTCTTTCTCCGTGCAGACGAATGTTCCAGCCGGGACGGAGACGAACAACGCCACGATTCCGGCGGTGACGGTGCAAGACGTCGCGGGCAACGTCTCGACACCTCAACCGCCCCAGGGATCGTTTGGTCCTTTCGAGGTGGATAAGGCGGCGCCCATGATCGTTGGGCTCACGGTGTCCCCTCCATCGCCGACATTCGGCCAAGCCGTTACCGCAACCTACAGTTGCACAGATGGTGGTTCGGGCGTAGTCCTGTGCGGTCCTACTGGCACTGTCCAGATTCCGCCCACCGCAAATACCGGAACGTTGACAAGCAATCTGGACGGATCGGTGGGAACTCACACGTTCACCGTGAATGCTCAGGATCTGGTCGGCAACGCAAGCACACCAGTATCGGTGACCTACACGGTCAGCAAGGCCAGCGCCGGACTCGCATGGGCGACACCTGGAGCGATAACCTACGGAACGGCTCTGTCGGGCACGCAACTGAACGCCACTGCCAGCGTTCCCGGAACCTTCGTCTACAGTCCTCCATCCGGAACTGTTTTAGCCGTTGGTACCCAAACGCTATCAGTCACATTCACGCCAACAGACTCCACCGACTATGCCACGGCGACCAAGACCGTGACGCTCACCGTCAACAAGGCAACCACAACGACGACAATCACCTCGGTTTCACCGAACCCCGCCCTGCCGAATAGCCCTGTCGTCATCAAGTACAGTGTGGTCGGATCAACCAACGTTACCGCACCCACCGGAACAGTTACGGTTACGGCCAGCACCGGTGAGAGCTGTTCCAGCACGGCGGCCGCAGGAAGCTGTTCGATCACCTTTGCCACCACCGGAACTCGCACCTTGACCGCCAGCTATGCAGGGGATTCCAACTTCTCCGGCAGTTCGACAACGACTTCTGTGCAGGTCAATGTCGGAGATTTCTCGATCACCGCTTACCCGCCGTCGCAGACGATCTCTTCGGGGCACAACGCAACTTACACGTTAACGCTCACTCCGATTGGCGGGTTGACCGGAAACGTCTCGCTCAGTTGCTCCGGTAACCCAAAGAACTCCACCTGCTCCATCTCGCCCTCGGTGGTTACGCTCGGTGGAACTGTCAACGCGACGGTGACATTGAGTCCGAACAAAAACTGCACACATGGAACCTTTACCCTGACTTTCACTGGTAACTACGGTAATGGTGCACTGGTACACAACGTGACCGTAACGCTGACGGTTAAGGGTGGCAACTAAAGCGCATAAAAATGAGGGTGAGGCTCTTTTAGCCTCACCCTTTCTTCGCGCCAGTTCCTGAAGACTGCGACGCCCACTCATGGCTTGACGGGCTTCCAGATTTCTAAGAGCCCTACGGGCCATCATTGAAAATCGCTTGTCGAGAATAGTTCCATCAAAGAAGACCACGGGCAATCGGCTCGCGGCGTTGATATGTCATCAATTTGCGAATTTTTGACAATGTAACGACAACGCGCCGCATTGCGACTGCTAGCCTAGGCAGCAACTTGTTTGAAAGCTTAAATCGATCATCTCCATCTCTAGCAGCCGTTCGGTCCGAGGTACCGCTGTGACTCAAACTCCTGCGGACACCATCATCAGTTTCTTGAGCTATTCAAGCAATGCCACTGAGGGGCTTACACCACTGCGGAACTTGCCTGACCGCAAGTGGCGGCGGATCCTGACTTGGCTTGATGAAGCAGGACTGGCGCTCTACTTTCTCGATAAGGTTATACAGACCGATTCGACGCGCCAAATACCTTCCTGGGTCATCTCTCGTTTGGAACGATGCCTGCTTGCCAACCAAGCACGAGTCTCCGAGTTGTCGGCGCAATTCGCCCGACTGAATCAATCCTTCGCGGCGGCAAACGTCAGTTTTGCTGTCGTGAAGGGATTTTCGATGGTTCCGCAGTACTGCCCAGATGCCAGCTTGCGTCATCAGGGGGACCTCGATTATTTGATCGATGAGGCGAGTATCGGCGCGGCCGAGCGAATCGTTCTCGAAGCCGGTTACAACCTCAAACCGCGCACGTCCAGCCAGGAGTTCATTTTCATCAAGCCAGGAAACGGGCCACCGTCGCAAAGTCAAGACCAATACTCTCCTCTGTCGCCTCACGCTGTGGAGTTACATTTGAATATGTGGGATAGCGACCAGCATCCTCTTCCTGAGATTCCGCACCTCTTCTCGCCGGCACGTGCTCAAAGTCATTCCTGGAACGAACTTTCGTTTCCCGCGCTGAACGATCCCGATGCTTTTCTATTGCAAGTTCTGCATGCTTGTCAGCACCTGTTCACATATTGGATACGTATGTCTTCGCTGTATGAAATTGGATTCTTCCTCAATCACCGTTCGTCCGATACATTGTTGTGGAATCAAGTAAAGCAACGCGTGGGAGAAAATCGAATTGTGCGAGAGTTTGTAGTTGTCGTGTCGCAGTTGTCGGCGAAGCTGTTCGCCGCGCCTTTGCCTGATTTGATTCAGGATTGGGCCCGCGAGACACGTCCAGCTGTTCGAACATGGATCGACCACTATTCCCGCGAGTGTGCATTGTGCGATGTTCCAGCCTACGAGTTTCGCTTTCTTCCTAAAGCCAAGCTCGTACTATTTCTTCAGCAGCAGTACGTCGACGAATGCCGAGACAAACAAGTGCTTCGCACGAGGCTACTAAAGTCGACTCGCGTCGCGAGAATGGTTGAATCGGTAAAAGCGCAACCCTCGCTGCTCCTCAACCGATTCTGGTGGAAGCGGCAGCTGGTGATTCGCAGGACCTTGTTTCACGCAATGGCAGGACTGAGATATCTGCTTGAAATTCCACGCTGGCAATGGCTGAACAGGACGAAAACAAGCCCACTCGGGTCGATCTAGATGCATACTGTGGCGGCACGGCGGGTAGTCACCGGTTACTTTGCGAATTGAGATGCGGCCGCTTCCATCTCCCGCACGTCGGAACGATCCAGAAAGTGATCGGCTCCCGGCTCCCTCGCGATTTCATCCATGATGCTTTTCGCTTGGAGATGCTGGCTCTTTGCTTCCGATTCGTCACCGGAAAGATGCGAAAGCGTACCCAGCGAGTAGTGCGCTCTCGCGGTCAGGAATCGCGTTCCAAGCTTTTCGCTGCGACCCAACATGCGCTGCAACTCCTGCCGTGCCGGGGTGTACTGCTCTTCGGCAATTAAGGCTTCTCCAAGCAGTTCTGAAGCTGCGACCGAGACATACTTGCGGCCTTGCGAATCAGCTTCTTGAATGATCGCTTTCAACTCAGCCAAGGCCGTATGACCACGGCCGTCAGAGACAGCCAAACGAGCAGAGTTTAATTTCGCGGTTAGCAGTACATCTTTATCCGAGGAATGTGCGGCAACGCGGGCGGCTTGATCGTACGCGTTCTTCGCCGACTTCAAATCCCCCTGATAAAAGTAAACGTCTCCCTGGCTATTGAGAATCGACGCCTGCAGAACTTCGTTCTTTAGTCCCTTGGCTAGTTCCTGAGCATCCGCAAGAAGGGGAGCAGACTGAGCACCCACGCCACCCTTCGCCAGGGCATCTGCCAAGTCATTGGTCGCTTCCGCCATCGCGACGCTTCGATCACCCATCGATTTGAGTGTCTTGACGGAATCCTGCAGCGCTCCAATGGCAGGGCCAAAGCGTCCCTGCGCCTCAAAGATCAATCCCATAGCGTGCGAAATTGCTGAAGCACCCTGGTTGTCCCCAGCCTTCCGATCCAGATCAATCCCTCGCATATACGACTTCATCGCATCGTCATATTGGCCCAAGGCAGCATATGCCGATCCGAGATTCTGCAGTGTTTCTGCGATGTCGCTGGGAACATTCAGTTTTTCGCGAATCTGCAGAGCCTGTTGCAAGTAGGTAAGAGCATCTTCGTATTCGCCCTTGAGCGCGTACGCATTCGCGATATTGTTCAGGCAGAGGCTCTGATAGGTTTCATCCCCGGCGTCACGCTGCACTTGCAGCGACTCTTTGAATGCCTGTAGAGCCTGGTCAGGCTGACCGCGTTGCAAATAGAAATTTCCGAGATCAATCAGAGTGTCGCCCGCTTCTTTCTTTGCTCCGATCTCCCTGCGTATTTTGAGTGCCTCGTTATACGACGCGAGCGCAGCATCAGGCTTGCCGAGCATTAACTGTACCTGGGCGATTTCTGCCAAACTCGCCGCAACCCCTCGCTTCTGCCCGAGCTTCTGATTGATCGCAATCGAGTCTTGATAGTTCCTCAATGCCTCATTCGGCTTGTTCATGAGGCGGTAGGCTATACCCGTGGCTTGAAGAATGAGGGCCTGCTGCTCCTGGTTGTCAAGATCGATAGCAAGGTGACGCGCTCGATCCAAGGGATCAAGTCCCGCTTGCGAATTCCCTGCTTTGATCTCGACCCGCCCCATGGCAAGAAGAGTGTCTACGTTCTTGCCATCTGCCTGGAGGACTTTTCCGTAATATACCCGCGCCTTATCGAAATCACCGGCATCCTCATACAGTCCGCCAAGTGCTGACAGCACATCAAGGTTGTCTGGAAAGCTTTTTTCCAGATTTTGATAGGCCGCAATCGCTTTCTGATTATCTTTGGCAATGCGAGCCTGGCTGGCCTCGATGAAATATCGTTGTGCGAGTGGCAGACTTTGGCTCAACTCGACAGCATGACGGGCAGACTGTTCCGCCTCGTTGTCATATCCCAGCGCGGAATAAGCCTGCGCCAGACGCGAAAAGGCTTCCGCAAATTGTGCGTCTTCGTTCGTCGCAGCCAGCAGCTTTTTTTGGGCCTCAAGATTGTTCCCTTGCCGCAGCATCTGCAATCCTTCGTTGTAATCGCGAAGGGCGTCCACCGAAGTGGATGTCGGCTTGAACGATTGGGCCTTCAATTCTTTCTGCAGGTCGGGAGAGAGTGACAGGTTCTTACGAATTTCTTCCGCGAGGCGATCAACCGCTGCCGAGAGGTCCTGCTGGCTACCCGCTTCAGATTTCACGCGTATGGTGCGGTTGTGCTTGCGATCTTGCAGTGTCGCGTCAATGCGGAACTGGTCGCCCAGACGGGTATATTGGCCCCAGACCAGCGTGTCCGCGTTCGTGAATTCAGCGATCCGGCCGAGGGTTGAGGAGTCGACGACTGAATTCGGAGTGATTCGCAGATCGTGAAAGACTTGCTGGACCCGGTCAGGCGGCACGGTACGCAGATGGGAGGACTGTCCTACGTCGGTGCTGAGCATATCGGCAAGACTAGGCCCCAGCCAGTCCCAGTTTTGATCGCCTGAAGCATTCTGAAATGGAATAACCGCAAGCGAAAGGGTTGGACCACCCCTGGCAGACGACGGAGAGAAAAGTGCGCGCCTGAAAACATATCCGACCGCCAGCAAAAGCAGCACCGTCAGAACCCCGCCTATGAGCGGCCAGGGTATCGTCTGGCCCCAGGGCTTCACATCGGCATGGAACCCTAAAGTTGCTGCAGCGCGCTTGCCCTGCCAGGTGTCTATGTCTCGAAGCAATTCCTTCGCGGTCTGATACCGCAGTTTCGGATCGCGCTCGAGACACTTGCTGACTATTCCACTGAGCGCACCTGGGATCGTCTTATCAAGATCGGAGACTGGTACGGCGCGCTCCTGCGTCCGCTTGATCAAGCTGGCCAACACACTGTCCGCCCTGAAAGGCATTTTCCCCGTGAGCAGTTCGTAGAGGATCAGGCCCGCCGTAAACAGGTCTGAACGTTGGTCCAGTTCTCTTCCCAGAGCCTGTTCGGGAGACATGTAGTCCATCGTTCCGACCAGTGCCCCCGTCTGAGTCATCCCGTCGCCTTCCATCGTGCGGGCAAGTCCAAAATCCATCACAAGGATTCGGCCACTGCTTTCCTGCATGATGTTTTGTGGCTTGAGGTCGCGGTGAATTACTCCCACGCTATGCGCGGCATCCAGAGCCTCGCAGACCTGTTGCATAATCCGAATGGATTCTTCAGGAGAGAACTTCTTCTTCTCGTGGATCAGCGCTCGCAGATCCTTGCCCTCGACGAACTCCATGGTGATGAACTTCACACCGTCGGCATCGCCCAGGTCGTAGATTCGAATTACATTCTTATGAGTGACCTGCCGGGAAAGAAGCAATTCCTGCTTAAAGCGAGCGAGCATCGCCGGGCTTGAGGCTAGTTCAGGACGAATCAGTTTGAGAGCCACGGGCCGGTCGAGTTCGCGATCCCGAGCCTTGTAGACAGCGCCCATTCCCCCTTCACCGAGCAATTGCAAAATTTCATACCGATTGCCCAGCACATCCCCAGGCTCTAGTAGGGGGGCGCTGACGGGAAGCCGCGAAACCTGCCGCGGCCGTTGCGGCGGTGACTTGAGCCTCGGAATACCATCGACAAGTGTCGCCTCGGCATCAACCAGCGTAGCGTCCGGATCAACTGCGTCGGATGACGCCTTCGGATAATCGACGATGGTTGGAAGATCAGAATCCGGTGGCGGGTTGGAGCTGGAACTGTCTCCCTTGGTGGGCACACCGATTCCACCTTGGTTTTTGGCGTCCCCCCGCACTGGGTCGACCTGATGCTTGCGTTGATCCATTTGTTGCCCGGGACGAGAACCGCTGCAACACCCGCAGAACCGCGTTTTCGCTGACGTGAGTATATAACGAGAATGGTCCGCCGCAGTGCCGGAGTCGGAACGATTTTGGCCCCATTTCGGGCTGCTCAAGTCACCCGAAGTGGCGATCGGCAAAGGCTTTTGCTTAGATTCTGCAACTAGCGATTCAAGGAGACGAAGTTCACTAAGGTTCCAATTCCGTCAATACTGATTCGAATCTCGTCCCCTTGATTCAGGGTAAAAGAATCGGGCGGAACGATGCCCGTTCCTGTAAAAAGAAGGCATCCGTTCGGGAAGACATTGTCGCGATACAGGTACTCGACCAGACTGCGCGGATCGCGTTTCATGGCGCTCAACTGGACCGCCCCTTGAAAGCAGACTTCTCCACCGCGCAAAATCGCAAGTCTGATTTCTGTGGACCCGGCCAATGGCTCAGACCCAACCAAAATACACGGGCCCAAGGCACACCCGCGGTGGTAAACCTTGGCCTGCGGCAGGTAAAGAGGATTCTCCCCTTCAATGTCGCGGGAACTCATGTCGTTTCCGACTGTATATCCAAGAATCTTGCCGGACGGGCTTACCAGCAAGACCAGTTCAGGTTCAGGCACAGACCACTTGGCATCCCGCCGAATCGCGACCGGCCCACCATGTCCGACTGTGCGGCTAGCAGTAGCCTTGAAAAAAAGCTCAGGCCTTTCGGCGCTATAGACGCGATCGTAAAAGTCGCCGCCACCCGCCGATTTCGATTCCTCCATTCGGGCATCGCGACTTCGGAAGTAGGTCACACCTGCCGCCCATACTTCCTGGGAACCGATTGGAGCCAGAATCTCCGACTCCTTTAACTTCTTCCGTAATGGCTCGACGCGTTTCGCTTTCGCTAGTAACTCGTCTGCGAGGAAGTCACTTGTGACAAGCTCGTCCCACGAAGAATCTGGGACCAGATAGAAATGCCCCGCGCTTTCGACGACGGGACCTGAGCCTGTGCGATAGAGTTTGATGGTTTCGGCGGACATGAGCGGAAATTCTATCGCAGCTTGCGCGAAGATTCCTTCGATCCGCCCTGATGATGTCCAGCCCAGCAGACCGTCAAGCCTGGTTATGCAACGTTCGACATCTCCGACTGCCGATATAGATCCTCGATCTGTTCGCGATAACGCTCCTCAATTACTTTGCGTCGCAATTTTAAAGTGGGCGTGAGAGAACCATCGATCGTCGTGAACTCATCCGGCACAAGAAGAATTTTCTTCAACTTCTCATAGCGGGCGAGGCTCTGGTTTACCTCCTCGACGATGCCTTCATATAGTGTCCGTACCTTCGGATGTGCGACCAGGTGCGCCTTCGACGAGAATGCGATGTCGTTCTCGCGAGCCCACGTTTCCAACAGCGGAAAATGCGGCGAGATCAGGACCGACGGAAATTTCCGACGATCTCCCAAGACGACTGCAGTACCGATCAACGCATTCAGCTTGAGGGTGTTCTCGACCGGCTGAGGCGCGATGAATTTTCCGCCGGAGGTTTTCAGCAGATCCTTCTTGCGGTCCGTCACGGAAAGGAATCCATCCGCGTCCAGATTGCCAATATCCCCGGTCTTAAACCAGCCATTCACGAAGGCGTCCCGCGTCTCCTCAGGACGGTTCCAGTAAGTCCGGAATACAGAAGGCCCACGCACCAGGATTTCGCCGTCTTCCGCAATTCGGACCTCTACATTCGGCAGAACACGCCCCACACTGCCCAGCCGATGAAAGCCGGGATTGTTGATAGCGATGACGGGCGATGTTTCCGTGAGCCCGTACCCTTCGTGGATACGGATACCCATATCCGCATACCACTGCGCGAGTTCTTTCCCCAGAGGCGCCCCTCCTGAAACGAAGATGCGGACTCTCCCGCCAATTCGTTCTCGCACTTTCGAAAAGACCAGCCGGTCCGCAAGCTTCCAGGCGGGAGAAACGGGCTTTCGTCCCGCAAGGATTTTGGTGCAATGTGACCGACCGACGGACAAAGCCCACCGGTAAATCCTCTTCTTCGTCGCCCCTTTTACCTTTTGCCCGACTTGGGCGTACATCTTCTCGTAAACACGCGGCACACCCACGAAGATAGTCGGCCGGATTTCCAGCAGCGCCTGCGGAAGATCCTCAATAAAAGGACAGTAGGCCAGAGTTACGCCGTGGTAAAGCAGGCCAAAATCAACATGCCGGGCCGTCACATGTGATAGTGGCAAGAATGAAACACTGACGTCTCCCGGCACGATATCGAACCCAGCCATCGAGTGCATGATGTTCGAGGCCAGATTTCCGTGCGTTAACTGCACTCCCTTCGAGGTTCCAGTAGTTCCTGACGTGTAGATGATGGACGCGGGATCGTTTGGCAGAATTTCGCGAGCTATCCTGTCCAGTTCAGGATCCCGTTCGGAGGAACTCTTACTCATCAACGCCTGAATAGGTACAGCCTCAGAGGTGTCGAGCCAATCCATTACAACGACCTGCTGGACGCCTGTTTTGCACCTGGCCGACGCCACTTTTTCGAGTTGCTGCCTGCTCGAGACCACAACAACCTTGGCGCCGGAATCGGCAAGAATGTATGCCGTTTGATCCGCCGTCAGCGTCGTATAAATCGGAACGGTCACGGCTCCGAGGTAAAGGGCAGCAAAGTCCGTGATGGCCCATTCTGGCCGGTTTTCACTCAGGATCGCAATCCGCTCTCCTTTGACCAACCCCCACTCGCGAAAAGCCCGTGCCAGTGCCGTTACTTTTCTGTAGAAGTCCTGCGAACTGACTGGAAGCCACCGGTTGGCGGCTTCCCGAGTCAGCATTAGGCGTTCCTTGCCTCGATCAACAACCGTAAAAAAAACATCATTAAGTGTTCTCACTTCCATGGCGGTGTTCCTCCCTAAATGGTTGTAAGGAGAAACTTCATACTACTGACCATTTGTAATTTCGCATTACCTCGATGTTTCAAGATGGCCCCAACGGAACGTTGGCCCAATCGAGAAACGGACATAGTTCTGTCGCGGTGTGAGCAAGCTGTCGAAAAGATGCGTGTTTACCCAGTCGGCCGCAAAACGGAATCCGACTCCCCTCGAAACATTCAGATCAAAGCCACCACCAAACCCGAAGAAGAGTTTGGTGTCAGTTTGATGAGCGTTTGGAGCCGGAACACCGAGCAGGCCGAATAGTCCGGCAAGTTGCGGCGGGAAGTTAATATCGGCCTTCTCGTGAATTCCTCCGAAGCCCGGCCGCACAAACAACGTCACCTTCTCAAACTTGCGGATATAAAACTGCGGTCCAGCGGCGAAGGTGTAGGTCTGCGACTTGATCGGGACGTGAATGGAATTTGGAGAAATGGGACCGAACGGAGGCGGTACTTGCAACAGCATAGGCGCATAGACCGTCTCTCCGCCACTGATCGTGCCTGCGCCGCTGATGATTCCGTCGCCCAGGATTCCAAAGTCTGCTCCCAGGCCCAGCCACGGTTTCGCCGTGACGCCGAAATCAGTCTCAAATCCGCGCTCTGTCAGATTTCTGGCCGGGCTGATCATATAGTCGAACCCAGTGAAGAGAGTGTAGCGATTAATATCTTGCTGCTGGCCGACTGCCGGAAGGCTCAGCAGAATTGCAAATCCGATCAACAACAACATCTTTATGAACCTCATGCCCTACCTCCTTACGTCACTGTGGGTGACGAGCCTACCGAGAGAATTAGGAAAGCAATAAATCCGAGATCAATTGCACAAGCGTTGCAGGAGTGCGCTCGCCTCGAGGTGGCGGCTTCCAACGCATCAAAAATGAGCGGTGACCGAGCATGATGAACTCGCGATCCGTCAAAGCCTAGGCGACAACAGGTTCTAGTTCAGCCTCTTGCGCGGTATGAGACTTCTCCGCATCATGTTTCTCTTGTGGAAGGGAGGAGACAGCCCCAGTTGCAGCGTTTGCAGCGGGCTCATTCTTAACCGTTGAGGGCGACGTTCTCGTCTCTTTCTTTGTGTGTCTCTTCTTCTTATTCTTAGGCCGGTTGCCGCCACCGACAGCGTCCTGCAACTCTCGAAAACTCTGCTGCAGCAGTGCTTCCATCCGATGCAGGTCCGGTACGGCGTGCACATCGCCGCTAAATCCGAAGTAGATCGATCCGTTGTAACTGAGAATGGCGCAGTTCACAGCCATCTCCCCGCCGACGGGAACGTACGGATACCAGTCAAGCATCTTGTGACGCAACAGATACAGCGGGAATTGCGGGCCGGGCACATTGGTGCACACCAGGTTGAAAGGAGTGACGGGCAACTGGCTCGCGAATGGTCCGGCCAGTCCCTGAACAGAGGTTGGCAACATGCCGATCAAGCCGCCGGCCAAGCTGACCAACTCGGCCGCGTGCATACGTTTCAGAAATTCCGTCCGCTTATGAACCGCTGTCAGCAATTTCCTGGGATCCGAGATGCTCAGCGGAACGGTCACCGGAACGAGGGATATCCTGTTGCCCAGTCCGGCCGAACTCTCGCCACCTCGCAGATTTACAGGCACCATCATCCGGAATAACCGGCCTTTCGTCCGCTCGCCATGCGATTCGCAGTAGTGCCGCACTGTTGCCGTCACCAGCGCCAGGATCACGTCGTTGACGCTTGTTCCGCACTCGCGGCGGATCGTTTTGACCTCAGCCAACGAAATCCCTGTACACGCAAACTTCTGCGGGCCTTTGTACAGGACGTTGAACTTCAGTCTCTCGGTGAAAGCGGTGATTTCAGGAAACAGATCGGCGAAATCTTTCGGATCTACCGACCCGCCATTTGCCGAGACCCTCTCCGCCATCGTCAGAAGGTCTGTCATTGCGGAAAGAATGCGTTTGACAAAATCGGAATACGAATCGACAAACCCGGTGGTGAGAGAACTCAATGCGTCCCTTGGCGGTGGAACTCGAAATTTTATTTTCGATTTAGTGGATACCGGCGCGCTCGGATTCGCATCGAGCAGAACATTCATTATCCCGACGCCCGCGATGCCGTCAGCCATGCAGTGGTGCAATCGGAAGATGATTCCTGTGCGATCCCCTTCTAAACCGCGGACCAGAGTCATGTCCCACAGGGGGTGCCGGCGGTCCATGACATTGCTGAACAGCGTTCCAGCCAGCTCTTTCAGTTCAGCTATCGTGCCGTCGTGGAGCTTTACTTCTCGAATGTGACGCCGGATCTGAAACTCCGGGTCGTATTCCCATGTTGGCAGGCCCATACCGAACGGGGCCGCCATGATCCGCTGCATGTATCTCGGCAGCAGCGGCAGTTTCGACTCCACAAAATCGATGCAGTTCTGCAGGGTAACTTCGCCTTCGAATGTGCAAACGCTGGCGACATTGAGCGGCATGCCCTCCCGCTCTAGATGCAGGAAAACTGTGTCTCCCCATGAAAGGCGGTCGCTGTGATCGTTCGCCATGAACTTCCCCTCAATCAATGAACGAAAACGTCTCGGTGAGCCTGGCCAGTTTGAGCGCTTTGTAGACCTCGACATTCAGGCCGCGTAGCGTGACTTTCCCCTGTTTCTCTCCCACGCGGAAGGTGAACTCACGCAGAGCAGCCAGAGACCGCGAATCCAATCGTCGAACAAGGGAAAAGTCCAGCACGGTTTCCGCGCCATTCGACTCTAACCTTTCCCGGGCGGCGTCCAATCCAAGGACCATGCAGCGCTCTTCAAGATTGATGATCGAGACAGACACCATAGTCACCTCGTCAAACGGCTTGCAGTTCCTTGGTAACGACGTCCTTCGCAGCAGCCCCACGCCCTTCATATGCTTTGCGGTAGAGATCTATCAGTTCCCCCATCAGCGGCATGCGCGGATTGGAGCGCCAGGATGGATCGTCGAATGCAACGCGAATCAGGTCTGGCAAGGCACGCTCGTACTCATCTTTCGCAATACCCAGATCCGCCACCGATTGCGGCACTTCCAGCCGATCAAGCAATTGCTCGACCGCGGCAATGAGCCTCGCAACTTTTTCATCAATGGTGTGGCCTCCCAGCCCAAGCAGATCCGCGATGGTCGCGTACTTCTTGTGCGCGACATATCCCTCGGTATAGGGCGACGGCATGAATTTCGCCGGCACGGCTGCGTTGTAAGCGATGACGTGCGGCAACATCAGAGCATTTGCCCGCCCATGTGCCACTCCGAAACGTGCCCCAAACGCATGCGCCAAGGCGTGATTCACACCCACCGAGGCATTCGAGAAGGCCATCGCAGCAATGCAGGCTGCGTTGTGCATCATGCATCGCGCTTCTTCGTTCTGAGGGTCTTCGTAAACGATGGGCAGATACTTAAATGCCAAACGAATTGCCTGCATCGCATTCGAATCTGTGTAAGGCGAGGCGTAATTCGACACTGCGGCTTCGAGAGCGTGCGTCAAGCAATCGATGCCCGTATCGGCAGTCAGCGCCTTAGGCATCGACATCACGAATTGTGGATCTACAATCGCAACGTCCGGAGTGAGGGAATAGTCCGCCAGCGTTACTTTGCAGCCACGATCCTTATCGATCAGCACCGCGAACGGCGTGACCTCGCTTCCGGTTCCACTGGTAGTCGGAATCGCGATCAGCCGTGCCCTGTTCAACTTTTCAGTCGGATATTCGACCACCCTCTTGCGGAGATCCAGGAATGGAGCCGCGAGTTCCTGCAGGTCCGCGTCGGGAGATTCGTACTTCAGCTTCATGATCTTGGCAGCATCGATGACGGATCCGCCACCTAGCGCGACAATCTGATCTGCCTTTTGGAAGTTGAGAGCCTCCACCCCTTTAGCAATGACTTTCACATCCGGCTCCGCGTCAGGAATGACTAACACGTGTACGTGTGCCTTTGGGTAGATATGTCTCCGAACGATGTTCAGGTGCCCGACGCGATCAAGGATTGGATTCGTTACGATCACAGTCGACTGCGACGGAAACTGCCGCAGATTGTCCACCGCATTCATGTTGAAGTAGATCTGATTGGGAACTCGGAACCACATATGATTTTGCGTCCTGCGAGCCAGTCGCTTGATGTTCAGGTAGTGATAGATATTGACGTTGTCGGTGGTACTGTTCCCGCCGCCGGTTCCGCAACCAAATGAAAACGTCGGGACCAGATCGTTGTAGACAGCGCCCAGTGCGCCAATTGCTCCCGGCGAGTTCACGATCACTCGCCCTGCATTGATCGCATTTCCAAATCGCTGGATCACCTCATCGTTGCGCGAGAAGATGACCGCTGTGTGGCCTAAACCGCCGGCGTGGTTCACATCGACGCAAACCCGCAATGCCTCGTTAACGGATTTGGCCCTATACACAGCGAGGACCGGAAATAACTTCTCGACCGAGAGCGGATACTCCCGCCCGACGCCATGGATCTCAGCGATTAGCAGTTTCGTAGCGGGTTGTACGCGGATTCCGGCAAAACGCGCTATATCAATGGCTTTTTGGCCGACAGCAAGAGGCTGCATGAAGCCCGTCTTAGGATCGATGACTGTGCGCTCCAAAAGTGTTGTCTCTTCTTGATTGCAGATATGCGCACCGAGTTGGGCGAACTTTGACAGCACATTATCGAAAACCTCGTCGTCGATCACGAGGGTCTGCTCGGAAGCGCAAATCGTCCCGTTGTCGAAAGTCTTTGAGATCAGGATGTCCACAACCGCAGCGCCGATATCTGCGGATTTCTCGAAGTACACGGGCGTGTTGCCCGCCCCGACTCCGAGGGCGGGTTTGCCTGAACTGTAGGCCGCTTTCACAACCCCGGGTCCACCGGTCGCATCAATGAGCCCCACGTCTTTGTGGCTCATCAGGTAGGCGTTATCGATCAGCGAAGGGGAATCCAGGCAGAGCAGGCAGTGTTCCGGCGCCCCAGCCTCTACCGCAGCCTCGTACATCGTCTTGATGGCTTCGCTACAACAGTTCCACGCTTTGGGATGGGGCGCGAAGACAACGGCATTCCTCGTCTTCAATGCCATAATGCACTTGAAGAGCACCGTGGACGTTGGATTTGTAATCGGAGTCAACGAAAACAACACCCCAATTGGTTCTGCAATCTCCGACAAGTTGCGCTCAGGATATTCGCGAATAATGCCTACCGTCCGCTTGTCCTTCACGAAGTTGTACGCAAACTCCGTGGCCACCATGTTCTTGATGACCTTGTCTTCCATGACTCCAAGCCCGGTCTCTTCGATCGCGAGTCGCGCGAGACGTTGCGCATTCTGCAAACCCGCAAGGGTTACTGCTTTGACAATGCGGTCCACTTCTTCCTGCGTAAACTGCGTGAATATAGCTGCAGCCATCTTCGCGCGATGCACCAGTTCTTCCAGGTGGGCAATTCGCGCCGCATCGGGTTTGGGAGGTTCTGGAGTGTTCGGTTTTGCTTCAGGCGCGATCATCACGGCTCCATGTCAAGCTTTGCGAGGGATCGTGCTGTCGTTTGATCTCTGATCGAGCACGGAAGAGAGTTCGATCGTTAGCGCGAACGCGCCTCAGCACACGCGTCCACGTTTCGGTTGAACTTTCTTGGTGTTGTCGTAGGGGAGTCGGAGAACCTGGAGGAATCGGCTGTGTGGGCTCCCGCGAGCACCATGTCCGTCAGCCTCGAACAGCTAGAAGTAGAACGCTAAGGTTAGAACACGTCTGCAACTGCTGTCACGTCGCGCTGTGACGCACGTCACAATCGAGGCGCAACGATTGCCCGATCATGACGAACGATCCTGACGCGTTCGGTCCTGCTATTTGCTCCTTGAGGAAGGACCTTTTTCGGAGCACAATCATGGGGTAGTCATGACGGACTCAGAACCGGTGGCGCATGCAGCCAGTCGGCCTGCCGCATGCGTGGCCACCGGTCCCCTGTGTTAACAGACTCCGCCGCACAGTACTTCACGCGGGATTGTGCCGCGGAGATCAACACGGGCTCGTCAGTATCAAGCGACCGCAACGGCCGCCTTCGCCTTGCGGGGTGGCCGCTTCGTTGTCTTTGCCCCTGCGGGAGATTTGGTCACCACCTCCATCAATGCCTTTTGCGCGTCAACATAGCTCTTCACGACTTCGCGTGTAAGTTCGTTGAGTGGAGGAAAGGGGAACGGCTTTACGAGTTTCATCGCCTTGTCGGCAGTTGCAAGATTTGCGCTCATCTGCTCCCCAGCAACATCGACCAGGCGTTTCTGAGCCTCAAGCAGAGAATCGGTGGCGTGCCGCGCAAGCACGGAAAGCTCCGTCTTCTTTGCCTTCGCTGCTGCCGTAGTGGCCTTCGTACTGGTGGCCTTTTCCGCTTCTTCGCCGATCACATCCAAGAATCGCTTTTGTGTTTTAACGAAGTTGTCCATCGTATCGCGGGCCAGTTCCACGACATGCTCAGGCTGGTAAGGCTTTCCTGCTTTCGCAGACTCCAGCCAGGTATGGGTCTGTTTGCTAGCGATCTTCAGGTATTCTTCCTGCATTTGGATGAACGTATCGACACTGCGTCGGAAGAAGTCCACGACCGCACGTCTCCGAGGGCAGTCTCCTACCCGCTCTTTGACGCCCGTCATGAGGATGTCATTCTGTTGCTTCCCCAACTCCAGGAGAACTTTCTGGCCTTCGATGAAGCTCTCCATACCCTGCTCGGCCATGTCGCTTAGCAGAGCGGACGGAGAATGATGAGGATCGGTGAGTTGCTGTCGGACTGCATGCATAATGCTTGCGTTCTGGCGCATCGCCAGATCGATGAGGATGCGCTGCGTAGCGAAGAGCGTCTGCACGCCCTGCTGCGCCCATCCGGAGAGGATCGAAATCGTGGAGGACTCTTTCGAGTCATGCTTCGGGACGGCTGCCATAGTGCCTCCGTTTTGCTGCATTGCAGCATCAACAAAAATATACGACTGGCAGGGTCTTATGTCAAGATATGTCTAGCATCTTTGTGCGGAGCAGCAATCGAGCCCCGGAATGAAACCTTCGACGATCGTGATTAAGAAGTACGGCAACCGGCGCCTGTATGACACGGCCTCGAGCCGCTATGTCAACCTGGAAGATCTGGCATCCCACATTCGCGCAGGACGAGATCTTAAGGTCATCGATGCCAAGACCGGGCAGGACCTCACCAGAGTCGTCCTGACGCAGATCATTACGGAAGATGCCAAGGACAAGCCCACCGGGCTCCCTCTTGAGCTTCTGCGGCAGCTGATTATTGCCTCAGACGAAGTCCGGCAGGAGTTCCTGATGTGGTATCTCAAATCGGCGTTCGATACGTATGCGAGGCTTCAGGATACGGTTCAGAACCGTTTGAGCGAAGTGCAATCGGCCATCCTGTCTCCCGTCGAAATGATGAAGCGGTTTCTGGGATCGTCTTCCCATACAGCACCGATTGCGGCTGATTCGGAAGTGGATGCGCTGCGCAGGCGGATCGTTGAACTGGAAGCACAGCTGAAAAGACCAGCTCGCGCAAAGCGCTCCAGAACAAAGACTTCACGGCGATAATCAGTAGGTGAAGTTTACGGGCTGGACAAGCCGCGAATGCGCGATATAATTTGTGGCGGCGTCGCACAGAAATCGCGCCACGAAGCGGGAATTAGACGACCCCAGGGACGATCTTGCAAGGTAAAAGAAAAAGACCCGCAGCGCGTCCTTCCACGGTCTCACCGCGTAAGTCTCAGGCGAAATCCTATCCTAAAGCTCATGTAGCCAGTTTCTGGACAGAGGCTCTATTTGCTGCCGAGGTCCTCTTCCTCCACGCATCTCCGGTGTACTACGGCCTAGGCGTTCCCCAAGGGGACGGCTCAGCAGTCGTAATCATTCCGGGGTTTCTTGGTACCGATCTTTACCTCACCGAATTGCACGCCTGGCTCAAACGGATCGGCTACAAACCATACTTCTCTGGAATTGGCGTCAATGCCGAGTGCCCAAACCTTCTGATTCAGCGGCGCCTCAGCCAAACGATCGACAAGGCACTATCCGACACCGGAAGGAAGATTCATCTGATCGGCCACAGTCTCGGAGGAGTGATTGCACGCTCCGTGGCCGGGCAGCGCCCGAATGATATTGCGTCGGTGATCACTCTGGCGTCGCCGATCCGCGGCACGGTTGCGAATCGAGCTGTGCTTCATGCGGCTGAAGCAGTTCGCTTGCGCATTCTTGAAGAGCATGGCCGCAATGTGCTTCCTAGTTGCTACACAGGACGTTGCACCTGCAATTTTCTTGGCTCTCTCCGTCGTGCTGTGCCCGAGTCAATGGTCGAGACCGCAATCTTCACTCGGCAGGATGGCATCGTCGACTGGCGTTATTGCATCACGTCTGATCCGGAGAAGGACATCGAGGTGCCCGGAACTCACATCGGAATGGCGTTTAATCCGGCGGCCTACAGTGTCTTGGCGGAGCGATTGGCTCTCACTCATCGAAAAGGATAGTTGCCACCTACCTCGAGCACCGCTCCCGTTGCGGTTTCCAGTCGTTCTTCAGCACCGTCCGCCTTCTTGATGACAACGTTCGCCGACGCCAGACTATTGTTCATTACTTCAAACGTGCCGGCGCAGTTCGTCTTTGTGTATGGTAGCCGATGCAAGCTGGGTCCATTTCCATGAATCGCTGCAATAATTTGTACGCCACTTCCCGCGGCGCGGAGATTCCATTGCATCGATTCTCGATTCACACTTGAGTCGTCTACGCTTCGAAAGGTATAGCTCTTACCGTGGTGCAAAAGCACTGACTTCCCAAAAACTAGCCCGAACGGCATGTTGTAGACGAGGGCTTCCAGCGTGCTTGGCGGGCCACCGTTTCCTGGAAAAAATGCGTGCATCCAGGCCCAGAAATCGCGGTGACGGTACCCGCAGTTGTGTCCTTGTAGTCCGTACCCAAGCGGATCTCCGCTAAATTTCCGCCCGTCCAGCGCGATGTTGCCGGAAAACACCGCATCTGAGTGCGGAGTTCGAGAGAACCCAATCCATCCCTTGTCGCTCAACGTGACGCGAAACGTGGAGTGATATCGCAGATTCCACGCGATGTTATGTCCATCCACATTCATCGCGCCACGGCAGGAATCTTCTTCGATTCCGCAATCCCCCACATGAAAAAAGAACGGCGATCGCCCGCGGCGGCTGATAGCAAGAGACGAACTGGGAAGCCCCTGGATAAAAGTCTGCGGCTTACCGGATGTCGGGAACCACGTTGCCCACACTTGTACTGGAGACTGTGAGGAATCACCACCACAACCTCCCTGTCCCGGATTCATGAGCAGATACCGGAACCACCACGCTCCACTTCCATCCGCCAGTCCCATTCGAAGAAACCACACTTCGTACCGTCTTCGGACTGAAAGTGACGAATAAACTTCGTTCAAAGTCTCCATCGCATCCCACTCGGTGCTGCCACTATCTCACATCACACTTCTCCATCCGGTGATGACAGTCACTGCACGTTCCGTAGACCGCAGTAGATAGTTGAGGTGGTTCCTGCATATGCTGGATGCGTCCGCCATCTTCGCGGGCTTCGGCCAGCTCAGTCCCGACCAGCTGCGTGCCGCCGTTACGGGGTTTCTTAAAAGAAATGCCTCGCCAGCGGAAAAGGCCAGCACGGTCGAAGCCGGACTGAACAGCCCACTCGGGTCTTCTCTACGCGAAAGCATGGCGAAGTGGATTGTGGATGAGATCGTCCCAGTCGATGCCCTCGTCCCGAAGGCGTATTTGGAATGGCGCCCGCCCGTTCGCGATGCCATGGTGTTTGTTGTCACCCGACTTTCGGCGAAACGTCTGGCCCCCAAACTGGTAGAGCAACTCGAACTTCCCGCCAATACTTCGCCGGAAGTCCGTCTCCTGCGGCTGATCGCAAAAGTCCCTGGGCTGCAAAAATTGGGTCAAGTCATCGCGCGCAACCAGCATCTGCATCCCGCATTGCGGAAAGAACTATCCCGCCTTGAGGACGGAATCCGCGACGTGAGTCCTTCGGATGTCCGAGCAATTGTCACTAACGAACTCGGAAACAAGCTGAAAACATTTCAAGTGAAGATATCAACCTCGATCCTGAAAGAAGCCAGCGTGAGCGCTGTCGTGCGTTTTACCTGGGTCGACCGCGCAACCGGCAAACGTGAAAGAGGTGTGTTCAAAGTCTTGAAGCCATACATCCGTGAATACTTTGCGGAGGACATGGATTACCTGCAGGCTCTCGCAAACTACTTCGGCGATCGCCACCATACCTATGGGTTTGCGCCGGACCTGATTCCCGATACCTTCCGCAAGGTCCGCCGCTTGCTTCAGCATGAAGTTAACTTTGACCGCGAACAGCTGACTCTTCTCCAGGCTGCCGACCAGTATCGTTCCTTTCGGGGTGTTCGTATTCCGCGCGTCATCCAGACTCTTTGCACGTCGAGGATCACGGCATTGAGTGAAGAACAAGGAGTCAAAGTTACAAACGCAATTGCCCGGTCACCGGCCCCCACTCGTCGCCGTGTGGCCGAGCAACTCGTCGAAGCTATCGTGGCTGTGCCGCTCTTTTCGTCTAAAGACGAAGCCATCTTCCACGGAGATCCCCATGCAGGAAATCTGTTGTACAACAATCGGACGCGCGAGCTAGCTCTGATTGATTGGGCCCTTCGGGAAAAACTCAATCGCGAACTGCGTCGGCATCTCGCGCTTCTGTTCTTGATGGTGACGTTGCGCGACCCAATTGGAATTTCGAATGAAGTGGTTGCGCTGAGTCAACAGGGCAACTCCTTGACGACGACACAGCGAAGGATCATCCGCAACACCATCGGCGCATTTATGGACGAACCTGGAACAGGAAGCGGCGCAACCAACGCCATGAAGTTACTGGAACGAATTGCAATTCAGGGGATCAAGTATCCCAGCTCTTTAATCATGTTGTCGAAGGTTATGCTGACGCTGGAGGGAATTCTCGGAGATATCGTCGGAGAAGAGACGGACATGACGTTCGCAATCGTCCGCCAGGTCGCTCGACATTGGATGGTAAACCGATCGGCCTTTCGGTCGCCGCTGAAACTACGGGACTGGGTGGCTGTGCAGTGTAGCGCCTTATTGTTCCCCACCCGCTTGGGAATCGAACTTGAGCAGGCGGCCCTGGACCGCCTGCTCGCGAAACAATCCTGAAATTGGTCAGGCGTTCACTGGTTCTTGCGACTTTGCTTCGACCCTCGTCCGGTGAACCTTACCCCGCCCGGCCACCTTTCCTTTTCTCCTGGGAGCTACTTTAACCCTTCGGGGTTTTACTAAGGAACCAATGAGAGCGCTCTCGGCTTCAAAGAAACTCTTCACTGTGTCGCTCGCCAACGATGCCAGCGGCATCAGACGCGCGGGCGACATCAGCCCGACGGTCCGGCTGGCGGCTTGGAGATTCACATTCATCTGCTGGTTCATCACTTCCAGCAGTCTTTTCTGCGCCTCGATGAATGCGTTTCCGGCATCGTGAGCAAGTTCTCTCAGATCTTCCCGTTCGCCTTCCTTTGCATCCTTACCTTCCATCGCTTTTGCGGACTCTTCTGAGACAGCGTCCAGGAACTTCTTCTGCGCGCGGGCGAAAGATTCGACTCCCTCCCGGGCAAAATCCAGGACCTCGGAAGTGCGGTCATACTTCGCCGTCCCTTCCGCCTGGAGCCATTTCACCGCCTGCTTGCTGGTGCTGGTCAGAAACTCGCGCTGCATCTCAACCAGAGCATCGACGCTGCGACGCACAAACTCCGTCATCGCCGCTGCCGGAACGAATCCGGAGACTTGATCTTTCAGGCCTTTGAGTATGAGTTCATTTTCCTGCTGCGCCAGGTCCAGCAGGGTGCGATGGGCTTCGACAAAACTCGATGTCCCTTCCACTGCTAGTTCGGTCAGGACGGCCTTCGCGGAATTGTCTAGATCTGGCTTGGGGTACGCGGGCATGGGATTCCTCCGATTGCTGCATTGCAGCAATCTCACACTAGCTCCAAAAACCAGTGGCGGTCAAGGGATCTCTGCTGCCCGGTGCATGGAGTCACACAGAAGCGTGATGACAATCACCGGAATCGCCGTTTTGCACGGCGAGGATGTTCCTTAGCCGAGGTAAGTCCTATGGAGAAGCTCGCACAAGTACAAGATGCCAAGGCATTGCTGAGTGAGGCCACGACGTGGTCTGTGATGAAGTGGCTCCGCGAAAAGAAACGCGTGCGCGCGATCGCAGACCAGGCCAACGCACTTCTGGACGCCCTGCGCCAGCAAACCCAGGAGAGTTGGCCGGAGGAACTTCAGGCCGAATACATTGGTATGAAAACTGGTCCCGAAAACGGACAGCAAAAACAACATCGAGCCAATGGAGCGGGTCGAGTCACCGTGAAGAATGTCTGGGAAGCCGACTACATTGCCTTACAAGCACGAGAGGAAGCCGAGAAGACTTTCGACGACGCTGAGAAACAACTCAGCACTCGCTTGGCAAGAGAAGGATGCCAGAAGGCTATTCAATCGTGGGAACTTCACGAGAGGGCGATTGAAAAGGCACTAGTGCTGGTGCGGGCAAAATAATAGCAGCCAGACTACCCGGGCAGCTTAAATACTCTCTCCATCCGCAACCATTTCTCCCCCGGCTTGGCTTGCGGCAAGGGCCGTTGAAACTTCCACATCAGCGTTTCCCACTCCTGGACTTTCGGATTAGTGCGATCCGCCTCGGCTTTGGCATCGAATGAAAACCTGTCATCGGCTGCGATGATCATAAACATCCGCGTACCGAGCAGATATATCTCCATGTCCTCGATTCCAGAATCCCGAATGCTTTCCACAATCTCGGGCCAGACCGCGGTGTGATACTGCTTGTACTCTTCAATCAGCTTCGGATCGTCTTGAAGGTCAAGGGTCAGGCAGAATCTGCGGCTCATGACATTTCTCCTGCTGGGACGCTCAGCGATGCGGCCGTGATGACTGCCCTATATCCTCGCAACCCGAAGTAGAACACATACGCGTGACACACAAGCGGCACCAGAAATGCCCACTGAATGTTCCAGGCGTCGGAAATTCTCCCCATAATCACCGGGCAAACCGCGCCTCCGATAATCGACATCACGAGCAGCGAAGAACCCATCTTCGTGTTTGGGCCAAGATTCTTCAGGCTGAGCGCAAAGATCGTCGGAAACATGATCGAGTGAAAGAATCCGATCAGCACGATTGCCCACACGGTAGGTCTTCCAGTTCCGAATAGCACAATCAGCAACGCAAGCAGCGATCCACCCGCAAACAAACTGAGCAGGCGTGCGGGCGCGATCTTGTGCATGATGGCCGATCCCGTGAAGCGTCCGATCATGAAACCTGCCAAATGAGCTTGCAGGTAGTGAGCGGCTGCTTTTTCGTGTGTTCCAGGCAAAGTGAACTCACTGAACCGGATGATGAAGCTCGCCACGCCAACCTGCGCTCCAACATAGAAGAACTGCGCGATCACCCCTCGCACTAGGTGCCGGTGCTTCAGCGTTCCACTCAGATCGACGTTCGCCGCATCGGCTGCGTCCTCGGCTTCGTGGATTTCGGGTAATTTCGTGAAGAAGATAAGCAGCGCGATGAAAAGGAAAATCCCGGTGATAACCAGGTAAGGCGTCTTCACCATGTTGGCTTCGGATATGCGATAGGTCAGGATCTGCGCGGGCGACATCACCGACAGTTCAGCGGACGTGTGCTCAATCCCGGAAAGAATGAATTTCGATCCGAGAAGCGCAACCAGAACCGCACCGGTCGCATTAAATGATTGCGCAAGGTTCAGCCTGCGCTCGGAGCTTTCCGGCGGGCCCAGTGTGGTCACGTATGGATTCGCGGCTACTTCAAGCACGGACTGTCCGCACGCCATCACGAATAGAGCAAACAGAAAGAACGCATAAACCCTGACCGAGGCCGCGGGTATAAACAAAAACGTGCCCGTCGCACAAACAAGCAAGCCAATCAAGATTCCACGTTTGTATCCCAGGCGTTGCATCAGCCAGCCCGCAGGAAAGGCAGCGAGAAAGTATCCGCCGAAGAACGCAAATTGAATGAAAGAGGACTGCGTGTCCGTGAGTCCGAACGCTTTCTTCAAGTGCTGGATCAGAACGTCATTCAGGTTGACCCCAATCGCCCACACGAAAAACAGGCTGGTCACCAGTACCAGCGGCAGGACATAGCGTCGTTCAGTGATGGGAACGGATTTCACCATTCGGAGGCTCTCCGGTGCTAGGTAAGCGCGCGGTCTAGATGAACATATCCACCATCGACAAACAAATGCTGTCCCGTGGTGTGGCTCGACTTCGCCGACAGAAGGAACACCACCATAGCCGCGATCTCTTCACCCGTGGTCATGCGCTTTTCCAACGGAATCTTGGACACAATGTGTTTCAACTTTTCCTCGGGATGAGGAAACGTATCGAGCCAACTTCTGTAAAGAGGCGTCATTACCTCCGCCGGAATCACGGTGTTGACCCGGATTCCGTAAGGCAGCAGTTCAACCGCCCATTCGCGCGTCAACGCCATAATCCCACCCTTGGACGAAGCATATCCCGATGTGCTGCCCTGGCCCGTAACAGCAGTCTTGGAACCCACATTCACGATCGATCCGTGTGCCTTCTTCAGATGCGGCAGAGCATAGTGCGCCATGCTGTAGTAGTGGACGAGATTCCTGTTCAATGAAGCAACGTATTCTTCCGGATTTCCCTCTTCCAGCCCGACTTTGTCATTGCGCCCGGCATTGTTGACCAGCGCATCGAGCCTGCCAAATTCTTCCACGGCCCGGTTTACCGATTGTTCGCAAGCCTCCGCGGTCCCCAGATCGACCGTGATCAGTCCACACTTGGATCCTTTTTTGGAGAGTTCCGTCTGCAATTGTTTCCCGATATCAGCGTCTCGTCCCACAATGACGGGGACCGCACCTTCATCAGCGCATGCGCGCACAATGGAGGCGCCGATTCCCTTCGCGCCTCCGGTGACAACAACCACCTTATCCTTGAGCTGCAGATCCATCGATCATCCCCGCAGATTGAAATAGCCGCCGTCGAGCGGATAGTCGGCGCCGGTAATGAATGATGCTTCATCGGAGCACAAAAACAACGCCAAAGATGCCACCTCGTGCGGTTCGGCCATTCTTCCGACCGGCTGGGCGTTCGCAAGTTTCTGAAACGTTTCCGCCTCGCGCCCGGGATAGGTCCTTTTCAGATAGTCATCCACGAACGGCGTATGGACTCTTGCCGGAGAAATACAATTGCATCGAATCTTGTGACCGAGGTAGTCGCGCGCTACGGAATAGGTCATTGCGATCACGGCGCCCTTCGTCATTGAGTAGGCAAAACGATCCGTCAATCCGGTCGACCCGGCAATGGACGCCATGTTCAGGATGACTCCCCCGCCCTTGTCCTTCATGTGGCCGACCATCTCGTGCATGCAGTTGTAAAAGCCCTTCACGTTCACCCGAACGAGCCGATCGAAATCTTCTTCTGTAGTGCTCTCGACGGTGCCGATGTGAGAAACGCCAGCATTGTTGACCAGAATGTCGATTCGCTCGCGCCCGAAGAACTGGCCAAAGGTCTGCTTTACCGCCTTCTGATCCCTGACATCGCAGACGTGAGGGGAGGCTTTTCCTCCCACTGCCTCGATCTGTTTGCAGGTGAGAGCTGCTGCGGATTCGTTCACGTCGAGAACGCGAATGGTAGCACCGTGCGCCGCAAACTTGAGCGCAATGGCCTGACCAATGCCGCTGCCCGCACCCGTAATGATCGTCACTTTGCCATTTAGATGAAAATCGCCAGCAGTATTCGCCTTGCTCGTCACAGGGAGACGCCTCGCTTCCAGGGAATGAAGTCCTCCTGCGCTTTTAGCTCCGCCTTCGTATGAACATCCCCACTTGCCACCTGCGCCAAGTAATTAAGAATGCTCTCTCCCATCTGCTGGATCGTCTGCTTGCCGTCGACAATTGATCCGGTATCAACGTCGATGATGTCGCTCATTTTCTGAGCCAGAACGGAATTGGTCGACAATTTCACCACTGGAGTGATGGGATTCCCGGTCGGCGTCCCAAGGCCTGTCGTGAACAAGACGACACTCGCCCCGGCTCCGACCTGTGCCGTAACGCACTCCACGTCGTTGCCGGGCGTGCACTGCAAATTCAATCCAGGCTCCGCCGAATACTCCGGGTAGTCGAGCACTGCCGTTACCGGAGACGTTCCCCCTTTTTTGGCTGCTCCGGCCGACTTCATCGCGTCTGTGAGCAACCCGTCCCGCATGTTGCCGGGGGATGGGTTCATCTCAAAAGCCGAACGGACCGCCGCCGCGCGGGCGGCATAGTCACGCATCAATTGTATGAATCGATCTCCGACTTCCCTGCTTTTTCCGCGATTGATCAGTTCTTGCTCTACTCCGCACAACTCGGGGAACTCCGACAGAATCGTCCGGCCGCCGAGCGCCGCGAGCAAATCAGAGGTGTGGCCAATCGCAGGATTCGCGGACAAGCCCGAGAAACCATCTGATCCACCGCATTTCAATCCAACACACAACTTCGACAACGGTGCGGACGAACGTACCGCCTTATTCGCTTCGACCAGACCCAAGAAGGTCTTGCGAATGGCTTCTTGCATCATTGCCGATTCAGATCCGCTCTTTTGCTGTTCAAGAACGAAAAGCGGCTTGTCGAAGTTCGGATTTCGCCTCCTGATTTCCGTCTGCAGAATCTCGATTTGAGCGTGCTGGCACCCAAGGCTCAGAACAGTGGCTCCGGCGACATTTGGGTGGTGAATGTAGCCAGCAATCAAACCACACAGATTGTTCGAGTCTTCGCGCGTTCCTCCGCAACCCCCTTCATGCAATAGAAACCGGATCCCATCAACATTCTCGAACACCTTATTCGCGCGCTGAGGAGGCATACCATCTGACGCCGAGCCGCTCTCCTCAAACTCATCGATCTTCCCTTCTCGGTAAGCTCTCGCCAGCTCCGCAACTTGCTGTCGATAGATTTGAGGGGACGCAAATCCCAGCTCCTCTTCGAAAGCCTGTTTCAGCACCTGGATGTTCTTGTTTTCACAGAAGACCAGCGGTACAACGAGCCAGTAGTTTCTCGTGCCGACCTGTCCGTCGGACCTGAGGTATCCCTGAAACGTGCGTCCCTGCCATCTCGAGACATCAGGGGCAGTCCAACTAGAGGGCTTCGACTGTTGTTCGAACGGTGAGGAACGGTGCCGAATATTCCCCGTTGTAAGCACTTCCCCCGCGGCGATCGGTTTGACTGCTTCGCCCACTAGCACTCCATACATAATCACCGGTCCGCCCGGCGCAAGGTCAGCAGTGGCAAACTTGTGCTTGGCTGAGACATCCGACTGCAGGATTTGCCGGATACCGTCGCATGCGATCACGTCGCCCCGTTTTAGGTCACGCAGGGCGACCAACACGTTATCCCGCGGATCGAGTTGAAGAACCTGAGAATTCATTTGGAAAATCCGAGAGCAATCTCGGAAGTGTAAAGGTTCGCGGCGCCAACCCGCAATTCGGCGGATCGTTAGGGCCTGATCCCCCAGAACCGTTGAGCATTGCCGCCCAGGACGGCATCGCGCTCCCCCTCAGAACGGCTATCAAGAAAGTCGAATATCAGCGACGTCACGTGGGAATAAGACCCGGCCACCAGGCAAACCGGCCAGTCCGAACCAATCATCAATCGTTCCGAACCGAATGCCGCAAACGCCACTTCTATATATGGACGAATCTGCCCAGGAGTCCATGCGTTCCAGTCTGCCTCCGTGACGAGACCCGATAACTTGCAATATACATTCGGAAAGCTCGCGATCCGCCGTATCCCGTCTGCCCACGACTCGATCTCACCCGCTTTGATGGGAGGCTTCGCCATATGGTCCAGCACAAACCGCTGGCGCGGAAATCGCTCCACGAACTCAGCCGCGACGGACAAATGCTTCGTATAAATGAGGATGTCGTAGGGGAGATCAAATTCCTCGAGCGCGGCGATTCCTGCCATGAATTCCGGCCGCAACAAGAATCGATCATCCGGTTCGGATTGAACAATGTGGCGAATTCCGACTAACTTGGGATTCGTCGCCAAAGTTGCGAGTTGGGAACGGATTCCCGGAGAACGCAAGTCGGCCCACCCGACCACCCCCAGGATTCTCTCCGACCGTTCCGCCAAATCCAGCAGCCAACGCGTTTCCTCCAAAGTCTGACGGGTTTGCACGGCCACAGATCCGTCAAAGTTCGCCCGATCAAGTTCCGGAACAAGATCCTTCGGCAGGAAATCGCGGCGAATCGCCGACATTGACTCATCGATCCATCCGTATTCTTGCGGGCTGTAATTCCAAAAGTGCTGGTGGGCATCGATACGCATGGAGTTTTTGAAATTCAGCTCAGTTTTCCACAATTAGTACTTCATAGTACTTTCGGCACCCAAGAACGGTACCAGAAATCTGGTACTCCGCTTGTTGATTCTGTAGCTCGTTTTTGAACCTTGTCCCATCTTCGTCCCGCACCTATCTTCAAGGCAAAGGAGAGCACATTGAAACGCGTGCGCGTGCTCGTGGCAAATCAGCCCCGCCTGATGCGCGAAATGGTGATTGCGACCATCGCTGATCAGCCGGACATCGACATCGTCGGAGAAGTAACTCGCGAAAGCGATCTCAACGAGATGGTAGAGCAGACGCAGCCCGATGTGCTCATCGTGGCCTTGCAGGAGCCGGAGAGGCCCCTGGGAAAGTGCGGTTTTCTACTCGGACGCTACCCGCGTATGAGAATCCTTGCCCTTGCGCCCGAAAAGAATCGCGGCATCTACTTCTGGGCAATGGTCGACATCCGGAACAAGCCCGTGGAAAGCTCTGAGTCGGGCGTTTTGAATGCGATCCGGGAAACACCGGGGCTTGTTGGCCTGCCTCGCACTTAAAGTGATAGGTCTTGGGGTTGATCGATTGAGAAAGCATACGGTGGTCAGTTGTGAACGGATCGTCGTCTCTAACGCGGTGCGCAGTTTGCACCGAGGCGCTGCGTTCTGCCTGAGTCTTTGGATCTTGCTCTCGGCCGCATCCTCATGGGCTCAGACCACATCGCAGCAGCCTCCGATGCCCCAGTCAGAGCTCGCGCGCCAGAACATGGAGCGCGTTGCCGCAACCGTAGGCCAGCTCGTCGCCGTTCTCCACCGGGATCCGGGCTTGATGGTCGAACTCAAGCGTTGGATTGCAAAAGACGCGACCGACCATGGCCAGCTCATATCCGATTCTGATCTCACGGATGAAGGTATCTTTGACCGCCTTCAGAACGACATTACATTTCGCTCGGTCGCAACAGCGCTAGTGCAGAAGTATGGATTCTTGAAGCCTTCGTTCAATCCGGAGTCCCCTGCAGGTCAAGAACAGCAGATTCTCATTCGTGAGCGTGCGAAATACATCGCGCAGGATGAAGAACTAGATCGGCAAAAGGCCCGGCAGGACCGGGAACGCTCCCTGCAACAAACCCAGCTTTGCGACTCGTCCGTGCGCGATTGCTCAACCCGAAACAACAGTCAGAATCCTGCCGCCCAACAGCTGCCCTCTGCGCAGCCAGGCGGCAATGTGTCCCCGGGAGTCAATCCGGGAATTGAGAATCTGCCATCGACGCCATCCGCCCCACAAGGCCAGCCGGGTGCTCCGGCAAATGACGTCGCGTCGCTACTGCGAACGAGCGGAGAGGATTCCCTGCTGGTCGATCAGATGCAAAGCGGGAACTCGACCGGAAAAGATCTCAGCCAGTTTGGCGCAAATGGTTTCTCTAACGGTCGTAGCGCAACCAACCCCGCTGATGATTTGTCGTTGAGTTCCGACTTTGCGGGCGAGGGGATCAACCCCGAATTATCGATGGCCTCCGCATTAAACGGTGGCGCAAGTGTGAATTCGCCGTATCTGGAGTCGGCGAACAACCTCCCGCCGACCGACATCAGTTCTGGCGCTGATGCAATGAAGGCCAGGCGTGCCAGAGAGGCCGTCAGCCCGACACAACGCCTGGTGAGGAAACCGAATCCATACGAGGGAATTCCCTCCCTCTACGACATGTATCTGCAAGCAGTACCGAGGCCACCGTCGGTGGAACGCTTTGGGATGCAGATCTTCGAGAATGGGACTCGCGATCTGAATATGATTCCGATGGATCTGCCCGTCGGCCCAGATTACGTGCTCGGCCCAGGCGACGGAGTTTCGATCGACCTCTGGGGCGGAGTCTCACGCCGTTTCTACCGTGTTGTCGATCGCGAGGGCCGCGTCAGCCTGCCTGAAGTCGGACCGGTCTTAGTCGCTGGTAAGTCTTTGTCCGACGTGCAGGAGTCGGTGCAGAAAACGTTGCGCACCCAGTTCCGTGACATTTCCGCCGACGTATCCCTTTCCAGGCTGAGAACGATACGCGTTTACGTTGTGGGCGATGTGGTTAAACCAGGCGCTTATGACATCAGCTCTCTTTCGACTCCGCTCAATGCCCTGTTCGCAGCCGGAGGCCCGACGGGCCGCGGCTCACTGCGCATTCTCAAGCATTTCCGCGGAAATGAACTCGTCCAGGACGTGGATGTTTACGACCTTCTCTTGCGCGGTGTCAAAGGCGATATCCAACGACTTGAGAGCGGCGACACGGTCATGGTTCCTCCGCTGGGTCCTGAAATCACCATCGAAGGAATGGTTCGCCGTCCGGCTATCTACGAGCAGAAGAATGAGAAATCACTAGCCGATGTGATCACCCTGGCAGGCGGTTTGCTACCCACGGCAACGCTGAGCCACATCGAAGTCCAGCGCACAGTTGCCCATCAGAAGCAGACGATGCTGACCTTCGACGTTCCGCAAAGCGATCCGAATGGCGACGTTGGCAAGAAGTTGCAATCGTTCGAGATTCAGGATTCTGACAAAATTCGTATTTTCCCGATCGATCCCTACACGCAGGACGCCGTCTATCTCGAAGGACACGTCGTTCGCCCCGGCAAGTATTCCTTCCGCGCCGGAATGCGAGTCACCGATCTGGTTGGCGCCTACAAAGACTTGCTCCCCGAGCCTGCGATGCAGTACGGCGAGATCATTCGCCTCAATCAGCCCGACTATCGCCCCACCGTTCAGAGCTTCAGCGTGACCGAGGCCTTGGCGGATCCCTCTCATGCTCCCGAGTTGCATCCGCTCGATACGGTGCAGTTCTTTGGCCGTTACGACTTCGAGAATCCTCCCGATGTCTCGGTATGGGGCGACGTCCGCGCTCCCGGCACATACCGCACCGCAGGCGACATCCACCTGAGCGATGCAGTCCATCTGGCAGGCGGACTTTCCCCGGATGCCGCAACCGGTGATGCTCAGATCTTCCGCTACTTGCCCGACAGCAGCTTAAAGATCCTCAACGTGAAACTCAGCAGTGCGATGGACGGCAATCCAACGGATGACATCGTCCTGCATGCTCGTGATCGCGTCCTCATTCACAAGAATCCAGCGGCGATAGAACCTGCCACGGTCTATGTGAAGGGCGAGGTGGCTCGCCCGGGCCGCTATCCATTGACCGCGGAAATGCACATCGCCGATCTGATCCGGGCTGCAGGCGGTCTGAAGCCGAGTGCAGACACCAAGACTGCGGATTTGACCCATTACTCCTGGGAGAACGACAAACAGGTTTCAACCAAGCAGGACCGCATCTCGCTCGCTGAGGTGATGGCGCCCGATTCCAGCGCCAACACGACGCTGAACAACGGGGACGTTCTCACGATCGCCCAGGTGCCCGGCTGGAATGATCTGGGGGCGTCGATCTCGATCCGCGGCGAAGTCGTTCACCCGGGCGCGTACGGAATCCGTCCTGGAGAAAGGCTCAGCTCGGTCCTGAGCCGCGCGGGTGGATTTGCACCCGGTGCATATCCTTATGGCGCGGTGTTACTGCGCTCGGAGGTGCAGAAACTCGAACAACGCTCATACGGCGAATTGATCCAGAGAGTCCGCGAGCAGCAAACGTCGGTACGCCTCACGGCCGCAAGCACCAGCGATCCGGACCAGAAGGCATCGGCCGAATCCGCCCTCGTGCAGTGGCAAAGCGCACTCGACGACCTGCTGAGCAGCCCGCCCAGCGGACGCGTCACCATTCAGATCGCCTCCAACCTCAAGGAGTGGGCAAACTCAACACGTGACGTTACGCTGCGTGGCGGAGACGTCCTGATCATCCCGAAGCGGCCCAGCTATGTGCTTGTCCAAGGCCAGGTGTACGGACCGACCGCCGTCGCATATCGTCCGGGCAAGAGTGCGAAGTGGTATCTGATGCAGGCCGGTGGGACAACCAACATGGCGAATAAACGAGCCACCTTCGTCATTCGCGCAAACGGAACCGTAGTTGGCAGTCATGGGCCGTTCTGGATTTCCGGCGACGGCATGAACGTCGCGTTGCAGCCCGGCGATACCGTCGTCGTTCCAGAAAAGGCCCTTGGTGGACCGCCAGTTTGGAAGGCGGTTTTCCAGAACGCACAAGTGCTGAGTTCAATCGCTACGAGCGCGATCTTGGCCTCCGCGTACTTCTAGACAGGGTTTGAGGAGAGCTCGTGCGTTGTTTTCGAGGATGGATAGGAGTCGGAGCGATGTTGATGACGTTGCTGAGTTCGCGCTGCGTAACGCAAGCGCAATCCGTCGCAACCTCGCCGACGCTCGACCATACATCGTCGGATTCAGTACCCGCTGCTTCGAAAACGGATCTGCCCGACTCGCCCTCGTCTACGGCGTCGGCCGACGAGTCGCAACCGCCGGACACGCAAAACAAGGTCTTCAAGTTTCCCCAGGCCGTTGTTCATGATCAGATCGGAATGTGGACCAGTCCGTCGAGGATTCGCTTTTCCGATACCACCTGGATGGTCCCCCTTGGAGGATTCGCAGCTGCTCTCTTCGCGACCGACAGCGACGTCAGCCGGCACCTTTCGAATGATTCCGGCACACTCACCCGCTATCGACGTATTTCCGACTACGGAACCTACTCGATGGCCGGTGGCGCAGGCGGGCTCTACTTTCTCGGACTGCTCTCCCACAACGAACATCAGCGCGAAACGGGATTTTTGAGCGGACAGGCCGCGGTCGACTCTCTAATCGCGGTCGAAGCCTTGAAATTCGCCACGGGACGCCAACGTCCGATTGAAGGAGACGGTACCGGTCAATTCCTCAAGAGGGGGGCCTCTTTCCCTTCCGAGCATGCGGCCGCATCGTGGGCAATAGCCGGAATCGTCGCGCACGAATATCCCAGCCCGTTCCTCAAGGTGGCGTCTTATGGGCTAGCAACGCTCGTCAGCGCATCGCGCATCACCGCGAAAGAGCACTTTCCTTCGGACGTTCTTGTGGGCGCAGCCCTCGGATATCTCACGAGCCAATACGTCTACCGTCGCCACCACAATCCTGAACTCGCTGGATCAGTGTGGGATGTTCCCGCCGTTCGCCCCGAACGGCCCTCGCATTGGCAATCGAAGTTCATGGGTTCTCCTTACGTGCCTCTCGACAGCTGGATCTACCCGGAAGTCGAGCGACTCGCAGCGCTTGGATACATCAGTAGTGAGATCTTGGGAATGCGACCGTGGACGCGAATGGAGTGCGCTCGCCTGGTCAGTGAAGCAGGAGACCGCGTCGGAGATGACGAAGGCGGGGGAGAGGCAGCGCGGATATATGAGGATCTTGCTAAGGAATTCGCCGCGGAACTCAACTGGCTCGGCGGCGGAAACAACGGTGAGTTCCGCGTGGAATCCGTGTACACGCGCGCGACTCAGATCGTAGGCAAGCCGTTGACAGATGGTTACCACTTCGCACAAACGATCAACAACGATTTCGGAAGACCGGAAGAGCAAGGCTTCAACAACGTCTCGGGACTTTCGGGATGGGTGGCAAACGGTCCGTTTGCGGTTTATGTGCGCAGCGAATTTCAGCATTCGCCCACCGCTCCGGCTCTCCCGCTTGCTGCTCGACAAGCGATCACGATCGAAGACTTTAGTCACTCGATTGTCCCCGCGCCCTTTCCCGTACCACCAGGAACCACGACACCCGCAACGGATCGTGGACGTCTGCTCGATGCCTATGTAGCGATGAATCTGGACGATTGGCAGATTTCTTTCGGCAAACAGAGCCTGTGGTGGGGATCGAGCGAAGGTGGCGGGATGATGATCAGCGACAATGCGGATCCTCTGACCATGTTCCGCGTCAACCGGGTGACGCCGTTCAAGCTTCCGGGAATCCTTGGCATTTTCGGACCGGTGCGCGCAGAGTTCTTCATCGGACAGTACTCGGGCTATGAATTCATGTTTACGCCCAAAGGGCTGGTCGGAAACTGGGGACAGTCGCTCAGTCCCCAGCCGATCGTGCATGGCGAAAGGTTCAGCTTTAAACCGACACCAAACTTCGAGTTCGGCATGTCGCGCACTACCGACTATGGTGGCCCCTCTTACCCGCTGACATGGCACACATTTTTGCGAAGCGTTTTCTCAACAGATCAGACAATCCCCGGAGCCGCTAATAAACCAGGCTCTCGTAGATCGGGATTGGATTTTAGCTATCGCTTTCACAATTCGCTTCTCTTTTACGCCGACGCATTCACTGAGCACGACACGATCAGCCCGATTGTCGGACCGGATGTTGCAGCTTGGCTCGGGGGGATCTATATCCCTCGGCTGCCACGACTTCCCAAAATGGACTTCCGCGCCGAAGGTGTCTATACCGACCCCCCGATCGGCGGAAATGTGGGATCAGGCTTCTTTTACTACAACCCAACGTGGATCAGTGGCTTCACTAACGATGGCCATCTGATGGGAGATTGGGTCGGTCGGGAGGGCCAAGGTGTACGAGTTTGGACCTCCTATTGGTTGAATACCCGCAACAAACTACAATTTGAGTTTAGGCATCTGAAAGTCAGCCATGAATTCGTCAGCCAGGGGGGCACCGCCACTGACGGCAGCGTTCGCGCGGATATATGGGTGCGGTCGAATTTTTCTCTTTCGGCCGCCGTGCAGTATGAGACCTGGTCTTTCCCTGTGATCGCTCCCACTCAGCAGTCGGACGTGGCTTCGTCCATTCAGCTGACGTTTTGGCCCAAGGGTTTGCTGCGTCAAAAGACCTCCGAATGATGCTTTCAGGGCTGTACGGAACGCCAACTGACACGAATGGCAACTAGGGAAATCACAAAACGCAATCCGGACTACGATGAGTCCCCGATTGAGCGCGAACTGGTGATCGAAACCGAAGACGCCGGTTTGCACCATCGTAGGGGAGTTGCTCGTCTCGCTCTGCTCTGGAAGAACCGTCAATTCTTATTCCGCTGCACCGCCATCGGCTGGGTAGCATCCGTGCTTATTGTTTTCCTTATCCCAGTTCGATTTACCTCCACAACCCGCCTTATGCCACCGGATCAAGCGGGCGCGGGTATGGCGTCGATGCTAGCCGCTCTGGGAAAGGCGGGGAGCGAGCTGGGTGCGATTGGCAGTGAGCTGCTCGGTCTCCGAACTTCCAGCGATCTCTTTGTTGGAATCCTGCACAGTCGCACGGTTCAGACTCAGCTCGTCGAAAAATTCGATCTGCGGAAGGTCTACGGGATTCGTCAATGGGAAGATGCCCGAAAGATGTTGGAAAAACGAACTGACATTACTTCGGACCGGAAGAGCGGAATCATCACACTCGCGGTCAGTGACCATGATCCAAAACGAGCTGCAGAGTTGACCCGTGCCTACGTGGAGGGACTGAATCAAATTGTTCTGACGCTGAATGTTTCGTCCGCTCATAAAGAACGCGTATTTCTTGAGCAACGCCTCGAACAGGTCCAGAAGGACTTGGAGACTGCAGAGCGGAATTTTGGCGACTTCGCCAGCAAAAATACTGCCCTCGACGTAAAGGAGCAGGGGCGCGCCATGCTGGGCGCCGCTGCCCAGGTGGAAGGACAACTCATCGCCGCGCAGACTGAGTTGGAGGGGTTGCGGCAGCTTTATACCGAGAACAATGTACGAGTGCGCCAGGCAGAGGCCCGTATTCAGGAATTCCAGCGGCAACTTCAGAAGATAGGAGGGAAACCCGAATCAGCTGAGTCGCCAACTACGCCGACCACCGACGTTTACCCGGCAATCCGGCAACTGCCCATCTTGGGCATCACCTACGCGGACCTCTACCGCAAGGCCAAGGTGCAGGAAGCAGTATTTGAAACTTTGACCAAGCAGTACGAACTGGCAAAGGTGGAGGAAGCCCGCGAAACACCCAGCGTTAAAGTGCTGGATGAGGGCGATGTCCCGGAACGAAAATCCTTCCCTCCGAGGACGCTCTTCGTCGCTCTCGCGACCATGCTTTTCTTCGCATTCGCATCATCCGTTGTGCTCGCGTATGCGAGCTGGCACAGGGTTGACCCGGCCGATCCTGGTAAGGCTCTAGCAATGGAAATCTTTCAGGCATTCCGCGACCGAGCTCTTCCCGTTTCCTCCCCTACGTCACGACTTGGAAGAGCGAAAGTCGCGATTTCGCGTTGGTTTCAGATCAGGATCGAGGACAACTAAGGTCCAAGGTTGCTCCCTGCGGACTGCATTGACTCTGCATGATCGAAAACACACTCAGAGACATACCAGAAACCGTCGCTTTAGCGACGCCGGCCGTGGTTAGGACACGCCCACGACCTCTTTGCCTTCTCTGTGATCAACCCGGCAAAGTTCTGTATTGCGCCGTGTCCGATTGGCTATGGGGAGTAGATGGCCAGTGGAATATCCGAAATTGTTCCGGCTGCGACTTGGGATGGCTCGATCCCGAGCCCCTCGATGAAGATATCTTTAAGCTTTATTCGAATTACTACACGCACGGTGCGCCTCCCGCGACAAGGTTCGACGCGCTTCGTAAGGAAGTTTTGAATCGCATACTGCCTCGATTGGGCTATTCGCGCCAACCTTCCGCAGGTATGCTTGGCCGCTTTCTGTCGCATACGCGATCTTGGGCTCGCGCTGCCGCGATGGAAGTAATGGATCTGCCCGCTTCTATGACGGGCAACCTGCTCGACATCGGCTGTGGAAGCGGCGAGTTCCTCCTCCGAATGCAATCTCTTGGATGGAAGGTCGCGGGCGTAGAGCCTGATCGAGCAGCCGCGAAGTATGCGCAGAGTCGGGGGCTTGAGGTAGTGCACGGCGACATCTCGGATGTTTCACAGGATGCAGCCTTTGACGTAATCACGATGAACCATGTAATTGAGCATGTGGCCGATCCTGTGATCCTTCTGAGGCAATGCGCCAAACGTCTTCGCGGCCCTCACAGCCGGCTTGTCATCACGACGCCAAACATGCGAAGCCTCGGCCATCGGTGGTTCCGGCAATATTGGCGTGGCCTTGAGGTACCGCGGCACCTGACACTTTTCTCGTCGAAAGCCCTGGGAAAATGCCTCGAAGGGGCCGGGCTGCGCGTGCAATCCTGCCGGACTGAAACTCGAATGGCACGCATGATCTATAACCCGAGCACTTGCGCGAAAGCGGGACAACTGCAGGTGGGCACTAGGACCGATTTCCGTTCGGCCACGAAAACAGCGGCGTATTGCTTCCAGGCGGTTGAAGATCTATGGGTCCACTTTGACGGGGACGTGGGAGAAGAGGTTTACATCTCGGCCACTCGCGACGGATATCTGTGAACAACGCTGGAACCCAACTCGAGTCAGCGGCTGACAGGAACGGAGACCTCTATCCGGACTATCCCGGCGGCGTATCGGAAACGCTTGAAGGCGTCGGCGCAGACCAAGTAATCCGGAGCGTGGGACTCAACACGATCTATCAAGTCGGGTCCCAACTCGCTCCCATGGTCGCCGCGATTGCTGGAATTCCCTATCTATTGCGACATCTAGGGCCCGATGCGTTCGGCATCGTAACCCTCTTCTCTACTGCCCTGATCTATTTCACAATGCTCGACCTCGGGCTTGGAAGGGCGGCCACCCGGTTTATTGCTCAAAGTCTCGAAGCCGGGTCGCCGGATCATGTCCGCCGATATTTCTGGGGATCGATCCTTCTACTGACCGGTATCGGATGCATTGCCAGCGTGGGATCCATTCTCTTCGTGCCGAGACTCGTGACGCATTACCTGAAGATCTCGCCTGTCTACTATCACGCTAGCGTCGAGTCCTTCTATCTCATCTCGATCGCGATCCCCCTCGTTACCTTGACGGCGACGTTTCGGGGAATGCTGGAAGCGTTCGGGCGATTTGCCCTGATCAGTGTCGTCACTGGATGCAGTGGCATCGGCCTTTACCTTTTCCCGGCTCTCGCTGTTATGTTCGGTGGCGGCCTGGTTTGGGTTGCGGTCACCTATGTCGTCGTACGAGTCGGCATCGCCCTGGCGTTTGCGATCGGCTGTCTTCGAGTGGCAAATCGGCCCTCGCTAAAACCGTCAATCAACTCAGAAGCCATTAAGAAGATGCTTTCATTCGGAGGATGGCTTTCGGTTTCCAACATCATCGGATGCGCCATTTTGTACGGAGACCGATTTCTCCTGGGCTCCTGCATCGGGATGGCCGCCGTTGCAAGTTATTCGGTTCCAATGGATGTCATCGGGAGGATGCAGATCCTGATCACAAGCTTCTGCTCCGTTCTCTTCCCGTTGCTCAGCCGCCTGGATCACTCGGGCTCAGCTCGATTTGAAGCTATTTATCGCAGCGCCGTCGCGTTGGGACTTTCGATCATGACGCCGCTCACGATTGGCCTCGTACTGCTCGCGCCATACCTCATGAGATTCTGGTTGAAGAGTCGAAATACTCCTGAGGCTGTTTTCGCCGCACAAGTATTTCTCGCGGGAGCGGTTGTGCAAGCCACAGCTGCCATCGCGTTCACCGCTCTGCATGCTCGTGGCCGAGCCGATCTTGCGGCATGGATTCATATGGCCGAGTTTCCCATCTATTGCGCCGCATTCTACTGGGCCTCAATTCACTATGGCGTGAAGGGAGCTGCGTTGGCTTGGTTGGGGCGCGTCATCGTTGACTGTATCGGAATCATCTTATTGCTCAAATTTCACAAAGGAGATATTCGGCCCGTACTGATTCCCGAGCTAGTCGCAAGTCTGGTCTCCTTTGGCATTCTTCTGACTGCTAGCCTTTATGGTAGGACCGCCGTTCTGGCAGGGGCGGCCGTATGCGCGCTGACCTGGCTCTGGACGTGGCGCACTATTTTGGACCGGGAGATGCGCGCTCCTCTGAATCGTGCGCTCTTCAGTTGGAGGACTCGTTGAGTGCCAGTCTCAGATCCGCGAACTTGAGGTCAAACTGATTGCCTGAGTTACAAAATTCGATCGTAAATTCCCGCACGATCGCGCGGGCAGCGAACGACGCGGCTCCGGATGTTCGGCCTGGGCTGGGCTCATTCGTCCAATCAAGTGCACAGGACCGGCCCAGAGTCTCAGTCGTGATCGTGACGTACGGCTCCAGCAACGAGTTGCCCGATTGCCTCGATGGCCTTCTCAAGCAGCCCGTCAGTCTTGAGGTTTTCCTCGTAGATAACGCTTCGCCAGACGACACACCGCAACGGGTGACCGATTATGCAAGGAATATTGAAAACGTTCATGCGATTCTCAATTCGCAGAACGAAGGTTTAGCCGCAGGCAATAACGTTCCCAAAGAAATGTGTCAGGGGGACTACGTCCTAATGCTGAACCCGGATACGGTCTTCCGCGACGATAGCTTGGCGCGGATGGTCGATTTTCTCGATAAAAACCCGGATATCGGCGTCGTCGGCCCGCGCAATGTGTACCCTGACGGCTCTACTCATTCAAGCTGTGGACAAAAATGGGGATTGCTCGAGGTGTTCATGTGGCGAGTACTTCCTTATCGAATTCCGCGCTTGCTGCATGACCGCATCTATCCATCCCGGCAGCAAGACGTCTTGTTCGTCTCGGGATCCTGCCTTTTGATTCGCAGGGCCATCTTTAACGAGATCGGAGGGTATGATCCCGAATATTTCCTTTGCATCGAAGATGTCTGTGATCTATGTATGCGGGCCCGCGAAACGGGGCATCGCGTTGTATTCCTTCCCGATTTGCGAGTCGTACACCTCACTGGTCGTAGTGCCGTCCAGGCGCCTTACATCGTGGTTTGGCATGGCAATCGCGGAACGATTTACCATTTTCTGAAACACAAGGGTGTCGCCCATGCTTTATTGGTTTCTTCCATTCTCGGGCTCGCCGCTCTGGCGCGCGTAGGAATCGCTTCGGTGGCGGGATTATTTTCACGGAAATATCGCGCCATCGCGCGGATCTATGCCCGCGTTTTCTGGAGCATCTTAACGAAGAATCCGATTCGGATCAGGAGCTGGCGTTCCCCTGGGTCAGGTTCGCCGACAACGGCGTAGTGTGAGGGCGGTACCGAACGATCAGTTATGAGACCAGGATCAATTCTGATTTACAGTGATGCTGCTGAATTCGGTGGTCACGAATCGATGACCATCGAGGCGATTCGGTGCCTCTGCGGGAACACAGACTTGGCGGTCTCGGTGGTGTTTTACGAAGGGAATTTACGCCTTCAGCAGGAATTGGCAGCGGTCGCAAGCGCGAAGAACCTCAGACTCTTTCCCAGCGAATTCCAATCGGCCAATTTACAGGCGCTTCGTTCTTTCATAAGCCCCCGGAAGGTATCCCGCCTTCAGCAACTCCTCAAGTCGATAAACCCGGATGTTGTCGTGGTTTCGCAAGGACGGATTGAGGCTGGAAGTCTCTGTCTTCTTGCCGCAAATCGCGCCGGCATCCGCACAGTGAGCTATCTTCCGACGGCGCACTCCCTGAAAATTTCGGGAAAACCTGGAGCCATCCGCTTGCGCGAATTCGTGAATGGCTATCTCTATCGTCTCCCGGACGAGTTCATCACAATCAGCGACGGCGTTCGAGACATGTTGATCGCGAGAGGTGTGACGCAGAAGATTTCCGTAGTTCAGAACGGCATACGATGTCAGCCTTTGAGCGATGCAGACCGAAAGCATTTTCGTGATGAACTAGGCGTTCGCAACAACGAATGCTTGGCCGGGGTGCTTGGCCGCATCGAGTTCCGCCAGAAGGGTCAGGACTTTCTGGTTGACACGGTCAGCCGATTTCGCGACCGGCTCGACCAATTCAAGTTCGTCCTCGTGGGCGAAGGCCCCGACGAACAGCAACTTCGCACGATGATAAAAAGAGCCAGTCTGCAAAACAAAGTAACGTTGTTGCCCTGGTGTGAGAATCCCGCACGCGTTTACGCGGGCCTCGATATGCTTTTGATTCCTTCGAAATTTGAGGGTGTGCCCTTGGTCATGCTTGAGGCGATGTCCCACGAACTGCCAATCGTCGCTTCTGACTCGGACGGCATGGCTGAATTGTTGTCTTCCGACTGGCTCTTTCCTTTTGGAGATCACAATGCATTTCTCGAAAGGATGTTGGACCTGCGGAGCCTCGATACTTCGGAATCGTTACGACGTAATCGAACTCGCGTCATCGAGGAGTTTGGAATCGAAAACTTTTGCTCAGCCCTGAGCGCCGTTCTTCTTGGGCCCGGCGATGAGTGTGCCGTCGGTGCCGGATCGACAAGAAACGCAAATGTCAGGGCCGCCGGAGCGGTACTTAAGTCGTGACTTCAACTTGGCTGGCGAACACGATTCTCATTCTCTCCCTCATAGTATCTTTGTGGGCTTATGTTTTTGTCAGCCGTAAAGAAGGCTCCTACTTCAACGTCCTCACACCCACATTTCTGACGGCGATTCCTGCTTATTATCTTCTTCCTCTATTTTTCAGTCTGATCTTCGGTACCGACGCTACGGCCTACGCCTACGCCTACGTCTACGCTACTTTAGCCGTACAGAATGTGGTTTTCGCATGGGTGTACACGCATCCCACAAAAAGTCTGATCCGACTCCCGTTTTTGTACTCCTTTAATAACTTCGCTGGTCTGGCGTTCTTCTTCGTCGCAGTAGCGGTGTTGCTCTATGTACCTGTGATCTTGCAGTTTCCGGAATACCTTCTCGACCCTCGGGAAATCTACAGACACACCCGAACCGGCTTCGGTCTCAACTATTACACTTCCAGTACGTTCGCCTACCTCGCGGTAGTCTTGATCCTTTTCAGCAAACGTTCGCGTTTGACTAAGGTGTTTGTGATTCTCGCAGCGGCGGGAGTCCTCATTCTCCACGGAAGTAAAGGACAGGTCCTCGCGCTAGTTCTGTTGGTCGCCCTCTTTTTCGTCTACGTGAACCGGTACAAACTCCAATTCCTGCCCTCCCTTGTCGCCGTAACGGTGTTGGGGTTTTTTGTGCTTGCGTTACTCGCCGCAACCATGGCGCTGGGTGATAGCCCAACCGATGCGCTTGAGTCGATCAGCACATATTCCGACTACACTCGAAACGCGATGTTGGTAATCGATTCTCATTTCCCCGTGCAATACGGGAAACTGACCCTCGAGTCTCAGGTGATCGGGCGCATCCCGCGTGCGCTAATGCCCAGCAAGCCGAAAAATTATGGAGCGCTCTACCTGGACGACGAATTCTTCCCGCAATCGCTCGACGAAGATGCCGGCTCCCCGGATTTCGGAATAGGTGTTCAATATGCAGATTTCGGCATTTTTGCCATCATTTACTTAGCTCTGTTCGAAGCATTTCGGGGATGGATGGCGCGAACGTTCAAAGAGCGTTTAGCCCTCTCGCGCCACCCTGCCGATTTCTTTCTTCTGGCGTTTGCTGCCAATATTCAATTGATTCCTGTCGGGGGCATTGGCTGGTTGCTTCCTGAAGCGTTGGTCATCGCGCTGTTTCTGAGAGTAGCCTCCGGCATTGGCGCGACTACGCTCTGCCGGGAGCAGATTCGACCGAAACGGACACTCACTAAAACAGCCCAGAGTGGCGTATGGGAAGTCGGAGAAGGGCGGACCTGAGACTAGCCGTGAAAGGCCTCGACCTTTTTCCCGATGACAAAAATGTTCGTCGAAAATTTATTGATCGGCCACGTCCGTTCTAGGATTCCGTTTAGATCGAAAACGCTCTCGGCAAACTTATTGGCAAGGGGATGGTCAAATATTCCGCCGTTGAGGCTCGACAACGTCGGGAGTACTTGATGATACCCGTAGCGTACGGGGAGGAATCCATGGTGGATCAACATGTGACGGGCCTCCCCAAGCGAGTACATTCTCAGGTGATGAGGATTCTTGAGCGTTCGGTTGAGCCACTCTGTATAGGAGTGACGGTTCGGTAACATCGTCACTATGAGATGGCCCTCGGGCTTGACAATCCTGTACAACTCCTTAAGAGACTCGAAGTCCAAGGGAACGTGTTCGAGCACTCCGCTTCCAATTACGACATCAAAGAAGTTATCTTCGTACGGCAACTGAAACGGATGGCTCAACTGGGCGTACTCCAGCCCCGCAAAATCGTAGAATGCTTGATATTTCGGCGGATCCACATCGCACCCGTACAGTCGTACCTCGGGGCCACATAACAGACGTACCATGCACGCATCGGCAGCATGCCGGCACCCCCAGTCAAGAAAGGTGCGCGAGCGAGCGATGACATCCTGGCAGCGTTCAAAAATACTCACTTGCCGCCGTATGACCGCCGTGTTGCGCGAGTGCGCGTGAAGATATGGGTCGTGGCAAATCTGGTCTTGCAATGAATAGAGTCGAGCGAGCTCGGCCTGATACTTCGATGTCGAGATTTTCGTCATGAACCGAACTTAAAGTCTAGCAAAGTTCGACGGACTCTCGAGTTGCAGCGTTAAAAGCGCGCTCATCACGCTTCGACCTTATAGCAGATCTCGGGGGCAGAATGCCGATTCGATTGCGGGGGATGGCCGAATGACCAGCGTGCTCTATGACGCACGCTGGATCGGCAATCATGGAATTGGCCGGTTCGCGGCCGAACTGCAGAAGCAGATTCCTGATCTCGTACCGTTTACGGTCAAACGACACCCATCGCACGCTCTTGACCCAGCACTTCTTTCTTATGAACTTCTCCGCTGGAAACCACGCCTCTTTTTTAGTCCTGGCTACAACTCACCTTTGGGCTGGACTAAGCGCTTCATTTTCACTCTGCACGATCTGCATCACCTTCGTGTTCCCGAGAACTCCAGTCCGGTCAAACGCGCTTACTACGACCTGATTATCAAGCCGGCATGTCGCCGAGCCGCTGCCGTGCTCACTGTATCCGAATATTCCAAACAAGAAATCTGCCAGTGGGCCAACATTTCAGAAGATCAAATTGTCAATGTTGGCAACGGCGTAGGCATGCCGTTCACATCTTCCGGGCCAACTCACGACCCCGGGTATGCCTATCTGCTATACGTGGGAAGCCACAAGGTCCACAAAAACCTCCCGCGCCTACTCAAAGCGTTCGCCGCCTCCGGAGTACCGAAAGAAGTGCACCTCCTAATGACTGGATTGCCTGAGACCTCCTTGATGAACGCGATCAACGAACTGCATCTTGCAGGACGCGTCATCTTCATTGGTTTTCCGAGCAACGAGGAGCTGGCGATGTACTACCGAGGAGCGTTGGGCCTGGTCTTTCCGTCGCTCTATGAGGGATTCGGATTACCGCCGATGGAGGCCATGGCCTGCGGCACTCCGGTGCTGACATCGAACGTTTGCGCGCTGCCGGAGATTGTCGGAGACGCCGCCCTTCTCGTTGATCCCATGGATACGGATGCTATTTCGGATGGCATACGCCGACTCTCCCAGGAGGAGACTCTCCGTACGCTCCTGCGGCAGAACGGTTTGGTGCGCGCCGGGCATTTCACCTGGCCGAAGACCGCAGAGCGAGCCCGCATGGTCCTCCAAACCGCAATCGGACTCCCCCTGGATTAGCTTCCTGATTGCCTCAACAGGCCCGGGTGGCGCCAAAACAATTGCGAGCCGCGGTCTTTTACTCGTATACTCGCTGCCACCAGAATAGCGGCCGTTGTATGACCTTCGCGCAGACCTGAAGATGGAAGGGGGCGCGGTTCGGGAGTACGGGCAACTCTGGGGTTCTTCCGTTTTACTCGATGGAGCCCTAACTCAAGGTTTTGCAATCAGACCTTCTAGGCTTGCGGTATGCTCGCGCCTCGCAACAGCAGGTCTGCTCCGGGCACTACGGCCGTCACTGAACTTACTCCTGTTGTAACGAGATGAGCCCATCGCAATCGGAGGGGAGACATGAAACGAAAACTCGCACACGTGCCGAAGACGATGCTCGCAATCCTGACGTCAGGTTTCTTGCTTTTTATGGTCGCGTGCGGAGATGCGCCGAACTCCCCAGCTGTCCCCGCTGTATCCGGTACGGCAAATCCTCTGGTCGCGCAATACACAGTCCTAAGCTCCTGTCCAGGAAAAGCGATGGTCGAATTTGGACCGGACACTACTTATGGCCGCAGCACGCCTTGGTACCCGGTTGCAGGCGATAATGGGGCTACCACTATTCTGGTCGCCGGAATGCGCGCATCCTCGACGTACCACATGCATGCCGTCGTACAGTGCGCCACTGGCACAACCACGACAGCCGACACGACCTTTACCACCGGTGCACTACCCTCCCTTCCGTTTCCAGCTTTGACGGTCTCGCGCCCAAACCCGTCCTTAAGCTCCACCGAGAATCCTGGCATCGAGATGATCACCATTCCAGTCGCTGGTACTCCTGCATTCTTCACGGACCGCGATGGAAATCCAATTTGGTATTACGATGTCGGTCAGGGCAGTTTCCCGTTCACCTTCAAACCGCTTCCCGACGGAAACATAGTTATAAGCATTACAGCCCCGAGCGGGTCTCTTTTGCGTGAAATTGACCTGGCGGGAAACGTTGTTCGAGAACTGAAAATCAGCGACCTCCAGCAACAGGCCGCAGCCGCCGGTTATGACTTCGTTCCGTCCGGCTATCACCATGACGTGCTTCCGCTCGCGAACGGCCACGTCATTGTGCTCTTGAATACTTTTCAGAACTTCACCGACCTTCCTGGCTATACGGGTACCATTACCGTCGAAGGTGACGCCATCATTGACCTGGACCCGAACTGGCACGTGGCGTGGGCGTGGAATGGCTTTGATCATCTCGATGTAAACCGTCATCTTCAGCCCACGCTCGATAGCAACAACACTCTCGACTGGACCCATTCCAACGCGTTGGTCTACTCTCCCTCCGATGGAAGTGTCATCCTCTCGATGCGCCACCAGTCGTGGGTCATCAAGATTAACTACGACAATGGGACTGGGGATGGGACTATTCTCTGGAAACTTGGCTATCAGGGCGATTTTGCTTTGACCCAGAATGGTGTACCCACTGACGATCCCAGTCTTTGGTTCTCGTTTCAGCACTTTCCGGTGTTGTTGTCACAGAATGGATCGCAGAGTGAGTTCGCCGTCTGGGACAACGGTGACAACCGGGTGCTCGACCCATCGGGAGCAGAATGCGTTAATCCCGCTTTGGGAACCCCGCCCTGTTACTCAAGAGCGACCATCTACAACGTTGATGAGAGCGCTAAGGTCGCAGATCTCGAGTGGTCCGACTTGCAGACTGCATATGGCCTTTGGGGCGGAAGCATCAATCGCCTCCAGAATGGAAACGTCGAGTTTGACCTCAACGCCCCCGTCCTCCCTCCAGTAACGGGACTCGCGTCTCAAGTTCTGGAGGTCACCCAGTCCGATTCGCCGCAAACCGTGTGGCAGATGAACATCCCGATGCCATACTTCGCATACAGGGCCTATCGCGTTCCGAGTTTGTACACTGATGTGACCTGGCAATATTAGGCCTTTAGGCGTCGTTCGGCGATGCTGCGACCCCAGTTGGTCGTTGCCAATCCCTTTCCGTTCCCTCGACGGGTTTATCCTTCCACCCCGCACATTCTGCAGGAAACACCGCAGTTTGAAGTGAAAAGACGAGTGGTATAGTGCGGGAATTATGCTCCGGAATCTGTTGGTTTTGCTTGCCACATCCGCCATGGCAATGGCTCAGAACGGCGGCGCGCCATCCCATGTCTGTGTCTATGATGGCTTGAAATACAAGACGCTGCTCTCAGCTATGACGGACTGCGGTAAGAACGGATTCGCGGTGATTCCACCATCGTATGCCGGCCCGGATCCCGCGAATGCAAAGAATCCGCAAGTTTGGGACTTCCGCCATCCTGAATCGGTCAAGGGACTTATTCCCGTGACTGACTTCGGCGTGAAAGGCGATGCCGCAACAGGTTCAGATGGGGCAAGCCGCGCCGGATCGCAAGAATTCACTACTGGCAGTTCCTCCCCGTTCGTCCGTGGCCGCGACGAGAGTAAAGCGATTGTGATCACCGGTGCGGGACCTGAAAATGCGAGCCTCACAACCACAATCCGTACCGTCGAAGCACCGAATCGGGTGACACTGGCAATTCAAGCGGGATTTACCGGAAACAATCTGAAGTACTGGTTCGGAACAGAGAACACCCCCGCTTTTCAAAAGGCATCGGCATCTCGCAAAGCGCTATTTCTGCCACCGGGAATGTACTTGATGACGGGCACCGTAAAAGGTTCTTTTCCCCTGTTCCTGATGGGGTCGGGCGACCAGTCGACCATCATCGATGACAACAGCGTCTTCGATGTACACGGAACAGAAGGCCATTTCCTCAATAGTTTCCGGATGCAGCCCGCCACAAAGGTAGTAGCGCTTGCTCCCCGATCCTTTCCGACTCCAAACCCGGGAACCCCAGTCGCGGTGGATCGCCACCATAGTGGGCAGGGCTACCAACCCACAACGGGAGACGGTGACATTTGGACCAAGCTGTCGAAGCAACAGCAGTCGCAACAAATCGGTCCCACGCTAAGCCTTTCGTCCGATGGAATTCACATCTATCACATCACCGGCGACACGATCTCCATCATCCTGTTTGATACCCAATTCTCTGAGGTTGCCCAATGCGATTTCCGCGCAGGCAAGAATTTCGTCGGAGGCATAGCCCTTTGGCATACGCCCAATGACGGACAATCCAACCGCACCGATAGCATTCATGACAATACCGTCCGCGATGCCAGTTACAGCGGAATCGTCTGGGCTGCGTCCGACGGAATTACCATTCGGGATAATATCGCGGAGTATAACGGCGAGAGCGGGCTGAAAAATTACTCAAGCCAGCGCGATGGGTCGTTCAACACGCACGTGGAAGTGTCGGGAAATCGCTCCCAGTATAACCATTACGACGGCCTGGATTTTTCCGAGACATATCCCCACAGCAACCAGAAAGTTGCATCTTCCATCGCGTCGAAGAACACCAGTTCCTTCAACGATCGCACCGGGGCGTTTGTCGACGGACGCGACTGGAAACTCCTGAACAATATCTTCGAAAGTAACGGGCTCACCGGAATGTCTCTCGACGTTTCCGACAGCGTCATTTCCGGTAACACGTTGAGCCACAACAATTCACTGCACGATTCCACCGCTCATCAGATGCTGATCGGACCCGCCCGACCGAGTCTCAACAACGTGATCGAACACAATCGCATCACAGGAGACGCAGCTTCCGGCGCTGCAATCAAATGGGGAGGTTCCTCCACCGGGAACCAGTTACGAGATAACACGGCAACCGGGGGAAGTGTGTTCCGGCTTGATACCCCTCCCGCGGATTCGCAACGGAATTCTGACAGTCGAGGCGACTACCCCCACCGCTAAACGTCATACTTTTCCTGCAACTTTGTATCCGGATTGGGGTTATGACCCGGGAGTCATGAATCTCAGGTCTCTCCAGCAGCTACGAAAATCGATTTTGCTAAATCACTTTACGATTTGCCTTTTTGGGCCGAAGAAATCGAAAGTTTTGTATTGCCATAACGGTTCACCGACACATGAGGTCATCCCGCTTGAGGATTAGGTTTTTGCTTTAAAATGGATAATTAAGTTATCTTTTTTGGCAATACCTTAAAGCAATTTTTCATGTGACATTGATCACTGATTGTTGTGATAAGAATTACAATTTCGTGAAATTTCGTTGACGAATCGGCGGTATGCTTTTTAGAGTGAACGCAATCAGTTGCAATCCAGAATCACGCGGCAGACTGTCCCGCTGCGACCGCAGGTCGATTGCACGCTGCTTCCTCCGAAACATTGCACAGGCAACAGTTCCGTCGGTCGCCTTTTCCTATGGGCGGCGGCATCGGTTTCTACTGCTCTCACGGTAGGCAGCAATCTGGGAGCTGTAAGCATCTGAGGGAAGGCCTCAAAACGGGGTTCATGTAGCGGCGTAAACCCAAGAAGGCAGCCAGCTTGATGGTTAAATTGTCCATTTTGTTGTTAACCAGGAACGGCGAGCGCGACCTCCAGCGTCTACTCCCCGCTTTGTTTCAGCAGAAAACCGAGAAATCCTTTGAAGTCATCGCCATCGACTCTAGTTCCACGGACGGCACCCTGGATCTTCTCAGTCGTTACCCTGTCCGCATTGAACGGATCCCTGCGGAACAGTTCCATCACGCGCGCACGCGCAACCTTGCGGCGACTCTCGCAAGTGGAGAGATCCTGGTATTCCTTTCGCAAGATGCTGTTCCAGCTACAAGTCTCTGGCTGGACGCTTTGGTATCAAGCTTTGCAGATCCAACGGTCGCAGGCGTGTATGGTCGCCAGTTTCCGAAGCCAGAATCGTCTGTGGAGCGACAGCACGCCATGGACGCCGTGTACGGTGATCAAAAACTGGTGAAGGATCCGGCGAACGGCAACAGAATGGGGTATCGCTTCTATCATTTCTCTGACGCGAATGCCGCTATTCGCCGCACCGCATGGGAGGCGGTTCGATTCCCCGAAGAGCTTAAGGTGTTTGAAGATCTCGGCATCGCTAAGCGCCTTCTCGATCGTGGCTGGAAAATTGTCTATGAGCCCGATGCCGCGGTTTTCCACTCTCATCACCACACAACTGTGGGCCTTTTTAAACGCTACTTCGATATTGGATACACCCTGAAACTGCTTGAGATCTGGGATGCGCCCGGGACTAAGCAGTCCATGGTTCGTGACGTGTGTAAGCTGGTGAAGGGCAAAGTCCAGCGCGTCGGGCCTAGTCACCGTCGCAAATCGGCCGGACATGGCATCGGTCAGGACATCGCCAAGTCTCTTGGAATTTTTCTGGGACTGAATCAGAACTGCCTACCCTTGCTGGTGAAGCGTCGTCTGAGTGCATACCGAGTCTTTGAATAAGCCGTGGTTCGCCGCGGTTGTTGTGGGTCTTTGTCGTAGCGTCGTAGGTTGTAGAAAGATCGGTTGAAAGTTTCTGTATGATTCGCAGTCGCCTTAGCTATGTCCGTTACTACTTGCGAACGCTGACGCTGTTGCTACCTGCCTGCGCTTATTTCATCGCCATCAAGCTGAAATTTGGGTTCAACCTGTTCTTCCCGCGCCGGGTCCCCGCAGGCTTGCCCTCTTACTGGGGTATCATGCTGCTGACCACGATTGTTTGGGCCATCGCAGCGGAAGAATCCGGATTGTGGAGCGTGGAACAACTCTACGCCCCTGGACACAAGAGCCGTCGCCTCCTCGAAGCCTTGGCCTTCACTTATGCGATCGTGATGGCTCTCGGCTTTTTATATCGGCAGGCTAGCTATTCACGAGTCGTTGTCGGGATCAGTGCCGTTGCCCTTTTCGTGCTGGCGACGATTGCCCGTATCCTGTTTCGAGTTTTTCTGGAATGGCTGCGCAAGAGCGGGCGCAATGAAGTCAAAATCCTGATGGTGGGCACCGACCGTTTCGCGCGTCGCGTGACTACTTCGCTCATGCATGGCGAAGTTCTTCCCTGCCGCGTCGTCGGTTTCGTGCATCTGCCCGACCAGGAAGTCGCGGTGGAGGGCCCGATTTATGAGATCGAGCATATCCCGCACTTCACCAATGGCCATTCAATTGACGATGTCATTATCGCGTTGCCCGCGGGTCGGCTGAGCGACGTCCAGAAGATCGCCCCGGCTCTCGAAAAACTGTGCGTGCCAACTCGTGTCGTCATCGACCTTGGAGAAGGCGTTGTCATGCGGGATCGCCTGATTGATCTTGGGGGCATTCATATGTTGGACCTTCGCCCCACTCTGGCCGAAACCGGATCCTACTTATTTCAAAAACGCATTTTTGATATTGCTTTCTCTCTGCTCGTCATCTTGGTGACGCTGCCTCTGTCACTCTTGATCTCGTTGGCGGTAAAAGTGTCTAGCAGGGGCCCGGTTTTCTTTGTGCAGGAACGCGTTGGATTGAACGGCCGTCTGTTTCATATGCTGAAATTCCGCACGATGCAGGTCGGCAAACCGGAGGACGGCGATACCGTCTGGACGTGCCCCGATGATCCTCGCCGCACCGCGGTTGGGACGTTCCTGCGAAAAACCAATCTCGACGAATTGCCGCAATTCCTAAATGTCTTGAAGGGCGACATGAGCATCGTTGGCCCGCGTCCGGAGCGTCCTCACTTCGTCGAGAAATTTCTTCAGGAATTCGATCGCTACAACTCTCGCCACACGTTCAAGGCCGGGATCACGGGATGGGCACAGGTAAACGGTTGGCGTGGCGACACATCCATCGCCAAACGTGTCGAATATGATCTGTATTATCTGCGCAATTGGAGCCTAACCTTCGACCTCCAGATCATCACCATGACCTTGCTGCACATGTTCGACAGCAAGAACGCCTACTGAATTAGAGTCAACTTTCTCTCGCACCGCTACCCGCTGTTTCAAGATGGCACCCATAACAAAAATTCATCATCCAAGGTTTGTAATTCATCCGACCTGAGGCATAGCCTATCCAGAGGAGCGACGCATGAGCACCATCGATCTTCCCGCCGAAATCGCTGAACTCAGCCCTTATGCCGCAACCCGTTCCACCATCACCTCAAAACCTCTGAGCCCGGAGGAACTGCAAAACACTGAAACCTATTGGAAGGCTTGTAATTACCTCAGCCTCGGGATGATCTACCTGCAGGAGAATCCCTTGCTCACCGAACCTCTGCTTCCGGACCACATCAAGAATCGATTGCTGGGTCACTGGGGCTCCAGCCCGGGGTTGTCTTTCATCTATGTTCATCTGAATCGGCTTATCAAGAAATACGACCTGGATATGATTTTCCTCGCTGGCCCCGGGCACGGGGCTCCGGGCGTTCTTGGCCCCTCGTATTTGGAAGGCACCTACTCAGAAATCTATCCGGAAAAGAGTCTGGATCCGGAAGGCCTGCGCGAATTTTTCAAGCAGTTCTCATTCCCAGGTGGTATCGGCAGCCATTGCACTCCTGAGACCCCGGGATCCATTCATGAAGGTGGAGAACTGGGTTACGTTCTGTCTCACGCGTGCGGAGCAGCGTTTGACAACCCGGAACTCATCGTCGCGGCTGTTGTCGGTGATGGCGAGTCGGAAACGGGGCCGCTTGCGACTTCGTGGCACATCAACAAGTTCCTCAATCCCGTGCGCGATGGCGCTGTGCTTCCCATCCTGCACTTGAATGGGTACAAGATAGACAATCCGACCTTACTCGCCCGCATCTCGCACGACGAACTCGAAAACCTGTTCCGCGGTTATGGATGGACTCCCTATTTCGTCGAAGGCTCTGACATCGCCAGCATGCATCAAGCGATGGCAGCCACAACCGAGCACTGCATCCAGGAAATTCGCGAATATCGATCCGCTGCGCGAAAGGGCGCGGCATCGACCCGCCCCCGCTGGCCGATGATCGTGCTTCGCTCGCCTAAGGGATGGACTGCTCCCCGCGAAATCGAAGGGCACTACCTGGAAGGGTTCTGGCGCGCTCATCAAGTTCCGCTCCCCGCTGCCAAGAAGGATCCGGTTCAATTGCGCACCCTCGAGAACTGGATGCGAAGCCAGCAGCCGGATGCCTTCTTCGACGGCGACGGAAAGCTTGCCCAGGTATTCAGGGACCTTTCTCCCACGGGGGCGCGTCGGATGGGTTCAAATCCTCATGCCAATGGGGGGCGCCTCAAGAAAGCTCTGCGGCTGCCGGATTTTCGCGACTACGCGCACGCTACGGACAAACCGGGTATATCGCTTGCCGAGAATACCCGCCCCCTGGGACGAATGCTGGCCGATGTGATGCGCCTGAACCCGGTCAACTTCAGGGTCTTTGGTCCCGACGAGACTACATCCAACAAACTGGACGACATCTATGCGGTGAGCAAGAAGTTCTGGATCGAGGAGCGATTCCCCGAAGACAACGACGGCGGCAATTTGTCGGCGGACGGCCGCGTCATCGAAATGCTCAGCGAGCACACCCTGGAAGGAATGATCGAAGGCTACCTGCTTACCGGGCGCCACGGGTTCTTTTCGAGCTACGAAGCCTTCGTCCACATCATCGATTCGATGTTCAACCAGTATGCGAAGTGGCTGGAGATCTGCAATCACCTGTCGTGGCGCGATTCTATCGCGTCCCTGAATCTCTTGATCACGTCAACCGTCTGGCGGCAGGATCATAACGGCTTCACTCATCAGGACCCTGGATTCCTCGACGTTGTCGTCAACAAGAGTGCGAATGTCACCCGCATCTATCTTCCGCCAGACGTGAACTGCCTCCTCTCGGTTGCGGATCATTGCCTGCGCAGCCAGAATTACGTTAACGTCATCGTCTCCGACAAGCAGAAGCATCTGCAGTACCTCAGTATGGATCAGGCGATTACGCATTGCACCAAGGGCATCGGCATCTGGGATTGGGCCAGCAATGACGAGTCCGGCGAGCCTGACGTTGTGGTCGCATCCGCCGGCGATATTCCCACGCAGGAAGCATTAGCCGCGACAGCGATGCTTCGCAAGGAATTCCCGGACCTCAAGATTCGATTCATCAACGTGATCGACCTGTTCAAACTGCAGCCGACCAGCGAACATCCACACGGACTGCCCGATCGGGACTTCGATTCCCTGTTCACTGTCGACAAGCCGGTTATGTTCAACTTCCATGGCTACCCGCAGCTCATCCACCGGCTGGCCTATCGAAGGACGAATCACCACAACATTCATGTTCGGGGATATAAGGAACAAGGCAATATCAATACGCCGCTGGAACTGGCAATCAACAACAATGTCGATCGCTTTAGCCTTGCGATGGACGTTGTGGATCGCGTTCCCCGACTGCAGAGGATCGGGGGGCACGCCAAAGAGAGATTCCTGAACGAGCAGATCGCGTGCCGCAACTACGCGCACCAATACGGCGTCGATAAGCCCGATGCCAACGATTGGGTTTGGCCGTACTGAGGAACCAGAGTTTCGCCTACGACGGATGAGGAACACCTTTGATCACGCGTACCGTATCGCGCGCGATCAGGAGTTCCTCATCGGTAGGAATCGCATAGGCGAACAGCTTCGAATCATCGCTGGAAATCTGCCCCTCGCGGCCCACTGTTTCCTTGTTCCGCTTCTCGTCCAGTCGAAGTCCGGCCCATTCCATCTGTGAGCAGATCCGCGCTCGCACGTCTGGGGAGTTCTCCCCAATTCCGCCTGTGAACACGATCGCGTCGGCTCCTCCCATCGCTGCGAGATATGCGCCAATGTATTTCCGCACGCGGTAGCAAAACACCTCCACCGCCAACCTCACCCGGCGATCATCATGTTCACTCAATTCCGCCTGCAATTCCCGCATGTCATTCGTTAGACCGGATACTCCCAACAGGCCCGATTGCGTGTTCAGCAAGGTATCCACCTCTGACGAAGACATCGCTTCTTTTCTGGCAATGAATCCCGCAATTGCAGGATCGAGATCTCCCGAACGCGTTCCCATCACGAGGCCTTCCAGCGGCGTAAGTCCCATCGAGGTGTCCACCGAACATCCGCCCTTGATTGCGGCCGCAGAACACCCATTCCCGAGATGTAACGTGATAATGTTCGTCTGATCGCGGGCAAAGTTGCGCAGGGCGCGGTATCGGAAAGCAACATATCGGTGCGACGTGCCGTGAAATCCGTAGCGGCGGATCTTGTGCCTGCGGTACAGGTGGTACGGAATTGCATACAAATACGCCTGCTCTGGAATCGACTGATGGAATGAAGTATCGAACACGGCAACTTGTGGCAGGTCGCTGCCAAACAATGCTCTTGCGGCAAGGATACCCTTCACATTGTTGGGATTGTGTAGCGGAGCCAGGTCGATACAATTCTCAATTCCTCGCAGCACGCGATCATCGATCAGTGTGGACTCCTTGAATGTTTCGCCTCCATGCACGACGCGGTGTCCAACCGCATGGATATCGGCGGTGCTCTTGATTTCGGCTATCCCGGATTGCTCCGAGGCGACGAAGCGCACGATGTAGTCGAGCGCGGCGCTCATATCCCGCAGTGGCGCCGTGAGCGTGCGGACTGCGTCAGCCCGATACCGAACATGCAGGATCGCTTCGCCTCCGATTCCCTCCACTTCGCCGCGGCAGATGCGGTCGTCCTTGTATTCCTTGATCCGGTCGAGATCGGTCGCTATCACCTGGAATTTGAGGCTGGAACTTCCGGAGTTCAGTACGAGTACGTTCATGAAAGGCTTCTCGCGTCCTACTTCAAGATAAGGCTTGTGCGTTCGACAAGCAACGAAGGCCGTCGGGGCCAGTCCGAGAGGCTCCGGGGCCCATTTGACTGTGATTCGATCAAATTCATAGTTCACTTTGAATGCAAATCAACAAAACCGCTCGCAACAAAGCTTGGCCTCTAGGAAACGGCTATTAAGCGATGGCGTAGTTCGATCTCTGAACAGCTGTAGATTGTTAGCGATATAGCATCTAGAGTGCTATGGCCTCAGGAAGGCCTTAGACATTAGTATGGATTAGCCGAACATCGCAGTCCCGAGCTCGAAATCACCGATGCAGGCATCAACACATCGCAACGGAACACCGGTTTACAAGAGAATTCAGAACGCCATTCGGACCAGAATAGAGTCCTTTGAGCTGCAGCCAGGGGATTCTGTTCCATCTGAGCGCGAACTCGCGCGTACGCACAATGTGAGCCTCATGACGGCTCGTCATGCGTTGGCAGGACTGGAACGGGAAGGACTGGTCGAGCGTCGCCGCGGCGCGGGAACATTCGTGGCGGCTCCCAAGATCCACTTCAATAAGCTCATGAGTTACACCGAGCACATGTCCAGCCGGGGCCTCAGCCCGCGCTCACGTGTGCTGGTGGCGAAGATCATCGAGCACGACGCCGAAGTTGCGGCCCGCCTTGCCTTACCGGCAAGCACCTCTTTGGTCAAGATCGAGCGCTTGCGCGAAACCGGGGAGGAACCTTTTGCCCTGGAGACCTGCTATCTTCCGGCCAAAGATTTTGCCCGCCTCACTAATATGCCTCTGGCTAGGACTTCCTTGTTCGGAACCCTTGGACAAGAGTTCGGTGTAGAACTGGCTTATGCCGACGAGGAAGTTGACGCCACCACGGCCGAGGGTAGCGTCGCAGAACTGCTGGAGGTGCCAAAAGGGGCGTCAGTGCTGCGCATCCGGCAAGTGATCTATTCGACGAAGGGCAAGGCAATCATTTACGGGGTTGGATTCTACCGCTCCGAGCGCCACACGCTGTTCATTCGAAGATTTCGATAGCGGTCTCGAATCAGGCTGGTATCAATCCCTGGTAGATTGCCATTCCCACCACGGAGTCGACGCGCAGCGCATCTAGCGCATCGATCTCTTGTTGCGAGCGAATGCCGCCCGCAGCGATGAGCTGTCGGCCCGTCGCTTCCCGCAAGGGACGGATTACGTCCAATGGAAAGCCCTGCAGAGTTCCTTCGGTGTCCACGTGGGTGTAAAGGAATCCCTCGCACCAGGTTTCAAGCGCCTCGATCATCTCCAGCGGCCGGATTCCCGTAACCTTGCGCCAGCCGTGAGTTGAGACGTATCCGCCGACGGCGTCGAGAGCAAACACCAGCCGGCTGCGTCCGAACGAAGCGGCGAGTGATTCTGCGAATTCGCAATTGAGCTCGCCATCCGCGATAAGAGACGATCCCAGAATCACGCGTTGCGCCCCCATTTCCAATGCAGACTGCACCGCTTCTTTCGAGCGGATGCCGCCACCGAACTGGCACGGCAGCAGCTTTGCGATCTGCTTTACGATTTGCGTATTCGATCCCGAACCAACAGCTGCGTCGAGATCGATAAGTTGCACGAGGGGATACTTCGAGAATCGATTCACCCACTCGTGGAAGTCGTCATACTCGAGAGCCTTGCGCCGTCCTTGGACAAGCTGGACGACCTTGCCGCCCATCAAATCGATGGATGGAATCAGCATGGCCACCTCACCGGAATGCCGTGGCTGCCGAGTTCCTTCTTCAAGTCGGATAGATTGCTGTATCCGTAATGGAAGATCGAAGCGGCCAGCGCCGCATCGGCTGCGCCAGAGCGAAACACCTCTACAAAATGTGCCGCCCCACCTGCACCGCCGGATGCAATTACCGGAATGCGAACAGCCTCCGCAACAGCGCGGGTGAGCTCACAATCGAAGCCGATACCGGTGCCGTCGCGGTCCATTGAAGTCAGCAGGATCTCTCCGGCGCCGCGGTCTTCCGCTTGCTTCGCCCACAAGATCGCGTCGCGTCCCGTTGGTTTCCGGCCTCCATGAGTGTAGGCACCCCAACTAGCAGAATCTGGTGAGCGCTTTGCATCGATTGCCACCACCACAGCCTGCGAACCGAAACGTTCGGCAATTCGCGAGATCAGTGAAGGATCCGCCAGCGCGGCCGAATTGATGCTGATCTTGTCGGCGCCGGCCGCAAATACAGCGGCCGCATCTTCGAGAGCGCGGATCCCGCCGCCAACCGTGAATGGAATGAACAACTGCTTCGCAGTCCGCGCGACCGTTTCGAACAGAGTTGCACGCCCCTCGTGAGTCGCTGAAATGTCGAGCAGGACGATTTCGTCGGCTCCGGAGCTTGCGTGTGTGCGTGCCAGTTCAGCAGGATCTCCGGCGTCGCGCAGATTCTCGAAATGGACGCCCTTCACAACGCGTCCGTCCTTCACATCCAAGCAGGCGATGATCCGTTTCGTCAACATGTCAGAGGGCGCAGAAGTTCTCCAGAATTTTGAGGCCCGTCTCGCCCGACTTTTCCGGGTGAAACTGCACGCCAAACAGTTGGTCCTTTTCGGCTGCAGCCGCAAACTGGCCTCCGTACTCGCAGCAGGCAGTGGTGTTGTCCGTGAGCGGCGCACGGTACGAATGGGTGAAGTACACGAAAGACGATGGCGACACACCGCGAAACAGACGGGAAGACGGCTTCACTTCAATCGAGTTCCATCCCACGTGCGGCGATTTCACGTTGGCCGGAAAGCGACCACATGCGCCTTCCAGCAATCCCAGGCCACGAGTTTTGGGGGCTTCCTCGCTACCCTCGAACATCCACTGCATACCTACGCATATACCCAGAAACGGTACACCGCGATTGATCGAGGTTTGAATCGCATCACGCAAGCCCGAGCGAGACAGAGATTCCGTAGTTGCGAAGTGGCCCACTCCCGGAAGCACAACTTTCGCTGCTTTCCCGACTTCGGCCACAGACGACGTAATGATGCAATCCTGGCGCAGCCAATCAAAAGCTTTCTTTACCGAAACCATGTTCCCTGCTCCATAGTCGACAATGGCGATCATCACAGGACGCCTTTCGTACTGGGCAACAAACTTTTCATCTGGGCATCGCGCCAGCAAGCCGCGCGCAATGCCCTCGCAAAGGCCTTGAATAGAGCTTCGACCTTATGATGGCTTGATCGTCCATACAGCACACGCGCATGAACATTGGCGCGCGCCCCGCGTGCAAAGCCTTCAAAAAAATCCTCGACCAGTTCCGATTGCAGATCTCCAACCAGCCGTACTCGAACCTTCGTATCCACAACTGATGCCGTGCGCCCGGAAAAATCCACGGCGGCCAGCCCCATCGTTTCATCCATGGGCATGACGAAGTATCCTGCACGCAGAATGCCCTTCTTTGTGCCCAACGCCTTCTCGAAAGCTTGCCCGAGAACAATGCCGACATCTTCCACGGTGTGATGTTGGTCGACGTCGAGATCTCCCGTCGCCTTGAGTTTGAGATCGAAAGCCCCATGGTGCGCAAACAATTCGAGCATGTGATCAAAGAATCGAATTCCAGTAGAAATCTGGTGTTTCCCGCGCCCCTCGATCGTAAGCGACACCTGAATTTGCGTTTCGTTGCTGATGCGGTTGATACTCGCCTTTCTCATCGCCCAGACACTCCCTCTGCGATTCCTAGTTCGTCGAACACCTCTTGCAAAACCGCAAGCAGGCGATCGCAATGCTCTTTCGGACCGAGTGTGATGCGCACGCATCCCTCGCAGCCGTAGTCGGCAGATCGGTCGCGGACCAGAATTCCTCGCTGCCGCATTGCATTGCAAAAAACAGCGGCCGCAGCGGCATTACCTTCCACTCGTGCCAACACGAAGTTCGCTTCGCTCTGCCAGTACTGAATCCCGACCGCTGCGAGATTACTTTCCAGCCGCGAGCGCGACTGCTTCACTTCCGAAACATAAGCCTGAACGTAAGCTCGGTCCGCAATCGCCTCCGGCAGACATGCCAGTGCGATGGCGTTCACGTTATAGGGAGAGGCCGATCTCCTCACGGCTTGCATTTGTTCTGTCGCGCCAACGAGAACTCCGAGGCGCAGCCCGGCCATTCCATACACCTTGGAAAATGTCCTCGCTACGAACACATTCTGCAGCCGTCGATCCGCCAAAACACTTCGGCCGTAAAACTCGAAGTAGGCTTCGTCAATCAGGACGGCTGCGTTTGGTGCGGCCTGCGCAATCGCATACAGGTCTTGCGCTGATGCTACTGTCCCCGTTGGATTGTTCGGATTCGCAATCGCGACGAATCGCGTCTTCTCAGTCAAGGCCGCAATGATGTTCTTACTGCAGAACGCGAAGTCCTTCTCCAGCGGCACGCTCACCAGCTTCGCCCCGGCAGCCATCACATAGATGCGGTACATCGAATACGTTGGCACAACAACGACCGCTTCATCCTCGGGCGCGAGGTAGGTCTCGCACATCAGATGAATGGCCTCGTCCACGCCGTTCGTGAGCAACACCTCGCCCTGCGGCACCCCAAGAAACTCCGCGACTTTCACCTCGACAGGTTCACGCTCCGGATACTTCGCCAGCTCTTCAGGGCTAATAGACCGAAGCCGCTCCAACACGCGGGGTGAACATCCAACAGTGTTCTCGTTGAAGTCGAGCCTCATCCCATGACGTCCGGCAAGCGGCGGATGATAGGAGGGCACGGTCGCCAAAGTTTTCCGCGGCTTAAGCACGGGCGCACCTCACCTTCACGGAGTTTTCATGGGCAGGAAGTCCCTCAGCCCTCGCCAGGCATTCGATCGCCGGAGCAATTCTGCCCAAGCCACCCAGGGAGAGTTTCTGCACCGTCATAATCTTCACAAAGTCGCATACACTCAGCCCACCTCGGAATCGGGCCTGCCCCATTGTCGGAAGAACATGATTCGGTCCCGACGCATAGTCGCCTGCAGCCTGCGCGGAAAAGTCCCCAATAAAGATCGAGCCAGCATTTTCCACGAACGGCAGATCATCTTCCGCGATCGTGATGTGCTCCGGAGCGATCTCGTTGGCCCACAATCGCGCTTTGTCACGCGATGGCGCCACCAGAATCACGCCATTTCGGCGGAGCGACTTCTTCGCCGTCGGATTGCTCGCGGCATGATTCTTCACAGCGGACGCGACCGAGTTCGCCAACTTCTCCGAAGTCGTGATAAATACGCTCATTGCTTCCACATCGTGCTCAGCCTGGGCGACCAGATCGGCGGCGATGAACTTCGGATTTCCTGACTCGCTGACGATCACCGCTTCAGTCGGTCCGGCAAGCAAATCGATCGCGCAATCGAATGCAACCAGTTTCTTGGCCAGCGTCACATACGAATTCCCTGGGCCGACGATCTTGTCCACCCGTGGGATGCTCTCCGTCCCATAGGCCAATGCCGCGATCGCGTGCGCTCCTCCCACCCGATAGAACTCCCGGGCTCCTAGCATTGCGGCCGCCCCCAAGACCTCTTTTGACGGATTTGGCGACACAATCCGAATCGTCTTCACCCCCGCAACCTGCGCAGGAATGACCGTCATCAAGACAGTGGAAACCAGTGGATATCGGCCTCCCGGCGCATAACACCCGACCGAACCGATCGGCTCGACAATCTGGCCGAGAGAAACGCCGTTCTGATCCCGTGTCCACGAACTCGGTTTCTGCCACTCGCAAAACTGGCGGATGTTCACCGCGGCCTGCTGAAGTGCCTGAATCATCTGGCTTGGCAGCGAACGCAATGCTTCGCCTAACTCCACCTCTGTCACTTTCAGCGCCTGCGTCTTCTGCACGCCGTCCCATTTCTCAGCGTAGCGTCGAAGCGCGCGCTCTCGGTTGCGCCGCACATCATGAACGATGCGGCGGACCACCGGTTCCAGGTCGCCAAATTGCATGCTGCGCGCTGCGAGTTTCTGAACCACCTTTTCTGCCTTCTTTCCAGAAACGATGCGCATCACAGGACCACCTTGTTGAGCGGATACTCCACAATCCCCTCGGCCTTTGCCTCTTTCAGCCGCGGGATCACTTCCCATGCCGCGCCCTCGTCAATCACGGTATTCACCGCCAGCCACTCTTCGTCGCTCAGGTGAGAGATGGTCGGCTTCTGAAGAGCGGGGAGAACCGAGAGCACAGTGGAAAGATCTGTCTTTCGCACGTTCAGCATCAGCCCTACGCGGTCCTGTGCCTCCATCGCCCCCTGCAACATCAGCGCCAGATTGTCGATTTTCTTGCGCTTCCCGGCGTCCGCATACGAGCATTTGTTGGCGATCAGCTGTGTGTTCGACTCAAGTACGGTCTCGAGAATTCGAAGCCGATTTGCCTTCAGCGAACTTCCCGTCTCGGTGACTTCAACAATCGCGTCGGCCAGCATTGGAGGCTTAACCTCAGTCGCCCCCCACGAGAACTCCACGCGAACATCCACGCCCTTGTTCTGGAAATAATCCCGGGTGACCTTTACCAGTTCGGTCGCGATGATTTTCCCGGAAAGATCCTCGGCCCGCTGTGCCGTCGAAGCCTCCGGCACTGCCAGGACCCACCGCACTTTCCCGCGGCTGCGCTTGGCATAGATCAGATCGCTGACTTTCACGACCTCGAGTCCGCTCTCGATGACCCAGTCGAGCCCCGTCAGCCCTGCATCAATCGCGCCATGCTCAACGTAGCGCGCCATCTCCTGCGCCCGGATCAGCATGCAGTCAATTTCAGGGTCTGCAGTAGTCGCAAAGTATGAGCGGCCATTGGTGTAAGCCGGAAGTCCGGCACGCGCGAACAACTGCAGTGTCGCCTCCTGCAGGCTGCCCTTCGGAATTCCGATTCGCAGCTTCATGCAGACTCCTCAACGGTGCTCTCAACGGTCTGGCCGGTCGAAATCGGTTCGGTGAAGCACGAGCGCGTCCCACGATGGCACACGACACCGGCTCCTTCCACCTTCACCCGGACCAACAACGTGTCGCGGTCGCAGTCGGTGTGGGCCGAGACCACGCGCAGCCGATTTCCCGAACTTTCACCTTTTGTCCAGAGTTCGCTGCGAGTGCGGCTGAAGAAAGTCACGAACCCCTTCTCTATCGTGCAACTCAGCGCCTCTTGGTTCATAAATCCCACCATCAGCACTTCACCGTCGTCAGAGTCCTGCACCACGACGGGCAACAGCCCATTCATCTTTTCGAAATCCAGTTCTGCATTCATGCGTTCATCCTTTGCCGTAAAAACAAAAAACCCGCTGAGCTTGCGCTTCAGCGGGCCTGAACCTGATTATTGCGTTTTATTCTGCTATCTCAGGTGAGCATCCCCGCCGACACGCTATGCGCGTGATGATGATGGCGGTGATGGACGTGAGATGACATCACAAGCAGACTACGGTCCAGCGTGCAGCAGGTCAAGAGTTTTGAACACGCAGCAGAAACAGTTTTTTCGATAGCATCCATCATAAATCTGAATCCCGCGGTGGCGATTACGATCCGGGCGTGACCGACGCGGCTTTTCCGTCGCGGAACACAACCACCATCGGCTTGCCGCCGTTCGGGTACCGCACCGTTTTCTCGTAGGAACTCCCGCTATCCGGAATGCCCATCCCGAGAGCGAAATTCGCCTGCAACTCATTCATGCCGGGCTTCGCCTGGTGCTGATCGATCGCCTGCCATACATCGGCCGGCCAGTGTTTGTAGAGGTCATGCGGATCCTCTACGAAAAAAAGGTCGTCGGAATAAATATGGTATTCGTTGTCGGATTCATATCCGATCGGGACCACGTAACTCTTCCCTTCCTTCTGAAAGACGGCTACGACTTGCTTCTGTTCGCGCGAGTCGGGATGACTAGCCGTAATCACATCAGTGATGTTCAGCTTCTCGATCGGACCAAGCAATCCGGCATCGTGGCTGAAGTCCACGTGTCTTGTCGTTGGATCATACTTGTAATATGCGCTGTGATATCCCTCTTTCACCCATGCAGGCTGTTGGGTCAATTGCTTTGCGCTCTTGATGTCGTAGGGATAGAGCTTTTTCGGGCTGACGTAGTAGTCGGGATTCGAATAGCCCATATCGCGCGCCTTCAACTGCTTTTCCGCGGCGACGCGATCTTCGTGACGCTGGTAAAAGATGACTCCTGCTCG